>Ga0310834_100107_pt1 | contig 156339 bp, 138 predicted proteins | sample SM_ome_2_FD_201314 | JGI IMG/M metagenome (GOLD analysis project Ga0310834, IMG submission 201314) | Sorghum-adapted microbial communities enriched on stacked mutant (SM) sorghum from Joint BioEnergy Institute, Emeryville, California... ... | reverse complement strand
CGGTAGGTCGCAGAACCGGACGTCGACAAACTTAACGCCCTCGTTCCGGATGTACCGGAGTAGCTCGTCGGGGTTGGCGAACACTCATCCTCCTGGGAGGGTCGCAGTGGCCTGGGCGGTTCAGGTGGTGGCGGCAGTGCCTTCCTGGATGCAGGCGACGCTAGGCCCGGGGCATTGCCCCGCCGTATCCCAAGTGTTTCGTGTGTGTTAAGGCGCGGCCGGCCGGATGGTCCTCCGTCATACGGATCGGGGTACCGGGCCGGCCTCGTGACGCCCGCCTCAGGGCCCGCGGCTTCGGCGCCGACGTCTCGTGTCCCCGACGGCTACTGCGCCCGACGGCTACTGCGCCCGACGGCTACTGCGTCCGACGGTTACTGGGCACTCGGCGTGGTCCGACGGCGTACGACCAGCGCCACCACGGTGGCGGCGGCGAGCAGGACGACGACCGCGACGACCACGAGGACGGTACCAACGCCTCGCCCGGCCGGTTCGTCCGGCCCGGCGGCCGATGCCCCCTCCTCGTCGGATGTGGTCTCCTCGTCGGTCGCTTCCTCGTCGGAGGCCGCCTCCTCGGTCGAGGTCCCACCGTCGGGCCGCTGGGGTGTGCCGGTGACCGCTTCGACGGCGTTGACCGCACCCCAGCCGAACACGCTGTCCCGGCCTTCCTCACCGATGTCGTCGGCGGTGTAGACGATCCGCTCGACCTGCTCGTTGCGGCTCAGGCCGGGGTGCGCGGAGAGGACCAGGGCGAGGATGCCCGCCACGATGGCGGTCGCGGCGCTGGTACCCCGTCCCACGACGTACCGGTTGCCCGGCACCGCCCCGACGATGTCGGCCCCCGGGGCGGCGATGTCGATGGGGACCTGCCGCGTGCCGCGGACCGTCGTCACCGGTTCGCCGGCCTGGTCGTAGGCCGTGGTGGCCAGCGCCAGCGGGACCGCCGCCGGATGCTCCACGAACACGGACGGCTCGTTGCCGACGCCGGCGACCACGACGACGCCGTGGTCGGCGGCGTACTGCAGGGCGCTCCGCTCACCTCCCTCGGACGGCCCCGCCAGGGCGACGCAGATCACGTCCGCGCCGGCGTCGACGGCCATCCGGATGGCTCTGCTTATCGCGCCCCGGACGACGGTGCCGGTCCGCGGGTCCGTGACGTCGAACGGCAGGATCTTCGCCTCGGGCGCGATGCCGAGCACGCCGTCCTGGCCGTTGGGACCGTGGCCGTGACCGGCGATGAGCGAGGCCATCGACGTCCCGTGACCGTCCGAGTCGGCGTGACCCTGGCTGGCGTTCGCCGGGTCCGTGACGTCGAAACCGGGCAGCACGTTGCCCACCAGGTCCTGGTGGTTGGGATCGACCCCGGTGTCGATGACCGCGACGGTGATGCCGGCCCCGCGGGTGACCGCGTGGACCTCGTCGATGCGCAGGGCGCGCAGGTGCCACGAGCGGTCCCGCACGTCGTCGGCGTACGCGGGCGCCGCCGTGGCCAGCCCGGCCGCCGCCGCGCAGGCGAGGGCCACCGCTCCGGCCACGAGGCGCCGGAGAAGGCTGGGGGACATCACTGGTCGCGCCCCAGGGTCCGCCCGCCCGCCGGAGGCTCGTTCGCAGGCCCATCGGGGCGACCCGCCGCGTCGTTGGGCGTGTGACGTCCGTCCAGCTCGCGGGTGGTCCGTCGGGCCGGCCGAGGCCGGGGAACGGATGGCAGCTCGCCGGCGAGGGCCCGGGTGACACCGTGCGGGTTCGGCAGCCGTCGGGGCGCCTTACCGGCCCGGCCCGTGGCGCTTTTGCCCGCGGCGCGGCGTCCCGCGAGTGGGGTGCCCGCGCTTCCGGCCGTCGGGGTGGACCCCGGCGTCGATCCGGCCTGGTTCGGGCCCTTCGGACCGCCACGACGACCGGTCAACGGTGCGGCTGGGCTGGTCCGGGCGGTGGGGGCGGCCGGCGGCAGCGCCTGGCCGGGCGTGGCCGGGGCCGGGGGCGTGGGCCGCCGGGTCGCGCCGCGCAGGTTGGGCCGGCCGGGCAACCCGGGCGCCCCGGTGCGGGGCGAGGACCCCTGCAGCTGCTGACGCGGATCGGCGGGAGCCGCGGGCGGTCGCGGCCGGCCGGCCGGGAGCGGCGGGTTGGTCGATGCCGGTTGACCCGGGCGCGCCGGAGCGGAGGGTGGTACCGGGACCCCGGGCGGCGTGGGCAGGATCGGGATGCCGGTCGGCAGGCCCCCGCCCGGCGGCACGGCGGCGCCGGGCGGCACCGGGGGACCGGGCGGCGCCGGCGGTGCGGTCGGCAGGGGTGGCGCCCCGACCCCGGCGAACTGCGGCCCGGGCGGAGGCGGCGGCGTGGGCCCGGTCGGCGGCAGCGGCGGCGTCACCGGCATGGCGCCCGCCAGGCTCGGCACGGCCGGCCCGCCGGGCATGGTCGGTGCGCCACCGAGGTCCGAGGCGTCCCAGACCGGGGCGGCCGCGGCCGTCGGACCCTTGTACTGCTTACCGCGATCGAGGGCGAGGCCCGCATCCATGTAGTGCTCGGCCAGCGGCCGCATGATCTCCCGGGCCTCTTCGGTGTACTCGTCGCGGATCTCCTCGGGGTTCTTCGGGTTGGCCTTGAACCCGTGCCAGATGGACGACCAGACGCTGTCGTGGCGCTCGAACTCGCGCCGCCGCGCATGCTCCTCGTCCTCTTCGCGGTACCGCGTCCACACGTCCAGCATGCGTACCTGGGCGTCGGCGACGGCCGTGGCGACGCCTTCCATGATCGTCTTGTTGTTGGTGGCCACGTCGCGCCACTCATCGATCGAGTAGAGCGCCGCACCCACGCGGCGGAGGAACAATTCTCCCGCCGGGGAGTGCCAGTACGTCTGGAGGTCGCGGGCGCTCTGCTCCAAGCGCGACCGCACCGAACCGAGCAGGACCTCGATGCGGCGCCACAGCTCGACCAGCGCCTCCGTCTCCTCGTCGCTGGCGTTCTTGATCTCCTGCCACAGGGTGATGACGTTGACCTGCTCGAGGTTGTCCCAGTTGGTCGGCTCGTAGTCGGCATACTGGCCCAGCAGGTAGTCCTCGTAGTGCTCGTAGGAGCTGGGCATGCCTATTGGTGTGTAGCCAAAGTAGTCGCTCACGAGGTACTCCTGTCAGGACCGAGGTGCCTCGATCTCGGGAACGTCGTCGTCGTAGATCCCTTCGTCGTCAGCGGAGATCCAGTACTCGCCCGCAGTGTCCTCGGCGATGTAGCGGCCCGATCCGTCCTGAAGCTCCGTGTCGCCGCCGCCGTCCTCCGCCAACACCTCGTCGGGCAGCGGCAGATCCTCGGCGGGCAGCTCTTCCTCCCCGGCCGCCTCGGCTTCGGTGCCGGTGGTCGGGGGCAGGCTGGCGGTGAAAGCGTCCCATACGTCGTCCATCGTCGCCTGCGTCAGGGCGTCGCCCGTGATGTAGCTGGCCGCGATGCTCTCGGCCGCCGTGGCGAGGGCGGCCAAGCCGTGGAGCACGTCGTTCAGCATCATGTGCGCCGCCTCGACGTGCATCCGGTGCGTCTCGCGGAGGTAGGCGCCTTCCTTGAGAATCTCCCGGCCGAACACCGGCTCCACCGCCATGAGTGGCACGATGCCGGTGGTCACGCTCTGGCTGTAATCGTCCAGTATCACTCTGACGTTGGAGGCGAAGTCACGCAGTGACCGGATGTCGACCTCGACCTCGGCGCTCTCCTGGAGCCACTCGTCAGCCATGACCTCCCCCGAACCGAACCTGGCCTCGCCGCACCAGCGTACAGGGGCTGGGAAATATCGGGAACTGCGATGCTCGTGTCGCGCCGGACCGTCGGCTCGGGCCGCAGCCGCCCGGGTTCACCCATCGACGCGCTACGGCCCGTCGATGGGTGGTCACGCGGGAGGCGGCAGCCAGGCCACCTGGATCAGCCGGGCGCCCTCGCGTCGCGTGACCAGCCAACCGCGGCCCGGCGGCAGCTTGGCCGGCTTGACGTTGCCGAGCAGCACACCCTCGTTGCGGTCGCCGGACATCACGATGCCGGGTGAGCCGAGCTCGCGCAGCCGCATCAGCAGCGGGTCGAACATGGCCCGGCTCGCGCCTCCGCTGCGGCGGGCCACCACCACGTGCAGGCCGATGTCGCGGGCCTGCCCGAGGAACTCCACGAGGGGCAGCAGGGGGTTGGCGGTCCCGGCCACCAGGTCGTAGTCGTCGACGAGGAGGTAGAGATCGGGACCTTTCCACCAACTGCGCTCGCGCAACTGGGCCGGCGTGACGTCGGGGCCGGGCAGACGCGCGCGCATGACCCCGACGACCTCGTTGATGATGCTCTGCGTCGTCTCGGCCGACGTGCCGTAACCGATCAGGTGGTCGGTGGTGATCGCGCCGAGCAGGCTGCGGCGGTAGTCGACCAGGATGATCCGGGCCTTGTTGATGGGGTTGCGGTCGACGATCGACTGGGCGAGCACCCGGAGGAACGTGCTCTTGCCGCACTCGGTGTCGCCGAAGATCAGGAAGTGCGGCTCGCTGGCCAGGTCGAGCCACACCGGACCCAGGTCGCTCTCGGCGATGCCGATGGGCACCCCCCGCCGCCCCTCGACCGGGCCGGGCGGCAGGCTCGAGTAGGGGAAGGTCATCGGCAGCAGGCGTACCGCGGGCGCACTCGGACCGGTCCAGGCCGTTCGCATGTCCGCCGCGAGCCGGCCGAGGGCCGCCGGCAGGTCGTCCGTACCGTTGCGTCCGTCGACCCGGGGCAGGGCGGTCAGGAAGTGGAGCTTCTCCGGGGTGAGGCCGCGGCCCGGCGCGTTCTCCGGCACGTTGGCGGCGACGCGTCGGTCGAACGCCGAGCTGGCGGGATCGCCCAGGCGCAGCTCCAGCCGGGTGCCGAAGGCGTCCCGCACCGCTGGCCGCAGGTCCATCCACTGGGCGGCCGTGGCCACGACGTGGATCCCGAACGACAGGCCACGCGCGACCAGGTTCGCCAGCTGCGACTCGAGGTCGTCGAACTCGCTGCGAATCGTCGACCAGCCGTCGATGATGAGGAATACGTCGCCAAATGGATCGTCGGCGAACTCTCCGGCGGCGCGGCGGCGCCGATAGGTCGCCATCGAGTCGATCGAGTTCGCCGTGAAGCGGGCCTCGCGCTCCACCAGCACCTGGTGGACCTCGGCGACCGTCCGCCGGACGGTTCCGGTGTCCAGCCGCGTGGCGACGGTACCGACGTGCGGGATGTCACGCACGCTGGCCAGGGTGCCCCCACCGAAGTCAAGGCAGTAGATCTGCGCCTCGCGGGGGGTGTGGGTCACCGCGATGCCGACGATGAGCGTGCGGAGGAACGTGCTCTTGCCGCTCTGCGGGCCGCCCACGACCACCACGTGGCCACCGGAACCGGACAGATCCAGCCACAGCCCGTCCCGGCGCTGCTCGAACGGCCGGTCGACCAGGCCCACCGGGATCCGCAGCGCGCCGCGAAGGTGGGCCGGCTGCACCGTGATTCCCCGCTCGGGGCTGATGACCAGGCCACCGACGATCTCGTTGAGCGGGATGGCCTCCTTGAGCGGGGGCAGCCAGACCTGGTGGGCGGGCGGGCCCTGCCCGGCGAGCTGGGCCACCACGAGGTCCAGCAGGGACGTGGCGTCCGTGCTCTTCTCGGCGACGGGCTGTTCCACCCGGACGGTCTCGACGGCCCGCGTGACCTGTCCGGTTGTGTAGTCCTCCACCATGACCTCGGCCGGCCCGGCGCCGGTCTCGGGGACGCCGGGCGGGCGGTACGGGCCGGAGACGTACGCCGCCTTGAACCGGACCAGCGGCTCGGTGCCGAAGCGCAGGTAGCCGTGCCCCGGCGCCCGAGGCAGCTCGTAGGCGGCGGTGTCGCCGAGCACGACCCGGCTCTCCATGGCCGAGAAGGTCCGCAGGCCGATCCGGTAGGACAGGTGGGTGTCGAGGCCCCGCAGCCGGCCCTCCTCCAGCTGCTGCGAGGCGAGCAGCAGGTGCACGCCCAGGGACCGGCCGACGCGCCCGATCTTGACGAACAGCTCGATGAACTCGGGCTTGCTCGTCAGCAGCTCGGAGAACTCGTCGCAGATGATCAGCAGGCTGGGCAGCGGGGCCAGGGGCGCGCCGGCCGCCCGGGCGGCCTCGTAGTCGTGCACGGACTTGAAGTCGCCCGCGCGGCGCAGCAGCTCCTGCCGGCGGTAGAGCTCACCGTCGATCGCGTCGTTCATCCGGTCGACCAACGGGAGTTCATCGCTCAAGTTGGTGATGACCGCGCTGGTGTGGGGCAGCGTGTCCAGCTTGGTGAAGGTGGCGCCGCCCTTGAAGTCGATCAGGACGAAGTTGAGCGTCTCGGAGCTGTGCGTGAGCGCGAGCCCCAGGACCAGGGTCCGCAACAGCTCGGACTTGCCGGAACCGGTGGCGCCGATGAGCAGGCCATGCGGACCCATACCGTCCAGCGCGGACTCCTTGAGGTCCAGCTCGACCGGGGTACCTGAGGGAGTCACCCCGATGGGCACGCGGAGCCGGTCGCGACCGCTGCGCGAGGACCAGAGGGTCGAGACGTCGAGTCTGGTCGGGTCGCTGATGTCGAGCAGCTCGGTCAGGTCCAGGTCCCGGATCACGGCCGGCGTCTCATTGCGCGACGCGATCGACAGCCGTCGGGGCGCGAGGGTGAGCGCGAGGGACTCGACCAGGGAAATCTCCGCATAGTCGGGGCGCCCGATGTCGCTGCGCCCCTCATAGGTCGTGGCCGACAGCTGGCCATCGGCGGAGATGTCGAGGACCAGGGTCGACCGCTCGACCACCGTCGGCGCGGGCGAGGAGAGGTCGACGACGGTCACCCCCTCCAGGCCGCCGTCGACGAGGAGGTGCTTGCTGCCGATCGGGTCGCCGCCGTCGAGGATCACCACGACGTGCGGGTGGCTGGTGCGCACCTCGGGATGCCTGGCCAGGAAGCGCGGCCGGCCGCTGATCACGTCCTCGAGCATCGCCTCCAGCTCGGTCACCGTCGTGGCCACGAGCCGGAGCTGGCCCACCGCGTCCATCTTGGTCGGGTGCAGGCTGTGCGGGAGCCACTTCAGCCACTCCCAGCTCGGGCGGTGCTCGGGGGACGCGGCGACGGCCACCAGGACGTCATCGGGGGCGTGGAACGCGGTGACCTGCGCGAGGACCGCGTGGACCAGGCCGCGGACCGCGGCGCGGTCACCCGTCACGTGGACCCGGCTGAACCCGTCGAGCGCCATCACCAGCGGCAGGTTCTCGACCTCGGAGTACGTGGCGATGAACCGGCGCAGGGCGAGCGCGCACATCGGGTCCACGTCCTCGAGCGGCTTCGGGGCCGGCGGCACGATCGACGCGGCCAGGCGGTCCCGGCCGAGCCCGATGCGCACCGAGAGGAAGTCACCGTCGCCCGGGCGTCGCTCCCACAGCCGCGGACTGTCCACAATGGCCCACAGGCGGTCGGGATCCGGATGCCGGTAGAACATCGTCCGGCGCTGGTCCCGGGCCACCTGCTGCGCCCGGCGACGCTGCTCCGAGAGGTGGCGCAGGTAGTCGCGCCGGCTGCGCATCATCTCCTGTTTGGAGGCGCCGCCGGCGTGTTGGCCCAGCTGGGAGGCGAGCATGCCGATCGCGGACAGCCCGAACAGGCCGCCGGTGACGTAGGCGAATGGCCCGCCGCGTTGCCCGGCGAACATCAGCGCCATCGCCACCGAGCCGGCGAGCATGGGGAGCAGCATGACGATCTGGCCCCAGCCGCGACCGGAGGGTTTCGGCAGCTCGGGCGGTGGCTCGAGGAGGATGTCCCCACTCGGGTAGGGCGGTTCCGGGCGGCGTTGCGGGCGCTTCACGATCACGGTGGCCACGGCTGGCTTACTCCCGTCCGGGTGGGGGGCCTTGCTAGGGTAGCGCGCGGACTACGTTAAGAGACGGGGACCATTCTATGGAAACCATCGCCGCCACCGGCCTGGTCCGAGTGGTCATCGTTGCGCCGTCCCGCCGCCTGTCGGTGGCCCTTCCCGTCCGAGTGACCCTCGCGACCCTGCTGCCCGATCTGCTCCGGCGCGCCGTGGGTCCGGACCCGTCGTGGCCCACGGGCGGATGGATATTGAGACGTATAGACGGATCGGTGCTTGATCCGGCCCGCACCCTCGCCGCCCAGAACGTGCTCGACGGCGAGGTGCTGCACCTGATGCCGCAGGAGATCGACTGGCCCGAGGCCACCTATGACGACGTGGTCGAGGCGATCGCCGTCAGCTCGCGCCAGGACGGTACGGCGTGGCGGCCGGAGGCGACCCGGTGGGCCGGCCTCGGGGCGGCCGTGGTGACCCTTTTGGTGGCCTTGGCGGTGATCGTCCAGGCTGGACCGCCCTGGACGGTGCCGGCGTTCCTGGCCCTGGGGATCGGCGGGGTCCTCGTCGTCGCGGGCACGCTCTTCGCCCGGGCCGGTGGCAGCGCCGTGACGGGCACGATACTCGCCGTTACCGGCCTGCCGTACGTCTTCACCGGTGCCCTGTTCGCGCTCGCCGACGAGCAGACGACGGTGACCGGGGTCGGCGCACCTCACGTGCTGGTGGCGGGAGTGGCGACGGTCGTCGCCGCCGTCGCGGCCGGGGCCGGCGTCGGCGCCCTCTCGGGCGTCCTGCTGGCCGGAACGGTCGCGGGCGGTGCCGCGGCCGTGGGCGGGGCGGTCGCTTTGACCAACCTCGACGGAGCCCGGGCCGCGGCCGTGGTGCTCGCCCTGCTGGTGTTGGCGCATCCGTTGCTCGGCCCGCTGGCCCTGCGGTTCGGCCGAGTTCCGCTGCCGGCCGTCCCGCTCACGCCGGCCGACCTGGAGCGGGACGAGGCCCAGCCGCCCCTGCGGGTCGTGGCGGCCGCGACGCGCCGGAGCAATCGGATCCTGTTCGGGCTGGTGCTGGGGATCAGCGTCGCCTCGATGGTCAGCATCGTCGCCACCGCGACCGCCGGCGGTATCGCCGCGCCGCTGCTGGCCGCGATCGCGTCGCTGGTGCTGCTGCTGCGGGCCCGGATGTGGCGCACGGTCCAGCTGCGGGCACCGATGCTGATCGCCGGGTCGTTCGGCGTGGTGCTGTGTGTGCTCGCCGCCGTACCGGACGTGTCGGGGACGGCGCTGCTCGCCGCCACCGTCGGAGTGCTGATCGCCGCGGCGGCGATCCTCGTGGCCATCGGCCTGACGTTCGCGGGACGGAAACCCTCGCCGCGGCTCAGCCGGCTCGCCGACGTCATCGACGTCGTTGCGGTGATCAGCGTGGTCCCGGTCGCGGTCGGCGCGGTCGGCCTCTACGACGCGATCATGGGTATCCGGCTGTAGGCCGCGGCGGCCGGTCCCTCAGCAGGGGATCCGTCGCCCCGCCGCGGTCAGTCCTCCCATTCCCAGTGCCCGTCGTCGAAGACCACAGGTCGCCTGCCTCCCCGGGTGACCCAGATGAGCGCCTCGTCCATGGAGTCGCCCAGGTGGAAGTCGTCGGCCGGATGGCGCAGGAAGACGCGGCCGTGCTCATCCATGACAATGTGGCTTGGCCCTTCGGAGTTGCCGCCGATGGGAAAGACGCGAGCACCAATGACGTCGCTAAACTCGCCGATTTCGCTGAGCACGGAGGGGGTCGGCGTGTACTGAGCGGGGTAGAAGGTGCTCGGCCAGCCGGCGCCCTTCTTTCCGGACGGGCCCCGCTGGGAGATCTTCAGTCCGCCGAACTCCGCGAGCGCAGCCATCGCCGCGGGGAAGATGGGCAGCACGCGCTCGACCTCGGTACGCTCCAGCCACTTCTGGACCGCAGCCGTGACGTCGCGTCCGGGATACCAGCCGGCATCGCGCAGGACCTCGAGGACGTCGGCGGGAAAGCGCTCCGCCGCCCGCCGGTCGGCGGTGTACATCTCGGCGATGTGCTGCGGCGGGAGCAGCGGCCACGTGGTGAGCTCACCGGTCTCGCGATCCACCACAAGAGACGTTCCGCCCGCGTCGGGTATGAGCTGGCCCGGTGGTGGCGGCACGTGCGGCGTCAGGACGTAGCCAAGATCGAACTCATGAACCCGAATAGTTGTGTCGGCCGGTACGCCTCCGTTGGAGGCCAGCCACTCGCGGGCCCGTTGGACCGCCTCGTCGGGGGTCACCATGGCCGTTATAGTAATGCGGTTGCCCGAAGGAGGGTCGATGGCGTCGCGTCGCGACCAGATCCAGTCGCAGCAGTTCGCGGTCCAGCGGGCGGTAACCGCATTGGTGGCGGCCGAGACCGACCCGATCGAAAACCCTATGCGCCGCCTGCCTGGGGCGGCGTTCGGCAGCGTGATGGTCGCCATCATCTGCCTGGCCGCGGTCGGCATCTTCGGCATCGTGACCAACCGGTCCAGCTCGGCGTGGCGCGAGGGTGGAACGGTGGTGGTGGAGCGCGAGACGGGCGCGGTTTTCGTTGTCATGGATGGAGTGCTCCGTCCGGCCGCGAACATCACGTCGGCCGCCCTGCTCAGCGGTACCACCAGGACCACGCTGGTGTCGCGGTCCACCTTGGAGTCGATGCCCCGTGGACCCATGGTGGGCATACCCAATGCGCCGGAGAGCCTGCCGTCGCCCCAGCGGCTCATCACGGAGCCGTGGTCGATCTGCTCGGCGCAGCGGCCGACCTCCAGTGGCGGCACGGAGGCGCGCAGCACCCTGTACATCGGTTCTGACCTTGAACCGTCCCGGGCCCTGGGCGACGACGAGGCGCTGCTGGTGCAGCAGCCCGGTGAGGAGACGTACCACGTGGTGTGGCGTGGTTACCGGTACCGCGTGGCGTCGCCCACGATCGTGCTGAGCGCGCTCGCCTGGACCCAGGCCCCGGTGCTGAGGGTCAGCTCGGCCTGGCTCAACGCCCTTCCGGCCGGGCGGGACCTCGGGCCGCTGAGCCAGAGCAACCGGGGTCGCGCCTTCCGGGAAATCCCCGAGATGCCCGACGCGAGGGTCGGCCAAGTGCTGGTCGTGGAGACGGCCGGGGAGGAGCAGTACTACCTGGTCGGCGAGGAACGGTTGCGTCCCATCACACCGGTGCAGGCGGCGATCGTCCTCGCCGACCCGGCCACCCGGGCGGCCTACGGGGACGAGGCGCCGGAGGCGCGCCCGCTGAGCGCCAGCGCCGCCACCGAGGCTCCCCGCGAGCAGGCGCGGGCCCCGGAGGCCATCGATCCACCGAGCGATCGGCCCGAAATCGTCGGCTTGGCTCGACCCGACGCTCCGGTGTGTGCCCGGTTCGCCGACGCGGCCGTGGTTCCGGTGGTGTCCATCGATGCCACGCCGCCCCCGGCGGTGAGCCTGCCGACCGAGCGCCGGTCACAGCGAGGCACGTCACTGGTTGATGAGGTCGTGATCGCACCTGGTCACGGGGTGATCGTCGTGGCCGAGCCGGCGCCCGACGCGCCCGCCACCACCGCCCATCTGGTCACGGACCTGGGAATCCGCTACCCGATTCCCTCCTCGAGCGTGCTCGGCATCCTGGGCTACGGCCAGGCCACCCCGGTGCGCCTGCCGGACGGCTTGGTCGCACGGCTTCCGGAAGGGCCCGCGCTCGATCCGGAAGCGGCCGGCCGGCCCATCAGTATCATCGATTCGTGATGTTTTGCGGTCATGCACGGCGTGACGCGCTGAGGTATCGTCGCATCGACAGGCTGCGTGCCGCGATGTCCGTGTGGACGCACACGATCTGAGAAGGCGGGGTGACCATTCAGGCGATGGTACAGGGTCAGGGGATGCGGGCCGACGTCGGCCTGATGATCAAGGCGGAGCAGGATGTCGATGCGGTCGCAGATCGACTCACCACGATGCTGAACCAGCTGATGGACCGGCTGTCGCCCCTGCAGCAGTACTGGGTGGGTGCCGGCGGTTCGTCGTTCCAGGAGGTCCGCCAGCGCTTCGACGAGGACATGGCCCGGTTGAACGTCGCTCTGCGGGCGATCGCCGAGGCGGTCGGCTCGTCGGGTCGGGACTACGCGGTCTCGGACGCCGAGATGCAGGCCGAGATGCAGCGGGCGGGCGCCACGGCCGGCCAGATCACTCAGGCCCTGATGATGGGCTGAGGTAGGAGGACCAGGGAATGAATGAGGGCAACCTCGTCGTCAACTTCGCGGTGCTGAACCAGGCCGCGGAGGACATCCGGACGGCGGTCGACACCATGAACTCCGAGCTCGACGCCTTGCGGCAGGCCCTGCAGGGCATCGTCGCCACGTGGGATGGTGAGGCCAAGAGCGCCTACGCCGCCCGCCAGGCGCAGTGGGACGAGGCGGCCGGCAACCTCAATACGTTGCTGTCCAACATCCGGCAGGCCGTCACCCGCTCCGCCGAGATCATGGCGGCGCGGGAACAGGCGAATATGCAACGGTTTGCCTGATCTCAGGCGGCCGATTCGTCGCCGCCGAACAGCCAAGCGCGTCGGTGGGCCCGGTCCAGCCGTGGACCGGGCCCACCGACGTTCTCAGACCGCGTCGGGTGACGTTGTCAGGCCGCGTTCGGGTGACGTTGTCAGGCCGCGTTCGGGTGACGTTGTCAGGCCGTGTCGGGTGTTGTGAGACCGCGTCAGGACGCCACGGCACACCCGGGCCTGGTGTCCTCGATGCGATTCAGGGGGATGTCGGCTCATCGGGCGGCCGCCATCCGCGGGCCCGACCGCGGCGGAGGATCGACCGACTGCTCGACACGATGACGAGGAGCCCGAGCAGGGCCAGGGTGACCAGCAGCGCCCGCTCGCCCATCCGGTTCCACCGGGCCTGCTCGGCGGCCAGGGCCGGATCAAGCGTCCACGGCGCCACCGTCGGCAGGGTCTGGCGCGGATTGGCGAACAGCCGCTCCTCGGTCACCGCCCGGTACGGGTTGACCACACCGGCGCCGTATCCGGGCCCACCGTGCGACGGGGTGGCGGTCGCGATGATGCGGTTGACGACCTCCTCGGCCGTCAGGCTTGGCCGCCGGCTCCTGACCAGGGCGGCGGTCGCCGAGACGAAGGCGGTGGCGTAGCTGGTGCCGCTTCGTCGCTGATGGCCGGCGACCGGTTGCGCGGTGTGGACGTCGGCGCCGGGCGCCACCACGTCGACGTAGGGGCCCACCTGGGACTGCGGCAACCGCGTCCCGTCCTCGGCGATCGCGCCCACGCCGAGCACCCCCGGGTAGGCGGCGGGGTAGGGGGTCGGGTCCGGGCCGTTGTCGCGGTGCTCGTTGCCCACGGCCGCGACGACGACGACGTCCGCCGCGATGGCGTCGGCTATGGCGTCGCGGACCCGCTCGTCGTCTTCGTACATCACCATGGATATGTTGATGACGTCGGCGTGCTCGGCGGCGTAGCGGATCGCGTCGGCGAACACGGCCGGGTCGGTGCTCGCGACCCCGTCCTCGCCCCGGTCGCTGACCCTGATCGGCAGCACGGTGGCCGACGGGGCCAGGCCGTGGAAGCCGATGCCGGACTCGGTCTGCGCGTTGATGATGCTCGCCACCTCGGTGCCGTGCGTGGTGCACAGGTCGGACCGTGGTGGGATCATGTCCACCTGTTCGGCGATCCGGCCGTCCATCTGCGGGTGGCGGGTGTCCACGCCGGAATCGATCACGGCCACGGTCACCCCGGAGCCCCGGGAGTACGGCCAGACGCGGCGTGGCTGGAGCAACCGCTGGGCCCACGGCAGTTCGCTGTCGATTGGTGACGGGTCGCAGTCGACCAGTGCGCCTGCGGGGGTCGGGCCGGCGGGGCGCTGGGCCGGCACGACCGGCACCCCGAGTGTCGCGGCGAGGACGGCCGCGGCCGCCACCGGGCGAGCCAACGACAGCGGGATCATTCTTCGCACATTCGTCGATGTACCGTTTCCTGTAGGCGTGTACGGATACTACCGGCCCCCCGACGATTGGGTACGATGCTGACCGGTTCGAGCTGACCGGTTCGAGCTGACGAATTCGAGTTTGACCGGTTCGAGCGGGTGGTTCGAGCTGACGGGTCGGGTCGCGTCGGTGCCGGCGTTGCCGGTCGCCTTCGTCATCCCGTTACCGGTATGGTGGACGGCGGGCATCGGCGAAGGTCGTACAAACGGGGAGAGGGAACCACTGTGGACGGCGGGGTCAGCGACATCCGGGCCGCTGTCCAGGCGCAGGCGCACACCAACCGCTTGCTCAAGGAGCGTGCGGCCGAGCTGATGGGCGAGCTCGAGCGGCTGCGCGCCGGGCTTGACGAGCTGCGCCAGAAGCTGCTCTCCATCTCGGTGACCGTGACCTCGGACGACGGGATGGTGACGGCGACCGTCGGGCCGCGCGGCCAGCTGCAACGGCTCGAACTCGACCCCCGGATCTACCGCCGCCCGGACGCACGCGCGCTCGCGGCCACTATCGTGACCACGGTGCAGCGCGCGGCCGCGCAGGCCCAGGCCAGGGTCGAGGCCGCCGTCAAGCCCTACGTCCCGCCGGAAGAGCTGCGCGGACACCTCAACTTCGACCTCACGGCCTCGATGCGGCGCATGGAACAGGAGCTCGGTGGCCTCGGTCCGCAGGGACGCTGATCGACGGAGGTGAGTTGGTGGGGCAGCCTGACGAGACCAGGGTCGATTCGACCGCTGTCATCTCCGGTGCGAGTCGGCTGGCCCGTGTCGCCACCGATTTCGAGACCGCGTGGGCCGAGGTGCGCGACCGGATCGCCGCGCTGCACTCTCTGGCCCCGTGGGGCACCGACGAGGTCGGTCAGGAGTTTCGGAGAAACTACCTGCCCGACGACCAGACCGCGGGTGCCTCCGGCGTGATGACCAACCTGAGTGACCTGGCCGATGCCCTGCTGTCGTTGGGCCCCGAGATCATCCGGGCCGTGTCCAGTTCCGTCGAGGCGGACGAGGAGATCGGGCGGGAGTTGCGGCCGCAGTAGGCGGGCCGGCACAGGGGGAGGCGACGGGTGGCCGTCTGGAAGCCGGATTTCGGTGAGCACGAATGGGTCTGGGACGCGATCTGCCTGATCGGGTCGGGCTCGGCGTGGCCGGAGGGTAACGAGGACGACCTGCGTGAGCTCGCCGACCTGTGGCGGCAGACGGCTGACCTGATCAGCGAGATGCTGCAGGACGCCGACCAGGCCATGCTGGAGGTGCTCGCCGCCTACGGTGGCGGGACCGGTCAGGAGCTGAACGGGCTGTGGTCCGAGCTGGCGGTCGGGTCCGACTCCGCCTTCTCGACCGTGTTCAACGCGTCGTTCGACATCGCGGATGGTGTCGAGGCCGTCGCCCTGCAGGTCGAGTACGAGAAGCTGATCGTCCTGATCAGCGTCATCATCGCCATCATATCGATCATCATTGCGATGATCGTCGCGTTCTTCACGGCCGGGGCGTCCACCACCGCCATCCCGGGGATCATCCGCACGGCGCAGCACACCGTGACGCTCGCGTTCCGGCAACTGCTCACCGCGGCGGGTCGCCAGCTGCTGCGCGACGCGATCCAGGCGGCGCTGCGGCGCCTCACCGTGCGCGCCATCGGGACGATCGCCCGCAACGCGGTGACGCGCCTGACGACCAGGCTGAGCTGGCGCTGGGTGGGCATCCAGGCCATCAAGCAGACCGCCCTGCAGGTCGGGCAGCAGCTCGGCGCCGAGCTTCTGGCCCAGGGCATCCAGATTCACCGGGGTCACCGGGACGGCTGGGACATGCGGTCCATCCACATCGCCGCCTTCAGCGCCGCGCTGGCGGGCCCGCTGTCGGTGCTCCCCTACCGCATGGCGCCGAACTACGGCGGATGGGCCACGAACATGGGGCGCGAGATGGTGGCGAACGTCGTCGCCGACCAGGGCGGCGGTTTCCTCGCCACCGGTCTGTACAGCGGCCTGGTCGACGGCCAGTGGAACCAGTGGCCCGTCCCGAGCGCCACCGACCTGCTCCGCTCGGCCGTCTTCGGGACCGCGCTCAGCGTGGCCGAAAGCGCGGGAACGTCCCTGGCGTACCGCCTCGGCTCGCCCTCCACGGACACGGGGCCCGCGGTCCCGTACGCCGGCCTCCTCTCGCCAGCCTCCGTCTCCCTGGGCGGCCCCGACGGGGTGCCGCGGATCGACACGCCGGACATCGGTCCATTCAGCTCGACGTCACCCGCGCCCGTCGCCGATGCGGCACCGCCCGCTGGCTCGCGGGTACCCACGGGCGCGGTGCTCGCCGGCGTCGCTCCAGAGGCCGGCCCGACCCTCGGGGGACCCACCGGTGGCGCCGGGGCGCCTCCGTCGGCCGCGGCGCCTCCGGTCGGTCAGACGCCGACCGGTCAGGCACCGTCCGGCACCACGCCCGTGGCCGTCATCGCCCCGACGCCCGCGACCGCGGGCATGCCCGCCGCGCCGCCGGCCGGTGTCACCCCCGGGGCACCACCGACCACCGTGTCCGCCGGTGCGCCGACGGGTCCGGCCGTGTCGACGGGTCCGGCCGCATCGACAGGTCCGACGACCGGGACCACGCCGGCGACGGGACCGTCGGCGGGCCCGTCCCTACACGGCGCGAACCCGCACCATCAGGCGACGGCCGCGCCGGCCGCGACATCGTCCTCGGCGACCACCAGCGGTCCCTCGACGACCACGCATGCGGGTGGTCCGTCGGGGGCGGGGCCGCATGCGGGTGGTCCGTCGACGGCTACGCATGCGGGTGGTCCGTCGGGGGCGGGGCCGCATGCGGGTGGTCCGTCGACGGCTACGCATGCGGGTGGTCCGTCGGGGGCGGGGCCGCATGCGGGTGGTCCGTCGACGGCTACGCATGCGGGTGGTCCGTCGGGGGCGCGGCCGCACGCGGGTGGTCCGTCGACGGCGGGGCCGCACCCGGGGTCAGCGCCCGGGGGAACGCCGCACCCAGGCGGCACGCCGCATGCCCATTCGGTGCCGCCGCAGGCCGGACCGATGCGCGGGGACCCAGTTGGCACCGCTCCGCTGCCGAACGCGGCCGCCGCGCCCTCGGTGGCCCCGCCCGCGGCTGGGCCGACGGCGGCCGGCCCCGCGCCGGCGCCGCCGGCGGGAGGCCCGCCGCTGGCCGAGGCCGGCGCGTCGGCGACCGGGGCCGGGGCGATCTGGACCGCGCTCGCCGGTGACCAGCATCAGCCCGTCGGACCCGCATCGACCCCTGCCGATGCGGCGGGCTCGTCCGGCGGTACCTCGCCACCGGATGCCGGCTCGGCCGCTGGCCCCACCGGCGGCGACGGTGGTGTGCGACGTTCGGATGGCCCGACCGCCAACCGCACGCACTCGTTCGATCAGCCGTCGTTCAATATCGGTCGGGACCCGGATCGACCTACGCTGCGGCGGACGTTGACCGAGGCGGCGAAGCGGCTCGCCGACGGCGTGCTGGATCTCGCGCGGGAGCTGGGGCTCGGTACTCGCCGCCGGCCCGGGATGGCGGGCGCGATGTTCCTGCCAAATGGCGAGGTCCGCATGCACACGAGCATGAAGTCGGACCGCCAGTTCCAGCCGCCTACGGAACCCAACCCGCAGCTGTTGGTACGGCACGTACTCGACGGGATCAAGGTTCTTCTCCCACTGAAAGACATGCACGTGCCCCCCGGCCATGGGCGCTGTGCGGAAGTCGCATTGGTGTCGGACCGGGTTCACGAGCTGGCGGCTCAATGGAAGGCCAGGTACGGCACCGAGCCGGAGCTGTCGCTGGACGCCATCAGGGCCCGACTGGTCGAGAAGATGGGCGTCGAGTTTCCGCCGGATTCGTCCAGCGACGGCACGACCGAGCGACGCTCATCGGAGCAGACCCCACAACCTGCACGGGACGAGGACCAACGACCCCCACTGGATACCTTCACCGACCTCGTCATCCGCGAGTTGCAGGGCAGTGTGGTCACGACGCACCGCATCGGCGAATCGTTCGGCGACGAACGGCACGGTGAGTTCGCTGGCCCCTGCAACACGTGTAAGTACTTGCTGAGTTTCTTCGACGCCGAGCACCTCGACAGTTGGCCGGACACCCCACCGGACGCCGGGGCCCTGCCCACCGGACCGGTCGAGCCGACGCGGCCGTACGGCGTGCCCGGCGGGTTGGATCGCGTCGACCCCGCCGATGTGGAGCGGATGGCGCAGGCGGCTCCGCGGGGGCCGGACGGTCAGCCGCTGTGGCATCCGGATCCGCGGGAGGGTTACTGGCTGAAGGCGATCAACGACGGCGGGCCGAGCGTGCCGGGTCGGGCGAACAACTGCGCGGACTGCACCGCCTCGTTCGCGGCGACCTGGTTCGGCGACCCGACGGTCGCCGCGCCCCGGACCGAGCCCACGGGTGGTGAGAACGGCGGCACCGCGCGGCTGGAGAGGGTCCTGGGCGCGCCGTTCAAGTTCTTCAAGGATGGCCTGGGCGCCATCGCGGATCGGCTTCGTCAGGCGGGCCCGGGCTCGCTGGCCGGGGTCATCTGCAGCTGGAAGAGCGGCGGGGCGCACGCCTTCGCCATGGTCAACCACGATGGGGACGTGCTGGAGGTCGATCCCCAGTCGAGCTTCGTGGGCCTGCCGGCGGCGTGGCGGGGCGAGATGCAGGACGTCTTCGGGGTCGTGCTCGATTCACAGGGACAGCCCTTCCGGCCGGCCGACTCGTCCGGCTCCACGCCCGGGACGAGCAGTTCCACGACTGCCACGACCAGTTCCACATCCGCGGCGACCAGTTCCACGCCCCCGACGACCAGTTCGGCGACGGCCGGTCCTGAGATGACCGGTTTTGGGACGGCCGATTCCGAGGCGACTCGGTCCGCGAGCGAGCCGAGCGGTGAGTCGGCGCCCTCAAACGACGCGTCGGGCGGCGACGCGGACGAGCGCCCGCCTGAGATCCCAGAGCGGCGCACGGGCCGGCCGGACCTGCCCACGAAGGCGCTCGAATCCCGATATTGGGGCGAGACGGATGCGGCGAGGGCCAGAGAGATTTTCGGCGTCGACAATACCCGCGGGGTCCAGTACCTGAGCCCGGAGGAGGCCGAGGCGTACCGCGTGTTCGTGCACAAGGGCAAGCTGTACAACGTCAACGGTGAGTTGGTCAACACCGCGGACGCGGCGAGCCTGCACCACGGGGGCGCCGGCCGGGCGATCTTCGTGATGGACAGTCAAGGTAATCTCTACCTGTCGACCCAGCACAAGATCGCCGAGTTCCACCACTCCAGCTTTCTCGCGGGACGGCCGGTCGCCGGGGCCGGGGAGATGGTGGTTGAAAACGGGCGGATCCTGCTGTTGACCGACCGGAGCGGCCACTACCAGCCGCCCCCGGAGTTCCAGCAGCAGGTGCTCCGTGTGCTCGCGGAGGAAGGCGTTGACGTGTCGACCATCGACGTGAGGTCGTGGTGGGGGCCGTGAGCGAAGCACCCCCCGGTTACACCTGGCAGATGGTCGTCGGCCAGCTGCTGTACGCGGTCGAACCCAACGTCGAACTCGACGACGAGCTGGCCCAGCGGCTGGCCAAGCTGATGATCGAGCGTCGTGGTTTTCCGTCGGGACCGGAAGTCTACCACTGGGGGCTGTCCCAGGCCGTGACCCAGGAGGACCTGCTCGCCGGCCAGGTGTTGCCGACCCGTCACCACGACGCCGCCCTACGGGAGTTCTTCCAGCGGATCGTGCGGCACCTCGATGCGGCCCGGCCGTGGCCGCCGCCGCGCTGGGAACGGTTGTCCGCCGACGACTGGTCGTGGCGGCAGGCGCCGACGACCGCGGTCATCAAGGGTGGCCTGTCGTACGTCCACGGGCGATTCCATCACTTCCCCGACCGGCTGGCGGACGGCGGGGAGGCGACGCATGTCCTCGTCCTGCGGCTGAGGACGGGTGAGGTGGTGGCCCTGGAGGTGCTCGCCGCGCCGACGCCCGCGGACGCCCGGACCCGGGTGAAGGTCCTCGCCGGTGACCCGAACACCGCCGTCGATTCGATGATCGAGCTGGCCGAAATCCGACCGGAGGATGTCGTTCGAGGGGAGAGCGACCGGTGAGCACCGTGGTCCCTGACCAGCCGTGGCGCGGGGTTGTCAACCAGGTGCTCTACGGCCTGGCCTACGTCCGCGAGCCCGACGACGCGACCGCCCTGGTGTTCGCCCAACGGATGATCGAGCGGCGCATCTTCCCGTCCGGCCCGCCGGAGTACCTCGACGCGCTGGACCAGGCCGTGCGCGCGCCGCAGCTGCTCGCCGGGACGATCTCGACGGGCCGGCACGACGAGGAGACCGTCCGCGGGTTCTGCGCTCGGATCGTGCAGCACCTGCAGGCCGCGAAGGCCGGCCCCTACGCCGGCGGGTGGCCGCCTCCACGGTTCACCGTCCTGCCCGCCAAAGACTGGCCCTGGGCGACCGCGCCGGCCACGGCGGTCATCACCGCCGGCCTGCACGAGGTGTCCGCCCGGACCTGGGCCATCTTCGAGTTCCATCACTCTCCCGCCGGCACCACGCCGGTGCTGGTCCTCCGGCTGCGCACCGGGGAGGTGGTCGCGCTCGTGGGGTCTCCGGGGCCGTCGCCGACGGAGCGCCGCAGGACCATGCTGAAGGTTCTCGCCGGTGACCCGGCGAACGCGGTCGCCTCCTTCCGGGAGCTGACCGGCTTCGGCGCCGAGAGCCTCGTCCCGCCCGACGCCATCGCCCCGACCGCCCCGGCGGCGTCCGAGCCCGGCGCGCTGCGCCGCGGCGAGCTCGAGCTGTTCCGCGTCTTGGTGGCGAACGGGCGCTTGTTCCGGGCCGACACCGGTACGGCCTTCGACACCACGTTGGGGACGACGCTGCGGCCGGGCCCGAACCGGGCCATCTACGTCATGGACAGCCAGGGCAACCTCTACGCCTCGCTGGTGGAGACGATCGCCGAATTTCACCATTCGAGTCTGCTCGCCGGCCGGCCCGCGGCCGGCGCCGGGGAGATCGCCGCCCAGGCCGGCCGGGTGGTCGAGATCTCGGGACGCTCGCCCACGTACCCGATGACCGACGCGGAGCTGGACCAGGTGCTCGCCGTGCTCGCGGCCGACGGCCTGCCCACCGACGATGTGCTGGTCCACCGGGGCTGACGCCGGCTCGGTCCCGTACGGCCTGGGCAGGTGAGGGCCTGTCCCGACTTGCGGCCGCCGCCGACCGGCAGGGAGCGCCAGATGGTGAGGATGGGGTTTGATGCTGGCGATCAGTCTCGCTGAGGACCACCTGTGGTGGGTGCAGGGCGGCCTGTTCGAGCGTCTCGTCGATGCGGCGCTGGCTGACGGCGCGCCGGCGGAGCTGGACACCTGGCGGAACGTCGCGTGCGCCAACGGTGGGCTCGACCTCACCCGGATGCGCCCCGAGCAGGCGCAGTGGTTGCGTACCGTGCTCCGCACGGCCGCGCAGCGGGAAATCGCCCGGCTGGGCGAGCCTGATCCGTCGACCCGCGACGGTGGGTACGTGGTCGCGCTCCGCCGGCTCCTGTCACCGACGGTGGAGTGAGCGGTGCCGCTACGGCGCGCACAGAAAAAATCCCGTATGTACTATCGTCGAACCTCGTGGACGCTCGGACCCTGCCCATGACCGCGGGCGCGCTGCTGGTCGGGACCGCCATTCATCGCCATACGTCGGCCAAGGGCGACGCCGCGCCGAACTGGCATCCGCTGATCCGCCTCCTGCTGGATCAGTTGCCGCCCCAGCGGCGGGAACGGTACGCCGGTTGGTGCGCGGAGGCGATCCTCATCTCCGACCGGCTCTGGGAGGCCGAGGCGAAACAGGGCTCGGCCCTAACCATCGATGCAGCTCGATCGGAGTTTGCGGGCAGCGTCATCGAGGTCGTCCACATCCGCGAGCCGGGCGATCCCCTGCACGGAACCCCCTGCCCGCCCTGCCGGAGTTGTCAGGTGCTGCTGGACACGTTCGGGATCGAGGTCAACCGACCCACGCCGGCCGCGGACGGTCCCCCGAGCGGCTTCGGCCAGGCACCCGACCGTGTGCGGCGGTGGGTGCTGACGGTGGCCGGGTACGCGGCCGTGGACGGTCGGCACCATGAGGTGGTTGACGCGGCCCGGGAGGCCTACCAGCGCTTCGGCGGCGAGTGGCGTCCGGCCCCCGACGGCGGGCTCGAGGTCGCCGCCAGCGGCTTCGCCATCGACCCCACCCTGGCCCTGCACACGGTCCACACCCTGGGCGCCCTGGGCGAGGCCGTCGGGGCCCGTATGTCGCCGCTGGGCATCGAGGTCGGTGGCCCGGGCCTGCTGGCCGTGGACGAGCGCGGGCGGTTGTTCGTGATCGACCACACCGCGGAGTGGTTCCTGGGCGACACCGTGGAGCAGGGTCTGGCCACGCTCCTCGCGGGACGGGCGCCGCGGCGGGTTCGCGTCGACGGCACCTGGTAGCGGGTGGTCGGGAGATGCATATATGAATTCGGATGGATGGCAGCCGGTCAATGACGTGGAGCGCGCCCTGAGCTCGGCCCTGGCGCGCGGTGACCTCGATGAGTATCGCGGGGTGCTGGGATCGGCGACCGTGTGGCTGCCGCAACCGCCGGAGATCGGACGCGATGCCGCGGGCCGGGCCCCCTGGCCGACTGGAATGGCGGACGGCCGCACCTTCATCATCGCGTGTACCTCGATGGAGACGATGCGGGTGACCCTCGGCCACGACCACGGCCGGGCCGTCCCGTTTCCCGACCTCGCGCACATGTGGCCCGACCCGACCGTGTGGCTGGCCGTGAACCTCGGCACCCCGGTGCAGGCCCTGTTCGACGCGGAGGCCGTTCTGCGCACCGCAGAGCGGGCGGAGCAGATCGTCTATCCGGTGGAGGCGGCCATGCGCGCCGCCGTCAAGGCCGGCGACCACACGCGGTTCGCCCTGGCCCTGCTCGCCGGTGAGCTGGTGCTGCCGATTCCGCCGGACGGGCGGCGGGACAGCGTGCCCGGCGACCCGGACTTCGTGTGGTGGCGGACGTCGACGGCGGACGGCACCGAGGTGGCGATCGCGTACACCAGTCGCCAACGGCTCTACGCCGACCTGGGCGAGGTGCCGTACGCCCAGGTTGACCTGCCGGACGTGCTCGCCGCCTGGCCCGGGCCGGAGCTGTCTCTCGCGGTCAACCCCGGTATGCCGGTGACCGGCCTCATCTCCGGAGCCGCGCTGGTGGGTCTGGGCGAGTGGGTGGCCCGGGCCACCGAGGAGGCCCAGGCGGCGGCCGCGGCGGCGGCCGCGCGGACGGACCTCAGCGAGGTCGACCGGGAGGCGGCGGCGTACCGGGCGGCCCAGGAGCGCGTGGCGGCCCTGCTGCGGGGGGCGTGAGTCCGGGGCGAGCCGGCGCGGGGCGCTCGGTCTCAGCGACCGCGCAGGGCGCGGAAGGCCCCCTTGGGCGGGCGCAGGTTCTTGGGGATCGCGCCCTTGGGCAGCTGTGGCCGGGCGGTGAGCGCCTTGATCCGCTTGTCGATCGCGGCGACCTCCTTGGGCCCGAGGGTGCGGGGCAGCTTGAGCAGCGTCATCCGCAGCTTGCGCAGCGGCACCTGACCCTCCGCGTTGCCGATCACGAAGTCGCGCAGGTCGGCCGAGCCGATCACCTTCTGCAGGCGCTTGCGCTCCTGGCCGATGAGGGCGCGCACCCGGCTCGGGTTGCCCTCACCCAGCAGCACCACCCCGGCCCGGCACACCACCAGGTGGACGAAGTCCATCTGGGTGGTCGAGGCCAGCGCCGGGGTGACGCGGAAGTCGCCCCGCATGTTCTCGACGATGCCGGCGGCGGCGCCGGGCTGGCCCTCGGCCTCGATCATGAACGCCCGGTTGGCCCGCAGGTTCAGCACGATCAGCACCGCCAGCGGCACCAGCATCAGGCCGAACGGGATGGCGAACCACGTCACCGCGAACCACAGCGCCACGGTGATCGCCAGGGCGATGACGACCGCCGATATGGTGAGCGGAACGAACCACTTGTCCCGCTTCGCGGTGAACTGGAATACCAGGGGCAGCCGCTTGAACGTCTCGCGGAACCCCGGCCTCTCCTGGGTCGCCTTGGCCATGGGTCGAGTCTATGCACCCATGCGTGTTGATCTAGGGCGTAGGGTGGTTATTTGATCTTCAACCACCACTCCAAGCCCTAGATCAACGAGGTGGTCGGGGGGGCAGGACGAGGTGGTCGGGGGGTTCAGGCCGCGGACCGGGCCGCGATGGCCTCCTGGTAGAGGCGGCCGGCGCGGTACGAGGAGCGCACGAGCGGACCGCTGAGCACTCCCGCGAAGCCGATCGCCAGGGCCTCCTCCCGCAGCTGCACGAACTCCTCCGGCTTGACCCAGCGCACGACCGGGTGGTGGCGCGGCGTCGGACGCAGGTACTGGGTGATCGTGACCAGCTCGCACCCGGCGGCGTGCAGGTCGCGCAGCGTCTGCAGGACCTCCTCGCGCTCCTCACCCAGCCCGAGGATGAGGTTCGACTTGGTGACCAGCCCGGCCGCCCGGGCCTGGGTGATCACGTCAAGCGAGCGCTCGTAGCGGAACGCCGGCCGGATCCGCTTGAAGATGCGCGGCACGGTCTCCACGTTGTGGGCGAGGACCTCCGGCCGGGCGCTGAACACCTCGCCGAGCTGGGCCGGGTTGCCGTTGAAGTCGGGAATCAGCAGCTCGACGCCGCAGCCGGGCACGAGCGCGTGGATCTGCCGGACGGTCTCGGCGTACAGCCACGCCCCGCCGTCGGGCAGGTCGTCGCGGGCGACACCGGTGACGGTCGCGTACCGCAGGCCCATGCTCGCCACCGACTCGGCCACCCGCCGGGGTTCGTCGGCGTCGAACTCGGCCGGCCGGCCGGTGTCGATCTGGCAGAAGTCGCACCGCCGGGTGCACTGATCGCCGCCGATGAGGAACGTCGCCTCGCGGTCCTCCCAGCACTCGTAGATGTTGGGGCAGCCCGCTTCCTGGCAGACCGTGTGCAGGCCTTCCCGGGCCACGAGGCTGCGCAGCTGGGTGTACTCCGGCCCCATCGTGGCCTTGACCTTGATCCATGGCGGCTTGCGCTCGATCGGGGTCTGGGCGTTACGCGCCTCGATACGCAGCAGCCGGCGCCCTTCTGGGGCGACCAGGCCGCCCTGCCCGGTTCGCCCGCCTGTCGTCGTCACGTCTGCCAGCCTAGCCCCGTGCGTGACCGGTCGGGACGGGTCCGGACGCGATACCGGTCACGTCCCGCGCCTTCGGCGCTCGGCGGGCCCCGCAGGCGCCTTCGGCGCTCGGCCGGTCTCGTTGGCGCCTTCGGCGCTCTGCCGGTCTCGTTGGCGCCTTCGGCGCTCTGCCGGTCACGTCTCGGGCCGTCGGCGCCCCCATCGGTCAGGTTCCACGCCACCCGCGCCCGGCCGGTCACGTCCGGGCGAGCACCGGCGCCGGGTGGGCCCGGGCCCGCGTATTCGCTGGAAGCCCGCTGGCCCACTCGACTAGCCTCCCGAGGCAACGGCGATGACGGAGACGAGTAGCGTCCCGATCCCGCCAGCCCAGAGAGCCGCCGGTAGCTGGAAAGGCGGTCTGGCGCCGGGCCGTGAAGACACTCCCGAGCCGAGTTCACCAAATGAGGCCCGTTCGGACGGCGGGGCCGTACGGACGGGTGAAGGTGCGGTGGCACCGCGAGGCTGACACCCCGGCTTGGCTGGACCGCCCCTCGGCGCACCGGCGCCGGTCCGGGCGGCGTCCGCCCCTCGCCCGCACCTCCGGGGAGACGCAGTGTCGTGCGTATCCAAGGAGGTGAACCAGTGCATCGCACCCTCGCGTCCGAGCTGCCCGCCCGGGTCGGCCAGACCGTGACCATCGCCGGGTGGGCCCACCGGCACCGGCGGCTGAAGTCCGTCGAGTTCCTCATCGTCCGCGACCGTACGGGTCTGGCCCAGGTCGTCCTGCCACCGTCGGCGGTGGACTCCGTGCTGGCCACGCTGGTCGAGGAGAGCGTGGTCGAGGTGACCGGGCGGGTCACCGCGAACCCGGCGGCGCCGTCCGGGGTCGAGCTGGTGGACGCGTCGGTACGGGTGGTGAACCCCGCGCAGCCCGCCCCGTTGGACCTCTACCGGCCCACGCTGACCGCCAGCCTGCCCACCCAGCTCGACCACGCCGGGCTCGCCCTGCGGCATCCCGCCCGGCAGCGGGTGTTCCGGGCCGGCGCCGCGGCCGTGCGCGGCTTTCGGTCCACATTGGACGACCTCGGCTTCGTCGAGGTGCACACGCCGAAGATCGTGGCATCGGCCACTGAGTCCGGGGCGAACGTCTTCGCGATCGACTACTTCGGACGGCCGGCCTACCTGGCCCAGTCGCCCCAGTTCTACAAGCAGACCCTGGTCGGCGTGTTCGAGCGCGTCTACGAGGTCGGGCCGGTGTTCCGGGCCGAGCCGCACGACACCGTACGCCACCTGGCCCAGTACACGTCGCTGGACGTGGAGCTCGGCTTCATCACCGACCACCGCGACGTGATGGCGGCGCTGCGGTCGGTGATGGCCGGCATGGTGGCGGCGATCGATCCATCCTTTGTGGACACCGAGGTGCCGGAGCAGATTCCGTCGGTGCACTTCGTCGACGCGCTCGCCATGGTGGGCAAGGCGCTCGGCGAGGACCTGTCGGGCGAGCCCGACCTGGCGCCGGCCCACGAGCGGTGGCTGGGGGAGTGGGCCAAGCGGGAGTACGGCTCCGACTTCCTCTTCGTCGAGGGGTTCCCGGCGGCGAAGCGGCCCTTCTACACCCACCCCGACCCGTCCCGGCCGGGCTACACCAACGGCTTCGACCTGCTGTTCCGGGGCGTGGAACTGGTGACCGGCGGGCAGCGACTGCACCGGTACGAGGACTACGTCGCGGCGCTGGCCGCCCGGGGCGAGTCGCCCGAGCCGTACGAGGCGTACCTGTCGGTGTTCCGGCACGGCATGCCACCGCACGGGGGTTTCGCGATCGGGCTGGAGCGGTTCCTGGCCCGCCTCACCGGGGCCGCCAACATCCGGGAGGTGACCCTGTTCCCGCGTGACCTGACCCGCCTGACACCCTGACCCGGCTGATTCGCCGACCGGTCGACCCCCGGCGTCCGGCCAGGCGGGCGGCATCGCGCGCTGGCGGACCCGCCAGGCGTGTGGCGTCGCGCGCCCGGGGCTCGACTCAGGCCAGCAGCGTGGTGCGCAGGTGGTGCTCGACGATCGGCAGCACCTCGTCCACGGTGACCTGGCGACCGAGCTCGGCCGACAGCGACGTGACGCCGGCGTCCCGGATGCCGCACGGCACGATGCGGTCGAACGCGCGCAGGTCGCAGTCGCAGTTGAGCGCGAAGCCGTGCAGGGTCACGCCCCGGGCGACGCGGATGCCGATCGCGGCCACCTTGCGGTCGGGCCCGCGGTCGTCGGCCGGCACCCATACGCCGCTGCGCCCCTCGACCCGGGTGGTGGCCAGGCCCAGATCGGCGCAGGTGTCGATCAGGAGCTGCTCCACCCGCCGGACGTACGCCACCACGTCGACCGGCTCGGGCAGGCGCACGATCGGGTAGCCGACGAGCTGGCCGGGCCCGTGCCAGGTGATCTTGCCGCCGCGGTCGACGTCGATGACCGGCGTCCCGTCCATCGGTCGCTCCCACGGCTCCGTCCGCTTGCCGGCCGTGTAGACGCTCGGGTGCTGCAGCAGCAGCACGGTGTCGGGTGCGCGGCCGTCGGCGACCTGCTCGTGCAGCCGCCGCTGCTCGTCCCACGCGGTCAGGTAATCCACGACTCCCGCCCGGACGAGCGTCAGCCCGGCCGGCGTCGTGCCCGTGGCAAGCGTCTGCGTCACGCTCGTGAGCCTAACGCGCCACATGTGGTGTCGGGGCGTGTCCTGTGACTCACCGGAGACGGCTGCTGGCATACCGGGGACGGCTGACTCACCGGCGACGGCTCTGCGCGGCGCGGGCGGCCCCGGAGCCTGGTCAACCGGTAGTCTTCGATCGTTGACGGCTCAACCAGATGAGAGGACCCCATGTCGGAGGACCCCATCGCCGCACTGCGGGCGTCGTACGACCGACTCGCGGCCATCGTGGCCGGGCTGACTCCCGGGCAGGAGACGGCGCCCGCCTACCCCAGCGAGTGGAGCATCGCCCAGGTGCTGTCGCACATCGGCTCCGGCGCGGAGATCATGGCGCAGGCGTTCGACGCCGCCCTGCGCGGGACGCCGGCGCCGGGGCGGGAGACGTACCCGGCGATCTGGGATCGGTGGAACGCCAAGGCGCCGCGCGATCAGGTCCGGGACGGCATCGAGTCGGATCGCCAGCTGGTGGCACGGTTCGAGGCGCTCGACGCGGACCAGCGGGCGCGGCTGCGGTTCTCCAGCTTCGCCGGCGAGGTGGACACCGACCGGTTCGCCGGCCTGCGGCTCAACGAGCACGCGGTGCACACCTGGGACGTCGCGGTGGTCCTCGACCCGACCGCCACGATCGGCCCCGAGGCGGTGGGGCTCGTGGTGGACAACCTGGCCATGGTGGCCGGGTTCAGCGGAAAGGCCGAGGGCCTGTCCGGCCGCGTGGTCCAGGTGACCACCACCGACCCCGACCGGGAGTTCACGCTCCGGTTCGACTCCGCGGTCAGCCTCCAACCCGGCCGGGCCGCGGACGCCACCGCCGAGCTCGCCCTGCCCGCCGAGGCGTTCATCCGGCTGGTGTACGGCCGGCTCGACCCCGCGCACACGCCGGCGGTGACCGTGACGGGTGTCGCGCTGGACGACCTGCGGCGGGCGTTCCCCGGGTTCTAGCGGGTCACACCAGCTCGGGGACCCGAAGCTGGGAGATCGCCAGCTCGAACTCGGCCACTTCGATGACGTACGCGCCCGCGAAGTCGGCGACCGCGGTCCGGATGGCGTTTTCGTGGGGGCGGGCCTTGGCGATCGCCGCGGCGTCGTAGACCACTGTGGACACTGCTCGCCCCGACCGCCGGTCGACGAGCAGGCTCGTGCTGGTGAACCCGGGCAGCTGCTCCAGGCGCGGCACGGCGTCCCGGAAGGCGTCGATCAGCGTGCCCATGGTGGCCGGGTCGCCCTCCAGCCAGGAGACGCTCGCGCTCGCGGCCTGCTCCGACGTGCGGGCCCGGCGCATGACCGCGACCTCCCACTGGTCGACGGTCGTCTCGGTGGCGTCGAAGTTCTCCGCGCAGCGGTCGCGGATGGCCCGAACCTGCGCCTCGCTCATGCGGAGCGAGTCCGGCGACTGCCAGGAGGACGTGATGATGCACCGCCCGGTGGCCCGGTCGACCAGTGTGGACAGTCCGACGAATCCCGGGATGCCCTGCAGCGCCGGCATGACCACGTCCCGGATGTACTGGATGCCTCGGTCGATGCCCGATTGCCGTGCGGTCACCGTGGTCGTGCGTGCGAACATGGCACCTCCCCCGTGCTCGTTGCGCGGTCAGCCCCACCATGCGCCGCGCTCCGGACGGGGCGCAACCGATTCGCCGGGATCCACGGTTCCTCGCTAGCGTGACACGATGACGTTCCTGCTGCTGGTGGTGCACCTGGTGGCCGCCGTGGCCTGGCTGGGCGCCATGGCGTACAGCCTCGTCGCCGTGCAGCCCCGGATCGCCCGCGCCGTGCCCGATCCCGTGCGGGCGGAGGAGATCTACCGCGAGCTGGCGGCCGGCAACCGGTGGCCGGTCGTGGCCATCATCGCCGGGCTGGCGCTCACCGGACTCGGCCTGGTCACGGTCGCCGATGGACGGTCGGCCGGCTGGTGGGCGGCCATGGCCGCCAAGGCGCTGCTGTGGGTGGCGGCCGCCGGGCTGTTCTGGTGGGTGTCGTGGCGGGGCTGGCCGCGCCGGGTGTTCGCCCTGCCGGAGGAGCTGCCCGCGCAGCAGGCCCGGTTCCGCCGCGTCGCCCTGGCCATGGCGGCCGTCGTCGGGCTGGCCTTCGCACTGGGCGTGGTGGCGTCGCACCTGCCGCTGTGAGTGATGATCCATTGTGGACGGCCGGGCCGCCCGGCCGCCCGGGAGGGGTTGCGTCGGCCGCGACCGGCGGTAGGCTGCGCTGATGAGGGGGCATCGGGGAGCATGACCGCCCGTGAGGAACCCGACCCGGGTCGGCCGGAGCCGGGCTCGTCGCTGCCGAGTGGGTCCTGGCTCGACGAGCGGATGGTCGAGCAGCGCACCATCCTCGTCCGGGGCCGCATCGATGCCGCCGTGGCCAACCACGTCGCCGGGGTCCTCCTGCTGCTGGGGCGATCGGGCCCCGAGCCCGTCCACATGCACCTGTCCGCCCCCGACGGCGACCTCGACGCCGCCTTCGCGATCGCCGACGCGATCGAAGCGGCCAACGTGCCCGTGCACGTGGTGGTGACCTCCGAGGTCGGGGGCGCCGCGCTCGCCGTCCTCGCCGCGGCCCACCGGCGGACGGCCCTCGCCCATGCCCGCATCCGCCTGGCCGAGCCACGCGTCGATTCGCTCACAGGCACGGCCGACGAGGTGGCCGCTGTGGCCGGGCGGTACCTGCGGGACCTGGAGGAGCTGGCCGTACGGCTCGCCGAGGTCACCGGCCAGCCGCGCAGTCGTATCGAAGATGACCTGTCCCTGGGTCGGGTCCTGAGCGCTCCCGAGGCGCACGAGTACGGGCTCATCGACGCCATCGCGGGCCGGGACGCGCCGCGCGCCTAGCCCGGGCCGGATCCGGCCGGGCGACTTGGCGCGGAGTGCCACGGTGGTGGTCGGCCACGGGTCGGCGCCGACCGATGTATGGGGGCCGGACATGGTGCGCGGGGGACGGGTGTGCCTAGCGTGACGCTGTGACTGGCGTCACGCCGCCCCGCCCTGGCGCCCCAGGGCGGGGCACCCACCCCACGCGCCTCGCATCGCGCCGTCCACCCTGGGAGGCCGCCATGTCCTATGTCCGGGATCCCGTCCCTGGCATCGATCCCGCCCTCGCTGCTGATGCTTTGGTTGCCGGCGCCGCCGTCCGGACGCCCGGTGCCCGCCTGCTCGCCCGACTCGCCGCGCTCGCGGCGGCGCTGCTCGCGACGGTGCTCGCCGTGCTCGCCGTGGCGGTCCGGCCGGCCAGCGCCGCGACCCTCACCCAGGTCACGAACTTCGGCTCCAATCCTGGGAACCTGAATATGTACGTATATCGGCCGGACGGCCTCGGCAGCGGTGCCCCGGTCGTCGTGGCCATGCACGGGTGCAGCCAGAACGCCAACGCCTACTACACCAACTCCGGTTGGCCCAAGTACGCCGACCTGTACCGGTTCATCGTGGTCTTCCCGGAGCAGAAGACGGCCAACAACTCCACCGCCTGCTTCAACTGGTTCACCGCGGGCGACGTGGCGCGCGGCCAGGGCGAGGCGCTGTCGGTCAAGCAGATGGTCGACTACGTGCAGAACACGTACGGCGCCGACCCGAGCCGGACCTTCGTCACCGGGCTGTCGGCCGGCGGGGCCTTCGCCGCGGTGATGCTCGCGACCTACCCGGACGTCTTCGAGGCCGGGTCCATCGTGGCCGGGATCCCGTACGGCTGCGCCCCGGCGACGAGCCCGTACATCTGCATGTTCAGCGGGGTGAGCAAGACGCCGGCCCAGTGGGGAAACCTGGTGCGCAACGCCTTCCCCGGCTACAGCGGACCGTACCCGCGGGTCTCCATCTGGCACGGCACGAGCGACACGGTCGTCGTTCCGGCCAACGCGAACGCGTCCCGTGACCAGTGGACCAACGTGTGGGGCATCTCCACCACGCCGACGTCGACCTCCACGCTGCCGGCCAACACCACGGTGGAGAACTACGACAGCGGCGGGCAGACCGTGGTGCGGGTGCAGCGGGTCGGCGGCATGGGCCACGGTACGCCCGTCGATCCCGGCAGCGCGACCAACCAATGTGGAGCGACGGGAGCGTACTTCCTCGACACCGTCTGCTCCGCCTACTACGACGCGCAGTTCTTCGGCCTGGGCAGTGGCTCGGGGCCGACGTCGTCGCCGACCGCCTCGCCGACGTCACCGACCACCCCGCCGAGCGGGCCGTGCTTCACGGCGAGCAACTACGCCCACACCCTGGCCGGCCGCGCCTACCAGGTGCTCGGCCAGACGTACGCCGTCGGCTCCAACCAGCCGATGGGCCTGTGGAACATCTACGTCGTCCACACCCTGCGTCAGACCGGACCGAACTACTACGTGCTCGCCGACGGCGAGTGCTGACGATCGGCGCCGCCCCGCAGCGTCCCGGCGGCGGCGCGGAGCCTGGTCTGGAGCGCCTCGTCGCTCCAGACCAGGTTGTCGGCCGTGGTGGCGGTGACGGTGATCCGGCGGGGCTGGTCGGCGAGGCGGTCCAGCTCCGCGGCCGCGTCGACGGCGCCCATCTCGACGAGCAGCGCGATCGGGTCACCACGAGCCCAGCGGTCCTGAATGGCCTCGATGAGAACCGCGGTCAGCTCGGTCGGTGGCACCCCGAGCCGCCACAGGGCCCGGGCCGCCGCCGCACGGGGGTAGCCGTCCTTGTCCGGGCCTCCATCGACGACGTTCGTTGGCCGGAGCAGTCGGCGGAGTAGCGGCTCGACGCCGGCCAGGTCGACCCCGGCCTCGGCCAGCACGGGCACGGCCGGATGGTCCGGCCGCGTTTCGGCGAGGTGAGCCAGACCGCGCCGAGCCGCCTCGACGACCGGGGAGTCGTGGGGGATCGGCACGGACCAGATCCGGGGGATCGCCGGGGCGGCGAGCACGATGTCCAGGAACGGCACGGCCGCCGCAGTCGCCGGGTAGACGGTGCCCTGGTGCATGATGCAGCCGTAGAGTTCCCGCAGCGCCTCCTCGGCCTCCTCGGCGGATTCTGTCGCCGCCTGCCGCAGCAGTTCGGGGAGATCGGTCGCGGCACCGTAGGCGTGCTCCAGCGCCGACCAGTCGACCGCATCCAGCCCGTCAAGCATGGGGGAACTGTACGGGGCGACCGAGTGTCCGAGTCGAGCGCCATCTCGAGGAGATCGTCGCCGGTGTTCGATGGCACTAGATAGGGAGATCCGTCGTCGAATCCCGCGGCTGGCCGTCAGGCGGCGATGAAGTCGACCGCCTCGGCGATGACGTCGGGGGCGCGCAGGATCCGGTTGTGGCCGAGGCCGGTGGTGACGATCAACCGGGCCCCGGGCCAGGCGGCGGCCACGGCGGCGCCGTCGGTGACGGAGGTGAACCGGTCCGTACGGTCGTGGATCACCAGGGCCGGGGGCAGCGCCACCGCGCGGGCGAGCTCGGGCACGTCGAAGTGGCGCATCGGCGCGCCGACCCGCCGCTCGATGCGGGCCACGAGGCGGGTGACCGTGCGGTCGCCCAGGCCCAGTGCCGTGCGGAACTGGCCGAGGTATGACCGCGCGCTGGCCATCGGCGCCAGCAGGACGACCCGCTCGGTGCTCATCCCGTCGCACAGCGCGGCGGCGGTCGCGACCGCGCCGGCCGAGTGGGCGACGATCGCGTGCGGCTGGCCGAACTCGCCGACCACCCCGGTGAGCGCCGCGATGAACTCGGGGAAGGTCGCCGACCGGGGCCCGGACGGGCCCGGCGCGGAGTCGCCGTGGCTGGGCATGTCGAACGCGACGACGCGGAATCCCCGGGCCACCAGCGGGCCGACGAACTCGCGGAACTGTCCCCGGCGACCGGCCCACCCGTGGACCAGGTAAACCGGCCGTCCATTCCCCCAGAACTCCCCGACGACCGCCCGGCCGTCCACGACCGTCGTGAACCGGGTGCCGCCGGGGTGACCGCGCTCCGGCCCGGACGGCTGCGGCCGCGGCAGCGTGAACCAGATCCGCTCGGCCCACCGGGCGCCGAGGGCGGGGGCCAGCCGCTCCAGCGCCCCGAACGCCGCCCGTACAGGCCAGGGAGCAGAAAACATACGAACGATCGTGCTTTTTTCGGTCGGCGTCGCGGTCTGGGTCATGCGAGGGCTCCTTGTCTGCTGGTCGCCGCGGTTGCTGCTGGCTGGTTCTGGTGGCGGGCTCGCGGGTGGGGTCAGGCCGGGCGGCGGGCCTGGTCGATGAGGGCGTCGAGCGCGCGCCGGGCCCGTTGTTCGGCCCGGTCGTCGCCGAGCACGCGCCGGACGTAGTGGTAGCCGAGGATCACGCCGTAGAAGTCCTGCGCGAACTGGTCCGGGTCGGCGTCGGCGCGGAACTGGCCCTCGGTGATGCCGGTGCGGAAGACCGTGCTGATCATGTCGAAGAGGTCGCGCAGGTCGTGCACGACGCGGTCCCGCACCGGCCCGGGCTGGTCGTCGAACTCGGTCGCCGCCGCGACGAACGGGCAGCCGCCGGGCAGGCTGACCCACCGCAGCCAGTGGTCGAACAGTGACCGCAGTCGGGCCTCGCCGCGCGGGGCCGTCAGCGCCGGCCGGGCCACGTGCGCCTCGAACCCGGCGCGGGCGTGCTCGAGCACGGCGACCTGCAGGGCTTCCTTGGAGCGGAAGTGGGCGAACAGGCCGCTCTTGGACATCTGGGCCTGCTCGGCGAGGCGACCGATGGTCAACCCGCTCAGGCCGACCTGGCGGGCCACCTCGACCGCCCGGTCGAGCACCGCCTGGCGCGTCGCCTCACCCTTGCTCACGCTCTCAGAAAAGCACGAACGTTCGGTAAATGCAACCCGGAATCGGCGACCGGGTGAGCCGTGGTCGTGACCCGACCACGCGTCGCACCGACCGCGCGGCGCTACGGCTCGTCACTGGGAGAAGGCGGCGCGGAGGGCGCTGTCGAGGTCGGAGTGCTGGAAGGTGAAGCCGGCCCGGGTCAGCACGCCGGGGAGCACGCGCTGGGAGGCGAGCACGTCGTTGGCGAACTCGCCCAGCACGACGCGCAGCGCGATGCGCGGGATGGGCCACGGGGCCGGCCGGTTCAGGACCCGGCCGAGCGCCTTGGCGAAGTCCCGGTTGCGCACGGGATGGGGCCCGACCAGGTTGACCGGGCCGGCGATCTCCTCGCGATCCATGAGGAAGCGGACCGCCCTGATCCAGTCGGCGATCGCGATCCAGGGCATCCACTGGCGGCCGCCGGCGAGCGGCCCGCCCAGGTAGAGCCGGGTCGTCAGCGTGAGCGGGCGGAGCAGTCCGCCGTTGGCGTCGAGCACCAGCCCGGTGCGCAGCAGCACCACCCGGACGCCCGCCTGGCGGGCCCGGGCGGTCGCGCCCTCCCAGGCCTGGCACAGGTCGGCGAGGAAGCCACCACCCGCGGGGGAGGACTCGTCCACGGTGGCGTCGCCGGTGTCGCCGTAGAAGCCCACGGCCGACGCGTTCAGCAGCGCCCGCGGCCGGCGCGGCTCAGGAAGGGAGGCCAGCGCCGCGGCCAGGGTGCTCGTGGGCCGCACCCGGCTGTCGGCGAGGACCCGCTTGTACGTGTCGTTCCAGCGCTTGTCCCCGATGCCGGCTCCGGCGAGGTTCACCACCACGTCGGCGCCGGCCAGGATCTCCGGGTCGAGCGAGCCGGTGAACGGATCCCAGCGATGCTCGTCGGGGCGGGCCGGCGGGCGCCGGACCAGCCGGACCAGCTCGTGCCCGTCGGCGGCCAGGCTCGTGCGCAGCCGACTGCCGAGGAACCCCGACGCCCCCGCGAGGACTACCCGCATCCCCCGTCTCCGTCTCTGGGCCGATCGTGGTCGAGCTCGGGTGGCTGAGCCTCAGCGGACGCGAGCTCGACCACGATCGCTGTCGCCCGGGTCAGAACTCGTTCTCGAAGGAGCCGGCCTCGAGGCGGTTCTTGATGGTCGTGAGGAACCGGGCCGCGTCCGCCCCGTCCACCAGGCGGTGGTCGTAGGAGAGCGACAGGTAGACCATCGAGCGAGGCGCGATGACCTCGCCGCCGGTGGCCGGGTCCTCGACGACCACCGCGCGCCGGACCACGGCGCCGGTCCCGAGGATGCCGACCTGCGGCTGGTTGATGATCGGCGTGTCGAAGAGCGCGCCCCGGCTGCCGGTGTTCGTGAGCGTGAACGTACCGCCGGAGAGCTCGTCCGGGTTGATCTTGTTGGTCCGCGTCCGCTCGGCGAGGTCGGCGATCCGCTTGGCCAGGCCGACGAGGTTGAGCTCCCCGGCGTTGCGGATCACCGGCACGACCAGGCCGCGCTCGGTGTCCACCGCGATGCCGAGGTGCTCCGCGTCGTGGTAGGTGACCGTGCCCTCGTCGGTGTTGATCGACGCGTTGAGGACCGGGTGCTGGCGCAGCGCCTCCACCGTGGCGAGGGCGAAGAACGGCAGGAACGACAGCTTGATGCCGTGCTTGGCCTGGAAGTCGGCCTTCACCTGGTCGCGGAGCTTCGCGATGCGGGTGACGTCGACCTCCACCACGGTGGTGAGCTGGGCCGAGGTCTGCAGCGACTCGACCATCCGCTTGGCGATGAGCGCCCGCAGGCGGGACATCTTCTCGGTGCGGCCGCGCAGCTCGCTCGGCGCGGGGCCGGCCGGGGCCGGCTTGGGCTGCTCCGCCTCGGCGGCCTTGGCGGCGGCCGCCCGGGCTGCGGCGTCCAGCACGTCCTGGCGGCGGATCCGGCCGCCGACGCCGGTGCCGACCACGGTCTTCAGGTCGACGCCGAGGTCAGCGGCGAGCTTGCGCACCAGCGGCGTGACGTACCCGTCGCCCTCGCCGCGGACCGGTGCGGGCGCCGGGGCGGGGGCCGGGGCTGCGGGAGCCGGAGCCGGGGCGGGGGCCGGGGCCGGTGCGGGCGCTGGAGCCGGGGCCGGAGCCGGCGGGGGTGGCGGTGGCGGGGGCGCCGCGGCGGGCGCGGGCGCCGGCGCGGGGGCCGGTGCGGGCGCTGGGGCCGGTGCGGGCGCTGGGGCCGGAGCCGGAGCCGCCTGGGGCGCGGCCGGAGCGGGCGCGGCGCCGGGCGTACCGATCACCGCGAGCTCGGCCCCCACGGGCACGGTCGCGTCCTGCGGCACCTTGATCTCGAGCACCACACCGGCGACCGGCGACGGGATCTCGGTGTCCACCTTGTCCGTGGAGACCTCCACCAGCGGCTCGTCCACGCCGACGGTGTCGCCGACGTTCTTGAGCCAGCGGGTGACCGTACCCTCGGTCACCGACTCACCCAGGGCCGGCATCTTCACCGGGGTCCCGGCGGCGGCCGGCGCGGGCTGGGGGGCGGGAGCCGGTTCAGCCGCCGGGGCGGCCGCAGCAGCGGGGGCCGGCTGGGCCGGTGCGGCGGCGGGCGCCGGTTCGGGGGCCGCGGCGGGCGTCGGCTCCGGAGCGGGGGCGGGAGCAGCGGCCTGCGGAGCCGGGGCGGCCGGGGCCTCACCCTCGCCCGCGATCACGGCGAGCTCGGCCCCCACGGGCACCGTCTCGTCCTCGCGCACGAGGATGCGCGACAGCACACCGGAGGCGGGGGCGGGGATCTCCGTGTCCACCTTGTCGGTGGAGACCTCCAGCAACGGCTCGTCGGCCTCGACGCGGTCGCCTTCCTGCTTCAGCCACCGCGTGACCGTCCCTTCGGTGACGCTCTCGCCCAGCCGGGGCATGGTGACCGATACCGGCATGTGAACTGACTCCTTCGGTGGACGGTGACAGAACGTTCAGTGATTATGAACGCCTCGGTGAGCTGCGCTGTTCAGGGGCGTTCAGAAATTCTCGACAAGCCTCAGGCGTGGGCATGGAGCGGCTTGCCGGCGAGAGCCAGGTGCGCCTCACCGATGGCCTCGGCCTGGGTCGGGTGGGCGTGCACCAGCGACGCCACCTCCGCAGGGTACGCCTCCCAGTTGTAGATGAGCTGCGCCTCGCCGACGAGCTCGCCGACCCGGGCCCCGACCATGTGCACCCCGACCACCGGGCCGTCGGTCACGCTGACCAGCTTGACGAACCCGCCGGTCTTGAGGATCTGGCTGCGGCCGTTCCCGCCGAGGTTGTACGTGTACGTCTTCACCTTGTCGGCGCCGTACTGCTCGCGGGCCTTCGCCTCGGTCAGGCCCACCGACGCGATCTCCGGGTCGCTGTAGGTGACCCGCGGGATGCCGCTCTCGTCGATCGGGCGCGGCTGCAGGCCCGCGATCTCCTCGGCCACGAAGATGCCCTGCTGGAACCCGCGGTGGGCCAGCTGCAGGCCGGGCACGATGTCGCCGACCGCGTAGACGCCGGGGACGTTCGTGCGCAGCCGCTCGTCGGTGAGCACGAAGCCCCGCTCCATCGCGATGCCCTGCTCCTCGTAGCCGAGGTTCGCCGTCACCGGTCCACGGCCCACGGCCACCAGCATCAGCTCGGCATCGATGGTCTCGCCGCCCGCGATGGTCACGCGGACCCCGGTGTCGGTGTACTGCACCGACTCGAACGGCTTGCCGACCTTGATGCCGATGCCCCGCTTGCGGAACGCCCGGTCCAGCGCCTTGGACGACTCCTCGTCCTCGGCCGGGACCAGTCGCGGCAGCGCCTCCACGATCGTGACCTCGGCGCCGAACGAGCGCCAGACGCTGGCGAACTCCACGCCGATCACGCCACCGCCGAGGACCACCACCGAGCGGGGCACCCGGTCCAGGGCCAGGGCGTGCTCGGAGGTGATCACCCGCTCGCCGTCGATTTCCAGCCCCGGCAGGGTGCGGGAGTAGGAGCCCGTGGCGAGCACGACGTTGCGCCCCTCGTAGCGCTGCCCGTCGACCTCGACCGTGCGCGGCCCGACCAGCCGGCCGTGCCCGGGGACGTAGGTGATCTTCGCGGCGCTGACGAGGCCCTGGAGTCCCTTGTGGAGGCGAGCCACCACGCCGTCCTTGTAGGCGTTCACGCCGGCCATGTCGATGCCGACGAGCTCGGCCTTGACCCCGAACTGCGCCGACTCACGGGTGGCGTCGGCGACCTCGGCCGCGTGCAGCAGGGCCTTGGTCGGGATGCAGCCGCGGTGCAGGCAGGTGCCGCCGAGTTTGTCCTTCTCGATCAGCGCCACCGACAGGTTGAGTTGCGCGGCCCGCAGCGCGGTCGCGTACCCGCCGCTGCCGCCGCCCAACACCACGACATCGAACTGGCCGTCTGACATGCTTCGCTCTCCACTTGTCGGGGACGCTCGGGATGGCTCGTGAGCCACAGAAGGAAGTTCATCGTCATCTTGTCACTCCCCCGGACGGCCTGCGACGTGAGCCCGGGAACATACCGATCGCACCGCAATGGGCGCGTCGGCGGCGCCACCCTTGTCGGCTTTCGCCCGTACGGTCCGGAAACGCGGCAGTTACCGCGGGCGCGGATGTGGCTGGTGGGCCGGCCGAGGGCCGAGGGACGCCGGTTGATCGAGGGCGTGCCGGTGGCCGAGGTGCGCGGGTGCCGGTGGTCGAGGGGCTGTCGGGGTGGCCGTTCTCACGTACCCTTGCACATACCCCTGTGTGGGGGAGCCCCCAGTTCGATATCCCCTGTGCGATCCGGTGGCGCTTCGCGGACCGGACCGTACTGGTGCCCCCGGGAGGTCTCGTGGCCTGGTTTCGACGCCGGAAAGCCGCCGCGCCCGACAACCGACCGACCCCGCGGGATGACTTCGCTCACCTGGAGCAGTTCATCGCGACCCGGCGCGGGGTCGAGGCGTACCTCGAGCCCAAGACCACGGTGACCGACGTGACGGTCATGCTCATCGCGCACGACGGCGAGTGGACCCGCCGCCGGGTTCCCAGCGAGCAGGTCGCCCGCCAGTGGGGCAACAAGATGGGCATTCCGGTCTACGACGTGGCCCTGACGGGCTACCCCAAGCGCAAGCGCGAGTACGACGAGCGCCGCAAGCGGGAGGCCCAGCAGGCGCAGTCGTCCCAGGGGCAGTGATCCGCGGCGCCGCGCTGGGGGAGTGAGCCCTCGGGCCCGGGCCGGCGCGGACCGACCGCGGGCCCGATCCACCGCGCTGGGCGGTGGCCAGGTCCGCCTGGGCGCGTCCGCCCGGGCTAGGTCCGCACGGCCGACCGGACGAACGGCGGCCGGACCACCCGCATCGGCGACCGGCGGCCGCGGATGTCGACCACGACCTCCGCGTTCGGCCCGACCTCGGCCGACGTGTCCAGCAGGGCGAGCGCGATCCCGGCCTTCAGGGTGGGGGAGAACGTGCCGCTGGTCACCTCACCGATGACCGTGTCCGAGTCGGCGGCGAGCACCGGCATGTGCGGGCGCGGGATGCCGCGGTCGAGCGCGCGCAGCCCCCACAACCGCCGGCGCGGCCCGGTCGCCTTCTCAGCCAGCAGGGCGTCCCGCCCCCAGAACTCGGGCTTGTCCCAGCCCACCGCCCAGGTCAGCCCGGCCTGGACCGGCGTGATCTCCCGTGACAGGTCCTGCCCGTGCAACGGGTACCCCATCTCGGTGCGCAGGGTGTCCCGGGCCGCGAGCCCGGCCGGTCGCAGACCGTACGACTCTCCCTCGCGCAGCAGCGCGTCCCAGACGGCGCCCGCCGGCCCGGCCGGCACGACCAGCTCGTAGCCGTGTTCGCCGGTGTACCCGGTGCGGCACACCACCACGGGGGCGCCGTCGAACTCGGCGGTCCGGAAGCTCAGGTACGGATGGCCGACCGGCAGGCCGAGCGCCGGCAGCACCAGCGCCGAGCGGGGGCCCTGGACGGCCAGCACGGCGTACGCGTCGTGCTCGTCGGTGACGACGATGCCGTCGGGCGCCTCGGCCCGCAGGCGGCGGACCACCTCGGCCGCGTTGGCCGCGTTGGGGATGAGCAGGACGTGGTCGTCGGCGAACCGGTAGGCGATCAGGTCGTCCACGACGCCGCCGTTCTCGTCGCAGCACAGCGTGTACTGCGCCTGGCCGGCACCCACCTTGGCCAGGTCGTTGGTGAGCCGGGCGTTGAGGAACTCGACCGTTCCCGGGCCCGTCACGGTGACCTTGCCCAGGTGGGAGACATCGAAGAGGCCCACCGCTTCGCGGACCGCGTTGTGCTCGCGGAGGACCCCGCCCCCGGCGTACTCCAGCGGCATCGTCCAGCCGCCGAACGGGGCGAACTTCGCGCCGAGGGCCTCGTGCCGGTCGTGGAGCGGCGAGCGTCGCAGCGTGCTGTCCATGCGGGCAACCTACCGGGGCCGGACCCGATGCGACCGTAGGGTCGGCGGTCCGGCACGCAGGGGCAACCCCCCATTGTTCTGGCGACTACGGCGCCGGAGCCACCGCTAGAGTTCTCCTACCTCCTGCGCCCACAGGCTCGGGAGGTACCGTCTGCGCCCAGCGGGTTCGGGAGGACGCGACTCTGCCCCGAGAGCGCCGTTGTCCCGCTGCCCGCGAGCCGTCGAATCACCGTTGGAGCCACCGCGTGACACCGCTAACCCTGTCTGACACCGACCCCGCTGAGCTCGGCGTCGACGCCATCGTCGTCGGCCTGCACTCGACCGACGGGGCGGAGGGCCAGTCGACCCCGCTGCTCGCCCCCGGCGCGGAGAGCGTGGCCGTCGCGTTCGAGGGGCGGCTGGCCGAGACCCTCGCCCTGCTCGGCGCCACCGGCGCGGTCGGCGAGGTCACCAAGGTCGCCACCCTTGGCATGGTGTCGGCGCCCGTGGTCGCGGCGGTGGGGCTCGGGCCGGTGCCGGAGAGCGGCGGGATCGCCCCCGAGACGCTGCGCCGGGCGGCCGCCTCCGCCGTCCGGGCCCTCGCCGGAGCCGAGCGGGTCGCGCTCGCCCTGCCGGCGCCGGACCACGGCGACGACCGCGCGGCGCCCGCGCTGCGGGCGATCGCCGAGGGAGCGCTGCTCGGTACCTACCGGTTCGCCGGCTACAAGACCAAGCCCGTGCCCGGCCGGCGGGACCCGGTCAAGGCGTTGACCCTGCACGTGGCCGACGCCTCGGACCGGGCGGCCCGCAACGAGGTCAAGCGGGCGGGCATCGTGGTCGGGGCGGTCACCCGCACCCGGGACTGGGTCAACACCGCGCCGAACGAGCTGCGCCCGCCGGACTTCGCCGCCCGGGTCGCCGAGGCCGCGACCGAGGCGGGCCTCGGGGTGGAGGTGCTCGACGAGAAGGCGCTGAAGAAGGCCGGGTACGGCGGCATCCTCGCGGTCGGCATGGGCTCCGACGCGCCGCCCCGGCTCGTGATGATCTCGTACGAGCCGAAGAACGCCACCAGGTCGGTCGCCCTCGTGGGGAAGGGCATCACCTTCGATACGGGCGGCTACGCGGTCAAGCCGGCCCAGGGCATGTGGGAGATGAAGTCCGACATGTCGGGGGCGGCGGCCATCGCCTCGGTCATGATCGCGCTGGCCGCGCTGAAGCCGAAGGTCCGGGTGCGGGCGTACCTGCCCATGGCGGAGAACATGATCTCCGGGTCGTCCTACCGGCCGGGCGACGTGATCACGATGTACGGCGGCAAGCGGGTGGAGGTGCTCAACCCGGACGCCGAGGGGCGCCTGATCCTCGCCGACGCCATCGTGCGCGCCCAGGAGGACAACCCCGACTACCTGGTGGAGGTCTCCACCCTCACCGGGGGCCAGGTGATCGCGCTCGGCAAGCGGGTGGCCGGCGTGATGGGCGACGAGCGGCTCTGCGAGCGGGTGCGGGCCGCGGGCGAGCGGGTCGGCGAGCCGGCGTGGCCGATGCCCATCCCCGACGAGGTCCGCAAGGGGATGGACTCCGACATCGCCGACATCAGCCAGATCAACTCGGGGATGGACCGGGCCGGCCACATGCTGCAGGGCGCGGCCTTCCTCCGCGAGTTCGTGAACGACGGCCTGCCCTGGGCGCACATCGACATCGCCGGCCCGGCGTACCACACGGCCGAACCCACCGGCTACCTGGTCAAGGGCGGCACCGGCGTGCCCGTCCGCCTGCTGGTCGACCTCATCGAGGACATCGAGGCCCACGGCTGACCCGGCGGGTCGGCCCCGGCGGGTCGGCCCCGGCGGGCTCGCTCCGGCCGGGCCGGTGCCGGCTGGGTTGGCCCCGGGCCGGCGGGCTCTGGGCCGGCCCGTCCGCGCCGGGCCGGTCAGGTGGTGTAGGCGCCCTCGATGATGCCGAGGCCCTCCTGCTCGACGGCCCAGTCGATGACCGCGGCGGCGTCGAGGACCACCGGGCGGCCGGCCCGGGCGGCCGGCTGCAGCACCGAGTCGGTGGCGGTGGTGGCCAGGATGACGTACGGGTCCCGCCACGACGTCACGTATGCCCACATGTATTCGTAGGCATCCTCCACCGCCAGCGTGTAGCGCACGAGGAGCCGGGGGCGGGTCGCCGGCCGGCCGGGCTCGGGGGCCGAGGTCGCGAACTCGCCGGCCGTGTAGCGGTCCCGGATCGCGGGCAGGCCGGCCCGGGCCGCGGCGATCGCCTGCTCCAGCCGTGGATCGGCGATCGGGCGGGCCGCGGCCGCCGACTGTCCGAAGAGGACCTCACAGGCGGTGGTCACGAACGCCCGGCCGTCGTCGGCCGGCTCGGGTGGACGGATGGTGAGGTAGGTGGCCAGGCCGTGCGGCTCCGCGACGGCGTCGAGCCCGAGGCGTACGACCACCGAGGCCGCGCCCGGCTGCGGCCGCCACCCGCCGCCGGCCGCGGTCAGCCGTACGTGGGCCTCGATGACGTCGGTGTCGGTGAGCTCGATCGCCCCGGGCAGGGACACCGGGCCCGGAGGCGCCGCGGCGACGGCGTCGCGCCAGGCGCCGAGCAGCCGGCCGGCGAGGCCGACCATGACCCGACCCCAGGAGTCGACGAGGTTCGCCGGGGCGGCGAGGGTGCGCAGTTCCGGCAGGCCGAACCGGCGCAGGCCCGCGGTCGTGCAGGTGTAGCCACCGCGCTCCGGCCAGACGTCGACCACGACCCAGTCCGCCAGGCAGACCATCCCCTCGTCGTCGGGCAGGCTGGCCCGCACCGCCGACGGCTCGAGCACCTGGTGGACGAGCAGGTCGACCACGTCCGCGCCCAGTCGGTCCGCCGCGCCCACGGCGAGCGTGCGGGCGATCCACTCGTGGGTCGGTGGCCAGCCGGGCCGGCCCCCGACCGAGACGAGCACCAGATGCGTCGCCGCGCGCAGCCGCGCGAGCTGCTCGTCGGTGGCGCCCGCCGCCGCGAGGTGGCCGAACGGCAGGGGCGGCAGGTCCTCGACGCGGTGGACCTGCACCAGCGGCTGCGGCAGCGGTCGGGGCAGCGCCTCCTCCACCCGGCCCAGGCCGGCCGCGACCAGGCTCTCCACCCGCACAAAGCCATCGGTGGTGGGCACCGCGTAGAACGCGCCCACGCTCTCGGGAACGGTCAGGGTCAGCGGCGGCGCCATCGGGGCCAGGGTCACCCGCGCACCCTACGGCCGCGAGCGAGGAGAAGCAAGCATCTTCACAATGAGGTAATTACAAGAATCACAGTGACGGTGGTCTCCGTCACGGCGCCGAGGACGTCGCCGGTGATTCCGCCCAGCCGGCGTCGGGCGTGGCGCCGCAGGCCGTGGGCCGCCGCCAGGCCGAGCAGCACGGCGAGCGGGCCCTGCCAGGGCCGGTCGGCCACCACCGGCACGGCCCCCGCCGCCAGGGCCACGGCCCACAGCAGCCCGACCGGGGTGGGCACCGTACCGGCGACGAGCGCCCCCAACCCGTCGGGCCGCGCGGCCGGAACGCCCCGCCGACAGGCCAGGGTGATCGCCACTCGACCGCCGACGACCGCGACGACCACGCCCGCCCCCGCCAGCGCCCACGGCCGGGCGAGCAGCGCCGTGGTGGCCGCCACCTGGGCCAGGAGCACCAGGACGAGCGTGACCACGCCGAACGGTCCGATGTCGGGCGCCCGCATGATGTCCAGCGCGCGGCCCCGGTCGGCGTAGGAGCCCAGGCCGTCGGCCGTGTCGGCCAGCCCGTCCAGGTGGAGCCCGCGGGTCAGCCCCGCCGTCGTCGCGACCACCGCCACCGCGGCCAGTAGCGCCGAGGCCCCGGCGGCCCGCAGCCCCAGGCCCACACCGGCGGCGATCGCACCGAGGCCCAGGCCGGCCACCGGCGCCAGGGACATGGCGATCGCGGCGGTGGGCCGATCGACCCGGCCCGGCCGCAACCGGGCGATGGTCAGGGTGGTGAAGGCCAGCCGCAGCCCGTCGCCGACCGACGGCCGGTGTGGTGGATCACTGCTCGTGATGGCGGGTGCCACCCTCGGTCACGGACGCTTGCGCGGGCGCGGGGCGGTCGTCCCCTCCCCGGACTCCTCGCCGGGTGCGGTGCCGCGGCTCGCCTCCGGGGCGCCCTCCGCCGAAGGGCTCGCGGCCGGGTCGCCGGCCGGGGCGGGACTGACCGGGGCGGTCTCGGTCGGGGCCGGGCCGACCGGCGTGGACCCGGGCTGGCCGGCCTCGGTCGCCGTCTCGCCGCCGGCCTTGGCCGCCGCGGCCTTGGCCGCCGCCTTGGGGGTGGTGGCCTTCGCCGTGGTGGCCTTGGTAGCGGCGGACTTCGTCCCGGCCCTAGTCCCGGTGGACTTCGTGGCGCCCGAGCGGGTGCCCGACCGGCTGCCCCTGGCCTTGGCCGCGGCCGCCTTCGCCGCCCGGGGAGCCGTCGCCTTGGCCGGGGTCGGCTTGGGCGGCGCCGGCCGGGACTTGGCCTTCGCGCCGATGCTGGTGGTCGGGGCGGTCAGGGCCGGCGACGGCGGCTCCGGCTCGGCCGGCTCCTCCTCGACCGGCTCCTCGGCCTCCTCGACCCGGGCCTGGCCCACGAAGACCTGGGCCCCGGTGGTCGGGTCGAACCGGGTCAGCGGCTGCGGCTCGACCGGCACGCCGGCCCCGGAGAGCTTCAGCGCCATTTGCAGCATCGGCAGCGCGGCCAGCGAGGTGGCGCCCTCGCCGAGGTCGAGGCACAGGTCCATCCACGGCTTGAGCTCCAGCGCCTCGGCCGCCACGATCACCGCGACGTTGCGCCCGTGGTCGGGCAGCATGAGCCAGCGCCGCGCGGAGGGCGCGAAGTCGTTGGCCAGCAGGGCGGCGGCCGCCCCCACCGGGCCGTCGATCATCACGGGCAGGCGGCGGCTCGCCGCGCCGAGCAGCAGTCCGGTCGCCCCGGCGATGTCGGCGCCGCCGAGGGCGCAGAGCACCGTGCGCGGGTCGCCGTCGCGGTGGCGTACCCGGTACATGGCGTCGCGCAGGGCGAGCGCCCGGGTCATCCAGGCGTTGTCGTCGTAGACGCCGGCGGGCGTGACCACCCGGCCGAGCAGCGCGCTCGTCTCGTACCCGGTGATCGCCGAGATCACCGCCACGGCCGCGGCCGAGGCGCCGGCGCCGCCCGCCGCGAGCACGAGCAGCTCGATGCCCTCGTCGGCGGCGCGCTCCGCCTCCGCCCAGCCCATCCGCATGGCGGCGTCCAGCTGCTTGCCGGTGATCGCGTCCTCGAGCTCGATCGCGTTGGCCGCCGGGTTCCACTCCAACGTCACGAAGCTGGCCCCGGCCGCGTCGGCGAGCTGCTGCAGGGGGACGGAGTTGCGCGGGTCGGGCGCCGAGCCGGCGACGAGGCCGCCCGCGTGGTTGCCGGTGACCAGCACGACCCGGGTGGACAGGATCGGCCGGGGGTACGGATGAGCCTGCACGCCGGCGATGAAGGCGACGGGCTCGGCGAGCGTGCCCAGACCCGAGATGGTCGGCGCGTTCACGCCGATGTCGATGGATGACAGCCGTTCCCAGGCGGCCAGGATGGCCCCGTCGTCGGGGAGCGGGACCGCGATCCCCGGCAGGAACTCGGGGCGTTCCTCCTCGACGCTGGCCGTGCCCACGCTGGCGGTGCCGACGCTCGCGGTGCCGACGCTGGCCGTGGCGCGCACGACCTCCGGCTCGGCCGGCGGTACGGGGCCGCTGGTCGGTACAGAGCTGGTCGGTACAGAGCCGGTCGGTGCAGAGCTGGTCGGTACAGGACCTGGTACGGGACCTGTCGGTACGGAAGCCGTGCCGACCGCGACCGTCGTGGCCTGGTCCGCCGCGTCGCCAGCGCCGGTGGTCGCGCGGCCGTCGGCCTCGACGACGGCGCCGGCGTCAGCAGCGGCGCCCGCGTCGGCCACGGGGCCCGCGTCGGTGAGGGCGGGATCGGCGGTGGGCTGCACGGCACCACGTTACCCGTGGGGCGCGACGAGGGCTGTCCGTGACGCGCCGGTCGTCCGTAACGTCGGTTTGCTCGGGATCAGGACGAGCGTGGCGTCACCCGGTCGGCGGGGCCGCGCGGGGCGGGCCCGCGCGGGCGCTCGTCCCGACCTGGGCCCCAGGGCGACGAGTGGGCCGTCCCGACGGCCGGCCCCGCGGGCCGCTTGCGTGGGGTGCCGCACTCGGCGGGACAGCCGGGACGCGCCGGTGCGCGTAGGCTCGCAGGGCAGCAGCCCGTCGCCGCCGACCCGGGATCGGGCGGGCCCCTGGGTCGGGCGGGACCCGGATTCGGGCGGGCCTGGATCGGGCGACACGGGATAGAGGAGCGAAGTGGGGACCTACGTCGACCGTGACCTCCGGCCGTCGCGCGACCGGTCGTACGACGACCCGTCGGACGGGGGCCGGGCCGGCGGGCGCCGGTCGTCCTCGACGTCGCGTCGGCGGCCCGGGGGTCCGCCGAGGCGGGGTGGCCGGTCCCGCGCCGACGGGCCGAAGGCTCCGCTGTGGGCCCTCCTCAGCGTCATCCTCGGCGCCCTGGTGCTGCTCGGCAGCGGGGGTGTCGTGGTCGGGCCGACCCTCCTGCAGCGGCTGCTGGTGCCCAGTGACATCAACGCCGGGGCCCCGATCCCCGAGGACATCCGGGGCGAGGACATCTCGGGCGCGATCAACTTCCTGCTGCTCGGTATGGACAATCCGGATGTTCCCGGGCAGACCGACCGGCGGGCGGACTCCATCGTGCTGGTGCACATCCCGCCGACCCACGACGTGGTGTACATGATCTCGTTCCCCCGGGACACCCAGGCCACCATCCCGGCCTACCCGGCCACCGGCTTGAACGCCGATTGGACGACCAAGATCAACAATGCCTTCTTCGTGGGGACGAGAACCACCGGTCCCGGACCCAACGTGTGGGAGCGAGAGTCCGATCTCAGCCCGGAGGGGCGGGCCCGCGGGGCCGAGCTGACCATGCGGGCCATCAACAACCTCGTCCCGGGCGGGCTCGGGCTCGAGTTCCACGGCTGGGCGACCATCGACTTCGAGGGGTTCACGACGGTCGTGGAGGCGTTGGGCGGTGTGCACATGTGCATCGATTCCGACTTCTACTCGATCCACTACTACCCCGACGGAACCTTCTCCGGAATCCCGCTCTGGGGCGGCCTCAACACCGACGACCCCGCGGGCGGGCCGTACGGGTCGGGGTACCACTACACCGTCGGATGCCGGGACCTGGAGCCGTGGCAGGCCCTCGACTACTCGCGCCAGCGCTACGGTCTGCCCAACTCCGACTACGACCGGCAGCGCCACCAGCAACAGCTGCTCAAGGCGATCGTCAAGAAGGTGGCGAGCACCGATACTCTCACCAACATCAATACCATCAACAAGCTGCGGGAAGCCGCCGGCGACATGCTCACCATGAACCTCGGTGGCCACGAGCTGATCGACTGGGTGTGGACGCTCAAGTCGCTGCGGGCGGACGACATCGTCATGATCAAGACCAACGGCGGCACGTTCTGCAACATCCCGGGTGGCACCGAGCAGTGCCTCACCGATGACATGCTCGACCTGCTCCGGGCGGTGAAGAACGAGACCGTCTTCGATTTCCTGGCCGCCCATCCGGACTGGGTGGCCAAGGATCAGTAGGCGCCACCGGGCGCGGTGGAGCCTCGGGCGTCGTGGGACGCGCCACCGTCGGCGGGCGATCAGCGGGTGCCGCCGACGGCTAGAGGGTGCCCTTGAGCGGCACGGGCAGGCCGGCGACGACCAGCACCGCGGCGTCGCAGGCCGCCGCGAGCGCCAGGTTGGTCGCGCCGAGCGCGTCCACGAAGGCTCGCCCGACCGGCGTGAGCGGCACCGGCGCCAGCCCCACCTCCGGGCTGACGAGGACGAGCCGGGCCGGGCAGGCGCGCACGGCGGCACCGAGCTCATCGCTCATCCGGCGGACCAGCGGATCACTCGCCGAATCCGTCGCGTCCGCGGAGCTTGCCGCACCCGCCGGGTCCGTCGGGTCGGCTGAGTCCGTCGGGTCGGCGGCGGTCAGCACGGCCCCCACCCAGGTGCCGATGTCATCGACGAGGATCGCATCGCTGGGCTCGGCCCCGGCGAGCAGGGGCGGCAGGCGCCAGGGGTCGTCACCGACCTCCTCCGTCCGCCAGGTGGCCGGACGGCGGGCACGGTGGGCGTCGATACGGCGCGTCCACTCCGGGTCGGTGGCCGACCGCCGACCGGTGGCGACGTACCGGACGCTCGGCTCGGTGGCGAGCAGCCGCTCGGCCAGCTCGGACTTGCCGGAGCGGGTGCCGCCCAGCACCAGCGCGCGCCGCCAGGACCCCGAGGACATGCGCCGTACCCTAGCTGCGGGACCGTTGGCCAGCTGCCGGGGCCGTTGGTGGCGAGTTGGGTAGCCAGCCACCGGGGTGGGCCACGACCGGACGCCGAGGCAGCCAGACGGCGGGGGACAAGGACGCCGAGGGACAAAGACGGCGAGGGAGAAAGACCGCGAGGGAGAAAGACATGGCATGGACATGGCGGTACGAAGCGGAGGACGGGCGCCAGGACGCCGGCTGCAGTGAGCCGTTCGCCAGCCAGTCCGACGCGGAGTCGTGGCTCGGACAGTCCTGGCGGGACCTCGTCGCGAAGGGCGTGGTGACGGCGGTCCTGCTCGAGGACGACCGGGTCGAGTACCGCATGAGCCTCCTGCCGGCGAGCTCGTGAGCGCCTTTCGCACGAGCGCGAGCCGCACGGCCGCGTTCCGGCCCTCGCCGGTCTTCCTCGGCGTCGTGGCGGTGTGGCTCACCGGCGGCGTCATGGCCTGGTTCGAGTACGGCAGCCCGGTGGTCAACGTGCTGCTCTTCGTGCTCGCCGGCTGGGTCGTGTCGCTGTCGCTGCACGAGTACGCCCACGCGCTGTTCGCCTACCGCAGCGGCGATCACTCGGTCGAGGCCCGCGGGTACCTCACGCTCAACCCGCTCAAGTACGCTCATCCATTCCTGTCGATCGTTATACCGCTCGTCTTCCTGCTCATCGGCGGCATCGGCCTGCCCGGCGGGGCGGTGTGGGTGGACCGGGGCGCCGTGCGCACCCGTGGCCGGGCCAGCCTGATCAGCCTGGTCGGGCCGGGGGCCAACGTCGTGTTCCTGCTCGTGCTGGCGTCGCCGTTCCTGGTCGGCGTCAACACCCGGGCCCACCCGACGTTCTGGGCGGCGGTGGCCTTCCTGGCGTTTCTGCAGCTCACCGCGGCCGCGTTGAACCTGCTGCCGGTGCCCGGCCTGGACGGTGGCAACGCCCTGCGGCCCTGGCTGCGCGGCGACCTGGCCAAGCTGTACGACTACGCGGCGCCGTTCGGGTTCCTGATCCTGCTCGTCATCATCTTCAACCCCCTCTCGGGCGAGTTCTTCTGGTTCGCCGTGTTCGGCGCGGCCAGGCTCGTCGGCCTGCCCGGGCATCTCATCGTGGACGGTCTCGAGCTGGTCCAGTTCTGGAGCTGAGCCGGCCGCGACCGCGCTGCGGCGGTCGGGCGCGGTGGTGGGCCGCCCCGCCGCGAGCCGGGCGCCGGACAGGATCGGGTTTCCCGGCGGGACCGGAGGCCACGACAAACCGGGGCCTGGCGGAAGGCCAGGCCCCGGTGCGGCGTCGGGAAGCGATCGGGTCAGGGTCGCGTGCGCGGGCTCTGGGTCTTGGCCGGGTCGCGCTCGACGACCGGCTCGAGGATCTCGTCGATCGCCTTCATCAGGTCGGCGTCGAGCTTCACCCCGGACGCCTTCACGTTGTCGCGGAGCTGCTCGGGACGGCTGGCGCCGACGATCGCCGAGGAGACGTTGGGGTTCTGCAGCACCCAGGCGACGGCGAGCTGGGCCATCGTGAGCCCGGCCTGCTCGGCGAGCGGGCGCAGCTGCTGCACCCGGGTGAGCACCTCGTCGGTGAGCAGGCGCTGGATGAACTGGGCCCCGTCCTTCTCGTCGGTGGCCCGCGACCCGGCCGGCGGCGGCTGCCCCGGCAGGTACTTGCCGGTCAGCACGCCCTGCGCGATGGGGGAGAAGACGATCTGGCCGATGCCGAGCTCGGCGCAGGTGGGGATCACCTCGGCCTCGATGACCCGCCACAGCATCGAGTACTGCGGCTGGTTGGAGACGAACGGAATGCGTAGCTCCCGCGCGAGCGCGTGCCCGGCCCGGATCTGCTCGGCCGTCCACTCCGACACTCCGATGTAGAGCGCCTTGCCGGCCCGCACGATGTCGGCGAAGGCCTCCATCGTCTCTTCCAACGGCGTGGCGAAGTCGTACCGGTGGGCCTGGTAGAGGTCGACGTAGTCCGTCTGCAGCCGCCGTAGCGATCCGTTGATGGATTCCATGATGTGCTTACGGCTGAGGCCGCGGTCGTTCGGACCGGATCCGTTCGGCCAGTAGACCTTCGTGAAGATCTCCAACCCCTCCCGGCGCTGGCCCTTCAGGGCACGGCCGAGGACGGACTCGGCACGGGTGCTCGCGTAGACGTCGGCGGTATCGAAGGTCGTAATGCCCAGATTCAGCGCCTCGTGGACGCAGGCGATCGCCGTGTCGTCGTCCACCTGGGAGCCGTGCGTGATCCAGTTGCCGTACGAGATCTCGCTGACCTTCATGCCGGATCGGCCAAGATGACGGAACTCCATGCCCGCGAGCCTATCCGGCCGCCCGGGTATCGCCCACGCCGATTCCTGGACCGGCCGATTCAGAGGATCAGGCCCGCGACGTCGGTCCCACCCAGGCGCGACCGACCGCCCGACGTCCATGCTCGCCCGACGCGACCGGCGGACCGACGCCGCGCGGCCCCGCCAGGGCGGCGGGCGGCGGCTACAGCAGGGGACGGGTGTCGGCGAGGAGCTGCTCGAGCTCGTTGGTCACCGACGAGCGGCTGGCGTGCGTGGGCTCGATGAGGGGTGACCCGTCGCGGGCCAGGGCGCCCCAGCGGTGGTTCTCGTCGGTGAAGAGGAACGCCACCGGGTGGATGACCAGGGTGGGGTAGGCCAGGGGCACGATGACCCGGCCGGTCCGGTCGATGACCCCCTTGCGGCCGCCGATCTCGACGATCGCCAGTCCCTCGTCGGTGAAGCCCTCCACGTAGCGGCCGTCGGCCATGCCGGTGGCGAAGGCGTCGAACGCGAACTGGACGGCCAGGCGGCCGTCCCGCTCCACCGCGCCCCAGCGGCCGTTCTGGCGCACCACGGCGATGCCACGCCGGAACGGGCGGACGTCGTCGAAGGCGGACTGGATCACCACCCGGTTGTTCTTGTCGATGGCGAACCACCCGCCGGTGCCGGTGGCGGAGACCCAGGCCAGGCCGTCGGAGAAGCTGGCGACGCCGAGGTAGCCCACCCGCGGATCGATGAGCAGGCGGCCGTCCTCCGCGATGAGCCCCCATGTTTCGATGCCGACCGGCCGGACCCAGGCCACGCCCTCGCGGAACGGCTGGACGTCGGCGAACTGCGGGGCGATCGGCCAGCTGCCGTCCTCGTTGCGGAAGCCCCACCGGTCGTAGCTCTCCTCGAAGGTCGGCACCGGCGGCTTGTGCGTACGCAGGATCTCGTCCCGGCTGCGCGGGTAGGGACCCCAGCCCCGCTGGGCGACCCGGGCGAACAGCGCGTCCAGCGCCACCTCGGTCGCCGCGACCAGCTCCGGGTCGCCGTCGCGCCGCAGCTCCAGCGCCTTCTCAAAATGCTGGCATGCCTCGATGTATCGGTCCTGCTCGAAGGCGCACTTGCCGGCGTAGTGGTGGATGGTCGCCCGCAGGCGGTCGGGCAGCTCGGGCGAGTTGGCCAGCGCGAAGAGCTGGTCGGCCTCCTCGAGCTGGCCGAGCCGGACCAGCACGTTGGCGAGCCGGCAGCGGGCCACGGCGATGCGCCGCAGCTGCCCGGTCGCCTCGGCGTGGGCGAGCGCCATCTTCGCGTCGCTGTGCGCGGCCTCCAGCTCGCCCAGGTAGCGGGCCACCACCGACCGCAGCCCGAGCAGGCGAGCCCGGCTGGCGTTGTCGTTGGCGGCGTTGATCTTCTCGGTGAGCGATTCGCGAATCTTGTACAGCTCGTAGGCGCTCTCCGGCACCTCGTGCAGGGTGTTCGGGTCGAGCGACACCCGGATGCTCGCCAGCGCCCGCTCGGGGTCGTCCCGCAAGGCGTCGGCCGACGGCGGCGGTGGGGGCGTCGGCGGGGTCGGCGGTGGCGTGGGTACCGACCGAACGGTCTGCTCCTCCGGCCACGGCGCCGGATCCCCGACCCGGAACCGCCCCCGCTCCTCCTCCCGGACCGCCTGCTCCACCTGGGACCACGGCATGGTGGGCACCGCGGCCCACGCGGGCCGGTCCGGCCGCTGCTCGTAGCGGTCGTCGGTCACGCGGGCTCACCTCGTTGGGGCTCGAACGGCGTTGCGTAAACCTATGGTGCGCGGGTGCGGTCGGCGAGGCTAGGGTGGCGGTCCGGTCGCGCCCGGCTGCGCCCCACTCTATTCGGTGCGCGCTGCTGGTCGGCGGCGGCCGTCGGCGGTCCGGTCTCGGGAAGGGAGGGTTGGCGGTGGGCGCGGCTTCCGTCAGCCCACGGCTGCGGGCGGAGGTCGCGACGGCGCTCGCGCTGGCCCGGGCCGGGTTCCGCCGGTACGCCACGTACCGGCAGGCGACGGTGGCCGCCGCCACCACGAACTCCGTCTTCGGCTTCCTGCGCTGTTACGTGCTGCTGGCCGTGGCGGCCGCCGACCCGACGACGCCGACCGTCGGGTACACCGCCGAGCAGCTCGCGCTCTACACCTGGGCTTCGCAGGGGCTGATCGGGGTGGTGGCGCTGTGGGGGTGGACCGACCTGGCCGACCGGATCCGCACCGGGGACGTGGTCGGTGATCTGTTGCGCCCGATCCATCCGGTGCTGTCCTATCTGTACGTTGATTTCGGGCGGGCGGCGTACGCCGCGCTCACCCGGTTCGTCGTTCCGATCGCCGTCGGCGCGGTGACCTTCTCGCTCTACGTTCCCCACCGGCCCCAGGCGTACCCCCTGTTCCTGGCCTCGGCGCTGCTCGCCGTGGTGGTCACGTTCGCCGCCCGCTACCTGGTCAACGCGGTCGGCTTCTGGTTCCTGGACACCCGCGGGGTGCAGATGGCCTGGATCGTCGGCACGTCGCTGCTGACGGGGTTGGCGTTCCCGGTGCACTTCATTCCCGGCTGGCTGGACACGGCGGTCTGGGTGGCCACGCCGTTCCCGTCGATGATGCAGGCGCCCCTGGACGTCCTGGTCGAGCGGGGCGCGCCGTCGGCCCTGCTGGCCGAGGTGGCGGGACAGGCGGCCTGGGCGGCGGCGCTGCTGTGGCTGTGCTGGCTCGTCCAGCGGCGGGCCACGGCGAAGCTGGTGGTGCAGGGTGGGTGATATTTCGATCTATGCGCGCCTGCTGTGGGCCCAGGTCCGCTCCTACACGGCCTACCGGGGGTCGTTCGCCATCGATCTGGCCGCCAACGCGCTCGCGCCCCTGCTCGACGTGGCGACGATCATCGTGCTGTTCCAGGTCACGCCGGACATCGGCGGGTTCCGCGCCGACGAGGTGCTGGTGATGTTCGGCCTGGCCGCGCTCTCGTTCGCGCTTGCCGACGTCGCCGTGGGGCAGATCGAGAAGCTGCGGCTCTACGTCCGGACCGGCCAGTTGGACGCCGCCCTGGTGCGCCCGCTGTCGGTGCTCGGGCAGCTGCTCTGCGCCGACCTGCCGCTGCGCAAGGTGAGCCGCATCGGGGTGGCGTTCGTGATCCTCGCGATCGCGGTGTCGCGGGCCCCGATCGAGCTCACGCCGGCGCGGCTGGCGTTGCTGGCCGTCGCCCCGGTCGCGGGTGCGGTGCTCTTCGGCGCGATCTTCGTGGCCACGGCCACCGTGGCCTTCTGGTGGATCGACTCCGGCGAGTTCGCGAACGCGTTCACGTACGGGGGCCGGGACTTCACCTCCTTCCCGGTCACCGTGTACGGGCCGGCGTTCCGGTACCTGTTCGCGTACGGTCTGGGGTTCGCGTTCGTCGCCTACTACCCGACGCTGGCCCTGCTCGGCCGGCCCGACCCGCTCGGCGCGCCGGCGCTGGTCGCCTGGTCGTCGCCGGCGGTCGCGGTGCTGGCCGCGCTGCTGGCCGGCGCCATCTGGCGGTTCGGGGTCCGCCGGTACCGGAGTACGGGATCATGACGTCGGCGGTCATCGAGGCGCGCGGCCTGCGCCGGGACTTCGTCGTCCGCCGGCGGGTCGGCCGCTTCCGCCGTCAGCGGTCGGTGGTCACCGCGGTCGACGGGATCGACCTGCGGATCGAGGCGGGTGAGCTGGTCGGCTACCTCGGGCCGAACGGTGCCGGCAAGTCGACGACCATCAAGATGCTGACCGGCGTGCTGCGGCCGACGGCCGGGTACCTGCGGGTGTGCGGGCTGGAGCCGGTGCGGCAGCGGCGCCAGCTGGCGCGGCGGATCGGCGTCGTCTTCGGCCAGCGCAGCCAGCTCTGGTGGGACCTGCCGCTGCGGGACTCGTTCGAGCTGGCCCGGCACATCTGGCGGGTGCCGCCGGCCGACCACGCGGCCCGGCTGGCCCGGTTCACCCGGGAGCTGGATCTGTCCTTTCTGGACACCCCGGTGCGGCAGCTGTCGTTGGGGCAGCGCATGCGGGCGGAGCTGACGATCGCGCTGCTGCACGGCCCGCAGGTGGTCTTCCTCGACGAGCCGACGATCGGCCTGGACGTGCTGAGCAAGCAGGCGGTCCGGGCGTTCCTCACCGAGCTGCGCGACCGCGGCGACACGACGGTGGTGCTCACCACCCACGACCTGGCCGACATCGAGCGCCTGTGCCGGCGGCTGGTCGTCATCGACCACGGTCGCGTCGTGCACGACGGGACGCTGGAGTCGCTGCACGCCCGGTACGGGTCGCGGCGGATGGTCGTGGCCACCCTGGCCGAGCCGCTCACCGAGCCCGTCCGGCTCCCGGGGGTCGACCTCGTCCAGTCCTCCCCGGACGGTCGCGTCCTGACGTTCGGCCTCGACGGCCGGCGCACCCCGGCCGGGCACCTGGTCGCCACCCTGGCCGCGCTCGGGTCGCTGCGCGACATCGCGGTCACCGAACCGACGATCGAGGACGTCGTCGCCCGCCTCTACGCCGGGGACGCCGGCGGGTCATCCACCGGTCAGTCATGAGATCGATGATCGCCGTGAGGCGCTGGTGCGGCGTCAACCGCGGTTCTGCTTCACCGGGAACACGGTCCTTGATCACGGTGAGGCACTGGTCCGGCCACCGCCTGGGTTCGCCTCACTCTGATCATGAGCCCGATCACGAGCCCGGGCCGGTCATGACGCAGGGATGGTCATGGTCCACTGTGGAGTATCAGCGGTGCTCCATCATGAGCACCGCCCAGGTGCCCGGGGCCAGGGCCTCGTAGGTGTGCGGGACGTCGCCCCGGAAGCTCGCGTAGTCGCCGGTGCCGAGCTCGATGGGCTCGTCGGTTGGCCCGGTGCGCAGCCGGCCGGCCGCCACCACGATGTGCTCCACGCTGCCGGGGATGTGCGGGTCGGCCAGGCGGACCGAGCCCGGCTCGAGCGTCATCACGTACAGGTCGCGTCGGGACGGCTGCGCCTCGGCCGACAGGAGGGTGGCGGCGACGTCGGCCCGGTCCGCGGGGATGCTGGTCCGCTCGTCGGCCCGGACCACGCGGACCTGGGACGTCGGGGGGTCGACGAGCTGGCTGAACGGCACGCCGAGGGCGACGCCGAGCGCCCAGAGCGTCTCGATGCTCGGGTTGCCGTTGCCCGCCTCGAGCTGGGAGAGCGTCGATTTCGCGATGCCGGCCCGCCGGGCCACCTCGCTGAGCGTCAGCCCGGCGCGCTGCCGCTCCCGACGCAGGGCGGCCGCGATCGCGGCGATGGGTGGGCCCGAGTCGGCCATACGGCTTTCGCTCCCGTGGGTTCGTGGTCCGGTCCTGTCGGTTCGTACTCCGTCGCTGGGGCGTTTCGCCACTCCGGCCGGCCGGCGTTTCGCGGGGCCGCGCCGAAGCTGTTCGTTACCCCGGTCACTTCCGTTCGGCTTGACGAACACGACCTCGATGTGTTCACCATATCGAACGTGAGGGCGGTGTGGCGAACGCTGGGCGGGCGGCTGGTCCGGGACATCCTGACCGTCGTCGTCGCCACCGGTTTCGTCGGCGTCTCGTACGGCGCGATCGCGGTCGCCGCCGGCGTACCCGTGTGGGCGGTGGTCGCCTTCTCCGTCTTCGTCTTCGCGGGCGGGTCGCAGTTCCTCGCGGTCTCCCTGGTGGCGGCGGGGAGCCCGGTCGCGGCCGTCCTCGGCGGCCTGCTCCTCAACGCCCGCCACCTGCCGTTCGGCCTGACGATCGGCGACGTGTTCGGGAGGTCCTGGGCGCGTCGGCTGCTCGGCAGCCACATCATGGTCGACGAAGCGGTGGCCTTCGCGCTGGCGCAGCCCGACCTGCCCCGGCGCCGCGCCGCCTACTGGTTCACCAGCATCGCCCTGTTCATCTGCTGGCAGATCGGCACGCTGCTCGGCGTGGTGGTCGGGTCGAACGTCACCGATCCGTCCCGGTTCGGCCTCGACGCGGCGTTTCCCGCGGCGATCCTGCTGCTGATCCTGCCGCGCCTGCGCGAGGCGGCCGGCCTGCGGGTGGCCCTGGTCGCCGTCGTCGTCGCCGTGCTCGCCGCGCTCGTCCTGCCCGCCGGCCTGCCGGTGCTGCTCGGCCTGCTCGGTCTGCTGGCCGTGGGACGGCACCCCGACCCGCCGGAGTCCCCCCGGTCGCCGACCCCCGCCGCCGTCTCGGAAGGGGCGCCATGAGTACATCGACCCTGATCGTGGTGATCGCGGTCCTGGCGCTCGGCACGTACGCGCTGCGCCTGGGAGGCGTGCTGCTGGCCCGTCGCGTGTCGGGCCCGGCCGCTGATGCCGAGCCCGGCCGCGCTGGGTCCGGCCGCGGCGGCGCCGTGACCCGGCTCCTGCCGTACGCGGCGGTCGCGCTGCTCGCCGCGCTGGCGGCGACGGCGGCCATCATCGAGTCGGGGGAGTTCGCCGGTGTCGCCCGGCCCGCGGGGGTGGTCGCCGGGCTGGTCGCCGGACTGCTGCGGGCGCCGTTCGTCGTGGCCGTCGTGCTCGCCGCCGCGGTCGCCGCCGGCCTGCGCCTGCTCGGCCTGCCGTAGGCCTACCCGACCCGCCGGCGCCCTAGTCGACGCGTAGCCCTACTCGATGCGCTCGCCCACCTTGACCTGCGGGGCGGGGATGCGCAGGCGGCGGAACTGGAACGACCGCATGATCGCGTAGAAGTAGTGCGACCGCGGCGGCTTGTCCGCCTTGGGGAAGCGCCGCAGCATGATCTTCTTGACCCGACGGGTGAGCAGGAAGCTGTCGACGATCACCCCGACCGCCAGCAAGACCCAGAACACGTTGGCGCCGAGCTGGACCTCGAACGGCATGGTCGGGGAGGAGCCGAGGATCACGAGGAGGGCGCCCGGCAGGAAGAAGCTCGCGAGGTTGCGCCGGGCGTCGACGATGTCGCGGACCAGCCGCCGCTCCGGCCCCTTGTCGCGCGGCGGCAGGTACTCCTCCTTGCCGGCGAGCATGCCGGCCCGCGCCTCCGCCCGCGCCTGGCGCTGCTTCTCGCGCAGCCGCTTCAGGGCCTCGCGGCGGTTCGCCGGGGGCGGCTCGACCCGACGGCCGGCCTTGCGCCGCTTCGGTGTGACCTTGCCCAGCTCGCGCTTGCTCACGGTGTAGCCGCGCGGCCGCCGAGTCGTCTGGTCAGCGGACTCGGTCGTCTCCACGGTCTCGGCGGCCTCCGCCGGCTCGGCGGCTGGGGCGGACTTGCGGCGGAAGGACGACAGCAGCTGCACGTCGGCAAGGTTAGCCGACCCGCCCCCGCCGACCCACCACCCCGGCGGCCCGCACCGGCCGCGGCGCCGCGGCGAGGGGTCAGGGGCGCTCGATGTGGGCGCCGAGGCCGACCAGCTTCTCCTCGAAGTCCTCGTAGCCGCGGTTGATGAGGCTGACGCCGTAGACGGTGGAGGGACCCTCGGCGGCGAGCGCGGCGATCACGTGGGCGAAGCCGGCCCGCAGGTCCGGGATCACCACGTCGGTGCCCTGCAGCTTGGTCGGGCCGGCGATCACCGCCGAGTGCCGGAAGTTGCGCCGGCCGAACCGGCACGGCGTGCCACCCAGGCACTCGCGGTAGGTCTGGATCGTGGCGCCCATCTGGTTGAGGGCCTCGGTGTAGCCCAGGCGGCGCTCGTACACGGTCTCGTGCATGATCGACAGGCCGCGCGCCTGGGTGAGCGCCACCACCATCGGCTGCTGCCAGTCGGTCATGAACCCGGGGTGGACGTCGGTCTCGATCGCCACGGCCCGCAGCTCGCCGCCGGGGTGGTAGAAGCGGATGCCGCCGTCGGGGCCGTCGTGGATCTCGAAGTGGCCGCCCACCGAGCGGAAGACGTTGAGGAACGTCATCATGTCCGCCTGCCGGGCGCCCCGGACGAACAGGTCGCCGCCGGTGGCCAGCGCGGCCGCGCCCCAGCTCGCCGCCTCGATGCGGTCGGGGATGGGCCGGTGGCGGTAGCCCCCCAGCCGGGGGACGCCCTCGATCTCGATGACCCGGTCGGTGTGCACCGTGATGATCGCGCCCATCTTCTGCAGGACGCAGATCAGATCGATGATCTCCGGTTCGACCGCGGCGTTGCGCAGCTCGGTGACGCCCTCGGCGAGCACGGCGGTGAGCAGGACCTGCTCGGTCGCCCCGACGCTCGGGTACGGCAGCTCGAACTTGGTGCCCTGCAGGCCGTTCGGCGCGGTGAGGTACATGCCCTGCGGGGTCTTCTCGACCACGGCTCCGAACTGCCGCAGCGCCGCGAGATGGAAGTCGATGGGACGGTCGCCGATGCGGCAGCCGCCCAGGTCCGGGATGAACGCGTGCCCCAGGCGGTGCAGCAGGGGACCGCAGAACAGGATCGGGATGCGGCTGGAGCCGGCGTGCACGTTGATCTCGTCGACGTTCGCACGCTCCACATTGGTCGGATCCAGCACCAGCTCGCCCGGCTCGTCCCCGTCGGTGACCCGCACGCCGTGCAGCTCGAGCAGACCCCGGACCACCTCGACGTCCCGGATGCGCGGCACGTCGTAGAGGTGACTGCGACTCTCACCGAGCAGGGCCGCGACCATCGCCTTGGAGACGAGGTTCTTGGCCCCACGCACGCGCACCTCGCCCCGCAACGGGGTGTTGCCGTACACGCGCAGTACGTCATTAGGCCGGTCAGCGGTCACCGTAACCTCCGCCTCGCTGCGGGCACTTCCAGAGATCGAACGCCGGGAGAGCATAACGCCCTTTGCCCGGCGCAGGGCGGACGGGACGAAACGCCGCGGTGCGTTTCCCTATCGTCGGCACGGACCGCTACCGCACGTGTCGTCATTCTGACCGACCGCTGTCGGAATCTGCCGCGACCGCCGGTGGCCGCGGCGTCGCCGCGAGCAACGGTCAGGCGGGCAGGGCCAGCATTCGGTCGAGCGCGACGCGGGCGTGGGCGGCCACCTCGGGATCGACGACGATCTGGTTGGGGACGCGGCCGGCCACGAGTTCCTCGAGCGCCCACACCAAATGAGGCATGTCAATGCGATTCATGGTCGAGCAGAAGCAGACCGTACGGTCGAGGAACATGACCTGCTTGTCCGGGTGCCGGGCCGCCAACCGCCGCACGAGGTTGAGCTCGGTGCCGACCGCCCAGGCCGAACCGGCCGGCGCTTCATTGATCGTCTTAATGATGTACTCGGTTGAGCCCACGTAGTCGGCCGCGGTCACCACCTCGTGCCGGCACTCGGGGTGGACCAGCACGTTGACCCCGGGCACCCGCGCGCGCACCTCGTCCACGCACTCCCGGGTGAACCGGCCGTGCACCGAGCAGTGGCCCCGCCACAGGATCATCCGCGCGTCCCGCAACTGCTGCGGGGTCAGGCCACCGCCCGGCTTGTGCGGGTCGTAGACGACACAGTCGTCGAGGCTCATCCCCAGCTGCAGCACCGCGGTGTTGCGTCCCAGGTGCTGGTCGGGCAGGAACAGCACCCGCTCGCCCCGCTGGAAGGCCCAGGTCAGCACCTGCTTGGCGTTGGAGGACGTGCAGACCACGCCGCCGTTGCGCCCGACGAAGCCTTTGATCGCAGCAGAGGAGTTCATGTATGTCACCGGCACGGTCGAGTCGGCCAGGCCGTGCTCGGTGAGCAGGTCCCAGGCGGCCTCGACCTGGGCGATCGCCGCCATGTCGGCCATCGAGCAGCCGGCGGCGAGGTCGGGCAGCACCACCTTCTGCGCGTCGCTGGTGAGGATGTCGGCGCTCTCCGCCATGAAGTGCACGCCGCAGAAGACGATGTACTCCGCCTCCGGCCGGGCCGCGGCCTCGCGCGCCAGCTTGAACGAGTCGCCCGTGACGTCGGCGAACTGGATCACCTCGTCGCGCTGGTAGTGGTGGCCCAGTACGAAGAGGCGGTCGCCCAGGGCTCGCTTGGCGGCCCAGGCCCGTTCGACCAGGGAGGGGTCGCTCGGGGCGGGCAGGGCCCCCGGACAGGAGACCCCCCGCTCGGCGTTCGGGTCGGCCCCGGCCCCGAGCAGCAGGAGCGCGACCGACGTACCCGAAGGCTCGGCGAACCCGGTGCTCGCGGTGCCCCCGGGCGCTCGCTCCTCGTGCGCGCGGCTGATCGTTGTCACGCTTCGCATCGTTGCACACCAACGCCCGATTGCCGTCAGCCCGAATGGCCCTTGCGCTGTGACGTGCGAGACTGCGGGGGTGCGAGTGCTGGTGTGCCCGGACAAGTTCGCGGGCACGCTCTCGGCACCGGCCGCCGCCGCGGCGATCGCGGCCGGCTGGCGGGACGCGGCCCCGGCCGACGAGGTGATCGTGCGGCCGCTCGCCGACGGTGGTCCCGGTTTTCTGGACGTCCTCGAGCCCAGCCTCCCGGGCGCGGTGCGGCACACGGTGCGCACGGTCGGCCCCCTGGGCGACCCGGTCGAGGCGGCGATCCTGCTCGCCGACGACACCGCCTACGTCGAGGTGGCGAGCGCGTGCGGCCTGCACCTGGTCGAGCCGGGCCGGCGCGACCCGACGGTGACGACCACGTACGGCGTCGGCGTGCTCGTCGCGACCGCGGTCGAGCTGGGCGTCCGGTCGGTCGTGCTCGGGCTCGGCGGCTCCGCCACCAACGACGGGGGTGCCGGCCTGCTCGCGGCGCTCGGGGCCGCGCCCATCGACAAGGCGGGATACGTCCTGCCCTACGGCGGGGCGGCGCTGGTCGCCTGTGCGGGACTGACCGGCCCGCCCCGGCTGCGCGGGGCCACACTGGTCGGGGCCTGTGACGTGGACGCCCCGCTGTTCGGACCGCGCGGGGCGTCGGCCGTCTTCGGGCCGCAGAAGGGCGCGACCCCGGACCAGGTCGCGGTGCTCGACGCCGCTCTGGCCCGGTGGGCCGAGGTGCTCGCCGAGCTGCCGTCGTGCCCGCCCGGGCTCGCCGAGCACCCGGGCTCCGGCGCGGCCGGGGGCCTGGGCGCGGCGATCCTGGCCTGTGGCGGGCGGCTCGTGGGCGGCTTCGGGGTGGTGGCCCGGGCGGTCGGGCTCGACGCCGCCCTGGACGCCTGCGACCTGGTGATCACGGGCGAGGGGTCGTTCGACGAGCAGTCGCTGGGCGGCAAGGTCGTGGCGGGGGTGGCGGCCGCGGCCAAGGCCCGGGGCCGGCCGTGCCTCGTGCTGGCCGGCCGCGTCAGCGCGGACCCCGAGGCGGCGCGCGAGGCCGGGGTGACGCGGGCGTACGGGCTGGTCGACCACCTGGGCGGGGACGTGGTCCGGGCCATGGCCGAGCCGGCGGTCGGGCTGGCGTCGCTCGCCGCCGCGGTCGCCCGGACGTCGAGCCCCCGGACGTCGGGCCCCCGGACGCGCGGGTAACACGACCCACCTTTTCTTGACTCTATCCAGATTTGGTGGTGAAGTTGATCCCGCACGAAGTGGGTCATTGCCCGGGAAGGATTCGCATGTCTGACAACAACGAGGCTGTCGTCGCAGATGCGAGCACGACCACCGGCGGTTGCCCGGTGCACGGGCGCGCCGTGCACCCGACGCAGGGCAGCGGCAACCAGCAGTGGTGGCCGAACCGGCTGAACCTCAAGATCCTGCACAAGAACCCGCCCGCGGCCAACCCCATGGGTGCGGACTTCGACTACCGGGCTGAGTTCGCCACGCTTGACCTGGCCGCGGTGAAGCGCGACATCGCCGAGGTCCTCACGACGTCCCAGGACTGGTGGCCGGCCGACTTCGGCCACTACGGGCCGCTGATCATCCGGATGGCCTGGCACGCCGCCGGCACCTACCGGGTCTACGACGGCCGCGGTGGCGCCAACTCCGGGCAGCAGCGCTTCGCACCGACCAACAGCTGGCCGGACAACGCCAACCTGGACAAGGCCCGGCGCCTGCTGTGGCCGGTCAAGAAGAAGTACGGCCGGAAGCTCTCCTGGGCCGACCTGCTCATCCTCGCCGGCAACGTCGCGCTGGAGTCGATGGGCTTCAAGACGTACGGCTTCGGCGGCGGCCGGGTCGACGCCTGGGAGCCGGACGACGACGTCTACTGGGGCCCGGAGACCACCTGGCTCGCCGACGAGCGCTACAGCGGGGACCGCCACCTGGAGGAGCCCCTGGCCGCCGTGCAGATGGGCCTGATCTACGTCAACCCCGAGGGCCCGAACGGCAACCCGGACCCGCTGGCCGCCGCCCGCGACATCCGGGACACCTTCCGCCGGATGGGCATGAACGACGAGGAGACCGTCGCGCTGATCGCCGGCGGGCACACCTTCGGCAAGACCCACGGTGCCGGCCCGGCCAGCCACGTCGGCCCGGAGCCCGAGGCCGCGCCGATCGAGGAGCAGGGCCTGGGCTGGAAGAGCACCTTCGGCACCGGCAAGGGCGCCGACACCATCACCAGCGGCCTGGAGGTCACCTGGACCTACCACCCGACCCGGTGGGACAACGAGTTCTTCCACATCCTGTTCGCCTACGAGTGGGAGCTCATGAAGAGCCCGGCCGGGGCGTGGCAGTGGCGGCCCAAGAACGGCGCCGGCAGCGACATGGTGCCGGAGGCGCACGACCCGACGAAGCGCCGCGAGCCGCGGATGCTCACCACCGACCTGGCGCTGCGGTTCGACCCGGTCTACGAGAAGATCTCCCGGCGCTTCCTGGAGAACCCGGACGAGTTCGCCCAGGCCTTCGCCAAGGCGTGGTACAAGCTCACCCACCGCGACATGGGTCCGCTCACCCGCCACCTCGGTCCCGAGGTGCCGGCCGAGCCGGAGGTCTGGCAGGACCCGATCCCGCCGGTGGACCACGAGCTCGTCGACGCCGCGGACATCGCCGCCCTCAAGGAGAAGATCCTGAACTCCGGGCTCACGGTCTCCCAGCTGGTCAGCACCGCCTGGGCGTCCGCCTCGACGTTCCGCGCCAGCGACTACCGCGGTGGCGCCAACGGGGCCCGGATCCGGCTGGAGCCGCAGGTCGGCTGGGAGGTCAATGAGCCCGAGAAGCTGGCCGTGGTGCTGCGGACCCTGGAGGGCATCCAGCAGGAGTTCAACGCCGCGCAGACCGGCAACAAGAAGATCTCGCTGGCCGACCTGATCGTGCTCGGCGGGTGCGCCGCCATCGAGAAGGCCGCCCGGGACGCCGGCGTGGCGGTCGAGGTGCCGTTCACCCCGGGTCGTATGGACGCGTCGCAGGAGCAGACCGACGTCGAGTCGTTCTCCTACCTCGAGCCGAAGGCGGACGGCTTCCGCAACTACCTCGGCAAGGGCACCCGCCTGCCGGCCGAGTACCTGCTGCTCGACAAGGCCAACCTGCTCACCCTGAGCGCGCCCGAGATGACCGTCCTGGTCGGCGGCCTGCGGGTGCTCGGGGCGAACTACCAGCAGTCCTCGCTCGGCGTCTTCACCGACAAGCCCGGGGTGCTGACGAACGACTTCTTCGTCAACCTGCTGGACATGGGCACCGAGTGGAAGCCGACCTCGGAGGAGGCGCAGACCTTCGAGGGCCGGGACCGGGCCACCGGCGAGCTCAAGTGGACCGCCAGCCGGGTCGACCTGATCTTCGGCTCGAACTCCGAGCTGCGGGCGATCGCCGAGGTCTACGCGTGCGACGACGCGAAGGAGAAGTTCGTGCGCGACTTCGTCGCGGCGTGGAACAAGGTGATGATGCTCGACCGGTACGACCTGGCGGCCTGATCTCCGTTGGGCCACAAGACGCCCTCCCGGCGGCTCCGCCGGGAGGGCGTCCCTTTGTCGCCAGGGCGGTGGCTGGGGGGAGATGCCGGCCACCGCGCGTAGCATGGGGGAATGTCGGCCGGGGCCCTAGTGTTGGGGCCGGCGAGTGACCGACCTATCGGCAAGGGAGCAGCACCGTGACGAGCCCGCAGACCGAGTCGACGCAGGCGACCGGCGTCATCCTCACCGACGCCGCCGCAGCCAAGGCCAAGGCGCTGTTGGAGCAGGAGGGCCGCGACGACCTCCGCCTCCGGGTGGCGGTGCAGCCGGGCGGCTGCTCCGGCCTGCGCTACCAGCTCTTCTTCGACGAGCGCAGCCTCGACGGCGACCACGTGGCCGAGTTCGGCGGGGTCGAGGTGGTCGTCGACCGGATGAGCCTGCCCTACCTCAACGGAGCCACGATCGACTTCGTCGACCGCATCGACGCCCAGGGGTTCACCATCGACAACCCCAACGCCACCGGCTCGTGCGCGTGCGGCGACTCGTTCCACTGATCGATCCGGCTCCACTGATCGCCCGGCCCTGACCGGCCCGAGCTCCGGCCGGGGTCGGTGCGTGTTCGGGAACTGGTGAGTGCCGGGAACCGGTGCGTGTCGGGAACCGGTGCGTGTCGGGAACCGGTTCGGTCCACGACCGGTGGTGACCGGTGCCTGTGGTGCGCCCCACCTCGCCCACGGGGGCTGGTTAGGCTGACGGCAACCAACGACGCCTCCGGCCCGCCCGCGGGTACGGGATGGACCGGGGACGTCGTGGTGGCCCGACCCGACCTTGCGCCCGCGTCCGGGGGCGAGGCCTGCTCGGGCGGACCCTGCCACGACGACCGAGCCCCACCCGACGACCAAGCTGAGGTACGCGCCCATGCGCATCGCCGTCACCGGATCCATCGCCACCGACCACTTGATGCACTTCCCGGGCCGGTTCGCCGACCAGTTCATGACCGAGCACCTGTCCAAGGTGTCCCTGTCCTTCCTGGCCGACGACCTGATCATTCGGCGCGGCGGCATCGCGGCCAACATCGCGTTCGGCCTCGGCCTGCTGGGCCTGCGCCCGGCCCTCGTCGGGGCGGTCGGCGCGGACTTCGACGTCGACTACCGGAGCTGGCTGGAGCGGCACAACGTGGACTGTGAGTCGGTCCACGTCAGTGAGATCGCCCACACGGCCCGCTTCGTCTGCACCACCGACGACGACCTCAACCAGATCGCGACCTTCTACGCGGGAGCGATGAGCGAGGCCCGCGAGATCGAGCTGGGGCCGGTGGCCCAGCGGCTGGGCGGGCTCGACCTCGTGCTGATCTGCCCGAACGACCCGACCGCGATGCTGCGCCACACCCAGGAGTGCCGGGAGCGCGGGTACGCCTTCGTGGCCGACCCGTCGCAGCAGCTCGCCCGGATGGACGGGGAGGACATCGCGAGCCTCATCGACGGTGCCGCGTACCTGATCACGAACGACTACGAGAAGGAGCTGCTCGAGTCGAAGACCGGGCTCTCCGACGCCGCGGTGCTCGACCGGGTCGGGCTGCGCATCACCACGCTCGGCGCGCAGGGGGTCCGGGTCACCGGGCGGGACATCGACCCCATCGAGGTCCGCGCGGCCAGCGGCGTCCGCCCGGTCGACCCCACCGGGGTGGGCGACGGCTTCCGGGCCGGGTTCTTCGCGGCCCGCGGCTGGGGGCTGTCCCTCGAGCGCGCCTGCCAGGTCGGGTGCCTGGTGGCCGCGCTGGTGCTCGAGTCGGCCGGTGCCCAGGAGTACGAGATCCGCACCGACGTCATGCTCAAGCGGCTCGCCGACTCCTACGGCGACGAGTGCGCCGCCGACGTCGCCCCGCACCTGCCGGCGGCCTGACGGTCGCGGGTCGGTGACGCCCGCCGGTGCGTGCCGGCGGCGGGCCAGTGCCAGCGGCGGGCCAGTGCCAGCGGCGGGTCAGTGCCGGCGGCGGACGTCGTAGGCGGGGCCCTCGGCGGAGCCACCGTCGGACGCGCCAAGGTACTCCTGGTCCCGCAGGCGGCACCAGGCGGGGATGTCCGTGGCGGCGGCCGGGTCGTCGGCCAGGACGCGCACCACCGTGCCGACCGGGACCTGGGGCAGGCGTCGGGCCAACCGGATGACCGGCAACGGGCACCGCATCCCGCGGCAGTCGAGAACCTCGACGTCCGAGCCGTCAGCGTCCACTGTGGTCATTCTGACTGCCTCCCCCTCGCCTGCGCGCCGCCTGGGCGCGGACGCCGGTCCTGGCCCGGCCACCCCGTCGGGTCCCGCGGCCCGCGCCCGCGGTGACCGGTGCGGCCGGGCGGGGCGGGCTCACAGCCCCGTCACCCCGGCCTGGGCCCGCAGCTCGGCCACGATCCCCGGCAGCTCCGCCAGAAACCTGTCCACATCGGACTCCGTCGTCTCCCGGTGCAGCGACACCCGTACGTTCCCGTGCGACAGCACCCCCATGGCGACCAGGACGTGACTGGGGTCCAGTGTGGACGATGTGCACGACGAACCGGAGGAGACCGCGAAGCCGCGCCGGTCCAGCGCGTGCAGCAGCGCCTCGCCGTCGACGTACAGGCACGAGAAGGTGACCAGGTTCGGCAGCCGGTGCACCGGGTCGCCCACCACCTCGACGTCCGGCACGGTGGCGGCGACGGTGGTCCGGATCCGCTCCACGAGCGGGAACAGCCGGGCCGCCTCCGCCTCGGCCGACGCCACCGAGGCCCGCAGGGCCGCGGCCGCCGCCACGGCGAGCGGCACCGGGACCGGCGGCACGGGACCGGCCAGGTCGGTCTCGCCCGCGTCGAAGCGCACCCCGGTGCGCACCACCAGCACGCCCACGCCGGCCGGCCCGCCCCATTTGCGCGCGCTCGCCGTGAGCACCGACCAGCCGGCCGGCACCGGCACCCGACCCAGCGACTGGGCCGCGTCCACGAGCAGCGGCACCCCCGCGTCGGCGCACAGCGCCGCCACCTCGTCCAAGGGCTGCAGCGTGCCGACCTCGTGGTTGGCGCTCATCACGGCGGCCGCGGCCACCCCGTCCGCCGTCACGGCGTCCCGGAAGGCGCCCAGGTCGAGCCGCCCGAGCCGGTCGACCGGCACCGACACGGCCCGCCCGCCGGCCGCCACGTGGGCCGCGGCCGTGTGCAGCACCGAGGAGTGCTCGATCGCCGAGTGGACCAGCGCGTCGCCGAACCGCCGCCGCCCGCGCAGCAGCCCGAGCAGGCCCCGCCGGTTCGCGTCCGCGCCGCCCGGGGTGAACGTCACCTCCTCCGGCCGGCAGCCGATCGCCTCGGCGACCGCGGCCCGGGCCGCCTCCAGCAGCTGGCGGGACCGCCGCGCCACCCCGTAGAGCTTGTCCGGGTCGGCCCAGCCGTCGTCGAGGGCGGCCTGCAGGGCCTGGCGGGCCGCCGGGTGCAGGGGCGCGGCGCTCGCGGCGTCGAGGTACACCGGCCGGGGCCGGTCGTCAGCCACCGGAGGCGGTCGACCGTCAGGCTCGCCCTCCGTCGGCCGTACGCTGGCGGGCCGTACGTCGTTGGCGGTGACCACCCGACCACCGTAACCACGGTCATCCGTCCGGCAACCGGGTCATCGGTCACCCGGCCCCGGCCCCGGGTCGTCCGTTCGGGGACGAATCGGTCGGAGCGGTGAGTGGGCCCACCCCTTCGTCCGGGCCGCAACGGCGGCGAGTAGTCTGCCCTTGATCGTCGTATAGGTCGCTGGCGCGGGAAGCATCGCCGGCAGGTCGGTGACCGGGCGGTGTGGTCGGCCGGACCAGCGAGGTCAGCCGGAACAACGAGGTCAGGAGGCAGCCACAGGTGGTCGCTAGGGGTTCACGCTCGGCTCGCCGAATCATCGCCAGCCTGGCGGGCGGACTGCTCACCCTCGGGCTGCTCGCCGGATGCTCGGCCGACGACGTCTTCAACTTCGGGTGGCCCCGGGGCGTCACCCCCGAGGCGCACAAGATGTTCGACCTGTGGATCGGGTCGACGATCGCCGCGCTCGTGGTCGGCTTCTTCGTCTGGGGCCTGATCTTCTGGTGCATCATCCGCTACCGCAAGCGCGGGGAGGAGCTGCCGCCGCAGACCCGGTACAACCTGCCGATCGAGATCGTCTACACGATCGCGCCGTTCCTGGTCGTGTCGGTGCTCTTCTACTACACGGCGGTGGTGCAGACCGACGTCATGCGGGTGGGCAACGCCGACATGACCGTGGCGGTCCAGGCGTCGAAGTGGAACTGGACCTTCTCCTACCCCGGCACCCAGGGCCCGGACGGCCAGCCCGTCGCCACCACCGGCGACAGCGACTACATCCCGGTGCTCGTCGTCCCGACCAACACCCGCATCCAGTTCGACGTGCAGTCGGTCGACGTGATCCACTCGTTCTGGGTGCCCGACCTGCTGTTCAAGCGGGACGTCTTCCCGGGCAACCTCGACAACAAGTTCGAGACGACGATCCTGAGCGAGGGTGCGTACGTGGGGCGGTGCGCCGAGCTCTGCGGCACGTACCACTACGGGATGAACTTCGAGGTGCGCGCGGTCAGCCCCGAGAAGTTCCAGCAGTGGCTGGAGGCCAAGGAGGCCGGGGCGAGCACCCCGGACGCGCTGCGGGCCATCGGCGAGGCGCCGTACGCGGTGAAGACCTTCCCGTTCGAGACCGACCGCAAAGCCTCCTAGACCGCCTGCCGAGGATCTGCCATGCGTACTGAGTACAAGATCTTCCTGCTCGTCACGGCGTTCCTGTACCTCGCCACCGTCGTCTACGGCTGGTGGACGTGGTACGTCTCGCCGACCGACACGATCGAGTGGGCCGGCACGCTCGCGCTCCTGCTGGCGGGCACGCTGACGCTGATGTGCGGCGGATACTTCTGGTTCGTGGCCCGGCGGATCGACCCCCGGCCCGAGGACCGGGACGACGCCGAGATCTCGGAGGGCGCGGGCGAGATCGGCTTCTTCAGCCCCGGCAGCTACTGGCCGTTCGGGCTGGCCCTGGCGGCGCTGGTCGCCGGGATCGGGCTGGTCTACCTGCAGTGGTGGCTGCTCGCGGCCGGAGGCGTGGCGGTGATCCTGGCCGCGGCCGGCCTGCTCTTCGAGTACTACACCGGCGCCCGCAAGGCCCACTGACCTCCGAACACGGCCGGGACCGCGTCGCAGGCGGCCCCGGCCGTTTCGTTTGGTCGCGGCGTCGGTCCCGGAAGACGCCGTCAGTCGTAGTGCTGCAGCCGGGGCCAGACGGCCGACCAGCCGCCCACCGGGTCACGGCAAACCAGGACCGTCGTCTCCTGCTCCTCGTTGGGCACGCCCACCCCGTTGTCCAGGGCGGCCCGCGGCTCGCACCCGGCGAAATGGCGCTCGAACCAGCTCAGGCTCCGCGTCAGCGCCACGACGACGGTGGCCGACTCCGGCGGGGGACCGGCGAACCACAGCTCGTTGTGTCCGCTGTAGACGGCCGGCAGCCCGTACGCGGGTCCGTACCGGTGCAGCGCCCCGGCCTCGCCGTAGTTGCTCGTGAACAGCACGGCGCGCGCCTGGTCCTCGGCCGGCAGGGACGCGTACACCTCGGCCACCGTCTGCACGTAGACCGGCCAGCCCACGGTGTCGCGGGTGACCTGGTTGAGGTACGGAACCGGGGTGTCGCCGAGCGCCCCGACGGGGACCAGCGGAAGGGCCACGAACGCCGAGACCACGCTGTTGACCGCCACGGCGGCGACGACGAGCGCGCGGCGGGCGGCCAGCCGCCGGCCCATCCACTCGATCGCCGGCACGCACCCGGCGGCGTACAGCACCGCGACGAGGCCCAGCGAGTAGTAGAACCGCCCGGCGGTGATCAGCGTGACCACCAGCACCACCGGGTAGGCGACCGCGAGCGCCCGCACCGGACGCCAGGCCGGCCGCTGCAGCAGGACCACGAGCCCGGCCACCCAGATCGGGACGAGACCGACGCCGAGCAGGACGAGCTGCAGCGGCAGGAGCTCCGTGCGGGCCCCGTAGCCGCCCCGCTCGGACAGCGCCCGGGCCATCGTGAGCTGCGGCCAGTCGTGGGTCGCCTGGTAGATGAGGTTCGGCAGGGCGAGGACCAGCGCCAGGCCCGCGCCGGCCCACAGCCAGGGTGACCGGAACACGCCGCGCGGGCCGACCGCGAGCAGGCCCACGGCCAGGCCGATGAGCAGCAGCACGATGAGGTGCTTGTTGGCGAGGCTGAGCCCGACCAGCGCGCCGACCGCGAGCCACCACCGGGGCTCGTCGCGCAGCAGGGCCCGCGTGGCCAGCAGCAGGACGGCGATCCAGACGACCAGGTCCACGCTGGCGGTCAGCAGCGTGTGGCCGAAGGTCAGCGGCAGCGCGGAGAAGGCCAGACCCCAGGCGCACAGGGCCTGCGCGCCCCGGCCGCCGCCCAGCTCACGGGTGACGAGCACGGCGAGCAGCACCGCGCCGAGCAGACAGGCGATGGCCGGCAGCCGCAGGGCCCAGATGGTGTCGCCGAAGACGGCGGTGGCGGTCCGGGCCAGCAGCGGGGTCAGTGGTGGCTGGTCGACGTACCCCCAGGCGGGCTCCAGCATCCGGAAGTAGAGCTCGTCCCGGTGGTAGCCGTACCGGGTCGCGGTGGCCCCGAGGGCGACCGCGACCGCCGCGAGGGCGGCGCCGACCGGCAGCCAGGCGAGGGGAGGACGAACGGGAACCGATGCGGGGGCGTGTTCATGCGTAGAAATGGACACCTGGGCACGCTACGACCCCGCGCCCCGGAACACCACCCCGGGGTCAGGAGGCGCGCAGGGCCCGCGCCGTGCTGACCCAGGTGTCGAGGGTGCGCCGGGCCGCGCCGGAGTCGATGGCCTCGGCCGCCCGCTCGACCCCGGCCCGCAGCGCTCCGATCAGATCCTCGACCCCCGCGCCCTCGTAGGCGACGAGCCCGGCGGCCGCGTTGGCGAGCACGGCGTCGCGGACCGGTCCCGGCTCGCCGCTGAGCACGCGGCGCGCCACGTCGGCGTTCACCGAGGCGTCCCCGCCCCGCAGGTCCTCGGGCTTGCCCCGGGGCAGGCCGAGGTCGAGGGCGTCGATGGTCAGCGACCGTACGGTCCCGTCGGCGACCGCCCAGACCCGCGTCGGCGCGGTGATGGTGAACTCGTCGAGGCCGTCCTCGCCGTGCAGCACCAGCGCCGAGTCGCCCCGACGGGCGAAGACCTCGGCCATGATGCCGGCCATCCGGGCGTCGGCGCACCCGACCGCGCCCGCACGGGGCCGGGCCGGGTTGGTCAGCGGGCCGAGGAAGTTGAAGAAGGTCGGGACGCCCATCTCCTTGCGGGCGACCGCGGCGTGTCGAAGTCCACTGTGGAACATCGGGGCGAAGCAGAACCCGATGCCGGCGCGGGCCACGCACGTCGCGACCTGCTGTGGCGTGAGGTCGAGCGGAATGCCCAGGTGCTCGAGCAGGTCGGCCGTGCCGCACAGCGACGAGGCGGCCCGGTTGCCGTGCTTGACCACCCGGACCCCGGCCGCGGCCACCACGATCGCGGCCATCGTGGAGATGTTCACGGTGTGGGCGCGGTCACCGCCGGTGCCGACCACGTCGACCGCGTCCCGGGCCAGCTCGGGCCCCAGCGCGGTTCCCAGGTCGACGGGCACCGCCGCGTCGAGCATGGCCTTCACGAACCCGGCGATCTCACCCGGCGTCTCACCCTTGGCCCGCAACGCCACCGCGAACGAGGCGATCTGCACGGGGGTGGCGGCGCCGGAGACGATCTCGGACATCGCCCAGGCGGCGTCCTCGGTGGACAGTTCCTCGCCACGCAGCAGTGCGACGAGCAGCGATGGCCAGGTCTGCTGGCCCGAGCGGGCCGATGAGCTGCCCTGCGTCACGGTGCCCCTCCGTCGGTGGGCGGTCCACTGGGAGCCCCAGAGGTGACCTCCTGAGCAGTGGCGCGGCCCGCGGCGGTGCGACGCGAGGCGCCACCCGAACGTCATGGCAACGCCAGCGGCTCAGGGCGCCAGCCTCGAGGGGTGCGCGTCGTCGCGCGGGCCCGAAAGGCACCCTCGGGCGTCCGACAATCCGGCCCGGAGGTGACCTCGTAGGCGTAGTGGGGAGGTTACCGCACCGACGGTACGCCGGCTGCCCGGCTGCGCAGCAGGGCAGCGACCGTCTGGCCCGTGGTCATCGGGTCCAGCGGGTGGGTGAGCGTGGCGTCCACGCGGGCGTAGGCGGCGAGCCACCGGTCGGCCGCCCGGGCGATCACCACGCACGTGGGCGGGCAGTCGGGGATCTCGTCCTTGAGCTGCCGGGCGATGCCGAGCCCGCCCGAGGGATTCGCCTCCCCGTCGAGCACCAACAGGTCGAAGTCCGTCGAGTCGACGAGTCGGATCACGTCGTCGTGGGTGCCGGCCTCGATGAACCGCACGTGCAGGTCGGGGGCGGGGCGGGTGCCGATCGCCAGCCGCATGGTGTGGCGCACCTGCGGGTCGTGGCTGTAGAGCAGGACCACCGCGGTGTGCTCCGCCCGCGAGCCGGGGCGGCTCGCTGATCCGATCGACGGCGCACCCACCCGGGTCGGTGCGAGCTCAGACATCATCAATCACCGCTTCTCCTGCTTCTCCAGGACCCGCAGCCGATGCTACCCAGCCGGTATCGGCGGCCGATCCCGGGCCGGCCCGCCGTGATCAGGGCCGGACCGGCGCGGACAACCTCCTCGGGCCCGCGCACGCGGGCGTACGCGGCGTGCGGGCTGCCGCGGGGCCGGCACCCGGTCGGGGGACGGCCACGTAAGGCCGCGGTCGCGGCCAGCGGACGGCCGCCGAGGCCACGGTCGGGGGAGAGCACCGTCGGGGGAGGGCACCGTCGGGGCGCGCGTGCCCGAGGGCGGGACGGTCGCGGGCGGACGGTGAACCGGGCCGGGCCGGCTCGCGTGAGGAAAGTCACGGACACCTGGGGAGGAATGCCACGGACGCCGCGGTCGGTTCGCCGTCCGCGGCCCCGCCGGCGTCGGGCCGTTTCCCATCGTCGATCGACGCGACCGCGACGGCGACCGTCCGTGATCGCGCCGGCAGCGGACCGTAGCCGCCGGCCCGCCGTCGCGCCGGGCGCGGGCCGGCGGCGCGGCGCTCGCCCGCGTTCGCCGCGCCGGTCTCGGGCCGGCGGGATGCCCGGATGGCTGGATCTGTCACCACGTCGGGACCCCCGGCACGGGCCGCCCTGATCAAGGGGAATAATGACCGCGTGACCGCGGCTCAAGCCCTTCCCAAGAATCAGATCCACTCGCTGACCCGGCCCAACATGGTCAGCGTCGGGACGATCGTGTGGCTGTCCAGCGAGCTGATGTTCTTCGCTGGGCTGTTCGCGATGTTCTTCTCCATCCGGGCCACCCCGGTGGGGCAGGAGTTGTGGGCGGAGCACACGCCCCACCTGAACCTGCCCTACGCGCTGACGTTCACCACGATCCTGGTGCTGTCGTCGGTCACCTGCCAGATCGGCGTGTTCCGGGCCGAGCGAGGCGACGCGCAGGGCGTGCGCCGCTGGTTCACGATCACGTTCATCATGGGCCTGATCTTCGTGCTCGGCCAGCTCAACGAGTACCGGGTGCTGGTGAGCGAGGGCATCAAGATCAATGCCGATGCGTACGGGTCGATGTTCTACCTGACCACCGGGTTCCACGGCCTGCACGTCACCGGCGGTCTGATCGCCTTCATCCTCTACATGATCCGTACCACGCTGAGTCGGTTCACGCCTGCCCAGGCGACCGCGGCGATCGTGGTCTCGTACTACTGGCACTTCGTCGATCTCGTCTGGATCGCGCTGTTCGCCATGATCTACCTCATGCACTGACCAGGATGCGCTGACCAGGATCAGCCGTGCCCACAGCTAACGACATCAGGACGACCAAGGTGAGGCCATGACTTTCGGACTTGGGCGGATGCGGCGGACGCTGCGCCGCCTCGGCAGCGCCCGGGTGCCTGCCGGCTCGCCGCGGGCCACCGCACCGCGCAGCCGCTGGCGCCGCCGGGCCGGCAACGCGGCGCGCATGGTAGTCGCCCTGCTGCTGGTCGGCGGGGTGTACGCGGCGGTGGCCCCGGGCGTGCAGGCGAACGAGACGCGCCAGCCTTCGGCCGAGCAGATCGCCGAAGGTAAGGCCATCTACGACGCCAGTTGCATCACCTGCCATGGCCGCAACGGCGAGGGTGTCGAAGGGCGCGGCCCGAGCCTGATCGGCGTCGGCTCGGCGGCGGTCGAGTTCCAGGTCGCCACCGGCCGGATGCCGGCCGCCCGCCAGGACGCCCAGGTGGAGCGCAAGCCTCCGCGGTACACCCGCGAGGAGGCCCAGGCGATCGGCGCCTACATCCAGTCGCTCGGCGGCGGGCCGGAGCTGCCCGACGAGACCGACGAGGAGATCGTGGCCGGCGGTGACGTGGCCAACGGCGGTCGCCTCTTCCGGGTGAACTGCTCGTCCTGCCACGCCTTCGGCGCCGGCGGTGGCGCGCTGTCGTCCGGCAAGTTCGCGCCGTCCCTGGCGCAGTCGACCCCGCGGGACGTCTGGGCCGCGATGCTGACCGGACCGCAGAACATGCCGGTCTTCGGCAACAACCAGCTCTCGCCGCAGGAGAAGCGCGACATCGCCGCCTACATCTACACGCTGCAGACCGACCCCGACCCGGGCGGCTGGGGTATCGGGCGGATCGGTCCGGCCGCGGAGGGTGTGGCGATCTTCCTGATCGGAATGGTGGCGCTTGTGCTCGCCACGCTCTGGATTGTGGGGAAGCAGCAGTGAGCTCCGAACACCACGGGCCTGTCGCGGATCCGAGTTTCGACGTCGACGACCCACGCAACACGCGCTTCGATCTGGTCCGCGAGGGCCTGCGGCGCGACGGCATGGAGATCGCGTACTACGAGCCGGCCTTCCCACCCGGGCGTAAGTCCAAGGTGGAGAAGCGCGTCGAGCGGTCCATCGCCCTGCTGTTCGTGCTGGCCGGGCTGCTCGCGATCGGCTTCGTGGTGGCCTACATCTGGTGGCCGTGGCGGTACGAGGTCGGCCCGAACCCGGCCAAGTACTACACGCCGATCCTGGCCGCGACCCTCGGCGGGTCACTCGTGCTGATGGGCTTCGGGATCATCGCGTGGGCCAAGAAGCTGCTGCCCCACGAGGTCGTGATCCAGGACCGGCACGAGGGCGCGTCACCGTACGACGAGCAGCGCCTCACCGGCGCGGCGATCATGAACATCGTCGACGAGACGGGGATCCGGCGTCGGCCGATCCTCAAGGCGGCGCTGGCCCTCCCCGCGGTCGGGCTGGGCGCGGCCGCCGTGGCGCCGCTGGTCGGCGGTCTCATCAAGAACCCCAACGAGGGCCATCCGCTGCTGAAGACCGGCTGGAACCCGGAGAACAACGGCGGCCGGCGGGTGCGGCTGACCCGCGAGGACGGCACTCCCATCCGTCCCGAGGAGGTCAGCCCGGGCGGCCAGCTGACGGTCTTCCCGGGCATCCCCGGCGGGGCCACCAACAAGTGGGCCGACTCGCCGGTGCTGCTCATCCACCTGCGTCAGGCCGACGCCGACCGCCTGCGGGCCAGCATCGCCGAGTCCCAGGCGGCCCTGGCCGCGGGTAAGAAGGTGACCCGGCCGGTGGTGGACGGCATGTGGCAGAACTTCGTGGCCTACTCGAAGATCTGCACCCACGCCGGCTGCCCGGCCAGCCTGTACGAGCAGCAGACCAACCGACTGCTCTGCCCGTGCCACCAGTCGCAGTTCCTCATCACCGAGCAGGCCAAGCCGATCTTCGGCCCGGCCCACCGCAAGTTGCCGATGCTGCCCCTGGACGTCGAGGATGGCTTCCTGGTGGCCCGGTCCGACTTCCTGGAGCCGATCGGCCCCACCTACTGGGAGCGCCCGGTCGAGATTAGTGAGCAGGAGGCGACGTCATGAGCCCGCGGAAGAGGCGGTTCGAGTTCGCGCGGGTGCCGGCTCAGGTCGGACTGGAGCTCGATGAGCGGCTCGGCGCGGCCACGCTGCTCCGTCGCGCGCTCAACAAGGTCTTCCCGAACCACTGGTCCTTCCTGCTCGGCGAGATCGCGCTCTACTCGTTCATCGTCCTGCTGCTGACCGGGACGTTCCTGGCGCTGTTCTTCGACCCGTCGATGACCGAGGTGGTCTACGACGGGTCGTACACGCCGCTGCGCGGCGAGATGATGAGCCAGGCCTACGCCACGTCGCTGCACCTCTCGTTCGACGTGCGGGGCGGCCTGATCATGCGGCAGATGCACCACTGGGCGGCGCTGCTGTTCATGGCGTCGATCATCGTCCACATGTTCCGGGTCTTCTTCACCGGCGCGTTCCGCAAGCCGCGGGAGATGAACTGGGTCGTGGGCGTGCTGCTGTTCTGGCTCGGCTTCTTCGAGGGCTTCGCCGGGTACTCGCTGCCCGACGACGCGCTCTCCGGCACCGGCCTGCGCATCGCCACCGCGATCATCCTCTCCATCCCGGTGATCGGCTCGTGGACGTACACGTCGCTGTTCGGTGGCGAGTTCCCGGGCACGGAGATCCTGCCGCGGCTGTACATCGTGCACGTCTTCCTGCTGCCGCTGCTGATCCTGGCGCTGATCACCGTGCACCTGGCCCTGATGGTCAAGCAGAAGCACACCCAGTGGCCTGGCCCGCGCGCCACCGAGCACAACGTGGTCGGCGTGCGCATGGTGCCCGGGTTCGCGCTCAAGACGGCGGGCTTCTTCCTGCTGATCTTCGGCCTGATCGCGCTCATGGGCGGCCTGGTGCAGATCAACCCGCTGTGGCTCTTCGGGCCGTACAAGGGCGAGGTGGTCTCGGCGGCCAGCCAGCCGGACTGGTACGTCATGTTCCTCGACGGGTCGACCCGGCTCATGCCGGACTGGGACCTGACGATCGGGCCGTACACGATCCCGGCGCTCTTCTGGCCCACCGTGGTGCTCCCCGGCGTCCTGACGCTGCTGGCGATCTTCTATCCCGCGATCGACCGGCGCATCTACAAGGACTACGAGGCGCACCACCTGCTCCAGCGGCCGCGCGACGTGCCCGCCCGCACGGGCCTGGGCATGATGGCGATCTCGTTCTGGCTGGTGCTCACGATCTCCGGCGCCAACGACGTGGTGGCCGAGAAGTTCGACATCAGCCTCAACGCGATGACCTGGGCCGGCCGGGTCGGCCTGCTGATCGTGCCGCCGATCGCGTACTGGGTGACCTACCGCGTCTGCCTCGGCCTGCAGCAGCACGACCGGGAGGTCCTGGCCCACGGCGTGGAGACCGGCATCATCAAGCGCCTGCCCGACGGGCGGTTCGTCGAGGTGCACCAGCCGCTGTCGGACAAGCCGCTCGAGTACGCCGGCACTCCCGTGCCCAAGAAGATGAACAAGCTCGGGGCCCTCGGTCCCGCGGTGCGCGGTTTCTTCTTCCCGATCGAGAAGCCCGCGCCGCCGCCGGCCGCCACCCCGGTGTCGCCGGCGGAAGCCCCGCGGGAGCTGGAGGAGGCGCCGCCGAAGCACTGATCGCGGACGCCTTCTCAGCTGACCTGGACCAAACGGGCCGCCACCCTCGGGTGGCGGCCCGTTTGGTTGGCGACGTTGACGTTGGTGGGGTGGGCCCGTCCGGTCGTCGGACCCGGGGGGGCGTCCGGGCCTGCGTCCTGCTCGCAGGCTGTCGTCGGCGCGGGTTCAGCGCCGGCGGCGCCAGACGATCGGCAGGCCGATGCGGTGGCTGTGGCGGCCGTTCCAGTTGGGCTCCAGGCCCTGCGCGCGCAGGGCGGCGACCACCTCGTGCCCGATGGCGACCGCGGCCTCCTTGGTGCCCTCGCGCGCGCCGTAGCTCAGGAAGAGCCCGTCCCCGTCGACCGCGTGCTCGGTGTCCTGGATGTGGAAGAACGTGTATCCCCGCACGGTGCGGCCGTCCTTGGCGACCCGGTCCATCTCGTCGAGGATCTGCGTGGCACCACAGGCGCCGCAGCACGTGAAGTGCTGCCGCGCCACGATGCCGGAGGCCTCCAGCGCGGCGAAGGCCGCGTCGAGCCGGTCGCAGTCGGTCGGCTCCGGCCACGTCGCCTGCTCGGCGAGGTGGGCGGCCAGGGCCTCGTCCGCGAGCGACTGCGCCGCCTGGCGCACGTCCGCGGCCGGGAGGGAGTCGCTGAACGCGTCGACCGCCTCGTCCACGATGACGGCGAGCGGAGCGTACCCGGCCGCCACCTGGACGCGGATGAAGTCGCGCAGGTCGTTGCGGTCCTGCTCGGTGAGCGACATGTCCGGCTGATCGGGCGACGACGGCGGCACGGTCATGGTCATGCAGTTTGCCAGTCCCACGGGGCGCGGGCAGGTTGCAACGCGGTGACAGTCCGGACACGATGGCCGGCCGCCGCCGGGCGGCCGACCCTCAGGGCGTCCCCCGGACGAACGGGACCACGTGCGCGGCGACCGCGTCGGGCCGACGGACCCACGAGAAGTGGGTCAAGGGGTCGTCGAGCCGAACCCGGGTGAGCGGGGCCGCGGGCAGCTGCGCGCAGAGCAGGTCGAGCGTCGCGTGCGGTGTGTAGGCGTCGCCGGCCACGGTGATCGCGAGCACCGGCGTGCGGACCGAGGCCAGGTCGGCCCGGGTCGCCACGTGGTCGGGGAAGCGCCCGTGCCGGGCCGTGTAGCCCCAGTCGAGCATCACCCCGCGCGCCTGCTTGCCGCCGAAGGCCCAGCCCGGCCAGACCCCGCACAGAGCGGTGACCCCCACGATCGACTGCGAGAACGCCAGCACGCCCAGGCGACGCCCGCGCGGGTACGACCGGTAGTAGGGGAGGCCGACCGCCACGAGCACGAGCCCGGCCGGCCCGTCGGTCCCGCCGCCGGCGGCGGTGCGGGCGAGGTGGATCGTGCTCACCTGGCCGCCGAGCGAGTGCCCGAGCAGGTAGTACCGACGTCCGTCCAGCCGGGGCTTGAGCGCCTCGATCACCGCGCCGACGTCGCCGGCCAGGTCCACGTAGCCGTACCGGTCGGCCCGGGACGCCGGCGGCATGCTCTCGCCGGTGCCCCGGAGGTCGACGACGACCACGGCGATGCCGTCGGCGCCGAGCCGTTGCGCGAACGGCCGGTAGAACCGGGCCGGCGTGCCCATCGCCGGGAAGATGATCACGACCGGGGCGTCCCCGCCCGGGTCGGGGTAGAGGTGCAGCGCGAGGCGGTAGGACTCCCCGCGGGCGTTGGGTGGGACCGCCAGGTCGAGGTACTCGCGCGTGTAGGGAGCGGACTCGGCCGGTACGTCGGCAGCCGGCCCGGCCCCAGCCGGGGCGTGGTCGGTCGCACCGGCTCCGGTCGATGCGTCGGTAGGGGGAACGGAGCTCGGGGGGATCGATCCAGGTGGTTCGCTCACGTCCGCCAGCGTAACCTACTCGGCAGTAATTTACCCATCAGTAGGGTCAGTCGGCGGCGGGGAACCCGATCGAGAAGGCGGCGTCGAGGTCGTGCCGGGAGTAGGCGCGGAACGCGATGAAGGTCTCGGTGTTCACCACACCCTCGGTCTTCGAGATCCCGCCCGCGATCACCTTGGCGATGTCGTCGAACTCGCGCACCCGCACGATCGCGATGAGGTCCACGTGGCCGGCGACCGAGTAGACCTCGCTCACCCCCTCGAGGTTCGCCAGTCGCTCGGCGACCTCGGGGATCGAGTCGGTGGCGCAGTCGATGTGCACGATCGCGGTGATCATGCGGTCCTCCTCCCTGGTGCTGGTCGGGAAGGGCGCCTTCCTCGCCCTCGTGCCGAGGAAGGCGCCCTTCCCGTGCCCAACCGTCCGTGGCGCTCGACCTTCGGCGCACCCAATCCTTCCGGAGCGCCCACCTTTCGGGCGCTCAACCGTCACGCCTCAGGGCGTGATCAGGCGGCGTCGAGGCGGGCGACCTGCTCGTCCGTGAGGGTCACGTCGAGCGCGGCCATCGAGTTGTTGAACTGGTCGAGCGTACGCGGGCCGATGATCGGCACGACCGGCGGCGAGGAGGAGCGCAGCAGCCAGGCCAGCACGACCTGGTTCGGGGTGGCCCCCACCTCGGCCGCGACCGCGTCGAGGACCGCCAGCCGGGCCTGCGCCGCCGGGCCCTCGTACTCCGCCATCATCCAGTGCCCGGCCCGCTTCTCGGCCGAGTCGTAGATCCCCTTGAGGATCGGCGAGTACGCGACCAGCGTCTGGTCCGGGTGGGCCCGCAGGTACTCCAGCTGCTCGTCGGTGACGACGGACCGGTTGGTCGTGTCGGGCCGCGGCCGCAGGTACGTGTGCTGCTGCTGGATCGCCACCGGCAGCGGCCAGCCGTTGGCGGCGCACAGCTCGCGGATGCGCCGCAGCCGGTCCGTGGTCACGTTGGACCACCCGATGTAGCGGGCCTTGCCGGCGGCCACGATGTCGGCCAGCGCCTGCAGGGTCTCCTCCAGCGGGGTGTTCAGGTCGTCGACGTGGACGTAGTACAGGTCCACGTAGTCGACGCCGAGCCGCTTGAGGCTGCCGTCGATGGCCTCGCGCAGGGTGTCGGCCCCGGCGCCGGCGAACCGGGTGCGCGCCAGGTCCCAGTTCGGTACCCCGTCGACCCAGACGCCCTCCTGGTTGGGCACGGTCGCGCTGCCCTTGGTGGCGAGGATGATGTCGTCCCGCCGGCCGCGGCGCCGCAGCCACCGGCCGAGCAGCTCCTCACTCTGTCCGCCGAGCGTGCCTTCCGCGTTCCACCAGCTGTAGCAGTCGGCGGTGTCGAGGAAGTTGCCGCCCGCGTCGACGTAGCGGTCGAGCATCTGCACCGACTCCGCCTCGGGCGTGAGCGTGCCCATGAGCATGCAGCCCAGGGCGAGCTGGCTGACCTTCAGGTCGGAGGTTCCGAGTTGGATGGTCTTCAATGTCAGCTCCTGATGAGCTCGTCGGGTTGTTCGCCGAGGAGCGCGCGGTAGTACTCGATCTTGTGGGTGAGGGCCTCGAAGTGCCGGCGCAGGAGGGCAAGCTGCTCCGTCAGCGACTCCCGGTGGGCGACGAGGGCCTCGATCCGGTCCGGGATCGTGTGATCGCCGGCCCGCATCAGCTCCACGAAGTGGCGCATCGCCCGGATCGGCATGCCGGTCTGGCGCAGGCAGGTGAGGAACTCGATCAGGCCGATGTCCGCCTCGGTGTACCGGCGGTGGCCGCTCGGGGCGCGCCCCACCGGATCCAGCAGGCCGATCCGCTCGTAGTAGCGCAGCGTGTGGGCGGTGACCCCGGTCCGCTGCGCCGCCTCTTCGATCGTGTACCGCGGCTCCACGTCGCTCACGCTAGGAATTAGAGCGCGCTCTAAGTCAATGCGCGAATGCTTACCGAGCGGCCCCGGTCGGTCGTCCGGCGTCCGGACGGCATCCTTGCTGACCGTTCCCGCGTCTGACCGTTACGCGCGTGACCGGTCACGCCCCCCGACCGGTCACGCGATCTGACCGGTCACGCGCACGCGCAGGTGATCGCCTCGCCGAGGCGGACCGCGTCGACCAGGGTCTCCTCAGGGCCGACGCGGGCGCCGGGCAGCACGACGCAGCGGGTGATCGACCCGGCCACGACGGCCCCGGGCCCGACCACGGACGAGACCACGACCCCGGTGACGGTGGCGTCCGGCGCCACCAGCGTTCCCCCCACGAGACCGGCCGCGTGCAGGTTCGCCGCCAGGTAGTCGGCCGGGGTGCCGCAGTCGGTGTACCACCCGGCGTACGGGACGATCTCCAGCCGGCCCGCCCGCTCGGCCGGCCGCCACACGGTCAGCACCAGGTCGCTGCGGCCGGGCGGCAGCGCCGCCACCAGGTCGGGCGGCAGCAGGGACGCGCCGGCGAAGCGGTACCCCGAGCCGTCCGGGGCGGTGAACTCGACCGGGCGGTTCCCGGCGGGCACGGCGAGCACCCGGACGGTCCGCCCGTCCCAGCCGTCGAGCAGCGGCGCGAGGTCCGGACTGGCCGGATCGGTCGGGGCGAGGTACCCGTCCGCGTTGATCGCGAGCACGCCGCGACCGGCGATCCAGTCCCGCAGGTGGTACAGCGCCCCGGAGGTGCCCAGCGCCGGCGGGCCGGGCTCGCGGGACACGAACGCCCGGTCGGCCACGTGGTCGGCGACCAGGTCGGCGAGGTAGCACACGTTGACCGCGACCGCCTCCGGGCCGGCCAGGTCGTGCCGCGCCAGCCGCGCCAGGGCCCGGTCGAGCAGCGGCACGTTGCCCACCGGGCAGAGCGCCTTCGGCAGGGTGGCGGTGACCGGTCGCAGCCGGGTGCCCTCACCGGCCGAGAGCACGACCGCGCAGACGTCCGGCCCGGTCATGTCCCCATCTCCGGCGTCCACCCTGTCTTTGGTCGTCCCTGTCCCGGCGTCGTCCCCATCTCGGGCGTCACGTGCGGATCTCCGGGTAGTCCACGTACGGCCCGATGCCGTAGTAGGAGAGCAGGCGGGCGGTCGCGACCGTGAGCGGGGGCAGGTTGTCCACCCGGTGCCAGGCCGCCTCGGTCACCTCGGCGTCGTCCACGGCGAGGGTCACGGCCGAGGCGGGCACCCGCGCCTCGAAGACCACGTCGACCCACATGCCCCGGGTGTGCACCACCGCGTTGGGCACCGCGGGCGTCAGGTCCTCGGCGGACAGCCGCAGCCCGGTCTCCTCGGCGAGCTCCCGCACGCACCCGTCCACGGGCCGCTCGCCCCGCTGGAGCAGGCCGGCCGGCAGCGACCATCCGACCGACCGGGGCTGCCGCAGCAGCAGCATCCGGCCGGGCTGCTCGGTGTCGTAGACCAGCGCCACCGCGCCCACGGTGTACCGGGCCATGGCCAGCCGGACGAGCCGGCGCCGCAGCCGGGGCGGGAGGAAGAAGTACACCCCGTACGCGACGCGGCGCAGCCGGGTCCGCAGGCGCCGCGGGCCCCGGGTGGCGCGTGGGGCCGTCGGCTCCGGGTCGGCGTCGTCGGTCGCGGTGGTGGTTATCGCGGTGCCGGCGGTCGGGGTGTCGCTGACCGGGGTGCTGCTGACCGGGGTCGCACCGGGGCGGTCGGCGGGATGGCCCGCGCTCGCCGTGGAGGTGTCGGGCGCGGGCGCTCGCTCCCCCCGCTCGCCGCTGGAAGCCATGCCAGACAGGCTACGGGGCGACCGAGGCGCGGGTGGCCCCCGCGTTGAGGGCGGCCACGCCGGTGGGCTGGCCCGGGCCGAACGCGGGCGCCGCCACCGGGCGGGAGCTCGCCAGATGCGCCGCGCCGGCCGTCGTGGCGGCGACCACGGCGTCGCCCTCGGCCTCCTCGATGAGCAGGTCGGCGACCTGGGCGGCCGAGACGACCCGGTCGGCCACGGCCACGCAGAGGGCCTGCGGGTCGGGGAAGCCCAGCGCGGCGGTCACCGCGTAGAGCAGCCGCTCGTTGGCCAGCCGGCGTTCCCGCCAGTGCAGCTCCATCCGGATGGCGTTCATCCCGATCAGGGCCCGGTTGCGCAACGGGAGGGGCGGCGCCTTCTCCGGCTCGTCGCGCAGCCCGAGGGCCTTCTCGATGTGCAGCTGGGCCTGGGGGGTGCGGACGAAGTTGAGCCACTCGGGCGAGGGTCCTTCGGCGTGCTCGGCGTCCTGGGTGTGGATCTCCACCACGTCCCCGTCGGAGAGCGGCAGCGAGAGGATGACCAGCTGTCCGTTCACCGCCGCGGCGACGCAGCGGTCGCCGATGTCGGGCCCGAGGGCGTAGGCGACGTCGACCGGCGTCGCCCCGGCCGGCAGCACCAGGTGCCGGCCCGCGTACGGGGCGGTGGCGTCCTGGGCGGCCGTGGCGTCGTGCTGGGCGGCCTCGTCGCGCCGCGCGGCGCCCGCGCCCTCGCTGACGCCGGCGACGAAGACGTGCACCTGGTCCTCGGTCAGGTCACAGCGCAGCGATTCGATGAACCGCCGAGGATCGACCGCCTGCTCCTGCCACTGGACCAGGTTGCGCAGCCAGGCGAGCTGGTCGGGGACGCTGCGGGTGCCGGTCCGCTCGGTCGCGGCCCGGCCGCCCCGCCGGGCGCGGTGGGTGCCGTGCCGGCCGGCGAACCGGAAGCGGGCGACGATGCCGTACACCGCGTCGCGGTCCATCTCCTCGGTGCGGATCTGCACCTCGATGGCCCGCGCGTCGGGGCCGATCACGGTGGTGTGCAGCGACCGGTAGAGGTTGTTCTTCGGCGAGGCGATGAAGTCCTTGAAGCGGGCGGCCACCGGGCGCCAGTGGGAGTGCATCACGCCCAGCGCGGCGTAGCAGTCGTTGTCCGGGCCGTCGATGAGGATGGCGACACGGGGCAGCTCGTACGGCTCGGGCGCGCCCTTGGCGAGCGTCTCGGCCCAGATCGTGTACAGGTGGTGGGGCCGGGCCACCACCCGGGCCTTGATCTTGGCGGCGCGCAGGGCCGCCTCGACCTTGGCGATGAAGGCGTCCGTGTAGGCCGTCCACTCTGGACGGTGCGCCACCCAGGCCTGCAGCTGGCGGTACGCCTCCGGCTCGATCGCCGCGAGGACGCAGTCCTCGAGCTCGCGCTTGAGGATCTGGATGCCGAGCCGCTCGCAGAGCGGGATCAGCACGTCCTGGGTGGCCCGGGCGATGCGGACCCGCGACGCCGGCGACCGGGCGTCGAGGGTGCGCATATTGTGCAGGCGGTCCGCGAGCTTGACGATGAGCACCCGGATGTCCGCGTCGGCCGCCACGATCATCTTTCGGATCGTGTGCACCTCGGCGTCGTCGCCGTAGAACGCCTTCTCGAACTTCGTGACGCCGTCGACCAGCAGCGCGACCTCGTGGCCGAAGTCCGCGCGCAGCTCCTCGAGCGTGTAGCTCGTGTCCTCCACCGTGTCGTGCAGCAGCGCCGCCACGAGGGTGGTGGTGTCCATGCCGAGCTCGGCGAGGATCTGCGCCACGGCCAGGGGATGCGTGATGTACGGGTCGCCGCTCTTGCGGAACTGCCCGGCGTGCATCCGGGCAGCGACCTCGTAGGCGCGGCGCAGCTCGCGGGCGTCGCCGCGGGGGTGCAGCCGTCGGTGGGTCCGGATGAGGTGCTCGACCGGGTCGGTCCGTGATCGCGAACGGACCAGGCCGCTTACGCGATGTAAAACGTTCTCCACCCAGGGTAACGCTGTCCGGGCGACCCACGGACTCCGGTCAAGGATCGAGTCCATGGGCTCACCTCCGGGCAAACGTCAGGGGGTGACAAAAAACCAGACTACTGAACCACGAATGGCCCGATCGGACAGTTCTTTGCCTCGATCGGACAATTTGCCGAGCAGGCACCCGCGTGTCAGGCGTCACAGTGGTGTCCAGCCGGGCGCGTACGTCACGGCGGGTGCCCGGGCCAGAACGACGAGTAAGCAGGGGTGACGACGAGTAAGCAGGGGTGACGACGAGTAGGGGTGAGGTAGGGCGCCCACAGGTCCTCGCGGCCCGACCCACCGGCCGGAGTCGTCGTCCGCCGCGGAATCGTCGAGCGGCTACCGGGCTCGCCCGTCGGCCACCCGGCTCGTCCCGTCGACTGCCCGGGGCCGTCCATCGCGCCGTCCGGTCCGATGTGATCCGGACGTAGGCGGAGTTGGCGCGAGGTTGGCGGCGATCGGTGCCACACTGGACGGATGCTGGAGCGGGATGACGTCGATCGTGGCGGCATCCTGCCCGCCGACACCTTCGACGATCGCACCAAGGCCGACGACCGGGTTCCCACCGGCGACCGCACTGACGCCGACGAGCGCACTGTGGCCGACGACCGTACTGGCGCCGACGCGCGCGCTGCGATTCACGAGCGCAAGGCGAGCGACGAGCGCACTGAGACCAACGAGCGCGCTGCGACCAACGAGCGCACTGAGACCAACGAGCGCGCTGAGACCAACGAGCGCACTGAGACCAACGAGCGCACTGAGACCGGGGACCCCGCCGAGGCCGACGACCAGCCCGAGCCGACGCTGCCCGAGCCGGTGCGGGCCCGGGTGATCGCCCTCGTGGCCGCGGCCCTGGGTGGCATGCCGGTCGACGAGGTGCCGCCACCGCTGCGCCGGGTGGCGCAGTTCGCCCCCAACCGCCGGGCCCGCATGGGCGCGCCGGCCATCGCGGCCCAGCTGCGCGCCGACCTCGTGTTCCGCCAGCGCGTGGCCGAGCGGGTGCTGGACGGCGCGGGGGAGCTCGGCGCCGCGGTGCGCGAGGGCACGTTCCCGGGGGCGGCCGACCCGGTGGAGCTCGCGGCGCTGACCTACCTCGCCCGCCCGGCCGGCTGGCGGGACGTGCTCGGGGAGCTCACCGAGCGGCTGCGCACCGACGCCGAGAACGCCGCGGTCGCGGAGCGGCTGCGGGCGGCCGAGCACCAGGTGCTCCGGGCCGAGCACGAGCGGGCCGTGGCCAAGGTCGAGGCGGAGAAGCTGCGCGACGAGCTCACCCGCCTGCGCGCCGAGGCCGACGCCCTGCGCGACCAGGTGCGGTCGCTGACCCGGGCGCTGCGCGAGGCCAAGGCCGCGGAGAAGCGCGCCAACGAGCTGCTGGCTACCGAGCGGGGTCGGGCGGCCCGGGCGGCGTCCGAGGCCGAGGCGGAGCTGCGGCGGCTGCGCGCCCGCCTGATCGAGGCCGAGCTCGCCGCCACCGACTCGCGGGCGGCCGCGAAGGAGGCCCGGGCGGTCGACGACGCGCGCCTGTGGCTGCTGCTGGAGACCATCGGCCAGGCGGCGGTCGGGCTCCGCCGCGAGCTCGCCCTGGAGCCGGCCACCATCCTGCCCGCCGACCACGTCGCGGCCACGAAGGCCCAGCGCGCGGACGAGGTCGGCCGGACCAGCGCCCGCGCGCTGGACGCCGACGACCCCGCGCGCCTGGACCAGCTGCTCGCCCTCCCGCGCGTGCACCTCATCGTGGACGGCTACAACGTCACCAAGCGCGGCTTCGGGGACCTCTCGCTGGAGCAGCAGCGCAGTCGGCTGGTCGCCGCGCTCGCGGCCATCGCGGCGCAGAGCGGGGCCGAGACGACCGTGGTGTTCGACGGGGCGGAGAAGATCAACGCGATGCCGGGCATCCCGCGCGGGCTGCGGGTGCTGTTCAGCCGCAAGGGCGAGACCGCCGACGAGCTGATCCGGGCCCTGGTCCGGGCCGAGCCGCCGGGCCGCCCCGTGGTGGTGATCTCCTCCGACCGCGAGGTGGCCGACGGCGTGCGCCGCCACGGCGCCTACCCGCTCTCCTCCGACACGCTGCTGCGCCGCATCGCCCGCTCCTGACCCGGTGGCGCCGCCGGATAGGGTGCCTGGCATGGGTCCCCGGGGGTGGGCAGCCGTCACGCTCGCCGTGCTCGTCGTCGTCATCGCGGTCGTCGCCGTCGTACGGGTTCCGTGGTCGATGCCGCCCGCGCCCCGGGCGGACCAGCTCGACGCCCTGGCCAGCCTGCCGGCGGAGGCGGTCGCGCGGGGCAAGCAGTTCGCGGCGGCCGTCCGGCTGACGATGTACCTGACGCTGGGCCTCGGCCTGGCGGTCGCGCTGGGGCTGGGGCTCACCCCGCTCGGGGCGCGGCTGGTCGAGCTGGCCGGCCGGCCGTTCGGCGACCACTGGGTGGCCCAGGCCCTGCTCGGCGGGGCCGCGCTGGTGGCGATCGGCGAGCTCGCGGTGCTGCCGGTGGCCGCCTGGCGGGAGACGATCCTGCGCCGGTACGGCCTGTCCACCCAGACGTGGGGGAGCTGGACGGTCGACCTGCTCAAGGGGTACGCCGTGCTGGCGGTCGTGGGCGCGGTGACGCTGCTCGGCTTCTACGGCATCACCCGACTGTGGCCGCGCTGGTGGTGGGCGGCCGCCGCGGCCGGGGCGGCCGGGCTCATGGTGCTGTTCAGCTTCGTCTTCCCGGTGCTGGTGGAGCCGATCTTCAATCGGTTCACCCCCATGCCCGAGGGTGAGCTGCGGACGAGCCTGCTCGAGCTGGCGGCCCGGGACGGCCTGCCGGTCCGCGACGTGCTCGTGGCCGACGCCTCGCGGCGGACGACCGCGCTCAACGCGTACGTCTCCGGCCTCGGGCCGACCCGCCGCATCGTGGTCTACGACACGCTCCTGCGCGAGGCCCCGCCGGACGAGGTGCGGGCCGTGGTGGCCCACGAGCTGGGCCACGCCAAGCGCAACGACGTGCTCACCGGCACGCTGATCAGCGCCCTCGGCGCGGCCGCCGGGGTGTGCGCGTTGTATCTGCTCGGCTCGTGGACCGGGCTGTTGCGCCGGGCCGGCGTATCGTCAATCGTGGATCCCCGGGCGCTGGCGCTGCTGGTCGCCCTGGCCACGCTGGCCGGCCTGGTCGCCCTGCCCCTGCAGAACCTGCTGTCGCGCCGGATCGAGGCCCGGGCCGACGCCCACGCGCTGGCCCTGATCGAGGACTCCTCTACCGTGGAACGCATGGAGTCGCGGTTGGCGACCACGAACCTGGCCGATGTCGACCCGCCCCGCTGGCACTACCTGATCTTCGCCAGCCATCCGTCCATCGTGGAGCGAATCGCGGCCGCGCGAGCGTACGGGCGTGAGCAGCGGTGAGCGCGGTGGGCCGGACCCTGCTCATCACCAACGACTTTCCGCCCCGTCCCGGCGGCATCCAGCAGTTCGTGCACAACCTCGCCATCCGCCAGCCGCCGGGCTCGATCGTCGTCTACACCTCCCGGTGGAAGGGCTGGGAATCGTTCGATGCCCAGCAACCCTTCCCGGTGATCCGGGAGGAGACGTCGGTGCTGCTGCCCACGCCGGCGGTGGCCCGGCGGGCCGCGGAGATCGCCCGGGACTACGGCTGCGACGCGGTCTGGTTCGGTGCGGCCGCTCCGCTGGGCCTGCTCGCCGCCGGCCTGCGCCGGCGCGCCGGGATCCAGCGGGCGGTGGCGCTCACCCACGGGCACGAGGTCGGCTGGGCGGCCCTGCCGGTGGCCCGAGCCATGCTGCGCCGCATCGCCCGGGGGGTGGACGTCGTCACCTACCTCGGCGAGTACACGCGGGTCCGGCTGGCCCGGGCGATCGGCGATCTGACCACATTGGAGCGACTGCCGCCCGGGGTGGACACCAACCTGTTCCGGCCCACAGTGGACGGTAGCGCGGTCCGCCGGCGGTATGGCCTGCGCGACCGGCCGGTCATCGTCTGCGTCTCGCGCCTGGTGCGCCGGAAGGGCCAGGACAGCCTGATCCGGGCGCTGCCGCGGATCCGCCAGCGGGTCCGGGACGCGGCGCTGCTGATCGTCGGCGGCGGACCGTACCGGTCCACTTTGGAGGTCATCGCCCGCGAGGAGGGCGTGGCCGACCACGTGGTCATCACCGGGTCGGTTCCCTGGTCCGACCTGCCCAGCTACTACGCGGCCGGGGACGTCTTCGCGATGCCCTGCCGCACCCGGCGCGGCGGCCTCGACGTCGAGGGCCTGGGCATCGTCTACCTGGAGGCGTCGGCCACCGGGCTGCCGGTGGTGGCCGGCGACTCGGGCGGCGCCCCCGACGCCGTGCTGGACGGGGAGACCGGCTTCGTGGTGCCGGGCCGGGACCGCGACGCGCTCGTGGACCGGCTCACCCTGCTGCTCACCGACTCGGCGCTGGCGAAGCGGCTCGGCGCCGCCGGCCGGGAGTGGGTCGAGACCGAGTGGCGCTGGGAGACCCAGGCCGAGCGCCTGGCCGCCCTGCTGGGCCGCTGACGACGGCGACGGGGTTACGGACCGTAGGCCTCGGTCATGATGCGGTGCAGCTCCTTGCTGATCGCCTCCCGCATCGGCTCGTGCTCCTCGGCGTAGGCGTCGCGCGGCGACGTCCAGCGGTCGGCGGGGTAGTGCCACACCGGCTCGGTGAGCAGCTCCGGGTCCTCCCAGCCGTACCGGGGGAACACGTGCGCGCACAGGTACGGCTCCCGGTTGCCGAGGATCTCGTAGTTGAGGCGGCGCAGCGACGGGTCCAGCCCGTTGCAGACGGTCATCACCGCCTCGCCGAGCAGCCCCAGGTCCGCGAGGAACTCGGCGCGCTGCGCCCGGGGCAGGTCGGTGAGGTGGCGGACGTCGTCCTGCCGGCAGATGAGCACGGCGTAGCCCGGCAGGAACTGGGTCTCGCCCATGACCGCCCAGCCCGAGCGCATGCTCGCGAGCAGCAGCGGGTGCTCGCCGCGCTGGGCGGCGCCCCGCTGGTCTGCCCGCCAGTCGATCTCGAACGAGTCCGGCCCGTCCGATGAGTGGCGGCCCATCGGGTCAGAACTTCGGGGTGTCGGGGGCCTCGAGCAGACCCAGCTTGAGCGCGGTCATCAGCGCCTGGGCCCGGTTGGCGGAGTTCAGCTTCTCGTACAGCTTCGAGATGTGGGTCTTGGCCGTGGACTCGGAGACGTACAGCTGCTTGGCGATGCCGGCCACGCTCATGCCCTCGGCGAGCAGCCGCAGCACCTGGCTCTCCCGGGGCGACAGCTGCGGCCCGGACGGAGCGAGCCGGCGCTTCATCGCGTCGGCCAGGCCGTCGGCGGTGAAGGAGGACGGGGCCGAGGCGGCGTGCCGCGCGGCGGCGACGACCTCGTCGGCCGGGGCCGACTTGGGCACGAACGCGGAGGCACCCGCCTCCAGCGCGCCGAAGAGCGTGTCGTCGCCCGCGTACATGGTGAGCACCACGATGCCCATGTTCGGGTTGGACCGCCGCAGGGTGCGCGTCGCCTCCAGGCCGCTGCTCTTGTCGGCGAGCTGGAGGTCCATGATGACGACATCCGGGTTCAGCGCGGTGGCCTGCCGGATCGCCTCGGCGGCCGAGGCCGCCTCTCCGACCACCTCGAAACTCGGGTCGCGCTCGAAGGCGTGCCGCAGGCCCTTGCGAATCAGGTCGTGGTCGTCGACGAGGAGCACCCGCGTGCGGGTGCCGACGGGGGTGGTCGGCGCGGTCATGCTCGTCTCCTCAGGTGATCCCGGAAGGTTCATCAACGCTACTCCCTCGCCCCGTCGCCCGTGCGAGTGGAGGTGGCGGCCGCGGATTACGTGAGGGCCGGGTCGGTGGACCGGTGCGGTGGCGTGCCGTAGACGACCGCCACCGACGTACCGCCGTTCTCGCGAGGGCTGATCTGAAGCTCGCCCCGGATACGTTGCGCCCGCTCTGCCATGATCGCAAGCCCGTAGCGTCCCTCGCGGCGGTGGGGGCCGATGCCGGCGCCGTCGTCGGAGATTTCGATGCGGGCATACGGCGGATCGATCTCGATGTTCACCCACAGGTTCTGCGCCCCGGAGTGGCGCCGCGCGTTGTTGATCGCCTCCTGCGCGATCCGCATCAGCTCGGCCTCGACCCAGGCGGGCAGGCGGGCCGGCGTCGCCTCGATGGACAGGTGCACCCGCAGGCCGCTGGCGGCCCCGACCTTGCGCGCGTAGTCGGCCACCGCCGCCGACAGCCCGCCCTGCTGGTCCACCTCGCTGCGCAGCTCGAACAGGCTCATCCGCACTTCGGTGATCACCCGGGTGATCTCCTCGCGCAGGCGGCGCAGCTCGGCCGTGGCGGGGGCGTCCTCGGGGAGCATGCCGAGCACGTTGTCGATGCCGTAGCCGATGATGACCAGCTCCTGGGCGATGCCGTCGTGGATCTCCCGGGCCAGGCGCTGGCGCTCCTCGGTGGTCGCCAGGGACCGGACGTCGTCGAAGAGCAGGGCCGCCTCCAGCCGCAGCGCGGCGGGCTCGGCGAGGGCGGCCACCTTCGCGACCACGGGGGGCGGGAAGGCCCCGGCCCGGTCGGCCTCGAGCGCGAGCACGGCGACCGTCCGGACCCCGGCGACCAGCGGGACCACCAGGCTGGACACCTCCTGCCCGGAGCCGCCCGTGCGGGACTGCGACCGGGACGAGACCTGCGGCTGCTGGCTCGCCCACGCGTCGGCGATGGCCGAGTCCGCGTCCAGCGACGTCTCCCAGTCGACCCGTTCGGCCGCGGACTGGGCCAGCACGACGAGTCGGCTCCCGCCGCTGCCCGCCAGCACGGCCGCGCGGCTGATGTCGACGACCCCGCGGGCCTCCTCGATGAGGTGCTCGGCGATGCCGCCCGGGTCCAGCGTGGCGCCGGGCAGGCGGCGCGCCACCGTGCGCAGCTGGGTGAGCAGCCGGGTCGCCTCGGCGTAGGGGGCGGGCGGCGGGGTGACCGGGCCGTGCGGGAACCGGCGCTGCAGGGTGCCGATGAATCCGGCGGAGAACCCGGCGATGACCAGCCACTCCACCGCGGCCAGGGGATAGGTGGCGTCCTGGAACAGGCCCTCGACCACACCGGTCACGACGAGGACCCCCGTGGCCAGGCCGAGCAGGCCCAGGCTCTCCCGCAGCCGCCCGGACAGCGCCGGCACCGCCACCGGCACCGCGAGGTAGGGCAGCAGCGCGCTCGCCGTCGGGCCCGAGTAGGTGGCGGCGAGCGTGCTGGCACCGAGGGTGGTGACCAGGACCTCCGCCACCCGGCCGAGCACGGCCAGCCACGCCTGGCCGCGGGGCGCGGTCCGCCCGCCGGGCATGACCGCGGGCAGGGCCGCCACCGCGAGCAGGCACACCCAGACCATCGAGCGTGGGTCGTGGGTGGTGACCGGCACCAGCACCCCGACCAGGCCGAGCATCACGAGCCGCAGCGCCCACCGAACGGCTTCGACCGCGTTGGGGGCGATCGGAGCGATGGGCGCACTCACCATCGGCCCACCTCAGGCACGACCGCGTAACCCATCCAGGCGACTCTACCCGTCCCGAGCGGCTCCTCGTTACAGCTGCGTCTGCCCGTGCAGTCGCGTCTGCTTATGCGCCTGCACCGAGCCGTACGGCGCCTGGCCGTGCGGAAATCCAGCCGTACGGGGCCCGGCCCTACCGGGTCCAGGGCGCACGGGCCCACCCGTACCGCGCGTACTCCTACAGCGGCTAAGGCGCCTACCCGTACAGCGCCTACGCGTACAGGGCGGCGATCTCGTCGGCGTACTCCCGGGCCACGACGCCCCGCTTCACCTTCAGCGACGGCGTCAGCATGCCGCTGGCCTCGGTGAAGTCCCCCGGCAGGATGCGGAACTTGCGGATCGACTCCGCGGTGGAGACCGCCCGGTTCGCCTCGTCGATCGCCTCCTGGATGGTGGCGCGGAGGTCGGGGTCGTCGCGCAGCGCCGAGACGGTGGCCGGTGGCTTGTTGTTCGCCGCGAGCCAGGCCGGGAGCGCCTCCTCGTCGATGGTCACCAGGGCGGCCACGAAGGGCTTGCCGTCGCCGACGACCATGCACTGGCTGACCAGGGGGTGGGCCCGCACCCGGTCCTCCAGCACCGCCGGCGCCACGTTCTTGCCGCCGGCCGTGACGATCAGCTCCTTCTTCCGGCCGGTGACCGTGAGAAAGCCGTCCTCGTCGAGCTCGCCGAGGTCACCGGTGGCGAACCAGCCGTCCGGGCTGATCACCTCGGCGGTCGCGGCGTCGTTGCGCCAGTAGCCGCGGAAGACGATGTCGCCCTTGATGAGGATCTCGCCGTCGTCGGCGATGCGGATGCTCACGCCCGGCAGGGGCCGCCCCACGGTCCCCATGCGGAAGGCGTTCGAGAGGTTCACCGCGGCCGCGGGCGAGGTCTCGGTCAGGCCGTAGCCCTCGTACACGGTCAGCCCGATGCCGCGGAAGAAGTGCCCCAGCCGGACGCCGAGCGGCGCCCCGCCGGAGATCGCCGCCGTGCACCGACCGCCCAGCGCGGCCCGGATCTTGCGGTAGACCAGCCGGTCGAAGAGGGCGTGCCGCAGCCGCAGGCCCAGCCCGGGCCCGCCCGGGGTGTCCATGGCCTCGCTGTAGGCGATCGCGGTGCGGGCGGCCGCCTCGAAGATCCGTCCCTTGCCCTCGGCGTGCGCCTTCTGCTGCGCGCTGTTGTAGACCTTCTCGAAGACCCGGGGCACGGCCAGCATGAAGGTGGGCCGGAAGTCCTGCACGACGTCGACGAGCTTCTTGGGATCGTCGAGGTGGGCGGTGCGGACCCGGGCCGCGACCACCCCGGCCTGGATGAGCCGGGCGAAGCTGTGGGCCAGCGGCAGGAACAGGACGGTCTGGGCGCCGGGCCGGAAGAACTCCGACAGCCCGGGCAGCGCGTTGGCGATGTCGGTGGCCAGGTTCCGGTGGGTGATCATGCACCCCTTGGGCCGGCCGGTGGTGCCGCTCGTGTAGATCATCGTGGCCAGGTTCTCGGCCGTGACCGCGGCCCGGCGCTCCTCCACGGCCGCGGCCGGCACGGCGGCGCCGAGGTCGGTCAGCTCCGCCACCGCTCCCGGCGAGGCGTCGGTCGGCGCGATCTGCCAGACGTGGCGCAGGTCCGGGGTCGCCTCGCGGACCGACAGCACGTGGCGAAGGTGCGCGTCGGTCTCGACCACGCAGGCCACGGCGCCGGAGTCGGAGAGGATCCACTCCACCTGCTCGGGGCTGGAAGTCTCGTAGATCGGCACGGTCACCGCTCCGGCCGCCCAGATCGCGTAGTCGATGAGCGTCCACTCGTACCGGGTCCGGCTCATCAGCGCGACCCGCTGGCCCGGCTCGACGCCGGCGGCGATCAGTCCCCGGGCCACGGCGAGCACCTGGTCGCGGAACTGCGCGCAGGTGATGTCCTGCCACGCGCCGCCGATCTTGACGGCGAACTGGGGGTGGTCCGGGAACCGCTCGGCGTTGTCCCACACGGGGTCGGTCAGGTTGGTGTCGTCACTGACCGTGGCGACCGGCGGCACCGTTACCTCCCGCATGTAGCCCAACCTACCGCCGGGCCGACCCGGCCGCGGTCTCCACACCGGCCGGGTGTCACCAAGAACTCTCTCCTGAACCTCTTTCCTGGGGAGGACGGTCGGGTTTCTTGGGTGGGGACGGTCGGGTTCTCCGGGCGTCGGAATGGCCCACCCGCCCGCGCCAGGGGCGCCTGCCTGAGTAGCCTTCCGCCTATGGCCGAGACGTCGACTCAGTCGATCGTGATCGCGGCACCGCCGGACGCGATCGCCGCGGTGATCTGCGACTTTGCCCGGTACCCGGAGTGGGTGAGCGCCGCGAAGCGGGTCGACGTGGTGGAGGAGTACGAGGACGGCTACGCCAGCATGGTGGAGTTCGAAATCGATGCCGGCGTGGTCGCGGACACCTACACACTCAAGTACGAGTACGCTGAGGATCTCTCGCGTATCGAATGGCGCCTCGTGGCGCCGTCGAAGATGCAGCAGAGTCAGGTGGGCTCGTACGACATCACCGACAACGGTGACGGGACGTCGACGGTGACCTACTCCCTCTCGGTCGAGCTGAGCATCAGCATGCTCGGCATGTTCAAGCGGAAGGCGGAGCGCGTCATCATGGAGACCGCTCTCAATGAGCTGAAGAAGCGGGTGGAGTCCCTGGGGCGGACCGGCGGCGGAGACGGGTCCCATGGCCGCTGACCGGGTGCGCGAGGAGGCCGAGAAGCTGGTGGCCGCGGCCATCACGATGCTGTCGTCGGCCACCCGGGGCCTCGGCGGCTCGAGCCCCGCGTTCGCGACGGGCAGCGCCGAGTGCTGTGTCTGCCCGGTGTGCCGGGTGATCGCGGCGATGCGCGAGCCGGGCTCCGACCTCACCGAGCGGCTCGCCGCCGGGGTCGGCGACCTCGCCACCGGGGTCACCGCCGTGCTGCGCATGTTCTCCGGCTGGGGTGGCCGGCCCGCCGAGCCGGAGCCGTCGACGACCTCCGAGGGCGACGAGTACTGGGAGAACCTGCGGCGGAAGGCCGCCGAGGCGGCCAAGGCGTACGGCCGCCGCTCGTCGGGGTCGGCGGCGGACGAGGACCCGTGGCGGGTGGCGACGCGGGAACCCGCGGACCGGGACTCGTCGACGGGCCCGGAGTCATCGACAAACTTTGCATCTTCGGTGGCGGGCGGCCAAGCGGCGCCGGAGGCGACCGAACCGCCTCGGGTGCCGCGGCCGGCCAAGGCCGCGCCGGCGGCCCGGAAGGCGGCCGGCAAGGCGACGGCGGCCACGAAGGCGCCCGCGGCCAAGAAGGCGCCCGCGGCCAAGAAGGCGCCCGCGGTCACGAAGTCGACCGTGGCCAAGAAGGCGACGGTGGCGAAGAAGGCGCCCGTAGTCACGAAGTCGACCGTGGCCAAGAAGGCGACCAAGCCGGCGGTCCGGCGGGAGCCGGGAGCGCAGACCACCGTGGCGGCGGCCCGGACGACGCGGGCGCGGCAGGCCGTCACCCAGACCGTTCGACCGGACGGCGCCGCGTGAGCGCGCCGGAGAGTCCCGCCGTCGCCGAGCCGGGCGACGGCATCCGCCCCGCCGGTCCGGCCGGTGACGGTTCGGCGGCGCCCGACCTGACGATCGGCGTCGATGTCGGCGGCACCAAGGTGCTCGCGGGGGTGGTGACGCCGGACGGGGAGGTGGTGGCCACCGCCCGTCGGGAGACGCCCGCCGCGGACGTCGGCAAGACGCTGCAGCTGATCGTCGAGGTGATCGCCGAGCTGACCAAGACCCACCGGGTCCGGGCGGTCGGCATCGGGGCGGCCGGCTGGATCGACGAGACGCGCTCGCGGGTGCACTTCGCGCCGAACCTCGCCTGGCGCAACGAGCCGCTGCGGGAGCGGGTGAGCAGCGAGGTCGGCCTGCCGGTCGTGGTCGAGAACGACGCCAACGCGGCCGCCTGGGCCGAGTTCCGGTTCGGCTCCGCCCGCGAGGCCGGCGACTCCATGGCCCTGTTCACCGTGGGCACCGGCATCGGCGGCGGCCTCGTGCTGGGCGGAGAGCTGTGGCGAGGCGCCCACGGGATGGCGGCCGAGATGGGCCACGCCCGGGTCGTGCCGGGCGGGCGGCTGTGCGGCTGCGGGCGCATGGGGTGCCTCGAGCAGTACGCCAGCGGCTCGGCCCTGGTGCGGGAGGCGCGCGAGCGCGCCCAGGCCGATCCCGAGACCGCCCGGCGGCTGCTGGAGCTCGCCGGTGGCCAGGTCGAGGCGATCAACGGGCCGCTGGTCACCCAGGCCGCCCGGGAGGGCGACCCGGCCGCGCGGGCCGCGTTCGCCGAGGTGGGGCGCTGGCTCGGCAGCGGCATGGCGGACATCGTGCAGCTGCTCGACGTGGAGATCGTCGTGGTCGGCGGCGGGGTGGTCGAGGCGGGGGAGCTGCTGCTGGCCCCGGCCCGGGCGGCATTCGTCGACCAGCTGGCCGCCCGCAGCTCGCTGCCGGTGGCGCCGGTGGTCGCGGCCCAGATGGGCAACCTCGCCGGGGTCGTGGGGGCGGCCGACCTCGCCCGCCGCTGACCGTACGGGCGGCTCGACCACCCTCGGCCCCACGCTCACCCGGCCGGCCGGGCCCACCGCGATTTCGCCCGCCGCCCGGCCCGCTCGTCGTGGCGGCCGGCCGCCCAACCGCTCGCCTCGCCGTACCCGGTGCGGCTGTTTAGGATGCGCGGGGAAGCTGGGGAGGTACCTGGGTGAGTTTCGATGTGACGAACTCGGCGCCGCCACCGCCGCGGGAGTCGGCGACCGGGCGGACCGACAGCGTCTGCGTCATCGGGGCCGGGGCCGCCGGACTGACCGCCATCAAGACCCTGCGCGAGGCAGGGTTCAGCGTGGACTGCTACGAGCGGGAGACAGGCGTCGGCGGCGCGTGGAACTGGCGCCACGACCGCAGCCCGGTGTACGCGACGACGCATCTGATTTCGTCGAAACCGTTCACGCAGTTCCCGGACTTCCCGATGCCCGACTCGTGGCCGGACTACCCGCACCACAGCCAGGTGCTCGCCTACCTGGAGCGCTACGCGGACCACTTCGGCCTGCGGGAGCACATCTGGTTCGGCACCGAGGTGACCCGGGTGGTGCCGGCCGAGAACGGGGCCTGGGACGTGACGATCAGCGGCGCGCGCGGGGCCGGGGTGGAGCGCACCCAGCGCTACGCCGCCGTCGTCGTCGCCAACGGCCACAACTGGTCGCCGAAGATGCCGTCCTACGAAGGCCTGGACTCCTACGGCGGCCAGGTCATCCACGCATCGGCGTACAAGGATCCGTCCCAGCTGCGCGGCAAGCGGGTGCTCGTCATCGGCGCCGGCAACACCGGCTGCGACATCGCGGTCGACGCGGCCCAGCAGGCGACCCGGTGCTGGCACTCCAGCCGGCGCGGCTACTGGTACGCCCCGAAGTACACCTTCGGGCGCCCCACCGACCAGGTCAACGACCGTCTCGCCCGCTACCGGCTGCCGCTGTGGTTCCGCCAGTGGCTGATGCAGCGCACCCTGCGCCTCACGGTGGGGGACCTGACCCGGTTCGGCCTACCCGAGCCCGACCACAAGGTCCTGGAGACGCACCCGATCGTCAACAGTCAACTCATCTATCACCTCGGCCACGGCACGATCACCCCGGTGCCGGACGTGGCCCGGTTCACCGCCAACGGGGTGGAGCTGGTCGACGGCCGGGTCATCGAGCCGGACCTGGTCATCCTCGCCACCGGGTACCTGCCGCGGTTCGAGTTTCTCGCCCCGGAACTGCTCAATGTGGACGCCGAGGGCCGGCCGCGGCTGTTCCTGCACACGCTCGCCCCGTCCTTCCCCACGCTCGCGGTCGTGGGCCTGCTGCAGCCGGACTCGGGGATCTTCTCGCTCATGCACTGGCAGGCGGTGCTGGTCGCCACCTGGCTCAGGCTGCGCGAGCAGGCGCCGGAGCGGGCGAACAGCTACTGGCGCGCGAACCACCATCTCGTCGGGAAGCGCTTCAATCGGGCCCGCGTGAAGGAGTCGACCCGGCACTGGTTCGAGGTCAATCACATCGACTACCTGCGAGCCGTGGAGAAGGCCCTCCGACAGCTGGAGATCACGTCATGAGCTCGGTCGACATCTTCCGCTGGAAGGAGTGGACGTCGCCGGTCCCGGCGGTGACGCGCGAGGTGCTCACCTCGCAGCCCGTGGCGGACGCGGAGGCTGGCCGGCCCCCGCTGCTGTTCGTCGCCGGGTACGCCCACGGGGCGTGGGCCTTCGCCGAGAACTGGCTGGAGCACGCGGCCGAGCGGGGGTTCCCGGCCTACGCGATGAGCCTGCGCGGGCACGGCGAGAGCGGGTCGGCCCCGAAGACGACGCTGCGCGCCTACACCCACGACGTCGTGCAGGTCGCGGCCCGGCTGCCCCGCCAGTGCGTCCTCATCGGACACGGCGTCGGCGGGCTCGCCGTGGCGCAGGCGCTGGCCCGCTACCCGGCCCGGGCCGGCGTGCTCGTCGCCCCGGTCGTCGGCGGCCTGCGCATGGTCGGGGCCGCCTTCGTGCACAACCCGTTCGGCACCCTGCCGGCGCTCGTGGGCGCGCCGGTGCGGCTGGGCCGGCGGCAGCTGTTCGGGCGTGAGCTCTCGGTGGGCAAGGCGCGGGACTACCTCAGCCGGCTCGGCGACCCGGACGCGCCGCGTGTGGTGTTCCAGCTCGCCCGGCGGCACCGGCCACCCCGGCCGGTCGGCAACGCCCCGGTGCTCGTGGTCGGCTCGCCCGACGACAAGGTGGTGCCGCGCGCGTCGCTGGAGTGGGTCGCCCGTCACTACGGTGGGGCGCCCCTGCTGTTCCCCGGCATGGGCCACGACCTGATGCTCGACGCGCGCTGGTCGGAGCCGATCGACGCCATCCTCGACTGGCTGGAGAAGCTGCCCCGGTCCTGACCGGGCCCGGCCGGCCCGGACCCCCTAGACCCGGGCGCCCTGGTCCGGGTCGGGGTCGTCGTCGCTGCCGGGCCGCAGCCGCCACACCAGCGCGGCCGAGCCGCCGACCACCATGGCGAAGCCCACGAACATCGCCAGGCTCTCGGTGAGGAACGACAGCAGCCGGGGCTGGAGGAACACGGCCAGCCCACCGACCACGGCGATCACCGCGAGCACGGTGGGTAGCGCGGGCCGCGGCACCGGCGGCGGCTCGGGCGGGACGAACTCGCCGGGGTCCTCGTCGGGCAGGTGAGCCCCGAACGTGTCCAGGGCATCGAGCAGGGAGCCCTCCTCGGGCGCCCGCTCGGGTTCGCTTCGCCCGCGCTCGGACCGGGTCGTCGGGGTCGACCGGCCGAACTCGGTGCCGTCCGGGCGGCCCGTCACGGCGTCCGGGGCGGTGGTGGCCCCGAACCCCGCCACGATCTCCGCGAAGGCCCGATCCACCTCCTCCGGCGTGGGCTCGGTGCGGCCCGTGCGGGGACTGGGCACCGGGCCGGTACCGGTCGAGGGGCCGCCCGGGGTGCCCGTACCGGTCGGGGTCCCGGCGCCGGTCGGGGTGCCCGGGTCCGGGGACTCGGCGGCGGCTTCGGCCTCGCGCTCCTCCCGCGCGAGCCGGGCCAGGTGGTCCCGGGCGGTGGCGAGGTGGGCCCGGTCGACGTAGAGGCGGTCGACGGGGCGCTGCGGCAGCGCGGTGGGTCGGGTGATCGAGGGCTGGTCGCTCGATGGGCGCAGGTAGGCCGCGATGCCGTCACGGGCCAGCACGTCGAGCAGGTGCTCACCAACCCGTGGGTCAACGTCACCCGCAGGGGCGTACTCCGCCGCGACGAGGCCGTTGTCGCGGCGGCCGTACCGGGCGTCACCCACGCTCAGGCTCCCTCCCGCTGGGGCGGACGGTGGTCGCCGACCGGCGGCCCGAACGGCCGGCGGCGGATCCGTGCGGTACTACCCGGCAACGGTACGCCGTCTTGGCGACCATGGCAGTCCGGTGCGCGATGCGATCACCAGGATGCCCCGCCGACGGGCGGATCCCGCGGCGAAGCGGCGCGGGTCGCGGGCGGGCGTCGCCGGTCCGTCCATAAGCGACAGCCGGCCGGCCCGGGCGGGGCGACCCGCGGCGGTCGCCGGCGAGCGGCGGTTACGAGCGGTCGGCCATGCCGGCCCGGCGGCGCAGCGCCGCGAGGTCGGTGACGACGATCCGCCGGCCCTCGGTGCGCAGCCAGCCCCGGTTGGCGAAGGAGCCGATCGCCTGGTTCACGCTCTGCCGGGAGCCGCCGGCCATCTCGGCGAGCTGGCTCTGGTTCAGCTCGATGGTCACCATCGGGGCGCCGGAGTCGCCGGCCAGCCGGACCAGCGTCTTGGCGACCCGGCCGGGGAGATCGAGGAAGACGTGGTCGGCGTTCTGCTCGGTGAGCCGGCGGATGAGGCTGCCGAGCGAACGCAGGACGGCGTCGAGCATCCGCGGGCTCGCGTGGACGAGCTCGATGAACGCGCCCCGGGAGAGCGCGAGCGCGGTGCAGTCCTCGACCGCCTCGGCCGACGCCGACCGGGGCGAGCCGTCGAGCAGGGAGACCTCGCCCAGCACGTCCGGTGGGCGCACCACCGACAGGACGGCGCGCTCCCCGGTCGGCGCGGTACGGAAGACGAGCACGGCCCCCCGGCGCAGGATGATCAACGACTCGCCGGGGTCGCCTTCGACGAACAGAAGTTGACCCTTGCGGTAGCTGCGGGGTACCGCTGCGGCCATCACTCGTTGGCGGGCCTCTGGCTCGAGCCCCGCGAACATCTCCACACCCGCCAGCACGTCGCCGGTCTCGGGCACCCGAAGATCCACGGTGGACATCCCTCCCGCGCCACCCACCGATGGCGGCGCTGTCGCCTTGGCGACAACTCGTCGTGACGGCAACGCTATTACGCAAAGGCCAGCGCGCCTAGCACACCACGCGCGAGCGCGCCGGTCCGTCGCCGAGTCGTAACAGTATGAGACCGTCGCGAGGACGTAACGCCCCGAGAGCGTTCCACGTCACTGCGTGACGCGACCCCGGCTTCAGTGGTGCCCATCGGTCAGAATGGTTGCGATGACCCAGAACTCGTCCGCCCCGTCCATCCACCCGGACGCCGAGGGCCTGGCCGCCCGGGTCGCGGAGGCGCCCGTGCCCTACCGCTACTTCTACGACTGCGAGTTCATCGAGGACGGGCGCACCATCGACCTCGTGTCGATCGGCGTGGTCGACGAGCACGGGCGCGAGTTCTACGCGATCTCCACGGAGTTCGACCCGACTCCGGCCCTGCCGTGGGTGCGGCGCAACGTCCTCGACCGGCTGCCCTCGCCCGGGCACCCCGCCTGGCGGTCCCGGGAGCGCATCCGCGACGACCTGTACGCCTTCCTCGTCGAGCCGCTCCGGCGGAAGGAGGCCGCGGGGTCCGGACACTCGTCGGACCGGTCCCGGCCCACCTACGAGATCGAGCTGTGGGCCTGGTACGGTGCGTACGATCACGTGGTACTTGCCCAACTTTGGGGGCGGATGCCCGATTTGCCGCGCGAGATTCCCCGGTTCACCAAGGACCTGCGCCAGCTCTGGGACGAGCGCGGCCGACCGCCGCTGCCCCCGTCGACGCAGCGCCACGACGCGCTGATCGATGCCCGGCACAACCTCGCGCGGTGGCGGGCCATGCAGAACCACCGGTCGGGGTGAACGGTCGCTCAGGCTGACCGAGGCGGCTTCAGGCCCGGGTCGGCCCGGGCTTAGAGTCACCGATGCGGCCTTTCCTGGCTGGCAAGGGTGCCACCGCTCTCGCACGCCGGACAACGAAGGTGTCGGCGGTCGATGGTCATCGGGCTGCGTCGAGGCAAGACTTCCTGGAGGTCTGCAGAGCATGCGAATCGGAGTGCTGACCGGTGGCGGTGACTGTCCCGGTCTCAACGCCGTGATCCGGGCGGTCGTCCGCAAGGGAGTGGACACGTACGGCCACGAGTTCGTCGGCTACCGGGACGGGTGGCGTGGCCCGCTGGAGGGCCTGACGATGCCGCTGGGCATCAAGGAGGTGCGGGGCATCCTGCCGCGGGGCGGGACGATTCTCGGCTCGTCCCGGACCAACCCGTTCAAGATCGAGGGTGGCGTCGAGCGGATCAAGAACAACCTCGCCGAGCACGGCGTCGACGCGCTCATCGCCATCGGCGGCGAGGACACGCTCGGGGTGGCGACCAAGCTCCACGACCTGGGCGTCAAGGTCGTCGGCGTGCCGAAGACCATCGACAACGACCTCTCCGCCACCGACTACACGTTCGGCTTCGACACGGCCGTGAACATCGCCATGGAGGCGATCGACCGGCTGCACACGACGGCCGAGTCGCACCACCGCACCCTGGTGATCGAGGTGATGGGCCGGCACGCCGGCTGGATCGCGCTGCACGCGGGCCTCGCCGGGGGCGCGAACGTGATCCTGCTGCCCGAGCGGCCGTTCGACATCGAGCAGGTCGCCGGCTACGTCGAGAAGCGGTTCCAGCACCAGTACGCCCCGATCGTCGTGGTGGCCGAGGGCGCGCACCCGCTCGAGGGGCAGATGGTGGTGCAGAACAAGGAGGTCGACGCGTTCGGGCACGTGCGGCTGGGCGGCATCGGCCAGTGGCTGGCCGAGCAGCTCGAGGCGAGGACCGGCAAGGAGGCCCGTACCGTCGTGCTCGGGCACATCCAGCGCGGTGGCACGCCGACCGCGTTCGACCGGGTGCTCGCCACCCGGTTCGGCCTGCACGCCATCGACGCGGCCCACGAGGGCGACTGGGGCAAGATGGTGGCGCTGCGGGGTACGGACATCGTCCGGGTGCCGCTGGTCGAGGCCACCAAGGAACTCAAGACCGTACCGCTGGAGCGCTACACCGAGGCCGAGGTCTTCTTCGGCTCCTGACGAGCCCTTCCCGCTGATCCAGGGCTCCGCGGCCGTTGATCTAGGGCTCAGGGTGGTGAGTTGATCTCCAACCACCACTCTCTGCCCTGGATCAACGCAAGCCGCGCCCCTGGATCGGCGCGGGAGGGTGGAAGGGGAGGCAGGCATGCACACGATCGCGGTGATCGGAGCGGGGCAGATCGGCGAAACCCTGCTCGCGGGGCTGCTGCGTTCGGGCTGGGCCGCCGACAAGCTCGTGGCGACCGAGCGTCGCCCCGACCGCGCCGCTGCGCTCGCCGAGCGGTACGGCATCCGCATGGTCGACAACGCCGAGGCGGTCAAGGTCGCCGACGTGCTCACGATCGCCGTGAAGCCGCAGGACGCGGCCGCGCTCATGGCCGAGCTGGGCCCGCTCGTGCCGGCCGACAAGCTGGTCGTCTCGCTCTGCGCCGGCCTGCCGATCTCGTTCTTCGCCAAGTGGCTGCCCGAGGGCACCCCGGTGGTGCGGGTGATGACCAACACGCCGGCCTTCGTGGACGAGGCGATGACCGCGATCTCCGCCGGGCCGCACGCGACCGAGACGCACCTCGACCTGGCCGAGGAGATGTTCCGCCCGCTCGGCAAGACCATCCGCCTGCCCGAGTACCAGCTGGACGCGGTGACCGCCCTCTCCGGCTCGGGCCCGGCGTACTTCTTCTACCTGGTCGAGGCGATGACCGACGCCGGGATCCTGCTCGGCCTGCCGCGGCAGGTGGCGCACGACCTCATCGTGCAGACCGCGGTCGGCTCGGCGATCATGCTCCGCGACTCGGGCGAGCATCCGGTCCGGCTGCGCGAGGCGGTCACCTCGCCCGGCGGCACCACGATCGCGGCGATCCGGGAGATGGAGAACCACGGCGTGCGCGCCGCCATGCTCGCCGCCCTGGAGGCGGCCTACAAGCGGGCCCGCGAGCTGGCCGCCCAGAACGCCTGAGCGTCGGCGGCCCGGCTGATGGACCTCGACGAGGCGCGGGCGGTGATCGCGCGGCTGCGGCCCCGCATCGACGAGTTCGTGGCCGCGCGGGCGGACCTGGCCGAGCTGCGGGCCGACCTGGCCGCGGGGCGGCCGAGCCGGCACGGTGGGCTGCCCGAGGCGAAGGGCCTGGAGGCGCGGCTGTACGCCGACCTGGAGTACTTCGCCGCGGCCGGGGCCCAGGTGAAGGGGTTCGCTCCGCTGCTGCTCGACCTGCCCGGGGAGCGCGACGGCGAGCCGGTGCTGTGGTGCTGGCTCGAGGGCGACGAGAGCATCGACTGGTACCACCGCCTCGACGCGGGCTTCGCCGGCCGTCGCCGGGTCTGACGCCGGTCGCCGTCGGGTCCGGCGCCGCCGTCGGTTCCGGCGCCGTCCGCCCGTCCGCCGGGTCGCGGTCGGCCCATCGACAGCGCCGCCCACCCGCGCCAGGATCGGCGGCATGACGTTCTCGATCGTGGCGCGCTCAACCGACGGCTCGGCCTTCGGGGTGGCGGTGGCCAGCAAGTTCCTGGCCGTGGGGGCGATGGTGCCGGCGGCCCAGGCGGGCGTCGGGGCGATCGCGACCCAGTCGTACGCCAACCTCGCCTACCGGCCGCAGGGCCTCGCGCTGCTCGCCACCGGGGTGAGCGCCGCCGGGGTGGTGGCCGCCCTCACCGCGGCCGACGACGGTCGCGTCCAGCGCCAGCTCGGGGTGGTCGGGCCCACGGGCGACGGGGCGACCTTCACCGGGGCCGGCTGCCACCCGTGGGCGGGCGGGGTGACCGGCGACGGCTACGCGATCCAGGGCAACATCCTGGCCGGGCCGCAGGTGGTGGAGCGGATGCAGGAGGCGTTCTGCGACAGCGACCCGCAGGCGCCGCTGCATCGCCGGCTGTACGCGGCGCTGCTCGCCGGTGACCGGGCCGGCGGCGACCGCCGCGGCCGGCAGAGCGCGGCCCTGCTGGTGGTGGCCCGCGGCCAGGGCTACGGCGGCACCGGTGACGTCGTGGCCGACCTGCGGGTCGACGACCATCCCGATCCGGTGGCCGAGCTGGGCCGGCTGCTCGACCTGCATGCGCTCTACTTCGACAAGCCCGACCCGGCCACGCTGCTGCCGCTGTCCGGCGACCTGGCCGAGGAGGTGGCCCGCCGGCTGGCCGACCTCGGGTTCCGGCCGGGGCCGGGCGGGCTGGACGAGGCCCTGGCGATGTGGGCCGGGATCGAGAACCTGGAGGAGCGGTTCGTCCCCGGTCACATCGATCCCCTTGTGCTCGCCCACCTGCGCGCCAGGTCGGGGTGAGCGGTCCCACACCTCGGGCAGGCGGGCAGGCGCGGGGAGGGCCCGCCGACCCCCGCCGTAGGCTGGTCGGTGGCACAACGACCGTGCGCCATCCGTTCCCAGGACGAGCAGGGGATCCGGGCGAGCAACGGATCCTGTGACGAGCAGCGGAAGGTACGCCATGCGCCAGGAGTGGCACCAGTTCCGGAATCCGGGCTTCGAGATCGGCCGCCCGGCCAACGATCCCGCCGAGGCCGAGGCGCTGGGGCTGGACCGCTGGCGCACGCTGCCGCGGGCGCAGACCCCGCCGTGGCCGGACCTCGACGCGGTCGCCGAGGTGTGCCGGGTGCTGGAGACCGTCCCGTCGGTGGTGGCGCCGTACGAGGTCGACCTGCTGCGGCACCAGCTCGCCCAGGTGGCCGAGGGCAAGGCCTTCCTGCTGCAGGGCGGTGACTGCGCCGAGACGTTCGCCGACAACACCGAGGAGCACCTGCTGGCCAACGCCCGCACGCTGCTGCAGATGGCGGTGGTGCTGACCTACGGGGCGAGCATGCCGGTGGTGAAGGTGGCCCGGGTGGCCGGGCAGTACACCAAGCCCCGGTCGCAGGAGGTGGACGCCCTGGGGCTGCCGGCCTACCGGGGCGACATGATCAACTCGCTGACCCCGACGCCGGAGGCCCGGGTGGCCGACCCGACCCGGATGATCCGGGCGTACGCCAACTCGTCGTCGGCCATGAACATGCTGCGCGCCTACACCGCCGGCGGGCTGGCCGACCTGCACGCGGTGCACGACTGGAACCGCGACTTCGTGCGCACCTCCAAGTTCGGCGAGCGGTACGAGGCGCTGGCTCGGGAGATCGACCGGGCGCTGGCCTTCATGCAGGCGTGCGGGATCACCCACGACGAGGCGCTGCGCACGGTGACGCTCTACTGCTCCCACGAGGCGCTCGCCCTGGAGTACGACCGGGCGCTGACCCGGGTGGTGAACGGCCGGGCGTACGCGCTGTCCGGTCACTTCCTCTGGGTGGGCGAGCGGACCCGCCAGCTCGACGGTGCCCACATCGACTTCGTGTCCCGGATCGCCAACCCGATCGGGGTCAAGCTCGGCCCGACCGCCACGCCCGAGATCGCGATCGAGCTGTGCGAGCGGCTGAACCCGGACAACATCCCCGGCCGCCTCACGCTCATCTCGCGCATGGGCAACACCCGGGTGCGCGACGTGCTGCCGCCGATCATCGAGAAGGTGACCGCGGCCGGGCACCGCGTGGTGTGGCAGTGCGACCCCATGCACGGCAACACCATCGAGTCCTCCAACGGCTACAAGACCCGCCACTTCGACCGGATCGTCGACGAGGTGCTCGGGTACTTCGAGGTGCACAAGCAGCTCGACACCCACCCGGGCGGCCTGCACGTCGAGCTGACCGGCGAGGACGTGACCGAGTGCCTCGGCGGCGCCCAGGACATCAACGAGGCGGATCTGGAGAGCCGGTACGAGACCGCCTGCGACCCGCGGCTGAACACCCAGCAGTCGCTGGAGCTGGCGTTCCTGGTCGCCGAGATGCTGCGCGACTGACGGCCGGCGGCGGTCTCGCCCCGGGCGGTCCCACCGTCGGACGGTCCGGACCCGGCGGCTCATCGAGAGATGCTTACATCGAAAGCTCTCTCACTGGCCCCATTGGACAGTCCGGGGTGGACGGTCCGGCCGATCGGACGTCCTGGATGACCCGTCCCGGAAGGAGCACCATGATCGACCTGCGCAGCGACACGGTCACCAAGCCCACGCCGGGGATGCGTGAGGCCATGGCCAGCGCCGAGGTGGGCGACGACGTCTACGGCGAGGACCCCACGGTCAACGCGCTGGAGGCCGAGGTCGCGGCGCTGTTCGGGCATGAGGCCGCGCTGTTCGTGCCGTCCGGGTCGATGGGCAACCAGATCGCCATCCAGACTCTGGTGCCGCCCGGGCACGAGCTGCTCTGCGACGCCGACGCCCACGTGGTCACGTACGAGGTGGGGGCGGCCGCCGCGGTCGGCGGCATCTCCACCCGGACGTGGCCGGCGGTCGGGGCCGGCATCGACCCGGCCGCGGTGGCGGCGATGGTCCGGCCGGAGGGGTACCACGCCGTGCCCACCCGGGCGATCGCGGTGGAGCAGACCCACAACCGGGCGGGCGGGGCCGTGATCCCGCTCGCCACGCTGCGCGAGCTGCGGGCGCTCGCCGACGACGCCGGGCTCGGCCTGCACTGCGACGGCGCCCGGATCTGGCACGCCCACGTCGCCGACGGGGTGCCCCTGGCGACCTACGGGGCCCTGTTCGACACCCTGTCGGTGTGCCTGTCCAAGGGCCTGGGGGCCCCGGTCGGCTCGCTCGTGGTCTCCACCGCCGAACGGATCGCGGCGGCGCGGGTCATCCGCAAGCGCCTCGGCGGTGGCATGCGTCAGGCCGGCGTCCTGGCCGCCGCCGGGCGCTACGCACTGGCGCACCACATCGACCGGCTCGCCGACGACCACGCCCGGGCCCGACGCCTCGCCGACGCCCTGGCGCCTTTCGGCGTGGTGGACCCGGCGACCGTACGGACGAACATCGTGCTGCTCGACCTGATCGAGGCCCCGGTCGACGCCGCCACGCTGGCGGCTCGGGCCAGGCAGGCCGGCGTGCTGGTCTCGGTGCTCGGCCCGCGCCTGGGCCGGCTGATCACCCACCTCGACGTCGACGACGCCGGGATCGACCAGGCCATCGAGGTACTGACGTCGATCCTGAAGGGCTGAGCTCACCGGGCCAGCCGGCGCAGGGTGGCGATGTCGGCCGCGTGGCCCGTGGGCCCGGTCGTCGGTGTCTCCACCACGACGGGGACGGTCGCCAGGAGCGGATGGGCCAGCAGTTCGGCGAAGGCGGCCTCGCCGAGCGCTCCGGTGCCGATGTTCTCGTGCCGGTCGCGCCGCGACCCGCACGGGTCGCGGGAGTCGTTGGCGTGCACCAGGGCGAGCCGCTCGGCCCCGACGGTGGCGACCAGGGCGTCGATCGTCGCCGTCATGCCGCCGGGGCGGGCGACGTCGTGCCCGGCCGCCCAGGCGTGGCACGTGTCGAGGCAGACCCCCAGCCACGGGTGGCCGTCGACGGCCGCCAGGTAGTCGGCGAGCTCCTCGACCCGGGCGGCGAGGCTCCGCCCGCCCCCGGCGCTGGGCTCGACGAGCAGCTTCGGCCCACCGGCCTCGGCCGCGGCGTCGAGCAGGGGCAGCAGCGCCTGGCGGATCTGGCCGAACGCCGTGGCGAGGTGGGCCTCGTCGACCGCCGACCCGGCGTGGAAGACGACCCCGCGGGCCCCGATCGCCGCCCCCCGCTGCAGCGCGTGGCGCAGCGTCGCGACCGAATGGGCCACGGTGGCGGGCGTGGGGGAGCCGAGGTTCACCAGCAGGGACGCGTGCACGAAAACCGGCGTGGCGCGCTCGGTGACGCCGGCGAGAAAGGCCTCGTCCTGCGCCGGGTCGCCGGCCGACAGCGCCCAGCCGCGCGGGTTGGAGACGAACACCTGTACCGCGGTCGCGTCGGTCGCGTCCAGGTAGGGCAGCGCCGCCTTCGCCAGCCCGCCCGCGGCCGGGGCGTGCGCACCGATCAGCCGGCGCGGTGGCCCGGCCGGTGCCGCGGTCGGGCCCGCCGCCCGCGCTCGGACCTCGACGGAGGCACCCCGGGCCCGCGACCGGCCGGGCCGGGACGCGCGCCCGCGGGGGCCGTCGCCCGCTACGGCCACCGACACGTGATCCGGACCTGCTGCTCCGCCTGCACCTCGGTGTCCGGTGCGGGGTCCTGCGCCTTCACGTTCCCGAACTGGCGGTCCAGCGGGCCGGCGTCGACCTCGACCTGCAGGCCCAGCGCCGTGAGCTCGTCGATCGCCTGCTGGCAGGGGAGCCCGACCACGTCGGGCATCGGCTCCCGGGGCCCGTTGGAGACGACGAGCGTGACGGCCTGCCCGTCGGGGCTGACCATGCCGGTGCCGCCCGGCGGGTTCTGGTCGATGACCTGGTTGCGGGGCGCGTCGCTGTCGCGCTGCTCCACGGTGATCTGCGTGAAGCCCGCCGCCCGGAGCTGGCTCTGCGCCTCGGCGAGCGGCCGCCCGACGACCGACGGGACGTGCACGGGATAGGGGCCGCGGGCCACGACGACCCGGACGGTCTCGCCCGGCGCGAGAACCGTGCCGGGCGCCGGCTCGGTCGAGACGACGTAGTTGACCGGGAGGTCGTCGGAGTACCCGTCCACCTGCTCGACGATGAGCTGCTCCGGGATCCGGGTGAGCGCGACGGTGATCTCCTGCCCCACGATGTCGGGCACCGCGTACCGCTCGGGACCGAGCGACAGGTACAGCGTGATGGTGCCGCCGCGCACGATCCGCCCGCCGGGCGGCGGCTGCTGGGCCAGCACGCTGTCGGCGGGCACGGTCTCGCTGTACATCCGCGCGCCGAAGGTGACCTGGAAGCCCAGCCGCTCGGCCTCGGCGACGGCGTTGTCCTTGGTGAGCGACAGCAGCGTCGGCGCCGTGGTGTACCGCCCCACGCCGACCCACCAGCCGCCGAGGATGAGCAGCAGGCCGAGCACCACCACGCCCGCGACGAGGACGCGCCGGCCGCCGGTGGTGTAGCGCAGGCGGTTGCCGGTGACCCGCACCCACCCGCCGCCGGCCGCGACGGCGTCGCGGATCCGGCTGCCGACGCCGGGGCCGGCCTGGTGCGTCCGGGCGGGCTGGGGGGCGACGCGGCCCCGGATCCGCGAGGAGGGCAGGCGCGCCCAGGACGGCCGCTCGCTCGGGGGCGGCACGGGCGGCACCACCACCGTCGGCTGGTTGACCGTCGGTTGGGCGATCGCCTTGGTCGGGCCCGTGAGCGCCCCCACGTCCTCGCGGGCCGCCTGGATCTGGCCGAGCAGCGTGGCAGCGTCCCGCGGTCGACCGGCCGGGTCGCGGCGGGTCGCGCGGAGGACCACGTCGTCGAGCGCCTCGGGGATGCCGTCGACGAACCGGGAGGGCGGCGGGACGTCCTCCTCGACGTGGCGCCAGGCGTCCGGGCGGTCGCCGTCGGCGAAGGGCAGCCGTCCGGTGAGCATCTCGAACAGCACCACGCCGACCGAGTACACGTCGGCCCGGGTGTCCGCCCGGCCGTCGGCGATCAGCTCGGGCGCGAGGTAGGGCGTGGTGCCGAGCAGCGGGGTCACCTGGCTCCGGCTGATGTCGGCCGCCCGGGCGAGGCCGAAGTCGGCCACCTTGACCACCGCGTCGATCAGGTCGCCGGAGCCGCTGGGCGGCGGCGCCACGAGGATGTTCTCCGGCTTGATGTTCCGGTGCACCAGCCCGGAACGGTGCGCCACGGCGAGGGCCGCGAGCACCTGCTCCACGATCGCCAGGGACTCCACCGCGCCGAGCCGGCCCCGGTCGGCGAGCACGTCCCGCAGCGCCCGGCCGCGGACGTACTCCATGACGATGTACGGCGCCCCCTCGTGGGAGCCCTGGTCGAACACGGCGACCACGTTGGGATGGCCCAGGTGCGCCACCGTGCGGGCCTCGGTGTTGAGGCGGTCGAGCACCTCGCTGTCGAGCACGTGCTCCGGGTTCACGATGCGGATCGCCACGGAGCGGTCCAGGCGCTCGTCCCGCGCCTGGTAGACCGAGGTCGTACGACCACTGGCGAGGCGCCCCGTGACCCGGTAGCGCCCGCCGATGACGGCTCCGCGCAGCGGATCGGCGACCTTGGTGTCCATTGCACGGGAGTGTACTGGCGAGCAGGGTCTCCGGTCGGCTCGCGACACCGTGGGCCGTGGCACGGGGCCCGCGTAGGGCCGCCGGTTCGGTGGCGAACGCACCGTCCGTCCGTCACTGTCCGCTTCCGGCCCGCCGTTCTTCTCTCGCCAACCGTTCCCCCGGCGTTCCTCACCCGCGGCCGGCCCGGCGTTCGCTTGCCCACGGCCGGTCGTGACAGGGTTGGCGGGTGGGCACGGTGACGTACCTCGCGGTCCTCGGCGGGTGCCTGGCCTGCGCGCTGTGGCTCGAGCCCGTCCTGCGGGTCGGCGTGCTGCGGCAGTGGCGCCGGCTGGCGCTGACCCTGGGGCCGGTCGCGGCCGGGTTCCTCGCCTGGGACGTGGCGGCCGTCGCGGCCGGGCACTGGTGGTTCGACGAGCGCCAGGTCGTCGGGGTGTGGCTGCCGGGCGGTCTCCCGGTCGAGGAGGTCCTGTTCTTCCTCGTGGTGCCGCTGTGCGCGATCCTCGGGCTCGAGGCCGTCCGGAGCGTGCTCGCCCGGCGTGGCGGGCCGGCCCGGCGGGGTGGGCCGGCCTGGCGTGATCGGGCGGCCGGGCCCGACGGGCGGCGGGTGACGCGATGACGTACACCCTCGCCGCCGGGCTGGCCGTGGTCGCCGCGCTCGCGTTCGACCTCGTGGGGCTGCGCACGCGGCTGGTGCTCGGGCGGGTGTTCTGGCTCAGCTACGCGATCACCCTGTTCTTCCAGCTCCTCGCCAACGGCGTGCTGGCCGGTCGGGGCGTGGTGCGGTACGACCCGGCGGCGATCCTCGGCCCCCGGGTCGCCGCCGCGCCGATCGAGGACCTGGCCTTTGGCTTCGCGCTGGTGCTCACCACGCTGGCGGTCTGGTCGCGGCTGGGCCGCAGAACAACGGTGGACTCGAACGCGCCGCTGGACCGGACGGCGGTGGACCGGCCGGCGTCCGTGGACCGGGGCGCAGGCGGGTCGGGTCGGCCGTGACCTGGTCGCCCGGAGAGAGGGGGACGGTCGTCACAGGGTCCGGTCGGTGGCGGCGTGCGCGAGCTCGGCCAGCATCTCGCCCGCGCCGTTGGCCAGCTCCACCGAGTCCAGGGCCCGCAGGGACTCCTTGGTGAGGTAGGCGATGCGGGCCTCGGTCCGGGCGAGCGCCCCGGTCCGGATGATGATGTCGCGCAGCACCGTGACGCCGTCCGCGTCGAGGTCCGGGTTGCCCAGGCCCTGGCGCAGCACCTCGGCGGTCCGGTCGTCGGCCGCGGCGAACGCGGCCGCGATCAGGTAGGTGCGCTTGCCCTCGCGCAGGTCGTCGCCGGCCGGCTTGCCGGTCTGGGACGGGTCGCCGAAGACGCCGAGGATGTCGTCGCGGAGCTGGAACGCCTCGCCCAGGGGCAGTCCGTAGTTGGAGTACGCGGCCTGCAGCGCCGGGCGCGCGTTGGCGAGGGCGGCGCCGAGCAGGAGCGGCCGCTCCACGGTGTACTTCGCCGACTTGTACCGGGCCACGGTGGAGGCCCGCGACAGCGAGGAGTCCGCCGTGGCCTGCGCGTGCACGTCGAGGTACTGGCCGGCGATCACCTCGGTGCGCATCAGGTCGAAGACGGGTCGGGCCCGCATCAGGGCATCGACGTCGATCCCCGACCGGCGCAGCAGCTCGTCGGACCACGCCAGGCAGAAGTCGCCGAGCAGCAGGGCCGCGCTCGTGCCGAAGGCCTTCGCGTCACCGTCCCATCCGCTGGCGGTGTGGATGAACTCGAACCGGCGGTGCACCGACGGCTCGCCCCGGCGCGTGTCCGAGGCGTCCATGACGTCGTCGTGGATCAGGGCGCTGGCCTGGATCAGCTCGAGCGAGGCGACCGCGGCGATGATCTCGTCCGAGTCCTCGCCCCCGGCTCCCCGGTAGCCCCAGTAGGCGAACGCGGGACGTAACCGCTTGCCGCCCTTGAGCACGAAGCTCTCGAGCGTGTCGGCCACCACGCTCAGCGCGGGATCGATGCTCGTCAAAACGGATCGTTGGTCGACCAGGAACTGGGCGAGTGCCTTCTCGACCCGCTCCTTGAGGTCGTCCGTGCCCGTCTCGCTCACGAATCCCACGGTAACCGCCCAGGTACGTTCAGCACTGCCCCGAAAAGGGTCGAACCAGCCGTGGGACTTCTCTCAACATCTGAACATGGTCGCGAATTACCCGGCACAATCCGCCCTAATCCGACCGACTGAACCCGGTTTGGCTACTCGCGGTCACGGGCAGGCGACGCACCGCTGACGGACCCGGGCCGTGGTGGGGCCCGCGGGGCCCAGCGGCGATGATCACAGCGAGGCGCGGTCGGGCACCGGGAGACGCTGGGCACCTGGAGATGCGGGCGCCGGGAGGTAACAGGCGCCGGGAGGTAACGGGCGCCGGGGACGGCGAGCTGGCGCGGCCGCTCCATCGGCTCGCCTCCGGACTGGCCCCATGACGACTGGGCCCAGCATGGGCCTGGCTCCCTCACGGACCGGCTCCATCACGGACCGGCTCCATCACGGACCGGCCCCATCAGCGGACGCCGGGGCTCGACCCATTGGCGCGGCGGGGCCGAGGCCGGACCCCGTGGGCGCGGCCGCGGCCCGCGCTGGTACGCCGTGGCCGGGACAAGACGGGGCACCTCGCGGCCGCGGTCGGCGGGCACCTCGCGGCTGCGGTGGCGACATCCGGCGGCGGCTGTCGGCCACCGCCGCTTCGGTGGCTGGTGCATCGATGGCTGACGGGTCGATGGCCGATGGGTGCGTTGGCCGACGGGTGCGTTGGCCGACGGGTGCGTGGTCGACGGGTGGGTGTCGACGGGTCGATGGCTGGCAAAGCCGGAGGCTGATGCGTCGGTGGGTGGACTGAGTGGTGCGTATCCGCGCCGCCTGATCGCCGCCGGCCGGCTAGAGTGCGAAACGTGGCCCTCGGTATCCCGTCGATCCTCCCGGGCGGTTTCCCGCCGATCGCGGACCTGCTGCGGTCGGGGCCCACGTTCTCGTTCGAGTTCTTCCCGCCCAAGAGCGAGGAAGCGGAGCGGCAGCTCTGGCAGGCCATCCGGGACCTGGAGCGCCTCCGTCCGTCGTTCGTCTCGATCACCTACGGCGCCGGCGGGTCCACCCGCGACACCACGGTCGAGCTCACCGAGCGGTTGGCGACCGAGACCACGCTGCTGCCGATGGCCCACCTGACGGCGGTGAACCACTCGGTCGCGGAGCTGCGTCACGTGATCGGTCGCCTCGCCGCGGCCGGGGTCAACAACATCCTCGCGGTGCGGGGGGACCCGCCCGGCAACCCCATGGGCGAGTGGATTCCGCATCCCCGCGGATTGACGTATGCCGCGGAGCTGGTCCGGTTGATTCGCGAATCGGGCGATTTCTGTGTCGGCGTGGCGGCATTTCCCTTCAAGCACCCGCGGTCACCGGATATCGCCACGGACACCGCCCATTTCGTCGCCAAATGCCGGGCCGGTGCGTCATTCGCCATTACCCAGATGTTTTTCGAGGCCGATGACTATTTGCGGCTGCGGGACCGGGTCGCGGCCGCGGGCTGTGACGTACCGATCCTGGCCGGGGTCATGCCGGTGACCCGGATGAGCACGATCGAACGGTCCGAGCAGCTGTCCGGGGCCCCGTTCCCGCGGGCGCTGGCCGCCGAGTTCGAACGGGTCGCCGACGACCCGGCGGCGGTGCGGGCGCTCGGCATCGAGCACGCCACCCGGCTGTGCTCGCGCCTGCTCGACGAGGGCGTGCCCGGCATTCACTTCATCACCATGAACAGATCGACCGCGACGCGGGAGGTCTGGGAGAACCTGGCGCTGGGGGCACGGGTCTGAGCACACGCGTCGCGGTCTGGACGGAGCGCAGACGTCGTCGCACGGGGGATGTGCCGCGGCTGGGCTGGGACGAGTACTGCACGCGGTGGACCTCGCTGCACGGCGGCTTCGACCCGCGCCGGGCCCCGTTGCTCGTCCGGCTCTGGCAGCGGCTGGCCTTCGTGCTGGCGAATGGCCTGGCGCGGCTCGGCGTCGTCCCGACCACCGTCACGCTCATCGGCCTGGGCTGTGCCCTCGCCGTGCCGGTGGTCGTGCTGCCGCGGGGTTGGTGGGTCCTGGTGGCGGCCGCGCTCGCGCTCGCGTCCGCCCTGGCCGACTCCGTCGACAGCGGGGTGGCGGTGGTCTCGGGCCGGATCACCGGGCTGGGCTCGTTCGCCGACGCCGTGGCCGACCGGCTCGGTGAGATCGCCTGGCTGGTCGCGCTGTGGCTGCTCGGCGGGCCGGCCCCGCTGGCCGTGGCGTGCGGGGCCGTGGTGCTGCTGCACGAGTACGCCCGCACCCGCGCGGCCCTGGCCGGCATGCCCGGCGTGCCGAGCGTGGCCATCGCGGAGCGACCGACGCGGATCGTGGTGGCCGTCGTGGCCCTGGTGCTCAGCGCGGCGGCGGGAGTCGTCAGCGTTCGGCTGGCCGCCGGCGTCGCCACCGTCGCCCTGGCCGTGTGGCTGGTGCTCGGCCTGCTGGGCGGGGCCCGCCTGGTGAGCGCCATCCGCAGCGACCTGCACTGACGGCCGCGGCCGGCCGTCGCGAGGCCCCGCGATCCGGTGAGGCCGGCGACCGACCCTTCGCCGAGGCGGCGACCGGCGTACGGTCAGCGGGTCGGGTGACCACCAGGTTGAGTGGCCACCGGGTTCAGGATGGTCACCGGGTCCAGGGTGGTCACCGGGTTGCGTACCCAGTCGGTCCGGCGCCCTATGGGGTTAGGTGGTCAGCGGGAGCGTACGGCCGAGGATGGCGAACGGGCGGCTGTCGCCGGGGAACAGGAAGTGGCGCACCACATCGACGAACCCGAACCGTCGGTACAGGCGCCACGCGCGGGAGGTTCTCTCGTCCGCCTCGGGGGTGGAGAGCAGCACCGTCGCGGCGTCGGTCAGGCTCAGCAGCGTGCGCAACTGGTTCGCGCCGAGGCCGCGGCCCTGGGCGGCCGGCAGGACGTGCAGTTCGACCACCTCGAAGCAGTCGCTCAGCCAGTAGGCGCGGGCCTCCCGGCGCATCGCCGAGCTGACCTGGTCGTGCCACCACTGCCCGGGCTCGGAGCGGTACCCGTACCCGAACCCCAGCAGGCGACCGTCGCGGGCGAGCGTGGCGACCGCGCGGAAGTCCCGCCGGTGTACGTGGGACGCCATGTAGCTGCGGCGGGACAGCAGCAGGTCGTACGAGTAGCCCATCGCCTGCCCGTAGACGTTGATGACGTCGTCGAGGCGATGGAGCAGGTCGCCCGGCCCCCAGATGACCAGGCGGCTGTCGTCGTGGTCCGGACCGATCTGGTCGGCTCCGTTGGCCCGGGGTGTCATGCAACCTCAGCCGGGGTGCCCCCGGTGATCCGGACCAGCTCGTCGTAGGTCGTCGGGAACACCGCGTGCGGGATGCCGCCGGCGGCCCAGATGACCTCGTAGGCGGCGAGGGCGGTGTCGACGATCGTGGTTATCGGCTTGGGGTGCCCGAGGGGAGCCACGCCGCCGATGGGCTGGCCGGTGTGCTCCTTGACGAACTCCGGGGTGGCCCGCTTGACGCTCGTGTACCCGAACTGCTTCGCCACCTTCGCGGTGTCCACCCGGTTGGCGCCTGAGGTCAGCACGAGCAGGGGGCTGCCGTCGGCATCGAAGATCAGGGACTTCACGATCTGGCCAACGCCGACCCCGAGGGCGGTCGCCGCCTGTTCGGCGGTGGTCGTCGCGTCGGGCAGCACGATGACCTCGCCCTTGGCTCCCGCCGCCGTGAGCGCGTTCTGGACGGCCTGAACGTTCGGATGCATGGTCCTCATCTTCCGGCCGGCGCCGTCACGGGTCGGCGCGGGGGTCCCGGTCGACACTTTCGGTGACCGGACGGTCCGGCTCGCTCACCCGGCGACGGTCGCCCGGTCGGTCCGCGTGGTCGCCTCGTCGGACGCGGCCGCCGGGCGGGCGAGGAAGGCGCGGGCGGCGGGCTGGTCGCGGACCGTCGCGTCGTCGACGGTCGTGGTCTCGCCCTCCTTCTCCTCGCCTCGGTGGTCCTCGCCGCGGCCGGCGGGGCTGCCCGGCGCATCGGTGTCCGCGGGCCCGGCCACCTGCGCCGACTCGGCCAACGCCACGCCGGCCACGAGGACGAGACCCCCGACGATCTGCGCGGCGTCCAGCGCCTCGCCGAGCAGCAGCCAGGCGAATGCGCTCGCCAGCACGATCTCGGTCATGCTGACGATGCCGACCGACGTGGGTGGCAGGTGACGCATCGCGTAGGTCAGCAGCAGGAACGGCGTGATCGTGCCGAAGAGGATCAAGTACGTGGCGAGCAGCCACGTCGGCTGGCCTGCGCTGCGGCCGGCCAGCACCTCCCAGTCGAAGGTCCACCATGGACGGACCACGGCCCCGGCCACCGCCGCCGCCCCGAAGGCCCAGCAGGTCAACGTCAATGGATCCCGTACGGTCACCGATGCGGCCTTCCGCGGGGCGCCGGTCGGTTGGCTGGTCGAGGTGGGCGGCGGTCCGGCCACGTACCGGGAGCCGAGGACCCACCACGCCGCGAGCAGGACGGCCGCGCTCAGGCCGGCGAGAATGCCCAGTCCGTCCAGGCGCAGCCCTCCGTGGGAGCCGAACACGGTCCACAGCTGGGCCACGCAGACCAGCCCGGCCACCGCGAGCACGAGCCCGACCCACAGCCGTCGGCGGACCCGTCGGCGTTCGCCGAAGCGCACCCACAGGGCGACGAAGACCGGTGCAGTGAACTCGAACAGCAGCCCGATGCCGACGGGCAGTCGGCTGATCGCCACGAAGTACAGCAGCGGAACGCTGAAGAGACCGAGCACGCCGTAGCCCACCAGCCGAGGAATCTCCCGCGGGCGGGCGGCGAGCGGTCGAGGTCCCTTGGTGACGAGGATGAACAGGAGCAGGCCGAGGGCGGCTCCGGTGGCGCGGAACGCGGTGAGCTGCGGTGGGTCGAACCCGCTCTGGATGAGCAGTTTCGAGACGGTGCCGTTGAGGCCCCAGACGGTGGTCGCAGCGAGCACCATGGTCGCCCCGAGGGCCGGGCGCGGGACGGGGCGGTTCACGACAGTGGCGGACACGCCGGCCGACTGTACCGGGCGGACGCGTGTTGGCTCCTTACATTTCGCGGTCGCGGTCGCGGTCGCGGTCGCGGTCGGGGTGGCGGGTCGGCGGTCGCCCGCCTGATCCACCGGCGAACCCTGATCCACGGCGAACCCTGATCCACGGCCACGGGGCGGGCCGTTCCCGGTTCCCCGCTGCGGGGCATTTTGTCGGTGGGTGGGTTTACTCTGTACCCGTGTTCGAATATAGTTCAGGTGTTCGAACACGGGGGTGTGGGTGTTCGCGGCGCCCATCCCCGGGGCCGGGCTTCGCGGGCCCGGTCCGAGGCCGTGGTCTTCGACTGCATGGCCGGGGTCGGGACCACGGCGACCGGTCGGTGTCACCCGCCGTCCCTGACCCCCGGGGAGGCGGGTCGCGATCGGACGGTGTCGGGCGAGGGCGTGGGGAAGGCGCTCTCGCCCGCCACACCCGGTCGCCGCTGACCGCGCGCGGTGTCCTTCCTCCACTAGCGCTGACGACATCAGGGTGGCGTGCGGTCATTGCACGCCGTACGGAGGAGACAGGGAGATGACGGCTACGACCCTCGCGGCGCCCGTGGCGGTGCCTGCCCACGTGTTGCCCCAGCGCAGTTCGGCGCAGTTGCTGGCTCTCGCCCGACAGGGGTTGGCCGAGGCGGAGCACACCACCGCCGACGGGTTGCGCTATGCGGCCGCGCACCTCGCCGCGCTCCGCGCCGCCGCGGCGGTGCTCGCCGCCCGGGCCCGTCCGGAGCCTCGGCGGCGCAGTCGTGTCACCAGCGTCTGGGCCCTGTTGACGGCCGTGGCGCCCGAGCTCGCGGAGTGGGCGGAGTTCTTCGCCGCCGGTGCGTCCAAGCGGGTTGCGGCCGAGGCGGGAATCCCGCGGGCCGTCACCGCTCGGGAGGCCGATGACCTGGTGCGAGCGGCGGGCGAGTTCGTCGAGGTGGTGGCCATGTCGCTCGAGCCGGTTCATCCCTTGGGCGAGCTGATGAACCCTCGACGAGTGCCTTCACCGATGTCTTCGGCCAGCCAGCCCGCTCTGGTTTAGGCAGGTACCGGTGTGCGTGCTCCTGAGCAAAATAAATGACTTCATCAATAGTTACCCGGCTGGATCGACGTGACGGCCCACCGGCGTCCCTGGAGAGGTTGCGGGCGGCTGGGCTGGTTCGGCGGGCCAGCGACCGGGTCGACCAGGCCGTCGAACGGTCGCTGCCCGTGGCGCCCGCCCTGCGACCGCTGCTTCCCGGTGGCTGTCTGCGCCGCGGGAGCACGGTCACCATCAACGGCCCGGCGTCGATTCCTGCCAGCGGCGCGACCTCCCTGCTGTTCGCGGTACTGGCCGAGGCGTCCGCCGCGGGGTCGTGGTGCGCCGTGGTGGGCCTGTCACGCCTCGGGCTGGTCGCCGCCGCCGAGGCGGGCGTGGCGATCGAGCGCCTCGCCCTGGTGCCCCATCCCGGCCCGGACTGGGTCGACGCGGTGGGCGCGCTCCTCGACGGGCTCGACATCGTCGCGGTCGGTGTCCCCGGGGGAGTAGCTCCCCGGCTCGCCACCCGGATCACGGCCCGGGCCCGGCAACGGGGAGCGGTCCTCGTTGTCGTGGGCGCCTGGCCGGGGGCCGACGTCACCCTCCAGATCACCGCCGCGACCTGGCATGGGTTGGGGGCGGGTGTGGGTCGGCTCAGGCGTCGAGAGGTGGAGGTGGTCGCCTCTGGCCGGGGCGCCGCCACCCGACTCCGCCGAGCCCGCCTGTGGCTGCCCGGCCCGTCGGGTGCCCCGATGCCAGCCGAAACCAACCATATTTCGATCGATGACTATCGCGACCGGGCTCAGCGGGCGGCCGCGCAGCAGAGACGGGCGAGTTGACCCCCGGGGATGAGCGGGTGATGGCGGTGCGGACGCTGACGCTGTGGTGCCCGGACTGGCCGGTGACCGCGGCCGGGCTGATCGACGGGGTGGACCCGTACGCGCCGGTGGCGGTGCTGTACGCGAACCGGGTGCTCGCCTGCTCCGCGGCGGCCCGGGCGGAGGGCGTGCGTCGCGGGCTGCGCAAGCGGGAGGCCCAGGCGCGCTGTCCGCATCTGGTCGTCGTCGAGCACGATCCGGACCGTGACGCCCGGGCGTTCGAGCCGGTGGTGGCCGCGGTCGAGGCGCTCACGCCGGGAGTGGAGGTGATCCGTCCCGGGGTCTGCGCGGTCGCGGCCAAGGGGCCGGCCGGCTACTACGGGGGCGAGGAACAGGCCGCCGAGCGGCTGGTGGAGCACATCGCCCTGCACTGCGGGGTGGTGGCGCAGGTCGGTATCGCCGACGGTGTCTTCGCCGCCCTGCTCGCCGCGCGCCGTGGCCGGATCGTCCCGCCCGGCGCCACGGCCGAGTTCCTGGCGGGCATGGATATATCCACTCTGGACCGACCGGAGCTGGTGGAGCTGCTCCGGCGACTGGGCATCCGGACGCTGGGTGACTTCGCCGCCCTGCCGGCCGGCGACGTGCTGGCCCGGTTCGGCGTCGACGGCGCCTACGCCCACCGGCTGGCCGCGGGAAAGGACGATCGCCCGCTGGCCGTCCGGTCGCCGCCACCGGACCTGGTGGTGACAGGGGAGTACGACCCACCGCTGGAGCGGGTCGACATGGCCGCGTTCGCCGCCCGGGCGCTGGCCGACCGGTTGCATGAGCGCCTGGCGGCGTACGGGCTCGCCGCGACCCGGCTCGGCATCGAGGCGCGTACGGCGGCCGGCGAGGAGCTGCACCGGGTGTGGCGCCACGACGGGCTGCTCGACGCCGCCACGATCGCCGACCGGGTTCGGTGGCAGCTCGACGGATGGCTCACCGGAAGCGCGACCCGACTGCGGGCCCACGGCGGTGTCTTCAGCGATCCCGACGCCCCCACCCGGTCGGATGGCCTGGTGGTCGCTCGCCCCACGGCTGGGATCGACCGGCTACGGCTGATCCCCGACGGGCTCGTCCGGTGCTCCGGCATGCAACCGGGCCTGTGGGGTGAGCTGGGTGAGGCCGATGCCCGAGCCCACCGTGCGCTGCACCGGGTGCAGGGGCTGCTCGGGCCCGAGTCGGTCTACACCGCCGTGCTCGGCGGCGGACGGGGGTACGCCGAGCGCGTCCGCCTCGTCCCCTGGGGAGACGAGAGGAGGGCGGAAGGAAACGACCGGCCGTGGCCGGGGCGGATACCGGCGCCCGCGCCGGCGACGGTCCTGACGGAACCGATCCCGGTCATGGTCTGCACGGCCGACGGGGCATTTCTTCACGTCGATGAGCGCCTCACGCTGTCCGGCCCGCCCGCGACCGTCCGGTTGCCCCACGGGCCGGGCGCGGAGGGGTCGTCCGGTGCGCCCCTGACCGTGACCGGCTGGGCCGGACCGTGGCCAGTGGATGAGCGGTGGTGGGCGCCGGGCGAGGCCAACCAGTCGGTTCGGCTGCAGCTCGGCGTGGCGGACGGGTCGGCCCTGCTCGTCGCGGGCCGGGACGGCACCTGGTGGCTCGAGGCCGTCTACGACTGAGGCCGCGTCGGTATCTACTGTGGACATATGTTGGCTCTGCTCCGCCGGGCGCATCGCGTCGACGCCTGGCTCTGGCGGTATGAACGGAAAGTAGTCGCCGTGTCAGGTTGCCCACACTCGTACGTGCGTTCTAGAATCGGGGCATGGCGGGGGCGATGACGACGGCCGGCGAGGCTCGGGTGGTGCCGCAGGCTCTTCCGCCCGGCCTGGCCGAGTTGCCGCCGGGGCCGCGGCTGTCGGCGGCGTTGGCGTCACTCGATCTGCGGCGGCTGACCGCGCATCAGCTCGCGGTGGTGATCGCGGCGCAGCAGCGGCAGATCGCCCATGAGCAGTCCCGGCTGCTGGCGGCGCTGTGGGAGCTGGGGCACACCCCGCTGGACGTCCGGGACGCCGTGGTTCGGAAGCCCGACCTGGTGCCGTTCGCGATGGTCGAGGCCGCGCAGGCCGGCCGGTGGACCCAGCAGCACGCGAACGAGATCCGGGATCTGGCCTTCTTCGTGCTGGACCAGGTGCCCGCCCTCGGTGACGCGCTCGCGGCCGGGCAGGTGGATCTGGAGAAGGTCAAGGTCTTCAAGCGCCTGCTGTCCAATGTGGTCGATGTGGCGCTGATGCGGACCATCGTGGCGCTGGCCCTGCCGGCGGCGATCCACGGCACCACCGGCACCCTCCGGTCGCGGCTGTACCGGCTGCGGTGCAAGCTCAGTCCCGAGGCGGTTCGTCGCCAGCGCGAGCGTGACCACGACAGCCGGTACCTCGCGGCGCACCAGGAGATCAGCGGCCTGGTGACCCTGGTGGCCCGGTTCTGCGACGAGCCGGTCGCCATGGCCGCGCTGGAACACATCGACGCCATCGCCGCTGCCACCCGGGCCGCCGGCGATCCGCTGCGGCGCACCACCGACCAGTTGCGGGCCGACATCGCCCTCAGCCTGCTCGCCGGCGTCGATCCGGCCAAGGCCGGGTTCGCCACTCCGGCCGACCGCAAAGGCACCGTCACCGTGACGGTCAACCTCGCCACCCTGGCGGGCCTCACCGGCCTGCCGGGCCTGTCCATCCGCAGCCGAACGTGTCCGCACGCCACGCTCACCGAGCGGGCCGTGCTCTCGCGCCTGACCGTCGCCGATCCCGACGTCGTCGGGCTGTGCCCGCAGTGCCTGGCGCAGGCCGCCGACCTGGTGCTGGAGCCGGGGGACCTGGCCGGGTACGGGCCACTGGTCGCGCACATCGCCCGGCAGACCGCCGCCCAACTCGCCCGGGTCAGCACCTGGCGGTTCGCCGTCACCGACGACCACGGTCGGCTGGTCGCCGAGGGCGCGATCCCCACCGACCTGCTTCCCGACCTGCAGGTCGAGCTGCGCCGCTGGGCGGCCGACACCACCGCCGGTCCCGACGGCCGTGCTCACCGCACTCCGACGGCGGCCCAGGCCGCGTTCGTGCGGGCCCGCGATCGCCACTGCCAGGCGCCGGGCTGCCGCGTCCCCGCCCACCGCTGCCAGATCGACCACCGCATCCCCTGGAGCGTCGGCGGCCCCACGCTCATCGACAACCTGTACTGCCTCTGCCGGCTGCACCACCGGGCCAAGGACGAGGCCGGGTTCACCTACCACCCCACCGGCGACGGCCTGCGGTGGACCACCCCCGCCGGGCACACCTACCTCACCCGCCCGCCGTCCCGTCGACGCCGACGACGTGACCACCGATCGCTCGGCATCCTGGTCACCGTCGCCGGCTACCGGCACCGGTCGAGGGGGTGCGATGGCTTGGCATAACCCCCCGGTGTCGTGGTCCACGCTGGAGAGGCACCTCTCCGGGGACGTCGTCCGGGACCCGGTGACGATCGACCATGGCGACGGCAGTGACACTCCCGCCTGGACCCGCAAACGGCCCCGCTACGAGGCGCCCACGCTGGTCCGGCAGACCTCCACTGTGGACTACGCCGAGCTGCACTGCCACTCCAACTTCAGTTTTCTGGACGGGGCGAGCCATCCGGAGGAGCTGGTCGAGGAGGCCTGCCGGCTCGGGCTGACCGGGTTGGCGCTGACCGACCACGACGGGTTCTACGGGGTGGTGCGGTTCTCCGAGGCGGCGCGCGAGCACGGGCTGCCCACGGTCTTCGGGGCGGAGCTGTCGCTGGACCTGCCGGGCCCGCAGAACGGTGAGCCCGATCCGGTCGGCGCCCACCTGCTCGTGCTCGCCCGGGGCCCGGAGGGGTACGCCCGGCTGAGCCGGGTCCTGTCCGAGGCACACCTGGCCGGCGGGGAGAAGGGGCGCCCGATCTACGACCTGGAGCGCGTCGCGGCCGACCTGCGCGACCACGCGGTGGTGCTCACCGGCTGCCGCAAAGGGCTGGTGCCCCGGGCCCTTCTCGCCGGCCAGGAGGAACAGGCCCTGCGGGAGCTGGACCGCCTGGTCGCGCTCTTCGGGGCCGAGCAGGTGGTGGTCGAACTGACCGACCACGGGGATCCGATCGACGGCGATCGTAACGACGCGCTCGCCGAGCTGGCCGCCCGCCGGCGCCTGCGGACCGTGGCGACGAACAACGTCCACTACGCCACGCCCGACCGTCGGCGGCTGGCCACGGCGCTGGCCGCGGTGCGGGCGCGGCGCAGCCTCGACGAGATCGACGGATGGCTGCCGGCGGCCGGTACCGCCCACCTGCGCAGCGGGGAGGAGATGGCCCGCCGGTTCGCGCACTACCCGGATGCGGTGCGACACGCCGCCGCGATCGCGGCCGAGCTCGCCTTCGACCTGACGCTGGTCGCGCCGAACCTGCCGGCCTATCCGGTCCCCCTGGGGTACACCGAGATGTCCTGGCTGCGCGAGCTCACCGAGCGGGGCGCGCGGGAACGCTACGGCACCCGGGAGGAGAACCCCAAGGCGTACGCGGTCATCGACCGGGAGCTGGACATCATCGAGAAGCTGAACTTCCCGGGGTACTTCCTCGTGGTGCACGACATCGTGACGTTCTGCCGGGAGAAGAACATCTTCTGCCAGGGCCGGGGGTCGGCCGCGAACTCGGCGGTCTGCTACGCGCTGCGGATCACCAATGTGGACGCCGTGAAGTGGGGGCTGCTCTTCGAGCGGTTCCTCGCCCCGGAGCGGGACGGGCCGCCCGACATCGACGTTGACATCGAGTCGGACCGTCGGGAGGAGGTGATTCAGTACGTCTACGAGCGGTACGGCCGGCGGCACACCGCCCAGGTCGCCAACGTCATCTCCTACCGGCCGCGCTCGGCGGTCCGCGACATCGCCAAGGCGTTCGGCTACTCGCCGGGGCAGCAGGACGCGTGGAGCAAGCAGATCGACCGCTGGGGCTCGGTGGCGCAGGCCGATGTGGACGACATCCCGGCCGAGGTGGTGCACTACGCCAACGAGCTGCTCACCTTCCCCCGGCACCTCGGCATCCACTCCGGGGGGATGGTGATCTGCGACCGGCCCATCATCGAGGTCTGCCCGGTGGAGTGGGCCCGCATGCCGGGGCGCACCGTGCTGCAGTGGGACAAGGACGACTGCGCCAACGTCAACCTGGTGAAGTTCGACCTGCTCGGCCTGGGCATGCTCTCGGCGCTGCGGTACGCGGTGGAGTTCGTCGACCCCACGATGGATCTGGGCACGCTGGACCTGGCCGACTCGGAGGTCTACGACATGCTCTGCCGGGCCGACGCGGTGGGGGTGTTCCAGGTGGAGAGCCGGGCTCAGATGGCGACCCTGCCCCGGCTGAAGCCTCAGAAGTTCTACGACCTCGTGGTGGAGGTGGCGCTGATTCGCCCGGGTCCGATCCAGGGCGGTTCCGTGCATCCCTATATCCGGCGGGCGCAGGGCAAGGAGCCGCCCGTCCCGCCCCATCCGCTGTTGGAGAACGCGCTCAGCCGTACGCTCGGGGTGCCGCTGTTCCAGGAGCAGCTCATGCAGATGGCGATCGACGTGGCCGGCTTCAACGCGGCCGAGGCCGACGAGCTCCGGCGGGCCATGGGGGCCAAGCGCTCGGCCGAGCGGATGGCTCGGCTCAAGGATCGGCTCTTCGCCGGGATGGCGGAGCGGGGCATCACCGGGGAACTGGCCGAGGAGCTGTTCCACAAGCTGGCCGCCTTCGCCAACTACGGCTTCCCCGAGAGCCACGCCATGAGCTTCGCCTCCCTGGTCTTCTTCAGCGCCTGGTTCAAGCGGTACCACCCGGCCGCGTTCTGCGCCGCGCTCATCAACGCCCAGCCGATGGGGTTCTACTCGGTTCAGTCTCTTGTGGACGATGCCCGCCGGCACGGGGTCACGGTCCGGCGGCCGGACATCAACGCCAGCGGGGTGATGTGCACCCTGGAGCCACCCATCGAGCCGGGGGGACCACGGAGCCTGGTCAAAGGCGCGCCGCCGGAGGAGTGGGGGCGTGGTGGTCCGGTGGTCCGGCTGGGGCTGTCGCAGGTCCGGACGATATCCACGGAGATCGCGGAGCGGATCGTGCGGGAACGGGAGGCCGGTGGGCCCTACCGTGACCTGCGTGACCTGGCCCGACGCATCGCCGCCACGGGGAAGCCGCTCACCACCGCCAACCTGGAGGCCCTCGCCACCGCGGACGCCTTCGCCAGCCTCGGGCTGACCCGGCGGGAGGCGCTGTGGGCGGCCGGCGCCGCGGCCCAGGAGCGTCCCGACCGCCTGCCCGGGACGGCCCTCGGGGTGCGGTCTCCGACGCTGCCCGGCATGGACTCCGTGGAGGAGATGATCGCCGATGTCTGGGCGACCGGCCTGGCGCCCGACTGCCACCCGGTCGAGTTCGCGCGGGACCACCTGACGAGCCTGGGCGCCCATCCCGTCGCCAGACTGTCCACGCTGGACAGTGGTACCCGGGTCCTGGTGGGCGGCCTGGTCACCCACCGACAGCGCCCTGCGACGGCCAGCGGCATCACGTTCCTGAACCTGGAGGACGAGACCGGGATGCTCAACGTGATCTGCTCACCCGGCCTGTGGCAGCGGTTCCGGCGGGTGGCCCGGACCGCGAACGCCATGGTGATCCGGGGCACGGTGGAGAACGCCGAGGGGGTGACGAACCTGATCGCCGAGCATCTCGCCCCGTTGCGCCTGCCGGTCCGCCTCGCCTCCCGTGACTTCCGGTGATCGGGCGCGTGGTACGCCCGCCGGCCATCGCGGCGGACATCTCAACGTATAAGTAGAGCGCACTCTGATTTCACGCTATCCTGGCGACCGGACAGGTGCAGGACGGGCCACAACCGTACCCCTCAACATGGAGAGATTACGATGCGTACCCGTCCCCTGATCGCGGCGGCCACCGCGATCGGCCTCGGCGCGGCCACGGCCGTGATCGCGGTGACCCTGTCGACCCCCGCCACGGCCCAGGTGGCTGGCGGCTACGACTTCACCCGGCCCGAGGTCGTGGCCACCGGGCTGGACACGCCCTGGGGCCTGGCGTTCCTCCCCGACGGCAGCGCGCTCGTCTCCGAGCGCAACACCGGCCGCATTCTGCAGCTGCGCCCGGGTCAGCCCGCGCAGGTGATCGGCACCGTGCCCAACGTGCAGGGCAGCAACGAGGGCGGCCTGCTGGGCCTGGCGGTGTCGCCCACCTACGCCCAGGACCAGTGGGTCTACGCCTACTACACGACGGCGACCGACAACCGCATCAGCCGGTTCCGGCTGAACGCGATCCAAGACCAGGAGGTGATCCTGTCCGGGCTGGCGCGGGGGTTCATCCACGACGGTGGTCGGATCGCCTTCGGTCCGGACGGGATGCTCTACGCCGGGGTCGGCGACGCCGGCAACACGGCCAACGCGCAGAACCTCCAGAGCCTCAACGGCAAGATCCTGCGGATGACCCCCACCGGCGGCGTGCCGCCGGGCAACCCGTTCGGCAACTCCCTCGTGTGGAGCCTGGGCCACCGCAACGTGCAGGGCCTCGCCTGGGACGCCCAGGGCCGGATGTGGGCGTCGGAGTTCGGTCAGAACACGTGGGACGAGCTGAACCAGATCGTGGCCGGCGGCAACTACGGCTGGCCGACCGTGGAGGGCATGGGGAACAGCTCGCAGTTCCGTAACCCCGCCGTCGTCTGGACCCCCGCCGAGGCGTCCCCGAGCGGGCTGGCCTTCGCCAACAACACGCTCTTCGTGGCGGCGCTGCGCGGCCAGCGGCTGTGGACCGTGCCCGTCAACGCCGACGGCAGCGTCGGCACGCCCGTGGCCGAGTTGCAGGGCCAGTACGGTCGGCTCCGGACGGTCGCGCAGGGACCGGACGGCTGGCTGTGGGTGACGACGAGCAACCGGGACGGCCGGGGCAACCCGGGGCCCTCCGACGACCGCGTGCTGCGCTTCCCGCCGGTGGGCAGCACCCCGACCGTGGTCACCGAGACGCCCCCGCCCCCGCCGGGTGGCTGCACCGCCACGTACCAGAAGGTCAATGAATGGCCGGGCGGGTTCCAGGCGAGCGTGCGGGTCGTCAACACCGGCACCACCCCCCGCACGGGCTGGACGGTGCGGTTCACGTTCCCCAGCGGGCAGACGATCACCCAGCTCTGGGACGGCACGTACTCCCAGACCGGTGCAAATGTGACCATCAGCAACGCGCCGTGGAACGGCACGCTGCCCCCGAACGGCGCCGCGACGGTCGGCTTCCTCGGCACCTGGAGCACCAGCAACGCGGATCCGACCAACGTCACATGTGAATAGGCATCCGGCGACCGTCCCGCCGCGCCCGCTGACCTGGCAGCATGGCCGCCATGCAGATCCACAGCACGGTGGCGCTGGTGACCGGGGCGTCGTCGGGAATCGGCCGGGCGACGGCGCTGGCCCTGGCGCAACGCGGAGCCACCGTCCTGCTGCACGGCCGTAACCGCGCCGCGCTCGACGAGGTCGCCGACCGCACCGGGGGAACGGTGCTGGTCGAGGACCTCGTCGAGCCGGGTGCGGGTCGGCGGCTGGCGGACCGGGCGCTCGCGGCGGCGGGGCGGCTGGACATCGTCATCGCCAACGCGGGCGTCGGCGCGGCCGGGTCGTTCACCACGACGCCCGAGGACCTGCCGGCTCGCCTGGTCGCGGCCAACCTCACGGCCCCGATCGAGCTGGCGCGGGCGGTCCTGCCGGGGATGGTGGCCCAGGGCCGGGGTAGCATCGTCTTCGTCACGTCGATCGCCGGGCGGACCGGGGTGGCCGGCGAGGCCGTGTACGCGGCGACCAAGGCCGGGCTCGATGCGTTCGCCGAGAGCCTGCGGCTGGAGCTGTACGGCACCGGCGTGCGGGTCGGGGTCCTCGTCCCCGGCGTGGTGGAGACCGACTTCTTCACCCGTCGCGGCCGACCGTACGGCCGGCAACGCCCGCGGCCGCTGAGCCCGCACGCCGCGGCCGCCCGGATCGTCCGGCTGGTCGAGACCGGCCGGGCCGAGGTGTACCTGCCGCGCTGGCTGCGGCTGCCGGTCGCGGTTCGGGCGGTGACCCCCGGGCTCTACCGCCGGCTGGCCGCCCGCTTCGGCGGCAGCTGAGTGGTCGCGCCGTCGCCCGGGGCCGGGGCGCCGCTCCAGGCCAGCGCGAGCAGCAGCTGGGACCGGAAGTCGGGGGAGTCCAGCGCGGGCCCGAACAGGGTGTGCAGCTGACCCAGCCGGTACCGGACGGTCTGCGGATGGACGTGCAGCTCGCGGGCGACGGCCCGTCGGTCGCCGAAATGGCGCAGCCAGGATCGTAGGGTTTCGATAAGACGTTCCCGGGTGGCGCTCGGCTGGCCGTCCAGCGGGGCGAGGACCTTGCGCTGCAGCGCCGCGAGCAGCTCGGGATCGCGGTGGACCAGGATCGCGTCGAGGTGCTCGTCGGCGAAGACGGGGTCGTCGACGAGGATGCCGGCCCGCTGCAGCTCGGCCGCGGTCTGCGCGATCGACACGCTCGCCGGCAGCTGCTCCAGGGGGACGGCGTGGCCCACGACGGCGCGGGCGCCCCGCAGTGCCTTGGCCAGCCAGCTGCGCCGGCCGGGACCGGCGGGGTCGGGGACGATCGCGCCGACGAGACCCGGTCGGCGGACCGGCAGGCTGCGGGTGTCCAGCCGGGTCAGGAACGAGTTGCCGATGGGGTTGTCGGCGTCGGTGAGGATGATCGACACCTCGGTCGGCAGCGCCCAGCCGGCGCGGACCGCGGCGCTGCGCACGGCCGCGGTGTCGGCCCGGCCGGAGAGCAGCAGGTCGACGAGTTCCTCGCGGCGGCGCTCCCGCTCGGCCACGGCCTCGGACTGTTCCCAGACGTACCCACGCGCCGAGGCCGACGAGAGCTGGTCGATGAAGACGAAGACCGCCTCGGCGAGGGCGGCCAGCGCATCGGGCTCGACCCCCAGCTCCAGGGCCGCCCGGGACACGTGCCGCCAGGCCACCCGCCCGCCCACCTGGTAGGCGGACAGCAATGTGGACAGTTCGCGCCCCTCGCGGGCCTCCAGCCGACCGATGCTTTCGAACAGCGCGATGTGGGGAGCGGCTTCGGTGGGTGTCCTGGGCTGGTCGGCCAGCTCCACCAGCCAGGTCAGGAAGGCCCGGGCGGCCGTGGTCACCTCACCCTGGTCGTGCTTGAGGAACTCGGCGTAATCCGGCCATTCCGTGGCAAACTGCTCCCGGACCTCGGCCAGGATCTCGGGCAGCTGGTCGTGCAGCACCGGCACCAGCCGGGCGAGATCACTTCGCGTGATGTTTCCCGGTACTTGCACGTATACCGGTCTACCGCAAATTGACAGGGGGTGCCGAGACCCGTTGTCCGTTTGTACGTCGGTGACAACCGGCCGCACCCGATTTGCGCGGAAAGGGTACAGACGTCATCCCCGACGGCAGACGACCATCAGGTAATGCGACCTCCGACCGGTGCCCGACCGGCAGAGCCGGACCGCGGATCCGTACGGTCGGTGGCGCAGACCGACCCCGACCCGCCCCGGAGCGAGCCGACCGAACCGCCCGTCGAGACGCCGACCGACCCGCCCCCCATGGAGCAGACCGAGCTGCGCCGGAAGGAACGGGCCGAGAACTTTCCGGTCGCGCTGCGGGTCCTGCCGGCCCGGTACCGCGAGCACCTGCGGAATCTCTATGACGTCGCCCGCGTGATCGACGACCTGGGCGACACCGGCGACCCGGAGCAGCGGACGGCCGCCCTGCTGGCGTTCCGTGAGGACCTGTCGACGATCTGGCGCGGCGCGACCCCCACCCGGGCCGTGCTGCGGAATCTGGTCGCCACCGTGCGGGCGTGCCAGCTGCCGGAGCAGCCGTTCCTCGACCTGATCGAGGCGAACCTGCGGGACCAGACGACCACCGTCTACCAGACGTACGAGGACCTGCTGGGCTACTGCGCCCTGTCGGCCAACCCGGTGGGGCGGCTGGTGCTGCAGGTCTTCGGGGTGAGCACGCCCGCGCGGGTCGAGCTGTCCGACCGGGTCTGCTCGGCGCTGCAGATCATCGAGCACTGCCAGGACGTCGCCGAGGATCACCGGGCCGGCCGCCTGTACCTGCCGCTGGCCGACCTGCAGCGGTTCGGCGTCCGCCGCGAGGACCTCGACGCCCCGGTGGCGACCCCGGCCCTGCGCCGGCTGGTGCGCTTCGAGGCGGAGCGGGCCGAAGGACTTCTCACGGAGGGCGCGGCCCTGCTCGGCGAGTTGCGCGGCTGGGCGCGCCTGGCGGTCGCCGGCTACGTCGCCGGCGGCCGGGCGGCGGTGGCGGCCCTGCGCCGGGCCGACTGGAACGTGCTGCCCACCCATCCCCGACGCCGCCGGCGGGACGTGCTCGCGGCCCTCGCCGGGCTCATGACGCGAGGCGTCGGTACCACTGCCCGCACGGCCGAGGGGAGCCAGGAGTGACGCCGACGATCGAGCAGGCGTACCAGGTGTGTGAGGAGATCACCCGCACCCGGGCGCGCAACTTCTACTACGGCATCCGGCTGCTGCCGCCACCCAAGCGGCAGGCGCTGTGCGCGCTCTACGCCCTGTCCCGGCGCATCGACGACATCGGCGACGAGGAGGCGCCGCGGGACGAGAAGCTCGCCGCCCTGACGGAGCTGCGGGCGCAGCTGGCCGACATCGACAAATCCGTCGATCCGGTCCTGGTCGCCGTGCGCGACGCCGCCCGGCGGTACCCCGTGCCGATGCCGGCCTTCGACGAGCTGATCGACGGCGTGGAGATGGACGTCACCGGCCGGACGTACGACACGTTCGACGAGCTCGTGACCTACTGCCGGTGCGTGGCCGGCACCGTGGGCCGGCTGTGCCTGGGGGTCTTCGGCTCCCGCCCCGACCCCCGGGCCGCCCAGTGGGCCGACACCCTGGGGATCGCCCTGCAGCAGACGAACATCCTGCGTGACCTCCGGGAGGACCTGAACGCCGGCCGGGTCTATCTGCCGCGGCGCGAGCTGGACGCGTTCGGCGTGGAGCTGACGCTGGACGAGCACGGCGACCTGGTGGACAAGGACGGCGGCCTGGCCGCGGTGATCGCGGCCTGCGCGCAGCGCGCCCGGGCCTGGTACGCCGAGGGGATGCGGCTGGTGCCGCTGCTCGACCGTCGCAGCGCCGCCTGCACGGCCGCCATGGCCGGGATCTACCGCCAGCTGCTGGCCCGGATCGCGGCCGAGCCCAGCTGCGTCTACCATCAACGGTTGTCGTTGTCGGGGTGGCAGAAGGCGCGGGTGGCCGCCTGGTCGTTGATAGGTCGCGGCCTATGAGCTCAGCGGGCGGCGGGGATCGGGTCATCGTGGTCGGTGGTGGCCTGGCGGGCATCACCGCTGCCCTCGACTGTGCCGACGCCGGCTGCTCGGTGACGCTGCTGGAGGCCCGGCCGCGACTGGGTGGCCTGACCTACTCGTTCCGGCGCGGCGACCTGGAGATCGACAATGGCCAGCACGTCTTTCTCCGGTGCTGCACCGCCTACCGGGCTCTGCTGGACCGGCTCGGCGTGGCCGGGCAGACCGTGCTGCAGCCCCGGCTCGACATCCCGGTCGTGTCCACCCGCGACGGTCGCCGGGCGCGCCTGCGCCGCGACCACCTGCCCGCCCCGCTGCACCTGGCCCGCTCCCTGCTGGCCTACCGGCCGTTGGGCGTACGGGCGCGCCTGCGGGCGGCGCGGGCCGTGCTGGCGTTGCGGGGCGTGGACCGCACGGACCCGGCCACCGACCGACGCGCCTTCGGCGACTGGCTGCGCGCCCACGGGCAGGACGCCGGTTCCGTCGAGGCGCTGTGGGACCTGATCGGGGTCGCCACCCTCAACGCCCACGCCGACGACGCCTCGCTCGCCCTGGCCGCCATGGTGTTCCAGGTGGGTCTGCTGGAGGAGGCTGGCGCGGCCGACCTGGGCTGGTCGCGCGTCCCGTTGGGACGGTTGCACGGCGAGGCGGCGCTGGCCCGGCTGGCCGAGGCCGGGGTCACCGTGCGGACGAGCACCAAGGTGACCCGGCTGGAGCGCGTCGGCCCCGAGTGGCGGGTCACGACAACCCGCGGCGGCACCGACGCCGGCCGCCCCGCCGGTACCGGTCGCGGCGCGACCGGTCCCGCCGATCCTGGTCACGCTGGTCCCAGCCGGGAAGCTGCCCGTGGCGACGACGCGATGGTGGCCGACCAGGTGATCCTGGCGGTCCCGCCCGCGGCCGCCGAGGCCCTGCTGCCCGCCGGGGCCGTGGCGACCGAGCCCGGCTGGGCGGCGCGGCTCGGCGCGGCCCCGATCGTCAACGTCCACGTCGTCGTGAGCGAGCCCGTCCTGGCCGAGCCCTTTCTGGCCGTCGTGGGTTCGCCGGTGCAGTGGGTCTTCGACCGTACGGACGCCGCCGGCCTGGCCTCGGGCCAGTACCTGGCCGTGTCGGTCTCGGCCGCCGACCCGTACATCGACGCCCCGGTGGCCCGGCTGCGTGAGGTGTTCTGGCCGGAGCTGGTCAAGGTGCTGCCGGCCATCGCCAGAGCTAATCTGATCGACTTCTTCGTCACCCGGGAGCGCGCGGCGACCTTCCGTCCGGCGCCGGGGCAGGCGGCGCTGCGGCTGCCCGCGCGCACGCAGGCCCCGGGCCTGGTCCTGGCGGGTGCCTGGACCGATACCGGATGGCCGGCCACGATGGAGGGCGCTGTCCGGAGTGGTCATGCGGCGGCGCGGGCCGTGCTCGGCGACCGCGCCGGACACCTCAACGGATCCGGGCCATCGGTGGGCGACGAGCCCGCCGGCCTGGTCCGCGGCGGGCGAGGAGTGATGGTATGACCGGGACAGGGTCGGTGACGTCGACCGAACGGCGGCCGGCGACGCCACCGTCCATCATGGAGAGAAGTCGGGGGCTGGTGGAGCCGGCGCTGCAGGCCGCGCTGGAGCGGCTGGACCCGTGGTGCCGGCACGTCGCGACCTACCACCTGGGCTGGTGTGACGCCGACGGCCAGCCCACCCCGGGCCGGGGCGGCAAGTACGTCCGGCCCGCGCTGGCCCTGCTGGCCGCTGAGGCGGTCGGCGCCCCCGTGACGGCAGCGTTGCCGGGCGCGGTGGCCGTCGAGTTGGTGCACAACTTCTCGTTGCTGCACGACGATCTGATGGACCGGGACGTGGAGCGTCGCCACCGCCGGACGGTGTGGTCCATCTGGGGACCGGCGACCGCGATCCTCGCCGGCGACGCGCTGCTCGCGCTCGCCCACGAGGTCCTGCTCGAGGCGCCGTCGGCCGGGGCGTCCCGAGCGGCGTGGCTGCTCGCCGGCGCGACCCGGGAGCTCACCCGCGGGCAGGTGGCGGACCTCGCGTTCGAGACCCGGGACGACGTCGGCCTCGACGAGTGCATCGAGATGGCGCGGGCGAAGACGGGGGCGCTGCTCGCGGCCGGAGCCGGGATCGGCGCGGTCCTGGCCGAGGCGCCAGAGTCCACTGTGGATGCTCTGGTGACGTTCGGGCGGGAGGTCGGGCTCGCCTTCCAACTCGTCGACGACGTGCTCGGCATCTGGGGCGACCCGGCGGTGACCGGCAAGCCGGTCCACTCCGACCTGCGTTCGCGGAAGAAGTCCCTGCCGGTGGCCTGGGCGGCCGCCCGCCCGGACGTGGTCGGGCAGCTGCACGGGTGGCTGACCGGCCGGGACGAGCCGACGGACGAGACCGTGGCCGGCGTGGCCGACCTGCTCGACCGGGCCGGGGCCCGCGCCTGGGCGCTGGCCCAGGCGGAGGCGTGCATGCGTCAGGCCGAGCAGGCGCTCACCCAGGTCGACATCAAGCCGCAGGCCCGGGCCGAGCTCATCCAGCTCGCTCACTACGTGGTGGATCGATCGTCATGACAAGCACTCTGGAGCAGACCGAGGTCACCGCGGCCCTGGCCCGCGCGGTCGAGCACCTGCGCGGCCGGCAGCACGCGGACGGCTGGTGGAAGGGCACGCTGGCCACCAACGTGACGATGGACGCCGAGGACCTGCTGCTGCGCGAGTTCCTCGGCATCCGGACGGCGGAGGAGACCGCGGCGGCGGCGCGCTGGATCCGGTCGCAGCAGCGCGCCGACGGGACCTGGGCCATCTTCCCCGGCGGTCCGCCGGACCTGTCGACCACGGTGGAGGCGTGGGTGGCGCTGCGCCTGGCCGGCGACCCGCCCGAGGCCCCGCACATGCAGCGGGCCGCGCAGTTCATCCGCGAGCAGGGCGGGGTGCCGGCCACGCGGGTGTTCACCCGGATCTGGCTGGCGCTCTTCGGCGCCTGGTCCTGGGACGACCTGCCCGAGCTGCCGCCCGAGATGATCTACCTGCCCGCGTGGTTCCCGCTGAACATCTACGACTGGGCGTGCTGGGCGCGCCAGACCGTGGTGCCGCTGACGATCGTGGGCAGCCTGCGCCCGGTGCGGCCGCTGCCCTTCGACCTCAAGGAGCTGGCGGTCGACCAGCCACCGCCGCGCCAGAAGGCTCCACTGTGGACCTGGGAGGGCGTGTTCCAGCGGCTGGACCGGGTGCTGCACTGGTACGCCCGGCACCCGATCGGGCGCCTGCGGGAGGCGGCCCGGCGGCGCGCCGCGCAGTGGATCATCGAGCGGCAGGAGGCGGACGGGGGCTGGGGTGGCATCCAGCCGCCGTGGGTGTACTCGCTGATCGCGCTGCACCTGCTGGGGTATGACTTCGACCACCCGGTGATGGCGAAGGGACTCGCCGGCCTGGAGGGCTTCCTCGTGCGCGAGGAGCGGCCCGACGGGGTGCACCGGTGGCTGGAGGCGTGCCAGTCGCCGGTGTGGGACACGGCGCTGGCGGTGACCGCGCTGCTCGACGCCGGGGTGAGCCCCGACGACCCGGCCGTGCTCCGGGCGACCGACTGGCTGCTCGGCGAGGAGATCCGGGTCCGCGGCGACTGGGCGGTGCGCCGGCCCCGGCTCGCCCCGGGCGGCTGGGCCTTCGAGTTCGCCAACGACTTCTACCCCGACACCGACGACACCGCCGAGGTGGTGCTCGCGCTGCGCCGGGTCGCCGACCACCACCCCGACCCGGCCGCGGTGCGCGCCGCGGTGGAGCGGGGCGTGGCCTGGACGATCGGCATGCAGTCCCGCGACGGCGGGTGGGGCGCCTTCGACGCCGACAACACGGGGCGGCTGCCCACGAAGCTGCCGTTCTGCGACTTCGGCGAGGTCATCGATCCCCCGTCGGCCGACGTCACCGCGCACATCGTGGAGATGCTGGTGGCGCACGGGCTCGGGTCCAGCCGGGCGGCCCGGCGGGGCGTGGCCTGGCTGCTGCGCCACCAGGAGCCGGACGGATCGTGGTTCGGCCGGTGGGGCGCCAACCACATCTACGGCACGGGCGCGGTGGTGCCGGCCCTGGTCGCCGCCGGTGTGGACCGCGACGCCCCGCCGATCCGCCGGGCGGTCGAGTGGTTGCGCCGCCACCAGAACGACGACGGCGGCTGGGGCGAGGACATGCGCTCCTACGTGGACCCGGAGTGGATCGGCCGGGGTGACTCGACCCCGTCCCAGACCGCCTGGGCGCTGCTGGCCCTGCACGCCGCCGGGGTCTACGACGAGACCGCCCAGCGGGGCCTGGCCTACCTCGTGCGGACCCAGCGGCCCGACGGCGGCTGGGACGAGGAGAAGTACACCGGCACCGGCTTCCCGGGCGATTTCTACATCGCATACGAGCTCTACCGGGTGGTCTTCCCGATCATGGCACTCGGCCGGTACGCACATTCCACTGTGGAGAAATCGTGAGCGATGTCGTCATCGCCGCGCCGCTGCGGGTCGAGTGGGCCGTCGTGCGTCGGGCCCGGACCCCGGTCGTCTGCACCGGCCGGGGTCCCCGCCGGTCGCGCCGCTCGGCCCGCCGGCTGGGCGAGGCGGCCGTGCTCGTCGCCGGGGTGGCCGGCGGTCTCGCCCCCGAGGTGGGGGTCGGCGACCTGGTGGTGGCGAGCGAGGTCCGGGCGCCGGACGGCGTGGTGCGCGCCTGTGCGGGCAGCGCCGAGCTGGCCGACCGGCTGCGCGCGGCCGGCCTGCGTGTCCACTATGGACCGATGCTGTCCTGGCCGCGGCTGGTGGGCGGGGCCGACCGGCGCCGGCTGGCCGCGACCGGCGTCCTGGCGGTCGACATGGAGTCGGCCTGGCTGGCCCCACCCGAGCCGGTGCCGTTCGCGGTCGTCCGGGCGGTCTCGGACACCGCGGCGTCCCCGCTGCTGCGCCCCGGCATCGTGGTCGCGGGCCTGGCGGCCCTGCGCACGCTGCGCGGCACGGTGCCGGCCCTCGACGGCTGGGCAGCCGCGGCCATGACGGCGTCCGCTGTCAGGACCGACGCCTTGCTGACGGCCAACGCCCAGGAGGGCGTCCTTCCTGACCCCGAAACGGAGGTGAGCTGACCGTGGCGATGCCACTGCGCCAGAGCATTCGGTTGGCGGCATACCTGCTCAAGCAGAAGCTGCGACGCCGGGAGAAGTTTCCGGTGCTGGTCGAGCTCGAACCGCTCTTCGCCTGCAACCTCAAGTGCGCCGGCTGCGGGAAGATCGCCCAGCCGGCGAGCCTGCTCAAGCAACGCATGCCGGTGGAGCAGGCGATCGCCGCGGTCGAGGAGAGCGGGGCGCCGATGGTCTCGATCGCCGGCGGCGAGCCGCTGATGCACCCCGAGATCGACGAGATCGTCCGGCAGCTGCTCGCTCGGCGCAAGATCGTGTTCCTGTGCACGAACGCCCTGCTGCTGCCGAAGCACCTGCACAAGTTCAAGCCCCACCGCAACTTCGCCTGGATGGTGCACATCGACGGCCTGCGCGAGCGGCACGACGCGTCGGTGCGCAAGCCCGGCGGCTTCGACGCGGCGGTCGCCGCCATCCGGCAGGCCAAGGCGGCCGGGTTCCGGGTGATGACCAATACCACGTTCTTCAATACGGACACGCCGGAGGACGTGCGGGCCGTGCTCGACTTCCTCAACGACGAGCTGAAGGTCGACAACATGCAGATCTCGCCGGCGTACGCCTACGAGAAGGCGCCCGACCAGGAGCACTGGCTCGGGGTGGAGGAGACCCGGGCCCTGTTCGCCAAGGCGTTCGCCGACGGGCGGCGGCGGAAGTGGCGGCTCAACCACTCGCCGGTGTTCCTCGACTTCCTCGAGGGCAAGCGGGAGCTGGCCTGCACCCCGTGGGGCATCCCGTCGTACTCGCTGCTGGGCTGGCAGCGGCCGTGCTACCTGCTCGACGACAGCTACGCGCGCACTTACCAGGAGCTCATCGAGACCACCGACTGGTCGGCCTTCGGCCGCGGCAAGGACCCGCGCTGCGCCAACTGCATGGCCCACTGCGGCTACGAGCCGACCGCGGTCATCGCCACCCTGGGGTCGCTGCGGGAGACGATCCGGGCGGCGGTCGGCAGCTGACCCTGACGCGGGCGCCGATCCGGTCGGCCGCTCCCGCCGGGCCGGTCGCTGACCCGGGCGGGGCGCGTCCCGGCTCGCGCGGCCGTGGGCCGGGCCGACCGTACGATCGGGGCGTGACCGGCCAGGCGTCGCTGTGGCTCGACCGCGCCCTCGCGGTGGTCAGCGGCGCCGTGATGCTCGTCTTCGCGCTGGCGTACGTGACCCAGCCGCCGGTGCCGGGCGACGTGGCCGCCGCGCTGACGCTGGCCGGGGTGGTCGTCGCGCACGCCGTCCTGGCGGTGCGGAGCACCCATCCCCGCGTCGCGGTGGTGGTCGCCGCGGTCGGCGGGGCCGTGGCGGCCGCGTGCGGCTTCGAGGCGCCGGTCGTGGCCCTGCCCCTCGCCCTGTACTCCCTGGCCGTGACATCGGTCGATGTATGGTGGCCGGTGGGGTTGGCTGTCGGTGCGGTGGCGCTGGTCACCGTCGCGCGGCTCGTCGGCACCCGGGGCGACGGCGGCGGGAATCTCGCGGTGCGCGACGCCGCGATCGTGCTGGCCGCGGTGGCGGTCGGGGCCTGGGCGCGGGCCCACCGGCGGGCCGGACGCCAGGCCGTCGAGCTGGACGTGGCCCGGCGCATCGCCGAGGAGCGCCTGGCTCTGTCACGCGAGCTGCACGACCTGGCCGCGGGCGCGCTCACCGCCACCGCCGTGCAGGCCGGCGCCGCGGCCCACCTGAGCGCCACCGCCCCGGAGACGGCGCGAGCGATGATCGTCGAAGTGGCCGAGCAGAGCCGGGCGGCGATGTCCCGGTTGCGCTCGATCGCGGCCGCGCTGCGCACCGGTGACCTGCCCTCGCCGCATCCGGTGGCGCCGACGGTCGACGCGCTGGTGGAGCTGTACCGGCGAGCCGGCCTGGTGGTGCACGGGTCGTGGGCGAGCGCGGCCGGTGATCAGCCCGGGCCCGTCGCGGTCCGCCTCGTCGTGCAGGAGGCGCTCACCAACGTGCTGCGTCACGCGGGGACGGTCGACGTCGACCTGTCGGTCGAGGAGGCCGACGGCGCCTGGCGGGTGCGGGTCGCCAACCCGGTCCGCGAGGCCGGGGCGGTGGCCGACCACCGCGGTGGGCTGGGCCTCGTCGGCCTGCGCGAGCGGGTCACCGCGGTGGGCGGAACGCTGGCGTACGGTCGGCGCGACGGCCGGTTCGAGCTGACGGCGGTGGTACCGATGGCGGGAGCGGCCCGATGATCCGGGTCGCGCTGGTCGAGGACCACGCCGTGGTCCGGCGCGGGCTGCGTGCGCTCATCGACTCATCCGACGACATGCAGGTGGTGGCCGAGGCGGGCTCCGGCGTCGAGGGCCTGGCCGTCGTCGCGGAGACCCGGCCCGATGTGGCGTTGGTCGATGTGCAACTGCCGGCGATGGACGGCATCACCGCCACGGAGCTGATGCTGCGCTCCGACGCCGAGCCGCGGCCGCGCGTGGTGGTGCTCACCGCGTTCGGCGACGAGGCGACCGTCTTCGGCGCGCTGCGGGCCGGGGCCAGCGCCTTCCTCCTCAAGGACTCCCCGCCCGAGGTCGTGCTGGGCGCCATCCGGACGGTGATGAGGGGCGAAGCGCTGGTCGGCCCCGAGGTGACCCGCATGGTGATCGAGCGGGCGCTGGCCGCGCCACCGGCCGCCCCGGCGCCGATGCCCGGTGGCTCGGCCGCGGCGGCGCCGATGCCCGGTGGGTCGGCCGCTCCGGTGCCGACGTCCGGCGGGTCGGCCGCTCCGGCGGCGGGCTGCCTGCCCGGTGACCTGACCCCACGGGAGCTCGAGGTGCTCGCCCTGGTCGGGGCCGGCCTGTCCAATGCCGAGATCTGCGAGCGACTGGTCATCTCGGCCGCCACCACGAAGACCCACATCCGTCACCTGCTGGCCAAGACCGGAGCTCGCGACCGCGCCCAGCTCGTGATCCTGGCCTACGAGTCCGGCCTGGTCACCCCCACGGCGCGACCGGGCCGGGAGCCGGGCCCGGCCCGCGCGGGCCGCCTGCCCGTGGTCGGCCGGCCACATTGGATCGACTCGGGTCGCTGGCCGGGTCGTCGTCGGTAGGATGGCCGGGTGCAGACCTGGATCGAGCACCGGCGGGCCGACGGAGAGCTGCTGGGATGGATTCGTCCCGAGGGCGACGGCTTCGTCGTCATCGACCTGCTCGGGCGCGAGGACCCCACCCTTCGGGACTGGCCGGCCGCCGAGGAGGCGCTGGAGGAGAAGGGCCTCGCGTGGCTGGCCGAGCCCTGGGAGCTCGAGCGCGACGGCGAGGTGATCGACGTGCGCATCACCGGGGTCAGCCCGAGCGGCATCACGGTGAAGACCGAGGACTTCGGTGCCATCGACATACCGGTGACCGTCTATCATCTGCCGTTCCCCGCCCCGGCCGAACTGCGCCCGCGCGGGTCGTCGGCGCGGTGACCGGCCGTTCGGTTTGAGGCCCCCGGGGGGAGGTTTGATCCCCCGCCCGAGGTTTGGTCCCACCCCGGCCCGAGGACCCCACGCGAGGGGAAGTAAGGTAAGGCTTGCCAAAACTACTAAGGTGAGCCTTACCGAACCAGGGAGCGGGCTTCATGCGATCTTTGCGAGTGCTGACCGCGCTGTCGGCCGCGGTCCTCGTCCTCGCCGGGTGCGCCGGCACGACGGAGAACGGCCCGAGCGGCGGCGGTGACGATGCGGGGGGTGCGTTTCCGGTCACCATCCGTCACGCGTTCGGCGAAACGGTCATTCCGGCCAAGCCGGAGCGCGTCGCGGCCGTGGCGTGGGCGAACCACGAGGTGGCCCTGGCCCTCGGGGTGGTCCCGGTCGGCTTCGCCGCCGTGTCGTGGGGTGACGACGACGGCGACGGGGTGCTGCCCTGGGTCGAGGAGCGGCTCGCCGAGCTCGGCGCCGACACCCCGGTGCTGTTCGACGAGACCGACGGCATCGACTTCGAGGCGGTCGCCGACACGCAGCCCGACGTCATCCTGGCGGCGTACTCCGGCCTGACCAAGGAGGAGTACGACACGCTGAGCCAGATCGCGCCGGTCGTCGCCTACCCCGACCTGGCGTGGGCCACCTCGCTGCAGGACATGATCCGGCTCAACAGCCAGGCGCTCGGTCTGGCCGAGGAGGGGGAGCGGCTCATCGCCGACCTGGAGCGGCAGATCGACGACGCCCTCGGGCAGTACCCCGGGCTGACCGAGCGCAGCGTCATGTTTAGCTGGTTCGATTTGAACGACCTCAGCCAGGTCGGCTTCTACACGACGCACGACACGCGGCCCGGTTTCCTGGCGAGCGTCGGGTTCGCGACCCCCGCGATCGTGGCGGAGCGGTCGGCCGCGTCGGAGTCGTTCTTCGAGACCATCAGCGCCGAGCAGGCGGACCTGTTCGCCGACGTGGACATCATCGTCGCGTACGACACGCCGGACGGCGCCGGGCTGGCCGCCGCCCAGGCGGACCCGCTGCTGTCCCGCATCCCGGCCATCGCCCGCGGTTCGGTGGTGCTCCTCGAAAACGGCACGCCGCTGGCCGCGGCGGCCAACCCCTCGCCGTTGTCCGTGAGCTGGGGCATCAACGACTACATCGCCCTGCTCGCGGCCGCGGCCGAGAAGGTCGACGGTGCCGGCGGGGCCGGCGGACAAGGCTGACGGCGAAGCGTGACCACGCTCGTCGCCCCGCAGCGGTCATCGGACGTCGCGACCCCGCGGCGCCCGGTGACCGCTCGGCTGGCCTGGCTCGGTGTCGTCGCGGTGGCGCTACTGCTGGCCGCCGTGGCCTCGGTCGCCTTCGGGTCCCGCGTGGTCAGCCTGCACGAGATCGTCTCGGCGTTCACCGGCGCCGAGGACGGCATCGGCCAGGCCGCCGTCCTCGGCCGGCTGCCGCGGACGATCCTGGCGCTGCTGGTCGGGGCGACGTTGGGCCTGGCCGGGACGGTCCTGCAGGCCGTGACCCGCAACCCGCTGGCCGACCCCCAGGTTCTCGGCATCACCTCGGGGGCGTCCCTGTTCGTGGTGGCCGCCATCGCCTTCATCGGCCTGTCCAGCCCCATGGCGTACATCTGGGTGGCGATCGCGGGCGCGACCGTGGCGGCGCTGTTCGTCTACGCGATCGGCTCGCTCGGGCGGGGCGGACCCACGCCGCTGAAGCTGGCGCTGGCCGGGGCCGCGACCTCGGCGGCGTTCACCGCCCTGGTCAGCGCGATCCTGCTGCCCCGCATCGAGGTCATGGACGACTTCCGCTTCTGGGAGATCGGTGGGGTCGGCGGGGCGACCTACGCCAAGGTCGCCTTGGTCGCGCCGTTCCTGGCCGTGGGCACGCTGATCTGCCTGGTGTCCGCGCGGGGCCTCAACGCGCTGGCCCTCGGGGACGACGTGGCGGCCGGCCTGGGCGAGCGGGTGCTCCGGACGCGCCTGGTCGCCGCCGCCGGGGCGTTCATCCTGTGCGGCGCCGCCACGGCCGTGGCCGGGCCCATCGGCTTCGTGGGGCTCGTGGTGCCGCACGCCTGCCGCCTGCTCGTCGGGGTCGACCACCGCTGGCTGCTGCCGTGCTCCGCCCTGGTCGGCGCCACGCTGCTCACGGTCGCCGACGTGGTCGGCCGGGTCGTCGCCCGACCGTCCGAAGTGGATGTCGGCATCGTGACGGCCCTGGTCGGCGCGCCCGTCTTCATCGCCATCGTCCGACGCCTGAAGGTGCGGGCCCTGTGAGCGTCGATGCTTCTATGACCGCCGATGTCGTGGTCGCCGGCCGGGTGCGCCGGGCGCGGCACTGGCGCCTGACCGTGAGCATCCTCGCGGTCGCGGTGGTCGTCGCGTTCGCCCTGAGCCTGATGATCGGCCGGACGTTCTACGGCCCCGAGGAGGTCCTGCGCGTCATCGCCGGGCAGACCGTGCCCGGAGCCTCCTTCACCGTGGGCGTCCTGCGCCTACCGCGCGCCGTGCTGGGGATGCTCGTCGGGTTCGCGTTCGGCCTGGCCGGCGTGACGTTCCAGACGATGCTGCGCAACGCGCTCGCCGCGCCCGACATCATCGGGATCAGCTCGGGGGCGAGCGCGGCCGCCGTCTTCGCCATCGTGGTGCTGCAGGTGTCCTCGGCCACGACCGCCTCGGTGCTGGCGATCGTGGCCGCCCTCGTCACGGCGGCCCTCATCTATGTACTCGCGTACAAGGACGGCATCGTCGGGACCCGCCTCATCCTCATCGGGATCGGGATCTCGGCCATCCTCAAGAGCCTGGTGAGCTACATGATCATCCGGGCGGCGGCCTGGGACCTGCAGACCGCCATGCGGTGGCTGACCGGCAGCCTCAACGGCGCCACCTGGAGCCGGGCCCTGCCGCTGGCCGTGGCGATCGCCGTGTTCACGCCCGTGCTGCTCGGCCAGGCGCGCCACCTCGACCTGCTCCGGCTCGGCGACGACACGGCCGCCGCCCTGGGCGTCCGGGTGGGGCGGACCCGCCTGGTCGTCATCCTCGCCGCGGTGGCCCTGATCGCGTTCGCCACGGCCGCCGCCGGCCCGGTCGCGTTCGTGGCCCTCCTGTCCGGGCCGATCGCCGCGCGCATCGTCGGGTCGGCCGGGTCGCTCCTGGTCCCGGCCGGGCTGGTCGGCGCGCTGCTCGTGCTCGTCTCCGACCTGATTGCACAGTACGCCTTCGGCACGCGCTACCCGGTCGGCGTCATCACCGGCGTCGTCGGGGCCCTGTACCTCGTGTTCCTGCTCGTCCGCGTCAATCGCTCGGGAGGTTCGCTGTGACCGACACCCATGTCCTGCGCGTCGAGGGCGTCACCCTCGCGTACGGCGAGCGCACGGTGGTCGAGTCGCTCGACCTGCTCGTGCCCCCCGGACAGATCACCGCCATCATCGGGGCCAACGCCTGCGGCAAGTCGACCCTGCTGCGGGCCATGTCCCGCCTGCTGGCCCCGCGGCGCGGCCGGGTGGTGCTCGACGGCAAGGACCTGCACCGCCTCCCGACCCGCGAGGTCGCGCGCACGCTCGGGCTGCTGCCGCAGTCGCCGATCGCCCCGGAGGGCATCACGGTCTCGGACCTGGTCGCCCGGGGCCGGCACCCCTACCGCGGGCTGCTCGGCCGGTGGACCGCCGAGGACGACGCGGCCGTGGCCCGGGCGCTGGACCTCACCGGCACGGCCGACCTCGCGGACCGACCGGTCGACGAGCTCTCCGGGGGCCAGCGGCAGCGCGTGTGGATCGCCATGGCCCTGGCCCAGGAGACCGACATCCTGCTCCTCGACGAGCCGACGACGTTCCTTGACCTGAGCCACCAGGTGGAGGTGCTGGACCTGCTCACCGACCTCAACCGCGAGCGCGGCACGACGATCGTCATGGTGCTGCACGACCTCAACCTCGCCGCCCGCTACGCCGACCACCTGGTGGCGGTGAAGGCCGGCCAGGTCTACGCCGCCGGGGCCCCGGAGACGGTGCTCGACGCGCAGCTCGTGCGCGAGGTCTTCGCGATGAACAGCCAGGTGGTCACCGACCCGGTGTCGGGCCGGCCGCTCGTCCTGCCGATCAGCCGCCACCACTGCGGGGCCGACCGGCGCGAGCCCGTCGCGCTGGGGGTGTAGCCGTGCGAGCCTTCCACGCCACCGTCGTCGATGTGATCGACCTCAGCCCGGCCATGCGTCGGGTGGTCTTCGGCGGGGCCGACCTGGCCGAGTTCCGCAGCACCGGGGTCGGCGACGAGTACATCCGGCTGCTGTTCCCCCCGCGGCCCGACCAGGTGCCCGACCTGCCGCCGATCGTCGACGGCGCGATCGACTACCGCGCCATCGATGTCAGTCGGTTGCGGACGTACACGGTGCGCGACCACGACCCGGTCACCGGGACGCTCACGGTGGACTTCGTCGTGCACGAGGGCGGCGTGGGCGCCCAGTGGGCCCGGCAGGCCGCGCCGGGCCAGGTGATCGCCATCAACTCGCCCGACGCGCTCTACTCGCCGCCGCCCGGCCTGCAGTGGCTGGTGCTGGTGGCCGACTACGCCGGCCTGCCCGCCGCCGCTCGCATCGCCGAGACGACCGACGACCACGTCCGCGTCCGTCTCATCGTCGAGATCGCCGACCACTCCCACCGCATCCCGATCGCCGCCCGGCCCAACCTCGAGGTCACCTGGCTCATCGGTGGCAACGGCCACGGACCCAGCCGGCTGGAGGAGGTGGTGCGGGCGCTGCCCCGGCCGGAGGGCGTGGGCTACATCTGGGTCGCCGGCGAGAGCCGCGTACTGCGGGGCGTCCGCCGGTACCTGCGCAAGGAGCTCGGCCTGCCGGCGACGGCCTACAAGACCGTCGGCTACTGGATCGAGCGGGCCGAGCAGTGGCGCGAGCGCTACGCGGCCCTCGACGAGGCCACGAAGCGGGAGCTGGAGGCGCTGTGGTCCAGCGGGCGCGACGAGCAGGAGATCGAGGACGAGTACGACGAGCGGCTCGCCCGCCTGGGCCTGTGAGCGTGGTGGCGCGGTCGGCCGTCACCGCGGTGACCGTTCGAGTCGATCGCCGGTGTCGGCGACGGTAGCCCTGGGCACGCCCGACATCCGTAAGCACTCACAGGCATAAGTATGTAACTCCATCGTCGAACAGTCGCACCGTGGCCCGACGGCCCGGTCGTACGCTGACGGTTCACTCACGTGGCTGCGGCCCCGCCGCATGGCCGACCATCCACTGGGAACCATCAAGGGATCGTCGAGTGTGCGCTGCCGTCGATGGCATCGGGTCTACCGTGGCCGGCATGGTGAACGAATCTCTGGCCCGGGAGCTGATCGACATGACCGACGAGGACCAGCGCCTGGTGTCCGGCGCGCTGGGGGACGACCTCGAGGCGCGGTTGGCGTATCGCCGGGTCACCGTCCGCAACGCGGATCGACTCAGGGAGATTCTCGATGAGGTGGGGTGGCCGACGATCAGCCTGGTCGGCGCGGAAGCCGCCCGCCGCGCGTGGCTCGTGGCCCAGCACGCGGACCAGCAGCTCCCCCTGCAACGGCGCGCCCTCGAGCTGATGGCGCAGGCGGTGGAGCGCGGTGACGCGGAAGCCAGCCTGCTGGCCATGCTCCGTGACCGGGTGGCCGTCAACGAGGGTCGGCGCCAGGTCTACGGCACGCAGATATTCCGCATGGCCGACGGTACGCCGGTGCCGTGGCCGTGCGAGGACCCCGAGCGGATGGACGAGCGCCGGGCCGCGGTCGGGCTGGAGCCCTTCGCTGCCTACGTCGCCCGGTACGCGCGCCCCTGAACCGCCTCAGCCCCAGGGCGTACGAGCAGGATCAGCCCGCGCGGCGATGCCCCGGCCGGCCGGGCGACGAATGATCGGGGGCATGTCGGACGAGGCTGAACTGCTGGTGCGGCTGGACCGGGTGACCCGTACCTACGAGGACGGCTCATCCACGGTCGTCGCGCTGGCCGAGACCACCATGGACATTCCCGCCGGCCGGCTCGTCACGGTGATGGGGCCGTCCGGGTCGGGCAAGTCGACCCTGCTGTCGCTCATCGGCGGCCTGGACGTCCCCACCGCGGGCCGCATCACCGTGCTGGGGCGCGACGTCGCGGCCCTGAGCCCGGAGGAGCAGGCCCGGCTGCGCCGGCGGGTGGTGGGGTACGTGTTCCAGGACCTGAACCTGCTGCCCGGGTTGACCGCGGAGGAGAACGTCGCCCTGCCGCTGGAGCTCGACGGGGCGTCCTACCGGTCGGCCGCCACCGCCGCCCGGGAGGCGCTCGCCCGCGTCGGCCTCGCCGGTAAGGAGTCCCGCTTCCCGTCGCAACTGTCCGGCGGCGAGCAGCAGCGGGTCGCGGTCGCGCGGGCGCTGGTCGGTGGCCGGCGCGTGATCCTGGCCGACGAGCCCACGGGCGCGCTGGACAGCGCGACCGGGAGCGCGGTCATCGAGCTGCTGCGCCGGTTCTGCGACACCGGCGGGTCCTGCGTGATGGTGACCCACAACCCCGCGCACGCCGAGGTGGCCGACATCGTGGTCCGGCTGCGCGACGGCGTGGTCACCGACGTCGAGGAGCGTCGCGTTCCGGGGCGGGCGGCATGAGCGCCCGCGCGGCCCTGCTGCGGCTGGCCCGCCGGGACGCGCGCCAGCACGCCCGCCGGACGCTGCTCATGCTGACGCTCATCGCGCTGCCCATCGCCGGCACCGCGCTGGCCGCCACGCTCTTCGTGACCGTGCGGGTCACCGGCGAGGATCGGGCGACCGCGGCGATGGGGCACGCCGACGTGGCGCTCTATGCGTCGACGCGGGGTGATTCCGGGTCGCCGGGGGACGCTGAGTCGCCGGGTGATGTCGGGCGACCGGGCGGCGCCGGCCCGGACTGGGCGCAGGCCGAAGACCTGCTCGGCCCGGTCGAGCACGTCGAGCCCGTGGCGATCCGCACGCGACAGCTCGGCCAGGGTTCCTCCACTGTGGAGGCTGCCATCTGGGCGTCGGACGAGTCCCGGACGATCCGGCAGATGCTGCACCTGGTCGACGGCGCCTGGCCCGACCAGCCGGGCGAGCTGCTGCTGACCCCGGCCCTGGCGGCCGACCTGGGCGTGCGGGTCGGCGACCCGGTGATGCTCGACGGCGTCCGGTACGACCTCGTCGGGATCGCCCGCGACCGGCTCGACCTCGACCGGCGCGTCGGCGCGACCGTCCTCGGCGCCCAGACCCCGACCGCCTGGTTCGTCACGCTCCCCGCCGGCACCACCCTCGACCTCGCCACGAGCAGCGCGCTGGAGGCCCGCGGCTTCATCCCGGCGCACCGCACCACGATCGTCACGTCGAGCGGGGGCGAGGCGGTGCTCGGCATCGTGCTGCTGGGCGGCCTCGGCTTCGTGGTGGTCATGCTCGTGGCCGCGGCGGCGTTCGCGGTCGTGGCCGAGCAGCGCCGCCTCGACCTGGCCCGGCTGCGGGCGGTCGGCGCCACCCCGCGCCAGCTCCGCGCCGCGGTCACGGCGAGCGGCTGGGTGGTGGGTGCGCTCGCGGCCGCGGCCGGGGTCCTGGTCGGGGTCGGGGCGGTCGTCGTGGCCCGGGGACTGCTCGAGCGCCTCGCCGACCGGGCCATCACCGAGGTGCGGGTGCCCTGGGCCGTCCTGGGCGCGATCGCCGCCGTCGGGGTGCTGACCGCGGTCGTCGCGGCGCGGGCGCCGGCCCGGCGAGCCGCCGAGGGAGCGGCGAAGCAGGCCCTGGCCGGGACCGCCGCCCTGCGGCCGTGGGAGCGGCCGCCGGTCGCCCGGATCGTCGTCGGGCTCGTCGGCATCGCGGGCCTGGTGGTGTTCGTCGTCGTGGCCCCCCGGACCGAGCTTTTCGCCGGGGCGGTCATCACCCTGGCCCTGGTGGTGCTGGCGATCATCGGCGCGGGCGGCGCCGGGCAGGTGGTGGTCAGCGGGGTGGCGCGGCTCCTGCGCACCCGCGCCCGGCCGACGCTGCGGATCGCCCTGCGCGACCTCATGCGGATGCCGTCGCGGGTCACCCCGATCGTCACCGCCCTGGTCGCCGTGCTGGCCCTCAACGTCCTGCTGGTCGGCTTCGTCGAGGCGGCGACCGAGGCGCGCCAGACGAGCGGGGCCTCGGTCCGGCTCGGGCCGGAGCACTTCCACATCGACGGGCCCACGCCGGCCGCCGCGCTCGCCGACATCCGGCAGGCGCTGCCGGTTCGCCACGTCGCCTCGCTGCGGATCGTGCAGCCGACCGGGACCGATCTGGAGACCGTCACGGCCGGCCAGCTGCCCTACGTCGGCCTGGCCACCGACGAGCTGCTGGAGAACCTCGGCCTGGCCGAGCTGCGGGCCGACGTCGTGGCCGGCCGCACGATCGTGGTGAACTCCGCCCAGCCCGTGCCGCCCATCCTCGCCCCGCACGGCGTCCGGGCGATCCAGGTCGACGCCTGGCCGCGGGACGTGCCGCCGATCCTCGTCCCGCCGGCCACGCTCGACGCCGCGGCCCTGCTTCCGGCCCGGGACGGCACGCGGCTGATGGTCCGGCTGGAGCGGCCGGTCACCGCCGAGGACCTCGCGGTCGCCACCGCGATCGCGGGCCGGTACGACCAGCGCATCCAGGGCGCGGTGCCGCCGCCGGCCATCGACCCCGGCCAGGTCCGCACCCTCGCCACCACCGCCACCGCGCTGGTCGCGCTGTTCGTCGCCCTGGCCGGGCTGGCGCTGCTCACCGCCGAGGCCCAGTCGGCCGACCGGACGCTCATCGAGGTGGGCGCCCCACCGCGGCTGCCGCGGCGCCTGGCCGCGATCCGGGCGCTGCTGCTGTGCGGGCTCGCCGCGGTGCTGGCGCAGGTCATCGGCGCGTCCGCCCTCTCCGCGGTGACCGGGGCGGGGTCGACGTCGTCGCTCACCGAGCGGGTCGTGGTGCCGGGCGCGGCCACGGTGGCGGTCACCCTGCTCATCCCGCTGGTCGCGGCCGGACTGAGCTGGGCGCCGTGGCAGCGGGTCCGCCGGGCCGCGGTGGCCGGCCTGCCGGCGTTCCGTCGCCGCTGAACGCCGGCCCGTTCGGGCGCAACGCCCGGACGGGCCGGCCGCTCACCCGCCGGCGCGACCAGGGTGACGGTTGTGACGCGCCGGGCCACGGCATACGGCAGACTCGGTGAATGCGCATCCCGGGCATCGACATCGCGCGCGGTCTCGCTCTGCTCGGGATGTTCGTGTCCCACGCCGCGCCCCCGATCGGCGGCGCCGGGATCGCCGCCACCCTCATCGAGGTCCCCGACGAGCGGTCGCGCCTGCTGTTCGCCATCACCGCGGGCCTCGGGCTCGGGCTGCTCACCGGCGGCGTCCGGCCGCCGGGACCCCCGGCCCCGGGGGAGGACGGGCGGGGCGTGCTGCGCCGCCAGATCGCGATCCGCGCGGCCTGCCTGCTGATGCTCGGCATCGCGCTGCAGGCGACCGGCGTGCTGGTGTACGTGATCCTCGACGAGTACGGGATCGCGTTCCTGCTCATGCTGCCGATCGTCTTCGCGCCGGTGCGCTGGCTCCTCCCGGCGGGCGTGGCCCTGCTGGTGGTGGCCCCCGGGGCGATGGCCGCGCTCGCCGCGCTCCTGGGCGAGCCGACCACGCCGCTGGACGACTGGTTCGTCACCGGCGCCTACCCCGTGCTCACCTGGGTGGCGGTCATCATGATCGGGGTCGGGATCGTCCGGCTCGACCTGACCCGGCGCGCGGTCGTGGCCACGGCCGGTGGCCTCGGGCTCGTCGCCATGGTCGCCGGGCTCGGCCTGTCGGTCACGCTCGGTGGCGACGGCATCGCGGCGGAGCCGAGCGTCGATGACGTGCCGCTGGCGATCGCCGCCGTCGGTACGTCGGCGTTCACGGTCGGCAACGTGGGCTTCGGCGTGGCGCTCACGATGCTGTGCGTGGCGCTCACGTCGACGGTCGGCGGGCCGCCCCGGCGTGTCGCCCGGGGCATCGCGGCCGGGCTGGTCCCGATCGGGGCGGCCGGCGCGATGCCGCTGACGGTCTACACCGTCCACCTGCTCGTGCTGCGTGCGGTCACCTACGAGACGCCGGGGGGCTATCCGACCGACGACGGCTGGCCCGTGGTGATCGGGCTGGTGGCCGGCGCGCTCACCCTGCCCTGGCTGTGGCGGCGGTACTTCGGCCGCGGTCCGCTCGAGTACGTCATCGGCCGGTTGAGCGGGCGCGTGCCGGCGCCCGGACGGGCCGACCCGGTGGTGCGCGAGGTGACCCGGGTGGCGGGCGACCGGGAGCCGACCCGGATCCCGAGCGACCGGACCCGAAGCGACGGGGTGCTGGGCGATGAGATGCCGGGCGACCGGATCCCGGGCGATCGGATCCCGGGTGACCGGATATCGCGCGAATAGGGTCATTCCGGCGGAGTCGCTCTGTCCGGCTGAGCCGCTCTGTCCGGTGGAGCCGCTCTGTCCGGTGGAGTAGTCCCGTCCGGCCGCGACTCCACAGTGGACAGCGCCCCCGGCCGTGCCGCCGGTCGACGCTCGCCCGGGCACCCTGGCTCGCGCCGGAGGGGCCCGCGCTAGGCTGCTGGTCGTGGATGGACCGGCGGTGGGCGGGACGCGAGGTGTGGAGGCCCTCGCGGGGCGCCCGAGCGCCCGCACGGCCGTCGTCTGGCAGGTGCTGCAGCGGGAGCTGGACCGGGCCGCGGGGGCGGGGCGCTGGCCGCTGCAGGTCGTCGACGTGGGCGGGGGCACCGGGGGTTTCGCCGTGCCGTTGGCCCGCGCCGGTCATGATGTGACCGTTATCGATGCCAGTCCGGACGCGCTCGCCGCGCTGACGCGGCGGGCGGCCGAGGCCGGGGTGTCCGGCCGGATCCGGGCCCTGCAGGGAGACGCCGACTCGCTCGCCGAGTCGGTCGAGCCCGGACAGGCCGACCTCGTGCTGTGTCACAGCGTGCTGGAGGTCGTCGACCAGCCTTCCGAGGTCGCCGCCGCCGTCGCCACGATCCTGCGACCGGGCGGCGCGGCGAGCGTCCTGGTGGCGAACCGGGCCGCCGCGGTGCTCGCCCGGGCGATGGCGGGTCAGTTCGACCTCGCACTCAGCGGGATCGATGGAGCTCCCGGTGGTCGCGACACCGTGCTGCGCCGCTACGACGTCGAGTCCGCCACCGCGCTGCTGGCCAAGGCGGGCCTGGTCGTCGACGAGGTGCACGGGGTGCGGGTCGTGGCCGACCTGGTCCCGGGCGGAGTCGCCGAGCGGGAGCACGAGGGCCTGGTCGCCTTCGAGCTCGCCGCGGCCGGGCGGGCGCCGTACCGGGACATCGCGACGCAGGTGCACCTGTTGGCGCGTCGCGCGTGAACGCCCCGGGGACGCTCGTACGGCCCCGCTACGGCGAGGCCAGCCTGGCCGACCTCCTGCCCAGCGTGCTGTCCTGTCTCGGCGTTCCGGATGCCCGTGACTCGCTGGGCCTGGAGTACGTGCTGCACGACATCCGCACCGTGGTCGTGCTGCTCGTGGACGGCTTCGGGCACCAGCTGCTGCCGATCGCCCGGCGCTCGGCGCCGACGCTGGCCGCGCTCGCCGTCGGCGCACCGGTGCTCACGGCCGGCTTTCCGACCACCACGCCCACGTCGCTGACCACGCTCGGCACGGGCGCCCCGCCCGGGTCGCACGGCGTGGTCGGGTTCTTCCTGCGGGTGCCGGGAACCGACCAGATCCTCAACCACATCCGCTGGGACGACGACCCCGACCCGCTGCGCTGGCAGCCGTTGCCGACCCAGTTCGACCGGGCGCGGCGGGCCGGCGTGGGTGCCTGGGTGGTGAGCCGGCCCGAGTACGACGGCTCCGGCCTGACCCGGGCGGCGTTCCGGGGCTCCCGGTACGTGCCGGCGGCCGACATCGACGCGGTTGCCGAGAAGGTTATCGAGATCGCTCGATCGGCGCGAGGACCGACGCTCATCTATACCTACGACCCGTGGGTGGACAGTTGCGGCCACGTCTACGGGGTGGGCTCGGTGCAGTGGCATCGCGCGGTGGCCGAGGTCGACCACCTGGTGCGGATCCTGCTGGAGCGCCTGCCCCGCCACGCGGCCCTGGTGGTCACCGCCGACCACGGGCAGATCAACGTGCCGGAGGAGAGTCGCATCGATCTCGATGCCGATCCGCGCCTGCGGGACGGCGTCGAGGCGGTGGCCGGGGAGGCGCGGGTGCGCTACCTGCACACGGTCGCGGGCGCGCAGGACGACGTCATCGCGACCTGGCGGTCGATCGTCGGCGACACGGCCGTGGTCATCCCGCGCGAGCAGGCGGTGGCGGAGGGGTGGTTCGGCCCCATCCCCGAGGCGCACCTGCAGCGGGTCGGCGACGTGGTGGTGATCTGCACGGGGGACGCCGTCGTGCTGGCGACCAAGACCGACCCGCCCTCGGTCGCCACCCTCGTGGGCTTCCACGGCTCGGCCACGCCCACCGAGATGCACGTTCCCCTGCTGATCGGCCGCCGCTGACCGCGGCGCCGGGTGTCGGGGGCGGCGGTTACCCTCCGGCCGTGGCGCCGGAGTTGCCCGACGATACGGGGTGCACGGTCCTGCACGTGGACATGGACGCCTTCTACGCCGCGGTGGAGGTGCGCCGGCGGCCCGAGCTCGCGGGCCGGCCGGTGGTGGTGGGCGGCACCGGCCCGCGCGGCGTGGTCAGCTCCGCGAGCTACGAGGCCCGGGCGTACGGCGTGCGCAGCGCGATGCCCATCGGACAGGCCCGCCGCCTGTGCCCGCAGGCGGTGTTCCTGCCGCCCGACATGGCGGCCTACGTCGAGGCGTCCCGGGCGGTGATGCGGATCTTCCACGACGTGACCCCACTGGTCGAGCCGCTCTCGATCGACGAGGCCTTCCTCGACGTGGCCGGCGCCCAGCGGATGCTCGGCTCGCCGGCGACGATCGCCCGCCTGATCAAGCGACGCATCGCCGACGAGCTCGGGCTGACCTGCACGGTCGGGGTGGCCGGCACGAAGTTCGTGGCCAAGCTGGCCTCCACCCACGCGAAGCCCGACGGGCTGCTGGTGGTGCCGATGGCCGGGGTGCTCGAGTTCCTCCACCCCCTGCCGGTCGACGCGCTGTGGGGAGTGGGTGACCGGACCGCCGAGGTGCTGCGGCGGCTGGGCCTGCGGCGGGTCGGCGACGTGGCGACCGCGCCCATCGGGATGCTCCGCCAGGCGCTGGGCGAGGCGGCCGCCCGGCACCTGCACGAGCTGGCCTGGGGGCGTGACCCGCGTCCGGTGCTCGGCGGCGGGCGGGTCGAGAAGTCCATCGGTTCGGAGACCACGTTCGATACGGATGTGTCCGACGTGGACACAGTCCGCCGGACGCTGCTCAGCCTGGCCACCCGCGTCGGGGCGCGCCTGCGGCGCTCCGGGCGCGTGGGCCGTACGGTCACCATCAAGGTGAGGCTCGCGGACTTCCGGACGCTCACCCGGTCCCGCACGCTGGCCGCGCCCACCGACGTGGCCCGGGAGATCTTCGCGGCGGCCTGGACCCTGTTCACGCAGACCCTGTTCACGCAGCTGACCCGACGCTCCGGCCAGCCGAGCGGGGTGCTGGCCGAGCGCATTCGGCTGCTCGGCGTCCGGGTCGAAGGGCTGGAGGCCACCGACGGGGCGCCCCGGCAGCTCGCCCTTGGCGAGCGGGAGCACGGCTGGCGGGACGCGGAGCGCGCGGCCGACGCCGTGGTGGCCCGGTTCGGCGCGGCCGCGGTCCGACCGGCCAGCCTGTTGTCCGCCGACGACCACGACGCGGAGTTCGTCGGATCGGGACAAACCGACCAGACGAGTGGAGACGATGTCATCCCATGACCAAACGCGGACAGAAGGTGGCTTCGATCGGCTTTCCGACTGGGTGTACCGCTCGTAGACTTCTTGTATGCGGCCTATCGGCTGCATACGGTTGGCCAGCCGATTTGGGTGGACCGACCGGGTCGGAGCCCAATTTCTGACGCGAGCCCTCGTGGGTCGCGAGGAGCCGGGGAGGGACGCCGTGCCGCTGTCCGAGCACGAGCAGCGGCTGTTCGAGCAGATCGAGCGGTCGCTGGCCGAGGATTCGAAGTTCGCCTCGGCGGTTC
>Ga0310834_100106_pt1 | contig 158738 bp, 167 predicted proteins | sample SM_ome_2_FD_201314 | JGI IMG/M metagenome (GOLD analysis project Ga0310834, IMG submission 201314) | Sorghum-adapted microbial communities enriched on stacked mutant (SM) sorghum from Joint BioEnergy Institute, Emeryville, California... ... | reverse complement strand
TCAACCGGGCCGGGCGCCACCCGCCCGGCACCACCCGAAACGCCGAACGGCCGCGCCCCTCACCCGAGCGCGGCCGTTCACGTTTCCGGCTCGTCGCCGTCGTTTATCCGGGGGAAGTGACTAGGCGAGGATGACCGCGCGCTCGGGCGCGACGACCGAGATGAACGCCTCGACGACGGCGGGGTCGAACTGCTCGCCGCTGCAGCGCAGCAGCTCGTCGATCGCCTCGTCGCGCGAGCGGCCCGCGCGGTAGGCGCGGTCGGCGACCATCGCCTCGTACGCGTCGCACACCGCGACGATCCGCGCGACGAGCGGGATCTCCTCGCCGGCCAGGCCGTCGGGGTAGCCGCCGCCGGTCCAGCGCTCGTGGTGGCTGCGCGCGACCGGCGCGACCGGGGCGAGCGCGGGGTCGGCGAGCAGGATCCGCTCCCCGATCACCGTGTGCCTGCGCATGAACTCCCACTCGTCGTCGTCGAGCGGACCGGGCTTGTCGAGAATCGCGTCGGGGATCGCGGTCTTCCCGATGTCGTGCAGCTCGCCGCCCAGCCGGGCGATCTCGACGGTCTCGTGGCCGGCGCCGAGCGCGGCGGCGACGTCCGCCGCCCAGCCCGCGACCTCGTGGGTGTGGCTGCCGAGCGACGGGTCGCGCTCGCGGACGATCTGCAGCAGGGCGGCCGTCGCGTCGACGTCGGGGACGCGGCGGCGGCGCCCGGTGCCCTTCTCGGCGTACATGCGCTGGTCGGCGAGGCGCAGGACGTCGGTGACGTCGCGCGCGTCGCCGGGCAGCGACGCGATGCCGGCGGACGCGCCGATGTCGAAGCCCTCGCCGCGGTCGCTCAGCGCCCGGCGGGCGGCGGCCACGAGCACGGACGGGTCCTCGCTGCCGGTGACGAGGATGCAGAACTCGTCGCCGCCCATCCGGTAGGCGCGGGCGGCAGGGTGGACGGTCTGGTGCAGCGCCTGCCCGAGCCGCTGGAGGAGCGAGTCACCGGCCGGGTGGCCGAACGTGTCGTTGTAGTGCTTGAACCCGTCGAGGTCGAAGAGCGCGAGGGTCAGCGGGCGCTCCTCGGTCGCCCGGAACGCCGCGGCTTGCAGGTCGGCGATGAGCGCGCGGCGGTTCGCCAGCCCGGTGAGCGCGTCGGTCAGCGCCTCGCGGCGGGCGTGGTCGAGCAGCCGCGCGTTGTCGCTGTTGACCAGCCACTGGCGGGCGAGCGCGGCGACGAGGCTCGCGCCGGCGAGCGCGGCCGCGAGGCGGTGGTAGGCGCCCGACGCGCCGAGCAGGGTCGCGACGGCGACCGCCCCGAGGACCACCGGCGGCAGCGCCGGACGCGGGCCCGGCTCGACGATCCGCCGGCCGGCGGTCTGCTGCAGCGCGAAGATCGCGAACGCCAGGCACCACGCGGACGCCAGGAACAGCGGGAACGACGACCAGCCCAGCGGCTCGCCCGGATCGCGCAGCCCCGCGCGGATGTCGACGGTGTTGCCGGCCAGGAACAGCGTCATGTCGGCCACGAGCGGCACCCAGACCCACCGCGGCCAGCCGTTCAGGACGGCGGCGCCGGCGAGGAAGCCGAGCGCGAGCACGTCGAGCACCGGGTACAGCGAACGCAGGTCGGTGACCGCCGGGTCGGCGAGCGCGCCGTCGACGAGCCACGGTCCGACCGCCAGCGCGAACAGCCCGGCCAGCGCGAACGCGCCGACGAGCCCGTCGAGCACCGCGCGCACGTCGATCCGCGGGCTGCGGGCGGCGACGAGCAGCGCGAGCGCCCCGTACAGCAGCGGGTAGCGCACGATCCACAACACGTCGCCGGCCCCGAACCCGCCGTCCGGGGCGGCGTGTCCGCTCGGCATCCCGAACGCGCCGGCGACCGCGGTGACCGCGAGCCCGAGCGCCACGCCCGTCCACGCCACCGTCTCGCGCCTCGTGGCCAGGCCGCGCGCGAGCGCGATCGCCATCGGCACGAGGACGGCGAGGTTCAGCAGCGGCTCCCACGCCGCGCGGGCGTCGCGCGCGGCCGCGTAGACGACGCCGCCCGCCGCCGCGAGGACCAGCCCGCAGCCCAGGGCGATCCACCCCGCCCGGGGCACGCCGAGCCGCGCTGGGCCGGCGGGGCCGGGGGACGAGATCGGGGGATGCGCGGACAAGGCGGCTCTGAGAAGTCGGTTCCGGGTCCCGCCGCTGCGGCGACCGACCGGTGGGCCGGCCCGCTCGGGCCGGTCGCTCCCCGCATCGGCGGAGGCCGGGTGGCGATTGACCTGCACATGGTGGCAGGGGGGACGCCCGTCCAGAAGACCGGCAGTCCGCTTCCCAGGGTGTGCGCGCGCTCAGCCGCCGGGCTCGATGACGCGCCAGGCCGCCTCGGCCAGCGTGGCGGCGACCGCGTTGTCGCGGCTCGTGTCGCCGGAGCGCACGAGCTGATGGCAGACGCGCTCGACCATCCAGGCGATGACCTCGGCCATGAGCTCGGGGTCGGCGTCCTGGCCCGGCCGCCCCTCCCAGCGCCGGCGCAGGTGGTCGGCCAGCTCGCCGGCCAGGCGGTGGACGATGCCGAGCCACGCCTCGCGGACCGCCGCGTCGTACTCGGCCAGCTCGACGAGCGACGCGGACACCGCCGCGTGCTCGCGCCAGTTGGCGACGAGCTCGCGGACGATCCGCTCGAACGCCTCGCGGTCGGAGGTCGGATCGGCGAGCACCGGCAGCGCGTGCTCGAGCCACGGCTCCATGTCCTGGTCGGCGAGCGCGGTGACGAGCTCGGCCTTGCCGCTGAAGTGCACGTAGAACGTCGCGCGCGAGACGCCCGCCTCGGACACGATCCGCTCGACGCTCAGGCCCGCGACCGGCGCGCCCTCCTGGAGCAGCCGGCGCAGCGCGTCGAGGATCTGGCGCCGCGTCGCCGCGCGGCGCTCGCGCCCCACGCTGGCCTGGACCGTGAAGCCCCGGGCCGGGGTCACGCGGCCTCGGGCGTGAACTTCACCGGCAGCGACTTGAGCTGGTTGAGGAACACCGACTTCGCGCGCTGCGGCTCGCCGGCGAGCTCCATGTCCGGGAAGCGGCGCAGCGTCTCCTCGAACAGCAGCCGCAGCTCCAGCCGGGCGAGCGCGGCGCCCAGGCAGAAGTGCCGGCCGCCCCCGCCGAACGCCTGATGCTCGGGCTTGCGCCGCACGTCGAACACGTCGGGATCCTCGTAGACCGTCTCGTCGCGGTTGCCCGAGACATACCAGAGGAGGACCTTGTCGCCCTCCCGGATCGTCTGCCCGTGCAGCTCGACGTCGCGGGTCGCGGTGCGGCGGAAGTGCGCGAACGCCGGGAAGCAGCGCAGGCACTCCTCGACCGCGGCGGGGATGAGCGACGGGTCGTCGAGCAGGAGCCTGCGCTGCTCGTCGTTGCGCAGCAGCTCGAGCATCCCGCTGCTGTACGTCGACCGCGTCGAGTCGTTGCCGGCGGCCCCGAGCAGGCCGAGGCCCATGAAGATCTCGAAGTCGGTGAGGGTCTCGCCGTCGACCTCGGCGAACGCGAGCACCGTGATGAGGTCGTCCTGCGGGTTCCTGCGGCGCTCGGCCACGCGCTCGCACGTGCGCTTGAAGCTCTCCTCCATCATGCGGGCGACCGACTCGAGGTCGGGCCGCAGGTCCTCGTCGCCGAAGCCGAGCGCGAGGTTCGTGTTGCGGACGTTCTCCTCGTCCTCCTCGGGCGGCGAACCGATGAACGACCCGATCACGCGCGCGACGACCGGCGCCGCGACGTCGTGGACGAGGTCGCACTCGCCGCGGGGGGCGACCTTGTCGAGCGTCCGGGTGACGATCGCGCGGATGCGGTCCTCGTGCTCGGCGATGCGGCGCGGCGCGAACCCGCGCTGGAAGAGCGCCTTGAGCCGGTCGTGGCGCGGCGGGTCCTGCGAGATCATCATCTGCCGCTGCGCCTCGAGCGGGATGCCGAAGTCGTCGAGGATCATGATCCCGCCGCGCTCGGACGAGAAGTCGCGGAAGTCCAGGCTGATCTCGCGGATGTCCTTCGCGCGCGTGATCGACCAGAAGCCCGCCTCGTGCGGGTAGTCGCCGAGCTCGCTCCAGTGCACCGGCGCCTCGCGGCGCAGGCGGGCGAACAGCTCGTAGGGCGGGCCGTCGACCCACAGCGAGAGGTCGCTGATGTCGAGCCGGCGGAGGTCCTGGACGTCCATGGCGACGGGCATGGCGCCGGACCTTACAGAGCGTCAGACAGGGTGTCCAGAACGGGTTGGCCGGACAGCCAGGAGCGCGGGCCGGCCGGCGCGGTAGCGTCCGGTCATGCGCATCCTCTCGATCGACGGCGGTGGGATCCGCGGGATCATCCCGGCGCTGGTCCTGGCCGATCTCGAGGAGCGGACCGGCCGCCGCGTGGCCGAGCTCTTCGACCTGGTCGCCGGCACCTCGACCGGCGGCATCCTCGCGTGCGGGCTGACGCGCCCGGGCGCCAAGCGGGCCGCGGAGCTCGTCGACCTGTACCGGCGGCGCGGCCCGGTGATCTTCCGCCGCTCGCTGTGGCAGCGGATCGTCAGCGCGGACGGGCTGATCGACGAGAAGCACGACGCCCGCGAGCTGCGGCGCGCGCTGACCGACGAGCTCGGCGACGTGCGCCTGTCGGACGCGACGACGCGGCTGCTCGTGACCTCGTACGACCTCGTCGCGCGCGAGCCGCACTTCTTCAAGTCGTGGCGGCCCGAGCGCGACGCGCCGATGGTCGAGGTGGCGCACGCGACGTCCGCGGCGCCGTCGTACTTCGAGCCGGTCGCGCTCGACGGGCGCTCGCTCGTCGACGGCGGCGTGTTCGCGACGAACCCGGCGATGTGCGCGTACGCGGAGGCGCAGCGCCTCGAGCCGGGCGAGCCGTGCTACATCGTCTCGCTCGGCTGCGGCGTGCAGACCCGGTCGATCCGGCACGAGGACGCCGCGGGGTGGGGGCTCGTCGAGTGGGTCCGGCCGATCCTCGACGTCGTGTTCGACGGCGTGGCCGACACGGTCGACTACCAGCTCCGCCATCTGTGCATGGAGGGCGGGTACGTGCGCCTGCAGACCGTGCTCGACCGCGCGTCGGACGCGCTCGACGACGCGAGCGCCGCGAACCTGCGCCTGCTGGAGGAGCAGGGCCGCGAGCTCATCGCCGCCTCGGAGGAGACGCTCGCCGCGGTCGCCCGCCGGCTCACGGCGGCGTGACCGGCAGCACCAGCCGCGACGAGCCGGTGACCACGCCGCTCGACCGCCGGCGGCTCCGGCAGGGAGGCGAGCGACCGGCCGACGAGGTGCAGGCGGATCCGGTGGCCGCGCCTGGTCGGGAGCGACGTGACCGCCGGATAGGCCTGCCACGTGCGGCGCGCTCTCGCCCGCGTGGTCAGCGAGCCGTCGTTGACGGACGGCGCCGTGCCGCTGCGCCGCGGGTCGAGGTACAGTGAGCGCCACCGCGTGCCGGGAATCGGCCAGTCGTCGGCGGCGCCCCATGAGCCGGAGCATCGCGGATGCGAACGACGATGTTCGCGGTTCCTCGGCGTCGCTGCGCTCGGCTGCCGGAGATCCGGTGCCCGCACCCGATGGCGCGCACGCGCTCCGCGGAGAGCGCCGCGCGGCGAGACGCCCTCAGCCGTCCTCGCCCGCCCGCTCGTCCCGCCGGCGCTGCCGGTCGCCGGCCGACGACCGCCGGTCCGCCCCCGCGTCCCGCCGGTCGCCGGCGGAGTGCCATCGGTCGCCGGCGGCGTCCTCACGGGCCTGCGCGGCCCGTTCGGACTCGTCCTCGGCGAACGCGTCGCGGACTGCGGCGCGCAGGTCGCGCCCGGCGGCCTCCTTGTCCCGGCGCTCGGCGGCTCGATCGCGCTCGTCAGCCGCCCGGTCGTGCTCGTCACGGTCGTCGGAGGGCATGCACGCAGGCTAGCCGTCCCGACAACGCAGGTTGCCGGAGGGAGCCGCCGGGCAATGCGGGAGTGTGCCGACCGCGTCCTGGACCATCCCGGCGCTCGCCGACGAGGTCGGGCCCGTCCGCTGGGCGGCGGTCGAGTTCGCGCGCGGCGAGGGCGTCCCCGACCTCACGCTCGAGAGCGTTCGGCTCGCGGTGTCCGAGGCGGTCACGAACGCGGTCCTGCACGCCTTCCGCACGCACGAGCACCCGGGCACGGTGACGGTCACCGTGGTGGTGACGGCCGGCCGGCTCGTCGAGGTCGTCGTGCGCGACGACGGCATGGGGATGAGCAGCCGCACCGACTCTCCCGGGCTGGGGCTCGGGCTGCCGCTCATCAGCGCCGCCGCGGACGCCGTCGAGCAGCGGGTCCCCGCCGACGGCGACGGGCTCGAGCTGTGGATGTGCTTCCGGTTCGAGGACGCCGGCGGCGGCCTCGGCGGCTGACGGGCGACCGCGCGGCCGCCCGTCAGACGGCCCGGGTCACGGCGCCCCGTACTGGTCGATCGCGTACGGCAGCAGCCCGCACGCCTCGAGCCGGTCGGCCGGCGCGCGGAACGTCACCTGCACGACGCCCGGGTGGCGCCCGATCTCGATCGCGCCCGCGATCGTCGCGCGGTTCATGACCTCCGGGACGCTCAGGCCGAGCAGGTCGGCGGCGCGGCGCAGCCCGTTGTCGGTCGCGGCGTTCAGGTCCGGGCCGGTGCCGATGACCGAGATCGGCAGCGACTCCTCGAGCCGCTCGACCCCGTGGCGGCGGGCGAGCGCCTCGGCGCGGCGCTTCTCCTCGGCCGACAGCGGCCGCGCGAGGTGCGGCAGGTCCTCGACGAGCGGGAAAAGGATCGGCCCGTCGTTGCCGAGGCCCTTGAGCACCTCGACCTGCAGCGTCACGGTCCCGGCCGTGTCGGTGGTGTGCCCGGCGATCTCGCCGTCGCCCTGCATCGCGTGCATGTCGCCGAGGTAGACGCCGGCGCCGGGGATCTTCACCGGGCAGACGAGGATCGCGCCCGCGCGGACCGCGTCGATGTCCATGTGCCCGTCGGTCTTGTGCCGCTGGAGCTCCTCGGCGGTCAGCGCGTAGCGGTGCGGCGCGCCGACGAGGAACGCGCCGAAGTCGCCGGCGTTGTGCGAGTCGGGGATCGTCGTCGACGGCGTCGTGCCGAGCTGGCCCATGAACGGCCGCATCCGGGTCGCGAGGCCGATGATGTCGTGCGGCGCGAAGCCGAGGATCGGGTTCTGGACCGAGTTGTCGGGCAGCGCCGCGTACCGGGCCGCGTCCCGGGCGAAGGTCTCGGCGGCCTCGCGGCCGACGGTGACGCCGACGCTCCGCACGTCGTCGTAGGCGATCGTGTAGCCGTTCGTGAACGTGAACGGCGTCGCGTCGGCGCCGCACTTGGCGCAGCGCACCGACTCGGGCCCGATGCCCTCGACGCGCGTGGCGGGCCACTCGGTGCCGCAGCCCGGACAGACCGCCGCGCAGTACGGGTCGCCGTTGAAGCGGCCCTCCATCGGCTGGTCGTTACCCGACGCGCTCGCGATCGACGTGACCTCGACGTCCTTGATGCGCAGCGCGACGGCGTCGCCGACGTCGGCGCCGTCGACGAGCACCGGCGTGCACACCTCGTGGCCGCCGCGGATCGACGGCGTGATCATCGGGCCCCAGCAGCCGGGGGTGGAGTTCCACACGATGTGGCCGCCGTCGGCCACGGTGCCTGCGAACGGGATGTCCGGCCCGAGCAGGCCGTCGGTGAACGTGTCGACGAACACGGTCTGGCGGACCTCGCCGGTAACGGCGGGTGCCTCATCGATGGCCATGCGGAACCTCCTGGGTCATGCGCTCAGCCTCCGGGGGTCGGCATGAGCAGGGCGAGCTCGTCGCCCGCGCGCAGCTCGTGCGTGCGGGCGACCTGGCTGCCTCCCACGACGGTCAGCACGCTGCCGAGCGCGGGGGCGAGGTCGGGATGCGCGTCGGCCAGGCGCTCACAGGCGTCGGCGACCGTCGCGGGGGGCGCGACGTCCAGCGTGAGGAACGGCGCCGGCGCGAGCCGTGCGATGCCGTGCCCGAGACGCACGCGGATCGTCACATGACCGATCGTAACGGCCCTACGAGGAGTCGCCCGCGCCGAGCTGCCACTGCGGCGCCCCGACCTCGAGCGTCATCGACGACGGCTCGCCCGGCCCGTCGGGCTCGGGCGCCGGCGCGGGTCCGGCGATGAGCCCGGGTGAGGTCCGGTTGACCTGGAGCTGGAAGACGTCGGGCCGGTTGTAGTGGCCGGCGAAGTCGTGGCGCAGCTTCATCCGGATGCCGAGCTCGAGGTCGCAGTCGGCGTAGAGGATGTCCTCTTCGTGGCCGAGCGGGCCGGCGACGACCTGGCTGAGCGGGTTGACGATCACCGAGCCGCCGGCGAAGTCGGGGTTGCGGATGACCTCCTCCTGCTCGCGGCTGAGCTGCAGGCGGTCGATCGTGTGCTCGTCGACGGTGCCGCACGAGGCGACGACCCACGCCTTGGACATCTGCGCGAACGCCTGCGAGTCGATCATCACCCGCTTGCGCAGCGGGTCGCCGAAGGTGGGGAAGTGGTTCGGCCAGCTCTGCACGTGCACGAGCGGGTACTGCGTGGTGAGCGCGAAGATCGCCAGCGGGTTGGAGTTCTCGCCGCAGATCAGCGCGCTCGCGGGCCCGAAGTCGGTCTGGAACGCGGTGAGCGTGTCGCCGTGCCCGCCGGTGTGGACGAGCCGCTCGCCGACAGTCGGCATGAGCTTCTGGTGCTTGCCGAGCAGCTGACCGTCCGGCCCGATGAACACCTGTGAGTTGTAGAGCGTGCCGAACGTGTTCGGGAGCTTCTCGCAGACGCCGATGACGACGTAGGCGTTCGCCTCGGCGGCCGCGCGCCCGAGCAGCTCGATCTCCGGCCCCGGGATCTCGACGGCGTTCTTGAACAGCTCGATGCTGAGCTCGGTCGCGACCTTCCCCGACGCCGGGTGGAAGTGGAACCAGATCGGGTGCGCGGGGATGAACCCCTCCGGGAACGCGACGAGGCGCGCGCCCTTGCGGCCGGCTTCGCGGATGAGGTCGCACGCCTTGGCGGTCGAGCCCTCGCGGTCGAGAAAGACGGACGCGGCCTGCACCGCGGCCGCGCGGATCGTGGGGTAGGAGTCGCCCATTTGACGGCGACGCTAGCATCGTTGGCAATCGTTTGCCAAACGGAGGAGAGGCTCATGGCCGGCAAGCAGCGCATCAGCTACGTCCCGCTCGAGGACATGACCCCGGAGATGCGCGCCGAGATGGAGCGGTGCGCGCGTGAGGGGACCCCGCGCCCGGAGAGCTCGGCGGTCCGCGCGCACGTCCCCGCGGCGTTCTGGTTCTTCGCCGACTCCTGGCGCCAGCTCTTCCGCGAGGGCGTCTGCGACCACAACATCAAGGAGCTGTGCCGCGTCTTCATCTCGCGCACGGTCAAGTGCGAGTACTGCGGCAACCAGCGCTCGGAGAAGGGCCGCGCCGGGGGCCTGTTCGAGGGCAAGTACGACGAGCTCCTGAACTTCGAGAGCTCCGACGTCTACTCCGAGCGCGAGAAGGCGGCGCTCGCGTACGCGGAGGCGATCGCCTGGCGGCTCGACACCGACGACGCGTTCTGGGACCGGATGCACGCGCACTTCAGCGAGCCCGAGCTCGTCGAGCTGGGGTGCTTCATCGGCCTGACGCTCGGCCAGCAGAGCTGGCTGCGGCTGTTGAACATCGAGCACCACCAGGTCATGCCGGGCACCGCCGCGTCGATGGCGCCGGGCTTCGAGACCCCGGAGAAGCTGCAGGCCACGAAGTCCTCCGAGGACTACTGGGCCAAGACGGCGAACGCGTAGTCCGGCGCGGCACGTACGATCGCGCGGATGGGCCGCCGGGCGACCATCCGCGACGTTGCGGCGCGCGCGGGCGTGCATCCCGCCACGGCCTCGCGCGCGCTGAACCCGGCGCTGCCCGGGCGCGTCGCCGCCGAGACCGCCCGCCGGGTCGTCGAGGCGGCGCGCGAGCTCGGCTACCGCCCCGACCCCGCGGCGCGCAGCCTGCGCACGCGGCGCTCCGGGCTCGTCGGCGTCGTCGTGCCGGACATCGCCAACCCCGTGATCCCGCCGATCGTGCGCGGGGTGGAGAACGTGCTGTGGAGCGCCGGGATCGCGTGCCTGCTCGCCGACACCGACAACGACCCCGACCGGGAGGCGGCGCTCATCGCCGAGCTGCGCGCGCGCCGGTGCGACGGGCTGATCGTCGCGACCGCGACGCGCGCGGACGAGACGGTCGCGCACCTGGCTGACGAGGAGGTCCCCACGGTGCTCGTCACGCGCGCGGTCGAGGGCGCCGACCTGCCGCTCGTCGCCGGCGACGACGCCAGCGGCGTGCGGGCCGCGGTCGCGCACCTGCGCGAGCTCGGCCACGAGCGGATCGCCCACCTGACCGGGCCGCTCGAGCTGTCGACGACCGTCCGGCGCCTGGAGGCGTTCCGCGACGCCGTCGGCGTCGACGACCCGGTCGTCCTGCACGGCGAGGGCTTCACGATCCCGACCGGCCGCACGCTGGCCGCGCAGCTCCTCGAGCGCCACCCGGAGACGACCGCGATCCTCGCCGGCAACGACATGATCGCGGTCGGCTGCTACGACGTGCTCGCCGCCGCGGGCCTGCGCGTCCCCGACGACATGTCGGTCGTCGGCCACAACGACATGCCGCTCGTCGACTCGCTCTCGCCGCCGCTGACCACGGTCGCGATCCCGCAGGAGGAGATCGGCGAGCAGGCGGCGCGGATCCTGCTCGACCGGCTCGCGGGCGACAGTCCCGACGGCTCCGCGGTCCGGCTCATGCCGACCGAGCTCGTCGTGCGCGGCTCGACGGCCCCGCCCCGGCGCGCCTGACCCCGGGCGCCGCCGACCGCGCGGCGCTGCGCGGTCCGAAGGGCGAGACCGGGCAGGCCGGCCCGGCGGGCCCCGCCGGCCCGGCCGGCCCCAAGGGCGACCGCGGCCCGCAGGGTCCCCGCGGTGAGCGTGGCCCGGCCGGCGCGAAGGGCGAGCCCGGCACGGTCGACACCTCGGACTTCTACGACAAGGCGGCGAGCGACGCCCGGTACTACACGAAGGCCGGCTCGGACGACCGCTACTACACGAAGGGCGACGCCAACGCCCGGTTCATGGAGGCGTGCGAGCGCGGCACGATGACCGGCTACGCCGAGATCGACGGCTCGGCGAGCTTCTCGGCGTCGCCGACGACCGAGGGCGTCCGTGGCTGGAACTGCACCGGCGAGCCGATCCGCGTCCGCCGCCGCGCCGCGGGCGACTACGACATCGTGTTCGACGGCCAGGACTACCGGATCCAGATGGGCCTGGTGAGCGCCGACTACTCCAGCCCGAACGTCATCGCGACCGTCTCGCAGGCGTTCCAGATCGGCCGGGAGAACCCGTCCGCGAACGACTGGCCCTACCCGACGGTCGGGATCATGGTCCGCCTGCGCGACCACAACGGCAACCCGGTCGACGCGAAGTTCCGCGTCATGGCGCTGCCGCGCCCGTAGCGCCGGCCCGCGTCAGCTCGCGGTGAGCGTCTGGCCCGCCGCGCGGAGTCTCTCCACCAGCGCCATACCCATGGCCGTCGCCGGCGTCAGCACGCCGGCGCGGCCGGGCAGGGCGTCCTCGTCGAGCGCCAGGCACAGGGCGCTCTCACCGAGCATCACCGCCGTCGCCTGGTACCCGGGGTCGCCCTGCGCGGCGATCGTCGCGACGTGCCTGGCCCCCGAGGCCGTCCGGCCGTGGATCTCGATCTTGAAGAACCCGGTCCGGCGCGCCTTCTCGCCCGGCCCCTTCCCCGGCGGCATGAGCTTCTGCATCACCGCCCGGGTCGGGCCGAACGCCGCCCCGGCCATCGCGGCGCCCGTCGCGCCGGTGATCGCCGCGGCGACCGCCGCGCCGACCGGGCCGCGGCCGGCGCTCACCACCTCGCGGTAGCGCAGGCGCGGGCCGTACGCGTACCCGAGCAGCGCGTTGGAGCGCCGCACGACGCGGGTGTTGATCGTCGCCATGACGAACGGCGCGAGCCACAGGCCGAGCTCGTCGTCGTGCTCGATGCCGCGCAGGTCGCGCTGGTCGCCGAGGTCCGGCTCGGCGGACCGGTCGGGGCTGAGCGCGTACGGGTCGAACATGAGCCGGCGCTTGGCCGGGTCGGACCTCGCCGCCTCGATCTGCCCGATCATCGACGCGAGCGTCCCGCCGCTGACCCCGCCGCGCGCCGCCTTGACGACGAGCGTCGCCTCCTCGAGCGGATCGTCGCCCGCCGCCCGGTGCAGCAGGAGCATGCCGAGGTCGGACGGGATCGAGTCGAACCCGCAGGTGTGGACGATCCGCGCCCCGCTCTCGGCCGCGACGCCCGAGAAGCGGTCGATCGTCTCGCGCATGAACAGCACCTCGCCGGTGAGGTCGGCGTAGTGCGTGCCTGCCTGCGCGCACGCCTCGACGAGCCCCATCCCGTACTTCTGGTACGGCCCGACGGTGGTCGCGACCGTCCTCGTCCGCCCCGCGAGCGCCGCGAGCGCCTCGCGGTCCGACGAGTCGGCGACGACGATCGGCCACCCGGCCGCGCGCGGGCCGAGCGTCGCGCGCACCTGCTCGAGCCGCTCCTGCGAGCGGCCGCCGAGCCCGATCCGCGTCCCCTCCGGCGCGTGCGTGGCGAGGTACTCGGCCGTGAGCCTGCCGACGAAGCCGCTGGCCCCGTAGACGACGACGTCGAGATCGCGTGAGGCGTTCATCGAGCGGGACGCTAACGGTCGCGCACGCAGCAGGCGAACAGCAGCCCTTGGCGGGCGGGCGGCGCGGTGCGACGATGGGCCCTGCGCCATGCCGGGGGTCGAGGTGACAGGTGCCGTGGCCGCCCCCTCGCACGACGCGCCCGTCCTCGTCCCGGCCGGGACGTACCGGCTCGGCGACGGCGGCGCCCGCGTCGCGCGACAGGGCCCGGTCCTGCTCGGCCGCCACCCGGTCACGTGCGCGCGATTCGCGGCGTTCGCCGCCGCCACCGGCCACCCGGTCGGCCCGGCGCTCGCACGCCGGCTCAAGGCGCCCGCGCTCGCCGACCACCCGGTGACCGAGGTGACGTTCGCCGACGCGCTCGCCTTCTGCGCGTGGGCGGGCGCCCGGCTGCCGACCGGCGACGAGTGGGAGGCCGCCGCGCGCGGCGCCGACGGGCGCGACTGGCCGTGGGGCCCGGCGTTCGACCCCGAGCGCTGCAACTGCGCCGAGGCCGGCTGGGGCTGGACGGTGCCGGTCGACGCGCACCCCGGGGGCGCGAGCCCGTGCGGCGCCGAGCAGCTCGCCGGCAACGTGTGGGAATGGGTCGCCGACCCGCCCGACGAGCACGGCTGGCGCACCGTCCGCGGCGGCTCGTACCTGGACACCGCCTGGGGCGTGCGCGCGGCGCGGACGCTGCCCGCCGACCCCGCGCGCGCGACCTGCACGACCGGCTTTCGCATCGCCGCAGACCCACCGAAGGGAGGAGCACCGTGAACCGAGATGAGGTCGTGGACGCCCTGCGCGACGTCTACGACCCGTGCTGCGCGGACCGCGGCATCAGCATCATCGACATGGGCGTCGTCGAGGACGTCCGCGTCGACGGCACAGGCCGGGTGGAGGTCGATCTGGTCCTGACCAGCGGCTGGTGCCCGTTCGTGACCGCGATGTCCGACCGGATCCCCGCGCGCCTGCGCGAGATGCCCGGCGTCCGGGACGTCGACGTGAGCGTCGTCTGGGACCCGGTGTGGACGATGGACCGCCTGTCCGACGAGGCGCGCGAGAAGCTGACGCTCCCGCTCGAGGAGCTCACCCCGTACCGCGAGCGCCGGCTCGCCGAGGAGAGAGGAGCCTGACGATGGCCACCGTCGAGACGCCCCGTGCGCACGAGGCCGCCGGCCGCAAGGTCGACGCGTTCGTCTTCGACTGCGTCTGCCACATCTTCAACTTCGACCCCGCGAACGCGCTCGGGCAGCCGGGCCTGCTCTTCGACGAGCACCTCTACGCGTTCCACCAGCTCCTGACCCGCGAGGGGGAGGAGATCCTGCCGCGCGAGCGCTTCATGCGCGAGTGGTCGGTCGACGAGATCTACGACATGGTCATCGCCGGCTCGGACACCGACATGATCGTCGCGCAGCCGCTGCCGCTGACCGACATGTTCCACGACGGCCTGAGCTCGTGGGAGAAGTGCGCCGAGATGGCGGCCAGGCATCCCGACCGCGCGGTGTTCTGGGCGTCGATCAACCCGCTCGAGGGCAAGAAGGCACTCGATCTGCTGCGCCGGCAGGTCGAGGACCACGGCGCCAAGGGCCTGAAGCTCTACAACGTCCGCTACGACTACGGGCAGCCGTTCCCGTGGCGGATGGACGACCCGCGCGTCGCGTTCCCGGTGTTCGAGCTCGCCCAGGAGCTCGGCATCAAGGTCATCGGCGTCCACAAGGGCGTGCCGCTCGGCCCGCAGCCGATCGAGCACACCCGGACGTTCGACATGGACGGCGCGGCGGCGAACTTCCCCGACCTGAATTTCGTCATCTTCCACGTCGGGCTGCCGTGGCTGGACGAGGTGCTGTGGCAGATCGTCCGCTACCCGAACCTGTACCCGTCGATCGCCGCGACGGTGAACTTCATCGCGCGCCAGCCGCGGGTGTTCGCCGAGATGCTCGGCAAGATGCTGTGGTGGTGCGGGGAGGACAAGATCATCTACGGCGGGGAGGCGCCGATCTGGCACCCGCAGTGGGCGCTCGAGGAGTTCTGGAACTTCGAGCTGCCGCGTGACATCGTCGAGGAGCGCGGCTACCCGCAGCTCACCGAGCAGGCCAAGCGGAAGATCCTCGGCGAGAACCTCGCCCGTCTGCACGGCATGGACGTGGAGGCCAAGAAGGCCGAGCTCGGCATCGCCTAGTCCGGGACGCCGGAGGGGCTGAGGCCCGCCTTCTCGAGCTCGTCGTCCTCGAGCGGCGGGTACTGCGGGTCCAGCCCTTCCACGGTCTCGCGGGCGATCTACGCGGCGGCGGCCTCGAGGACCGGCTGCTCGGCGGCGGCGCGCGGGTCGAGCGGCCCGTCGGGGGTGCCGGGGCGGGCCATGAGGCGGCGGATGAGCGCGATCTCCAGTGCCGCGACGCGCTCGTCGGAGCCGAGCAGGCCGGTCGCGCGCGCGACGTCGCGGGCGCGGGTCAGCGGGCGCAGCAGCGGGACGAGCGGCGCGGGGGTGAGCGCCGGCACGTCGAGGCGGTCGGCCATCTCGCCGCCGAGCCACCGCCGCGCGAAGCCGGCCATGACGCGCGAGGCGGCGAGTTGCGCGGGCCGCGCGGCGATGCCGGGCAGGCGGCCGTGCAGCTCCAGCCCGTGCTCGAGCAGCGCGCGCATCAGCCGCGGCGAGTCCTCCGTCGGCCCGGGGTCCAGCTCGATCGCGGCGTCGATCCACTCGCGCGCCCGGGCCGCGGTCGCGGGCAGCAGGTCCTCGGGTACGCCCATGACGTAGCCGACCCAGCGCCAGAGCTGGGCGATCGCCTCCTCCTCGGCGGGCGAGAAGCGGACGCCGAGGTCGTCCATCGCCCGGCGCGGGATGACGTAGAACCCGCCGATCGCGGTGGCGAACTGGTCGGCGGCGCTGATCGGCACGCCCCACGCGTCCTCGCGCCAGCGCCCGGACCCGCGCAGGTGCGCGCGCACGAGCGCGTGGACCAGCCGCACGCGGATGCTCGACCGCCAGCCCTCCGCGCCCACGTGCATCCCGCCGGGGGCGGTGACCTCGACCGCCCAGCGGGTCGTCTCGGCCAGCCGGCGCGGGGCCATCTTCTCCAGGCGCCCGGTGGCGGCGAGCGGCCGGACGAGGCTGGCGCTCTGGTAGCCGAACGCCAGCGAGCCGTAGGTCAGGGTGACGAACAGGGTGGGGGAGCCGATGCGCCAGAACGCGACCGCGCCCGCGTCGACGACGCCCAGGTCGACCCACGACGGCGGCTCGCGCAGCGGCGCGAGCAGCGCCTCGAGCTCGTCCGGGGCGTCGGCGGGCGTGCGCCCGTCGAGCGCCGCCTCGAGCATCGCCCACCCGCGGCGGCCGGGCAGCTCGCGGAACCGGGCGACGAGCGCGTCGGCGGCAGGATCGCCCTCGTGCCGGGCCTCGCGGAGGCGGCCGAGGAAGGTGTCGAGGGAAGCGGACACGCCTGTATCCCGATCCTACCCGACCGCCCGGATGCCAGACTCGGCGCATGGCTTCGAGCGGGGTCTACGGCGGCGTGCCCGCCGACGAGCGGCGCGCCCAGCGCCGCGAGCGGCTGCTCGAGGCCGGCCTGGAGATCATGGGCACGCGCGGCTGGGCGCACATGTCCGTGCGCGGGGTGTGCCGCGAGGCGAGGCTGACCTCGCGGTTCTTCTACGAGAGCTTCGAGGACCTCGACGCGCTCGCGGTCGCGATCTTCGACGACATCCAGGCCCGCGCGAGCGCGCGCGTCCTCGAGGCGATCACCGCCGCCGGTCCCGACCCGCGCGCCCAGGCGCGCGCCGCCATCGGCACGTTCGTGCACGAGCTCACCGACGACCCGCGGCGCGGGCGCGTCGCGGTCGTCGAGGCGCTGAGCTGCGAGCCGCTCATGCGCCGCCGGCTGGAGGCGATGGACACGATGGCGCGCCTCATCGCCGACCTGGGGCGCGCGACGTACCGCCCGCCCCCGCAGGCCGAGACGCTCGTCGACGTCACCGCGACGCTGCTCGCGGGCGGCATCGCCGAGCTGCTCGTCGCGTGGCTGAACGGCAGCCTGGAGATCGGGCGCGAGGCGCTCATCGAGGACTGCGCGGCGCTCGTCATGGCGACGGTCGAGGGCGCGACGGCGATCGGACGCGCCCGCGCCGGGCGACGCTGACCCGGGCCACCGGGCCGCGTGCCGTCGCCCCCATCCGGAAGGATGAGGGCATGCCAACCCCGCGCAGCGTGAAGATCGGCGACGACGAGCGGGGCGGATGGTCCTCCGACCGGCCCCGCCGCAGCTCGGGCGGCGGGCCGCGGCAGCCGGACATCGCCGTGCGATGCCGCGTGCTGCAGCCGACCGACCGCCTGCGCTACATGCCCGGCAGCACCGTGGTGATCGTGTCGGGCTCGCGTGAGGCCCGCGACCGGTTCGCCGGGCGCGTCGTCGAGGACCGCGGCGCGGTGCTCTCGCTCGACCGCGTCCGCGGCCTGCTCGCCGGCCGGGTGCCCGGCGACGAGCTCGACGAGCAGGCGACCCGGCTCCTCGACGCGACGATCGCCAAGCGCCTGGCCGCGAAGAGCTCGGTCGTCGTGCTCGCCGACGGCGCCGACCGCGCCGAGCGCGAGCGGATCGTCCGCATCGCCCACGAGCACCGCTCGCCGCGCCACCTCGTCCTCGTCGAGGCGCCGCGCGACGAGATCGCCGAGGAGGACCGCGAGCCGCTGAACGAGCTGCGCCGGGCGCTCGACGCCGGCGAGCTCGGCGCCGAGGGCTTCCACACCGCGCTGCGCCTGGGCGGAGCGGCGATCGGCGAGCTCAAGCGGCTCGTCTTCCGCCCGCCGCCCGAGGACGACTGAGACGTTCGTCGAGCCGCCGCCGGGCGGACCCCGTCAGACCCCGATCACGCGTTGAGCCGCCTCGCGCGCGCGGGCGCGCGCGCCGATGGCCCCGGCAGATGCAAGGCCGCCGGAGAAAGGACGCGTGATGGTGAGCCACCGAACGAGAGGCATGTCGTCAGCAGAGCGCCGGGAGCTGCTGGCCCTGTGGCGCCTCGTCGACGAGGCCGAACGCACGCTGAACGTGATGACCGACCGGCTCGAGGTCGTGTCCGGGCATCAGCAGGAGGCGCGCCGGCGCCTCGTTCCCGGCCCCTGAGCGACGTGGGACACCGGCCGCGGCGGGGTGGCCTTCCGCCGCGGCCGGCAGGTTCGATCAGCCCTTCACGGAGGCCTTCAGCGGCGCCGACGGCTGGAACCGCGGCACCTTCGTGGCCTTGATCTCGATCGGCTCGCCGGTCTGGGGGTTGCGCCCCTGACGCGCCGCGCGCTCGGAGACGGCGAACTTGCCGAAGCCGGTCAGGGTCACCTCGTTGCCGAGGCCGAGCTGCTCCTCGATCTTCCTGAGGGTGACCTCGATGGCCTCCTTCGCCTGCCCGTTGGTCAGGCCGGTCTCGTCCGCGACCGCGCGGGCGAGCTCGCTCTTGTTGACCGTCGCCACAGCAGTACCTCCTTGGGTGGAAGTGGCGGCGGCAACGTAGGCGGAGCCCCGGACGGAACGCTCAGACCTCGCGTTCGACCAGCATCCGGATCGCGTCGAGCGTCGCCTGCACGTCGGCGTCGGACTCCGTGCTGTGCCGCGTCTCGAGGTGCAGGCGCAGCCGCGAGCCGCCGTCGTCGGGCTCGACCTGCATCCACCCGCCGTAGCCGCTGTCGGCCGCCCACTCGATGCGGCGCCGCCCGTCGTCGGTGCTGAAGCGGGCCTCGCCGTGCTGCTCGCGCCCGTGGTAGCGCGCGTCGATCTCGACGCGGTCGCCGCCCGACCGCCGCGCGCCGGTCATCTGCGGCACGAAGCGGGGCAGGTTGCTCACGTCGGAGATCGCGGCGTAGACGGCCTGCGGGTCGGCCGCGATGTGCTCGGTGTGCTCGTGCTGCACGATGCTCCTCCTCCTTCGTGGGGCGCTGGGCTGTCTGTACCCGGTTCCGAGCCGTCCACGTCACCGACCGCACCGTCGATCGCGGGCGTCCACGCGACGACCGGCGCGCTGCGCCCGCGGACCTCGAGCTCCCCGACCCGCCGCAGCGGCGGCCCGCCGTCGCGCAGCGCCGCGCGCGTGCTGTCGGCGACGAGCACGGGGCAGCCGGCCTGCTTGGTCATCGCCTCCAGCCGCGAGGCGAGGTTCGTCGTGTCGCCGATCGCCGTGTACTCCAGTCGCCGCGGCGAGCCGACGTTCCCCGACATGACCCGGCCGGTGGAGACCCCGATGCCGATGCGCAGCGGCTCGGCGCCCGCGCCGAGGATCCCGGTCTGCCGCCGCGCCCACGCATTCACGCGCTCCAGGCGCGGCCCGGCCATCTCGCAGGCGGCGGCCAGCGCGCGGTCGGCGTGGTCGTCCTGGGGCAGCGGCGCGCCGAACACGGCCATGATCCCGTCGCCCATGTACGAGACGACCGTCCCGCCGTGGTCGAGGATCGCATCGCTCATCTCGGTCAGGTACACGGTGAGCAGGTCGATGACGCGCGCGGGCGTCAGGCGCTCGGACAGCGCGGTGAACGACCGCAGGTCGCAGAACAGCACGGTGCTGTGACGTTCGACGCCGCCGAGGCGCAGGTCGTCGCCGGCCTGCGCGACGACCTCGTCGACGACCTGCTCGGGCACGTACCGCGCGAACGCGGACCGCAGCCGGCGCCGGTCGCGCAGGTCGGTCGCGTAGGCGACCGCGAACGTCCCCGCCGAGCCGGCCGTGAGCGCGAGCAGCGGCGCGGCCACCGGCACGATCGTCCCTGCGTCGAACCACAGCTGCGCGCCGACCGCGTAGCCCGCGGCCGCGACGACGGGGACGGCGAGCCAGCGCAGCCCCCTGAGCCCGACCGCGGCGAGGGGGACGACCGTGCCGGCGAGCACGAGGATGAGCACCGCGAAGCCGCCGCCGACGTCGCGCAGCGGCAGGCCGCGCAGGATCGTCGCGATCGCGTTCGCGTTGATCTCCGCGCCGGGCATGCCCTCCCCGGTCGAGACCGGCCGGACGTCCTGGAGCACGGGCGCGGTCGCGCCGACGACGACGACCTTGCCCTCGAAGCCGCCGGGCGGCTCCTCGCCGGCCAGCACGCGGTGGAGCGGGAAGGCGGGGATCGTGCCGGGCGGGCCGGCGAAGTCGATCCAGGCGCCGTCGCCCTCGAAGCGGCGGCGGTCGGCCGGCGCGCCCGTCGCCTTCACGGCCGCCGCGACCGCGAACGACGGCACGCCGTCGTCGTCGAACGGCATCCGCCGGATCACGCCGCCGCGCGCCGTCCGCGGCGGGAAGTTCACGCTCGCCACGGTCGCGCGCGCGTACCGCACGTTCTCCGGCGTGTCGAAGACGTCGGTCGTGCCGTCGGGAGCGACGCGCGCGGCGGCGAGCACGACGTTCCCCGCGCGGCGCACGGACCGCAGGAGCGCGTTGTCGTCGGCCCGGTTCGTCGGCGCGGCGAACTCGAAGTCGTAGGCGATGACCCGGGCGCGCGCCGCGCGCAGGCGGTTGATGACGCGCGCGTGGTGGCGGCGCGAGATCGGCGGGCGCTCGTTCAGGCGCCGCAGCGACTCGTCGTCGAGGCCGACGAGCACGACGTCGCGCGGCGCCGGCCGCGGGCCGCGGATGTCGAAGCGCACGTCGACCGTCGCGAGCTCGGCACGGCGCGCGGCGCCCGTCGCCCAGGCGGCGACGCCGAGACCCGCGGCCACCACGCCCACGACGATGAGAAGCAGTCTCCGCAGTCCGTCCCGGCGCCCTCGCACGGCGCAACCCTATGCGGAGCGGCGAAGGATTTCCCGCAATGTCTCGCCGGTGACAGATGATGTGTCACGCACGCGCACGACCGGAGGGCGCGTCGCCCCTTACGGTCGCGCTTCGGAGGCCCCGACCCGGATGCCACGCTCGCCGACCGCCCGCCATGTCCTCGCCGCCGCGCTCGCCGCGGTGCTGCTCTGGCCCGCCGGCGACGCGGCCGCGCAGCGTCGTGCGACCGACGGGACGATCACGCGCGTCGCGGGCTCGTTCCCGGGGCTCGGCGGCGACGGCGGCCCGGCGACCGCGGCGCAGCTCAGCGCCCCGGCCGACGTCGCGGTCATGCCCGACGGCTCGCTCGCGATCGCCGACACCGGCAACGACCGCATCCGCCTCGTCTTCCCGGACGGGCGGATCGACACGATCGCCGGCACGACCCGCGGCCTGTCGGGCGACGGCGGTCCGGCCGACGAGGCGCAGCTCGACCGGCCGACGTCGGTCGCCGTCGCCGCCGACGGCTCGCTGCTCGTCTCCGACACGTTCAACCAGCGGATCCGGCGGATCACGCCCGACGGCACGATCACGAGCGTCGTCGGCGCGCACACGCCCCGGGGCGTCCCCGGCTTCGGGGGCGACGGCGGCCCCGCGGAGGCCGCCCGCGTCGACCATCCCGGCGGCCTCGCGGCGCTGCCCGGCGGCGGGTACCTCATCGCCGACACCGGCAACCACCGCATCCGCCGCGTCGGCCCCGACGGCATGATCACGACGATCGCCGGCACGGTCGCGGGCTTCTCCGGCGACGGCGGACCGGCGACCGCCGCGCGGCTGAACCGGCCCACCGACGTGGCGGTAGCCGACGACGGCTCGATCCTCGTCGCCGACACCGGCAACCAGCGCGTGCGCAGGATCGAGCCCGACGGCACGATCGTCACCGTCGCGGGCCAGAGCGCCGGCTTCTCCGGCGACCGGGCGCCTGCCCGGTTCGCCCAGCTCGCCAACCCGAGCGCGGTCCTCCCGCTCACGAACGGGGGCGTCCTCGTGTCCGACACGAGCAACCACCGCGTGCGCCGCGTGACGCCGCTCGGCACGATCTTCACGGTCGCCGGCGCCGGGGCGGGCAACAGCGGCGACGGGCGCCTTGCGCGCGACGCGCGGCTCAACCAGCCCGGCGGGCTCGCGCACGCCCCGGGCGGCGGCTTCTACGTCGTCGACAGCCTGAACGCGACCGTGCGGCGCGTCAGCGACATCGGCGCGATCCCGCCCGCCCAGCTCGCCCGCTCGTTCAACGTCGCCCCGGCGAGCGGGACGGTGCGCCTGCGCCCGCCCGGCACGCCGGACTTCCTGCCGGTCCGCGAGGAGGACCTCGTGCCGATGCGCTCGGAGGTCGACGCGACGCGCGGGCGGATCGAGCTGCGCACGGCGCGCGACGGCGCCGGCGCCCAGCAGGTCGCGAACGCGTTCGACGGGCTGTTCGTCTTGCGCCAGGCCAACGCCGCGCAGGCGTTCTCGACGCTGCGGCTGCCGAGCCTCAGCGGCTGCTCGGCGCCGCGCTCGCGCGCCGGGGCCGCGCCACGCGCGCGGATGGCCCTGCAGGGCTCGAAGCGCAAGCGCAAGCGCCAGCGGCGGCGCAAGCGCCGCGGCCCGTCGCGGGCGCTGTGGGTGCGCGACAACGGCGGCCGCTGGCGCAGCGCGACCGGCTCGGTGTCCGCGGCGGCGGTCGGCACCCTGTGGAAGACGACGCTCACGTGCGACGGCGTGCGCGTCACGGTGCGCGAGGGGCGGGTGCGCGTCCGCGACACGCTGCGCCGGCGCACCCGCGTGCTGCGCCCCGGCCAGACGATCTTCATCCGCACGCCCGGCCGGCACCGCGGCCGGTGACGGCCCGCCTCAGCGCGCGCGGCGCGCGATCGCGTCCGGGTCGAGGACCCGGGTGCGGCCGCGGCCGAGCTCGAGCGTGCCCCGCTCCTCCTCCTCGCGCAGCACGCGGTTGACGGTCGCGCGCGACGTGCCCGCCAGGCCGGCGAGATCCTCCTGGGTGAGCGGGACGAGCCCGTCGCCGTCGTAGACGGCCACCGCGTCGACCAGGCGGCGCCGCACGCGCTTGTCGGCGGGGACGTAGAGCGCCTCGACGAGATGGGCCGACAGCCGGCGGACCTGCCCGGCGAGGATCGCGATGAGCACGTCGCTCGTCGCGGGGTGCTCGCGCCGCAGGCGCTCGAAGTCGACGCGGTGCACCGAGCGGGTCTCGCCCGGCTCGAGCGCCGCGACCGTCGCGCTGCGGCGCGCCTCGCCCTCGCCGAGGAGCGCCAGCTCGCCGAACATGTCGCCCGGCCCGAGGACCTGGAGGATCGCCGTGTCCCCGAGCGGGGTCGTGATCCGCACGGCGAACCGGCCCTTGTCGACCAGGTGGAGCGTGTCGGCCGGGTCGTGCTGGTGGAAGACCACCTCGCCGCGGGCGAAGCGGCGGGTGCGGGCGATGCTGAGCAGGCGGCGGACGTCCTCCTCGGGGACGTCCCGGAGGAGCGGCCACTTCATCGGCGGGGAGCCTGCAGGCCGAGGGCGACGAGCGCAAGGTGGGCGAGCGTGTCGAGCAGCGCGAGATCGTCGGCGGCCGGGCGCGTGCCCGACCGGTCCAGGACCGACAGGACGCCGATCGCGCGGTTCTCGTGCAGCAGCGGGACCGCGGCGATCGCGCCCGGCAGGTAGCCCGACGCGGTGGCGACGTCGCGCGCCCAGCGCGTGTCGGCGTCCAGGTCGTCGACGACGACCGGCTCGCCCGCGCCCAGCACGGCGCCGGCGATGCCCTCGCCGGCGGGGAAGCGGCCGCCGACGAGCTCCTCCCGGCCCTCGCCCGCGACCGCGGCGAAGACCGCGTCGCGTGCGACCGCGTCGACGACGGCGATCGAGGCGCCGCGGGCGCCGAGGAGCCCGGCGGCGGTCTCGGCGATCGCCTGCAGCACCGCGCGCTGCTCCTGCGCGGCGGCGACGGGCGCGCTGACCTCCGGGCCGGTCACGTGCCGACCCTCCCACGAGCGGGCGCGGCGTGCAACAGCGATGTCCGGACGGGCCGCCCGCGCGGTGTCCGGACACGGCGGCGCCCCCGCCTCGCTGACGAGGGCGGGGGCGCCGGGAGCCCGGGACGGGCGTGGTGGGAGGAGGCGCTACGCGGTCTTCGGCACGCAGGTGGCGTAGGCGCGCAGGACGCGGTTGCTCACGCTGCGGTTGATGCCCACGACGCGCCAGCCGGTCATCGAGTCGACCCCCGCGGTCGCCGGGACCGGGACGGACGCGTTGACCTGGGCGTCGACGGTGGTCGTCGTGTTCGTGCCGGGCTGGAACCAGCCGCCGCCGCCGCCGATCGCCTTGTGCGTCGCCGGGCAGGTCGCGGTGACCGTCGACGAGGAGCCGCTGTTGACCTGGGCGCCCTGGGCGACGACGACCCGCACCTCGCCGGCCATGAACGCCTCGGGGCCGCGGCCGACGAGCTTCTTGGCGTCGTCGGCGCTCTGGGCGGTCGCGGCGGTGTTCGCCGTGCCCGCCGAGGTCGCGGTGTTCGCGTTCTCGGCGTGCTGCGCGTTCTGGGCGTTCTGGGCGCTCTGGGCGGCGTCGGCGCTCTTCGCGCGGTCCGCGCTCTTCGCGCGCCGGGCGAGCGGCACCGTGCCGAGGCGCTTCTCGTTGATCTCCTTGCCGGTCAGCGCGTTCGTGACGATGCGATCGGCCGGCAGGCTCCGCTTCTTGATGACCTTGCCGCTGAACTGCGCGGCGGCGTAGCCGGTGCCGGCCAGCGACATGACGAGCGCGATGATCGCGAGGACCATGGCGGGGGAGGGGCGGGAGATGGTGAGCTGACGCATGGCGGTGACTCCTTGTGATGTGTGATCGGGGTCCGGTGCGCCGGCTGCGCTCCGGGTGTGGGTCAACGGTCGATCACCGCGGCTCGGACGTCTGTCCGCTCTGCGACGGGCGTTGTGTCAAGTCGCCGACACAGGCCCCCGGCGGCTCAAGCCGAGCCCTGCGCCGCCGACTGACAGAGAGTCGTGTGCCCTGCGGCCCCGCCATCCGTCACCTCGCTCGTGCCCTCCGACGAGTGGGACGTGGGACTCGTGGCGCGCGAGCTCGACCAGACCCGCAGCATGATGTGGGAGCGCCCGGCGCAGGCACGCGGCGACGCGGTGCTCCTGCACGAGGTCGCCCGGACGCTCGGCGCCGACGACCTGCGCTCGCGCGCGCTGTCGATCATGGGCACGGTCACGCTCAACCGCGGCGACCTGCGCGGCGCGTTCACGCTCACCGCCGACGCCGAGCGCCACGCGGAACGGACCGGCGACCCCACCGCCCTCATCGAGGTCGCCGCGTTGCGCGCCCAGCTCAGCTTCCTCTCCGGCTCGTACGCCGAGGCGCTGCGCGCGGCGAGCCGCGCCGTCGAGCTGGCCGACGAGACCGGCGACCCGGCGCTGCGGATCTTCGCCCGCCGCTCCGCGTGCCTGGTCCACGGCAACCTCGAGTCGCCGACCTGGCGTCCCGAGCTCGACGAGGTCCTGCGGCTCAGCATCGAGCAGGGCGACCGCTGGCAGGAGGCGATCTCCCGCAACGACCTCGGGCACTGGTTCATGCTCCACGGGGACGTCGCGGGCGCGGAGGACCAGCTGCGCCGCGGCATCGAGATCGCCACGACCCTGCCCTACAACGCCCTGGCCCTCGGCGTCCTGCACTGCACGCGCGCCGAGCTGCGGCTGCGCACCGGGGACGCGGGCGGCGCGCTGCACGAGGCCGAGGTCTCGCTCGAGCGGCACGCGGCGTTCGACGAGCCCAACCCGTACCTGTTCGGGATGACGATCCGGCTCGAGGTCCAGGCGCTGCTCGAGCTCGGCCGCCCCGACGACGCGCGCCACTGCGGCGAGCGGGCCGTCGAGCACCTCGGCGACCGCGTGCCGCAGGCGCGGAGCATGATCCTCGCCTCGGTCGCGACCGCGCTGCGCGAGGCCGGACGGGTCGAGGAGGCGTTCGACGCGCTCGAGCGCGGCGCGGCCCTCGAGCGCGCGGCGCTACAGGAGCTCGCCGAGATCCAGCTCGGCTTCGAGCGCGCGACGCTCGAGACCAAGGCGGCCCGCCACGAGGCCGACGCGCTCGCGCAGACGAACCGTGAGCTCGAGGAGGTGCTCGAGCAGCTCGCCCAGGCGCACGCCGAGCTGCAGGAGCGCACCGCCCAGCTCGAGGCGCTCCAGGCCCAGCTCCGCGAGCAGGCCGACCGCGACGCGCTCACCGGCCTGCACAACCGCCGCCACCTCGCCCGCCGCATGGACGGCCTGGCGGACGACCCGCTGCCCGGCCCGCTCAGCGTGGCGATCCTCGACCTCGACCACTTCAAGACGATCAACGACCGGTACGGGCATGCCGCGGGCGACAAGGTGCTCGTCCGGACGGCGGCGCTGCTGCGGTCGGTCATGCGCGGCAGCGATCTCATCGCGCGCACCGGCGGCGAGGAGTTCCTGCTGGTCCTGCCCGGCACCGGGGCGGGCGCGGCGCGGGAGGCGTGCGAGCGCCTGCTGACCGCGCTGCGCGACGAGACGTGGGCGCGGGTCGCGCCCGGGCTGCGCGTCACCGGCAGCGTCGGCATCGCGACGGCCCCGGACGGCGTCGGCTCGGGGGCAGCGCTCGAGGAGCTCGTCAACGAGGCGGACGCGCGCCTGTACGAGGCCAAGCGCGGCGGTCGCGACCGCGCCGTCGTCGCCTGAGCGACGGCGCGCCGCGCTTTTCAAGGCGCGTCCGTGCCCGTATGCTCAGGCAATGCTCATCACGGCGCTCTCGATCGCCGTCGCGCTCGTCATCGTGGTGGTGTGGGCGCAGGCCGCCTCGCGCAGGCCGTCCGAGCTGCGCGACGAGCGGCCCGCCGGGCCGGCCCCGGCGAGCTCCCACGACGGCGCCTGACCCGCCGCCGCACTACCGTTGCGGCACCCATGGTCTCGCCGCTCCACCCCGACGAGGGGGCGCTCCTCATCCTCGACCAGCGGGCGCTGCCCGCGCACGAGCGCTGGCTTCGCTGCACGACCGTCGAGGAGGTCGCCGAGGCGATCGAGACGCTCGCCGTGCGCGGCGCGCCGGCGATCGGCGTCGCGGCCGCGTACGGAGCGGCGCTCGCGCCGCCCGAGCGGTTCGAACAGGCGCTGGAGCGGCTCGGCCGGACGCGGCCGACCGCGATCAACCTGCACTGGGCGCTGGACCGGATGCGCGAGGCCGGGCCCGAGCGCGCGCTCGCGACCGCGCAGCGGATCCACGAGCGCGAGGCGGCGGCCACCCGGCTCATCGCCGAGCACGGCGCCGAGCTCGTGACCGGGCCGGCGCGGCTCATCACCCACTGCAACGCGGGCGCGCTGGCGGCGACCGGGGTCGGGACGGCGCTCGGCGTCGTGCGCGCGGCGCACGCGGCGGGCCGGGTGCGCGAGGTCTGGGTGCCCGAGACCCGCCCGCTGCTGCAGGGCGCGCGGCTGACTGCGTGGGAGCTCGCGCAGGACGGCATCCCGCACCGGGTCGTCACCGACTCGAGCGCCGGGCTGCTGCTCTCGCGCGGCCTGGTCGACGCGGCGGTCGTCGGCGCCGACCGGATCGCCGCCAACGGCGACGTCGCCAACAAGATCGGGACCTACCCGCTCGCCGCGCTGGCCGCACGGCACGGGGTGCCGTTCTACGTCGCCGCGCCGAGCTCGACGATCGACCCGCAGATCGCCACCGGCGCGGACATCCCGATCGAGGAGCGGTCGGGGGCCGAGCTCGACCCGCCGACCGGATCGCCCGCCGCGAACTGGGCGTTCGACGTCACGCCGCACGAGCTCGTCACCGCGATCATCACCGAGCAGGGTGTCCACCGTCCGCCGTATGCGTTCTGAGGTCGTCCGCATCGGCCGCCTGCTGCTCGCGCGCGGGCTCGTCACCGGCACGCAGGGCAACGTGTCGGCGCGCGACGGCGACGCGATCCTCATCACGCCGTCGGCGCAGCCGTACGACGAGATGGAGCCCGGCGACGTCGTCGTCCTCGGCCGGCCGTCGGCGCGGCCGCCGTCGAGCGAGTGGCGCGTGCACGCGGCGATCTACGAGGCGCGGCCGGACGTCGGCGCGATCGTCCACACGCACAGCCCCGCGGCTACCGCGTGGGCGCACCGCGAGGAGCCGCTCGCGCCGGAGGTGACGACCGCCGCCTGGGCGGAGACCGGGACCGAGGCGCTCGCCGTGCACGCCGTCCGGGCGCTCGGCGACCGGGACGCGGTGCTGCTCGCCCGCCACGGCGTCGTCGGCGTCGGCCCCACGCTCGACGAGGCGCTGGCGGTGTGCGAGCGCGTCGAGGCCCTCGCGCGCGACCGCGCTCAGCGCAGCACGACCTCGCGCGCGTAGAGCGCGGGGAACGCGTCCGGGTCGCGCGCCATCCGGTTCGCGTACATCCGGACCGTGCGGACGTACAGCGGCGACGGGTTGTAGGCGTAGAGCGCGCGGCGGTAGTCGCGCGGCGCGCCCGAGGCGCGCAGGTAGTTCGCCGCGCCCATGATCGCGTCGCGCGGGTCGCGCACGTCGCCGCCCATCCCGTACGCGCGCCACGTCGCCGGCATGAACTGCATCGGGCCGCGCGCGCCGGAGATGCTCTCGTTGCGGTAGCGGCCGAAGCGGGTCTCGACGTAGTTCACCGCGGCGAGCACGTGCCAGCCGACGCCGAACCGGCGCTGGGCGGCCCGGTAGTGGGCGAGCAGCGTGGCGGCCGGCTCCGGGCGGCCGAGCCGGACCTTCGGCGGCGGGCCGGGGCGGCGGCGCGAACGGCGGTGCAGCGCGTCCAGGTCGCGCAGCGCGCGGACCTCGGGCGCGATGCGCCGGGCGAGCCGCGCGGGCAGGCGCGGGACGACGCGGCGGCTGAGCGAGGGCCGCTGCGCGAGGACGCCGACGATCCGCGCCTCGTAGGTGGCAAGGCGGGTGACGGGCTCGGGCGGGCGCTCGGCGGCGAGGTCGCCCTCGCGCCGCCAGCGGGCGGCCTCGCGGTCCAGGCGCTCGGACGTGGCGCGCAGGGTCGCGGTGAGGGTCTGCGGCCCGAGCGGCACGCGTTCGCGCAGGGCGGGGAGGTCGGCACCGGGAACCTGCGGGGAGCCGGACACGGCGAGCACCGCACCGGCGAGGAGCGCTGCGCCGTTCATGGCGCGGAGGGTAGGGGAGGGGGCGGCGGTGGGCTGCGGCCGGGCACGGCGGGGCGGGCCGGCGCACTCCGTGCATGGCCGGTGGTGGCGGGCAGACGCTCGGAAGCGGGCGCGCGACAAGCGCTCTTCGCCGGGCCGGCGCGCCCACGCGAACGCCCCGGATGAAACGGTCGACCGGGTGCGCGTCTCGTCCGGTTCGCCGGACCGAGCTCGCCCGGGACGAGCGAACCGGATGAAACGGTGCTCAGAGCGCGCGTCTGGTCCGGTTCGCCCGAGCGGCGCGGCCCCACGTGACCCCCCGCCGGCGAGGACGGCAGACCTGCCACGTCGATGGCGCTGACACCTCCCTGTCCAGCGGCCGTCCGGACCACGCCCGACCCGCCACCACCCGGTCCCGAACGGCGCGCGCACATCCCGCCCCCGCCGACCCCGGGCGCGGACCACCCGGCCGCAGGCCGCCCGGGAACGCCCGGGAACGCCCGCGCGCCACGCATCGGCTCCACCGCGCGGTGAGCCCTGCGCCGCTCCCCGCACACGCCCCGCCGCGCCGCGTTCGCGATCGGACCACCGCCTGCGGAGCGCCGCCGCGCGGGTCGCTAGGGTGGGCATGTCCTGTGAGCGAAGGAAGGAGGCGAGCATGCTCGCCGTCAGTGACAGCGCCGCCCAGGCCATCGGGGACATCCTCGAGCAGCAGCAGGCGCCCGCGGGGGCGGGCCTGCGGATCGGAGTCGTGAGCCAGGACGGCGAGGGCGCGCAGATCGGCCTCGGCCTCGTGCCCGGCCCCCAGGAGAACGACGCGATCGTCGAGCACAACGGCGCCCAGGTCTTCGTCGGGGAGGAGGTCACCGAGATCCTCGACGACAAGGTCCTGGACGCCCAGAGCGACGGGCAGCAGATCGCGTTCACCGTGCGCGATCAGGACGGGGCCTGACCACGCTCCACCGGATCATCCGCCGGACGCTTTAGTATCAACCGCTACGAGTAGGTCTTCCTGGCGGTGAGGAGAGAGCAGCGATGTACGTGAGCGTCCGGCGGTACACGATCGGCGCGGGCTCGGTGGACGCTCTGGCGCGCCGGCTGGAGCGTGAGTTCGCCCCCGCACTCAGCCAGGAGCCGGGATTCCTCGGCTACCAGGCGATCGACACCGGCGACGGGGAGCTCGAGACGATCTCGGCGTTCTCCGACCCGGAGTCCGCGCGGCGCTCGGAGGAGCTCGCGGCCGCCTACGTGGCCGAGCACCTCGCCGAGTTCGAGATGGAGCGGATCGACATCGCCGAGGGCGAGGTGGTTGTCAGCCGCCTGACACCGTCGATCCTCTCGGCGCCCGCCCGCCGCGCCCGGCGGCGCCGCACCTCCCAGCCCGCGCCGGTGGTTGTCGCCGGCGCCACCGGCCGCACGGGCCGGCGGATCGTCGAGCGCCTGCTCGAGCGCGGCATCGCGGTCCGCGCGCTCGTGCGCGACGCCGAGCGCGCCCGTGCCGTCCTGCCCTCCGACGCGCGCCTGGTCGTGGGCGACCTGCGCCGGCGGGAGACGCTCGCGCCCGCGCTCACCGGCGCCGGGGTGATGATCGTCGCCACCTGCGGCCAGGCCGACCAGGAGAACAGCGCGGTCATCGTCGACTACTTCGGGACCCAGCACCTCATGCACGAGGCGGTGGGCGCCGGGCTGGGGCTCGTCGTGTTCGTCTCGTCGATCCACGCCACGCGGCCCGAGCACTACCTCGACGTCGAGCCGACCAGCCTCGGCTGGAAGGCGCGCGCCGAGGAGGTCGTGCGGGCCTCCGGGCTGCCGTACGTCATCGTGCGCGCCGGCTGGCTCACCGACGCGCCGGGCGGCGAGCCGCTCGCGGTCAGCCAGGGCGACACCGGCGAGGGCAAGCTGTCGCGCGCGGACCTGGCGGACGCGTGCGCGGACCTGCTCACGATCGACGCCGCCCGGGGCAAGACGTTCGAGCTCGTCGCCGCCCGCCACGGCGACCGCGTGCCGCTCGACGCGCTCGTCGGCACGCTCGAGCCCGACCGCCTCCAGGCGCCGGTCGGCGTCCCGGCGTAGGCGGCGCGGCCGCCCCGGCCCGGCCCGGCCCGGCGAGGCTGCCGAGCCGGGCCGGCCGACGTGCGCGGCGCGCTGCGTCCCGGTGGGCGGCTCGAGCCGGTGCAGGCCGACGTCCGCGACGGCGCCGCGGTCGCCGTCGCGCGGACGCGGGAGGCGGCGTGTGCCCGCCGGAGGTGGAGACGCCGACGGCGCGACCGCGTCGTCGCGCGGGCGCTGCGCGGGTAGGGGCGCGGGGCCACCGGCGCGACCGGCCGCGGGGCAGAGCGCGTGGACGCGCCTGCGTCCAATCGTGTCAACCCGGCGACCCGATCCGCCGATCGGGGGAGCACCGGCCGGACACGGTGGTCCGGCCCAGCCGATCCGGGAGCCCCACGCATGAACGTCCTCCGCACCATCAAGCTCGGCCCGCGCCTGCTCTTGGCGTTCGGCGCCGTCTGCCTGGCCTGCCTCGTGGTCGCCCTCGGCGGCCTGCCCGCCGTGGGCGGCGTGAGCGACGACGGCGACAGGCTCGTCGACGCCACCCGTGCCCAGGACGCCGTCGGCGACCTCACGCACACCGTCGACGTCGCCGCGCGCGACATCGTCCGGATGCTCTACGTCTACGACGGCGACCGGGCGAAGGAGGCCGAGCTCGCCGACCGGCTCGCCGCGCGCACCGAGGAGGCCGACGAGGCCGCCGCCGAGGCCAGCCGGCTCGTCCCCGCGGTCGCCGCGAAGGCGCGCACCGCCGACGAGGCGGCCGACGAGCTCGAGGGCGCGATCGCCGAGGCCGCCGAGCGCTCGCTGGCCGAGACCGCCGCCGGCGTCGAGGACCGCTCCGGCTCGCGTGACTTCTACCTGAACACCGTCGTGCCCGCCGCCGACAAGGCCGACGAGGCCGCCGCGGAGCTCGGCGCCGCGATCGACCGCGAGAGCGCCCGCATCGCCGACCAGGCCCACGCCACCGCCGCGTCGGCCCGCAGGACCGTCCTCGTCATCACCGCGCTGGCGCTGCTGGGCGGGATCGCGCTCGCGCTGGCGATCACCCGCTCGGTCGTCGCCCCGGCCCGCCTGGCGATCGCGCGCCTGGCGACGCTGCGCGACCGCCACGTCGCCGGCCTGGCGCACGGCCTGGAGCGGATGGCCGACGGCGACCTGACCTTCGAGGTCGAGGCCGACGCCGAGCGGATCGACGACGCGTCGCGCGACGAGCTCGGCCAGGTCGGCGCCTCGGTCGACGCGATCAGCGACAGCGTCGCGGCCGCGATCGCCTCCTACAACACCTCCCGCGACGGGCTGCGCGAGATCGTCGGCGCCGTCTCCGAGTCCTCGCAGACGCTGTCGTCGGCCTCGCAGGAGATGGCCTCGACCTCCGAGGAGGCGGGCCGCGCCGTATCGGAGATCGCCATGCGGTGTCCGACGTCGCGCAGGGCGCCGAGCGCCAGGTCCGCTCGGTCGAGCAGGTCAAGGGCGCGACCGAGGAGGTCGGCCAGGCGACCCGGGCGTCGGCGCAGTCGGCGCAGGCCACCGCGCAGGCCGCCGAGCAGGCGCGCAGGATCGCCGAGCAGGGCGAGCGCGCGGTCGCGGAGGCGACCGCCGCGATGCGGCAGGTCCGCGAGACGTCCGCGCAGGTCACTGCCGCGATGCGCGAGCTGGCCGGCAAGAGCGAGCAGATCGGCGGGATCGTCGAGACGATCACCGGGATCGCCGGCCAGACGAACCTGCTGGCGCTGAACGCCGCGATCGAGGCCGCCCGCGCCGGCGAGCAGGGCCGCGGGTTCGCGGTCGTCGCCGAGGAGGTCCGCAAGCTCGCCGAGGAGTCCCAGGAGGCCGCCGCGTCGATCTCGGCGCTCGTCGAGGAGATCCAGAGCGAGACCGCCCAGGCCGTCGTGGTCGTCGAGGAGGGCGCGACGCGCTCGGAGGAGGGCGCCGCGACCGTCGAGCAGGCCCGCGACGCGTTCGAGCGGATCGGCGCATCGGTCGGCGACATGACCTCGCGCGTCGACGCGATCGCCGCGGCGGTGGAGCAGATCGCCGCGTCCGCCGCGAAGGTCCAGGCGGACATGACCGAGGTCGCCGCGGTCGCCGAGCAGTCGAGCGCCTCCTCGCAGGAGGTCTCGGCGTCGACCGAGCAGACGAGCGCGTCCGCGCAGGAGATCGCCTCGAGCGCGCAGCAGCTCGCGGCGACGGCCGGCGCGCTCGAGGAGCTCGTGGGCCGCTTCAGGCTGGAGGCGTGAGGCGGCCGGCGGGCGACGCGCTACGCTCCAAGCCGATCGTTGTTCGCGCAACCAATGTGAGGAGCCCGCCCGTGCACGTCGAGATCTGGTCGGACGTCGCCTGCCCCTGGTGCTACGTCGGCAAGCGCCGCCTCGAGGCCGCGCTGGCCGGCTTCGAGCACCGCGATCAGGTCACGGTCACGTGGCGCAGCTTCGAGCTCGACCCGTCGGCGCCGCGGACCACCGGCGTCGACGCGGCGACGCACCTGTCGCAGAAGTACGGCATCCCGCGCGAGCAGGCCGAGGCGATGCAGGCGAGGGTGACGGCGATCGCGGCCGAGGACGGCCTCGAGTACCGCCTCGACCGGCAGCGGATCGCGAACACGTTCGACGCCCACCGGCTCGTGCACCTCGGCGCCGCGCACGGGATCCAGGACGCGGTGAAGGAGCGCCTGTTCCGCGCCCACCTCGGCGAGGGCGCCGACCTCGGCGACCGCGACACGCTCGAGCGCCTCGCGGTCGAGGCCGGCCTGCCCGCCGACGAGGCGCGCGAGGTGCTGCTGACCGAGGGCTTCGCCGAGGAGGTCCGCGAGGACGAGCGCACCGCCGCGCAGCTCGGCATCCGCGGCGTGCCGTTCTTCGTCGTCGACCGCACGTTCGCGGCCTCCGGCGCGCAGCCCGCCGAGGTCCTGCGCGACCTGCTCCAGCGTGCGCTGCCCGCCGAGCCCGCGATCCCGACCGTCACCGGCGGCGACGCCTGCGGCCCCGAGGGGTGCTGAGCGGGCCGCGGCCCGGCCTCAGCCCGGCCTGACCCGCACCCGCGCGGTCCGCGCGGGCGCGCCGGCCACCTGCACGTCGAGCGCCAGCGACCGCACCTGCCGCCGCGCGACCCGCGCGCGCCCGGCCCGGGACAGGCGGACGCGCACCCGCGCGACGTCGCCGGCGCGCACGGCCCGGCTCCCGCTGCCGATCACCGCACCGCCGGCGCGGGCGAACGCGGCGCAGTCGCCGTCGGCGCCGCTCGCGCACGTCACGGTCAGGCGCCCGCGGAGCAGATCCGACCGCCGCACCGAGCGCGGCACGACCAGCGGCGGCTGCGCGGCAAGCCGCGCCCGGCCCTCCGCGCTGCGGCGCGCGTCCGCGTCGACGCCCAGCACGGTCACGTCAGCCGAGGCGCCGGCCGGGACGCCGCGCAGGGGGACCGAGCGCCCGCGCGTCGTGAGCAGCCGCCGCGTCCCGTCACCGAGCCGCGCCGCGACCAGGTAGCGGCGCGCGCCCCGGGTGGGCGTCCACCGGACCGACACCACGCGCCCGGACGCGCGGCGCAGCCGGACCCGCGGCGCCGCCGGCCGCCGCCACGCCGGCGCGGTGTAGGTCGCGACGGTCACCGCGCGCCGCGGCAGCCCGTCCGCCGTCTCGAGGAACGCGACGATGTCGCGCCTGCCGCCGCGGCCCTCGGCGGGGGTGAACCGCAGCACGCCGCGGCGGCCCCGCGCGACACCGATCCGCTGCCCGGGTCCGCCCTCGCCGCGCGAGCGCTCGAAGAAGACCACCCGCCCGTCGACGGCGCGGTCGATCGTGTAGCGCAGCGCCCGCCGCCGCCCGCCGCCGGTGATCCGCACCCGCGCCGGGCGCCGCGGGAGCGGCGCCATCCGCTGGACCGACCGGAGCGGCCCGCCGCCGGCCTCAGGCAGGATCCGCCAGGTTCCCGCGACCGGCCGCCGCACCGCCAGCGCCCGCTCGCCGGTCGCCAGGTCGGTCAGCCACACGTGGGTGGTGCGGTCGCCGCCCGGCCGCCCGTCGGCCGGCGGCGCGTACCGGCGCCCGCGCGGATCGACGACGGTCACGGCGGGCGGCCTGCCGCGCACGCCGCGCAGCCGCAGGAGCATCGGGCCGTCCCCGGGCCGGACGCGCACCTGCCGCGCGCCCGCCTGCGACTGCAGGGCCTTCGGGACGCCGGCCTTGTCGTACAGCACGCCCCAGCCGCAGGCGAAGAAGATGCCGGCGCTCTGCGTCGACCAGCGGTAGAAGCCGCCGATCGGGAACCAGCCGGCCACGCCGCACGCGGCGACGCCGTTGTTCGACACCGCCGCGCCGATGCCGATGCACGCGCCGATCCAGTCGAAGCACCCGTTCCCGCCGGCCGAGGCCATCCAGCCCTGCTTGACGACGATCATCGCCTGCGCCTGCATGCTCACGCTGAAGGGGCCGAAGTCCTCGGACATCGATCCCTTGAACGAGCCGCCCCAGGTCCCGATCTCCGCCGAGGCCTGGGCGAGCGGGACCCCGACGATGTAGAGCGTGCCCTTCGCCTTGATCGACATCGGGTCCTGCCACCGGAACGTCACGCTCGTGTTCGCGGCCAGCAGGAACGTGTCGCCCCAGATCTGCGGGGGCACGACGAACTGCGCCCCGCCGCTGATCTCGGACGTCTTCCACGCGCCGCTCAGCGAGCGCAGGTAGACGCAGCATCCGACCGGGACGCCCATCCCCGGGAACGTGCCGTGCGCCGAGGCGCCGTCGAGGTTGCCGTTCACGAAGCGCACCGTGCCGCCGAGCTTCGCGCCGCCGACGACGTCGGCGGTCAGGCCGCCCTGCCAGACGCTCTTGCCGCCCTCGTCGGCGTACGAGATCGCCACGTCGCGCAGCGTGAGGAACCCGAGCGGGATGTCGGGGAACTTCGCCGTCGCCGAGAACGTGGCCAGCCCGGCGTCGCTCGTCGTCGTGAGAGGGATCGGCGCGCTCGTCAGCCCGACCTTGTCGAGGATCTGGTCGAGCGTCTTCAGTGGGAAGTCGAGCGTCGCGGCGAGGTCGAAGCGCCCGTCGCCGAGCTTCAGCGGCGTGCCGGCCGGCGCCGCGGTGAGGCCGAGGAACTGCCCGCCGAACTTCGGGATGGTCTGCACGACCCCGGGCTTGGCGACGCTCCACACGGTCTTGACCGGGCTGGAGCTGAGCGCCACCGGCCCAGGGGACCTGAAGAGCGCGACGTGCGCCTGGCCGGCCTGCTGGAAGTCGGCGGTGATCGCGCCGACGATCTTCTGGTCGGGCTTGACGGCGATGTGCGCCTGCGCGGCCGGCCGCAGGAGCAGCCCGTTGACGATCACCTCACGGCCCTTCGTCGCCACCCAGTGGGTCACGAGGTTCCCGCTGCCGAGCGTCTTCGGCGGCTTGAGGACGAGGTTCTTGATGTTCGTCGGGGTGAAGCACGCGGGCGACTGCTGCGAGGTGGGCAGCGTCAGCTCCGCCAGGCCGACCTTCATCGTCGTCGCGCACGCCAGGACCTTCCCCGAGGACCCGCCGGGTTCGGTCGTCATGCCGCCGGCCCCGCACGCGCCGAGCACGTCGGGCATCGTCGGGTCAGCCTTCGGGCCGCCCGTCGGCCCTGTGACGTTCAGCGCGACCTTCGCGGTGCTCGAGCCTCCGGCCCCGGTGACCTGCACGCCCGCGTCGACGGGGCCCGGCTTCCCGTAGATCACCACCGCCTTGGAGCTGTCGCACGTGGTCTCGTGCGTGCCGTTGCCGTCCAGGTCGAACGCGAAGGTGTGGACGGCGCCCGTCGACGGCGACGCGTCGAGCACGAGCGCCGTGCCGGCGGGTGCGCTCACGGCCGACGGGACCAGGGCCGCGACCGGGGCGGGCGCGGCCGGCGGGTCCGCAGGCGGTGACGGCGGCGGGGGAGGCGGCTCGGCCGGCGGCGCCGCGACGGTCGCGGTCGTCGTCGCGGACGGCCCGCCGCCCGGGCCGCGGACGGAGATCGCGACCGTGTACGTGCCGGGCGACGTGTACGTGTGGGTGCCGTCGACGCGGTAGCACGCTCCGCCGCCGACGGTCCCGGGCGGGCAGCTCACCGCGACGACCGTCCCGTCGGTGATCGCGCCGTCGCCCCAGCCGATGCGCGGGTCGAAGGCCGACGCCGGCTCGCCGCCGGCAGACCGGAACGTGGCGACCGGGCCGCTGAACGGCACACCCGCGGTCGCGCTGATCGGTAGCCGGTCAGGCTCGACTGCGCCCCTGCCGGTGCGGCGATCCCGAAGGTGAACGCCGCGAGCACGAGCGCCGAGAGGCAACCCCTGCACCTGCACACGGCGATGTCGATCCTCTCCGGAACGAAGCGGCGAAGTCAAGCCGGATGTGCCGGCGAAGGACGGCGGGCCCGGCTAGGCCGGCATGCCGCGCGCGGTGGCGAGCAGCGCGGCCCGCTCGGCCTCGTCGCCGTAGCCGTGCGTGTTGTGGGCGACGCAGTGGTCCAGGGCGACGACCCGCGACCACAGCCACACGCGCTCCGTGTCGTACCCGGCGCCCTCGGCGAGCGCCTGCGCGCGCTCGCGGACGTGGCGGCCCCACGACGACTTGACCGCGCAGATCGCGGTGTCGAGCGCGCGCTCGCCGATCGACGGCTGCGGGTCGATCGTGACGACGCCGCGCTCCGGTCCCGCCCACAGGACGTTGCCGGGGGAGGGGTCGCCGTGCAGCAGGTGGTCGTCGGACCGGTCGCGCGTGTCGAGCAGCCGCTCGCAGATGTCCAGCGCCGCGTGCATGTCGTGGATCGTCGGCACGGTCGCGCCGCGCGGCAGGTGGTGCAGGCGGCGCGCCGCCTGGCAGAGCCGCTCGTAGATGTAGTAGTCGCGGGCGTTCATGTACGGCCCGTGCGGCTCGGCCGACAGGTCGTGCAGCGAGCGCAGCGTGCGGCCGACAAGGCGGAACATCTCCGGGCCAGAGTCGTGCTCGGTGAACGGGATCGCGGGCTCGAGCCGCTCGAGCAGCAGCGCGCCCCCGTCGAGGTCGCGCTCGAGGACCTGGATCGAGCACGTGCTGCGCGCGAAGAAGCTGAGCGCCTCGAACTCGCGCTGGGCGAGAACCGGGTTGGGGACGACCTTCAGCAGCGCCGGCCGCCCGCCGGCGGTCGTGGCGGCGACGAGGACGCTCGACCGGCCGCCGTGGACCGGCTCACCGAGCCGCAGGTCCCAGGCGCGCGCGTACGCGTCGATCGTCCGGTCGATCCCGGCGAGCCAGCGCTCGCCGTGCTCGCCGTAGCGCACGACGATCGAGTGGGCGAGCTCGGGGCTGGCGAAGCGGGTCGGGGAAGGTGCTGCGCTCATGGCGGTGACCGGTGTGTCGGGGGCGTCCACGACCGGCATCGGCTGATCGGCCCGTAGACGGTAGGGGACTGGACCGTCGGCACGGCGCCCGGCTGTGACGCGCGGCACGGGCGCGTGCGGCCCGGCGCGGTTCTTGACGGCGTCCGGCGTCGGGCATAGCGTCGCGGCGGATGCAGATCGGCAAGGCCGGCCCCGCGGTCACCCACATCAGCGAGGCCCATCCCGACCGCGTCGAGGTGCGCGGTCGCGACCTCACCGGCGACCTCATGGGCCGGCTGAGCTTCACCGAGTACTTCCACCTGCTCCTCACCGGCGACGAGCCGACCGAGGACCAGCGGTTCTTCCTCGACCTCCTGCTGATCGCGATCGCCGAGCACGGGATGATGCCCACGAACGTCGCTGCCCGGATGACGCTCGCCGCCGACCCGGGCTCGCTCCAGGGCGCGGTCGCCGCCGGCATCCTCGGCTGCGGGCCGGTCATCCTCGGCACGGCCGACGAGTGCGCGCGGCTGCTGGCCGACGCGCAGCGGCGCGTCGAGACCGGCGAGGAGCCGCAGGCCGCCGCCGACGCGGTCGCGCACGAGGTCCGCGCCGCCGGCGGCAAGCTGCCCGGCTTCGGCCATCCGCTGCACCGGCCGCTCGACCCGCGCGCCGAGCGGATCCTCGAGCTCGCCGGGCAGCGCGGCGTCGCCGGCCCGCACGTCACGCTCGCGCAGTGCCTGCGCGGCGCGGCCGAGCGGGCGTGGGGGCGCCCGCTGACGCTGAACGTCTCGCTGCCGATCGCGGCCGTGATGCTCGACCTCGGGTTCCCGCCGCAGACGGTCAAGGCGGTGCCGATCCTCGCGCGGACCGCCAGCCTGCTCGCGCACCTGGCCGAGGAGCGCGAGCACCCGGTCGGCTTCCTCATGGCCGCGCGCGCGGAGGAGGCCGTCACGTACGAGCGCGGCGGAGGCGGATGATCCTCGAGGCCGGCGTCGAGACCCGCTCGTGGGACGAGCAGCGCGCGCTCGACGACATCGCCTACCGCGAGCAGCTCGCCTACCTGTTCGCGCGCTCGCCGCTGTACCGCCGCAAGCTCGCGGACGTCGGCTCGGCCGAGGCCGCGGGCGGCCTGGACGCGATCGCCGCGCTGCCGCTGACCGACAAGCAGGAGCTGCGCGCGACCGTCACCGCCGGAAACCCGATCGGCGCGCACCTGTGCGTCGGGCGCGAGGAGATCGCCCGGATCTACTCGACGAGCGGGACGACCGGGACGCCGAGCTACATCCCGCTGACCGCCGGCGACGTCGAGAACTGGGTCACCGGGTCGGCGCGCTCGTACGCAGCGTCCGGTGTCGTCCCCGGTCAGCGGATCGTCTCGACCTACAACGCGGGGCCGTTCGCCGCCGGCGCGGCGCTCGCGGCGTTCGAGCGGATCGGGCTCTGCCACATCCCGGTCGGCACCGGCAACACCGAGCGGCTCGTGCGCGCGATCGAGCTGCTCGGTCCCGAGGCCGCGGTCCTCACGCCGTCGTACGCCGAGCACCTCGTCGAGTGGACGGCCGAGCGCGGCATCGACCTGCGCGCGTCCTCGGTCGAGCGCGTCCTCGTGGCGGGCGAGCCCGGCGGCGGCGAGCCGGCGTTCCGCGCCCGGCTGGAGGAGGGGTGGGGCGCGCAGGTCACCGAGGCGATGGGGATCGGCGACATCGGCGTGTCGCTGTGGGGTGAGTGCCCCGAGCAGGACGGCATGCACCTCGGCGCGCGCGGGTTCGTGTACCCCGAGCTCGTCGACCCCGGCACCGGCGAGGCGATCGCGATGGAGGACGGCGCGACCGGCGAGCTCGTGCTCACCCACCTGCGCCACCGCGCCGCGCCGCTGCTGCGCTTCCGCACCCGCGACCACGTCGTCGTGCGGACCACGCCGTGCGCGTGCGGGCGCACGGGCCCGCGCGTCCGGTGCATCGGGCGCACCGACGACATGCTGATCGTGCGCGGGGTGAACGTCTTCCCGTCGGCGATCCGCGAGGTCGTCGCGCGCTTCGAGCCCGACGTCAGCGGCCACATCCTCGTCCGGCCGCAGGCGCCGGGCGTCAAGCAGGAGCCGCCGCTGCCGATCACCGTCGAGCTCGCGCGCGACCGGCCCGCGCCCGAGGGGCTCGCCGGCGCGATCGCCGACGCGCTGCGCGGCGCGCTCGTCGTCCAGGCGCGGATCGACCTCGTCCCGTACGGGACGTTGCAGCGCAGCGAGTACAAGTCCAAGCTGATCGAGCACTGAGCCGAGGAGAGAGGCAGAAGGGCATGCGCAAGCTCCAGACCCAGGGGGTCCACCACATCACGCTCGTCGGGGCCGACCGGCAGACGTCAATCGACTTCTGGGAGGGCGTGCTCGGCATGCCGTTCGTCTTCGAGCAGCCCAACCTCGACCGGCCGGAGGAGAGCCACCTGTACTTCGATCCCGGCGACGGGCGGCTCATCACGGTGTTCACGAACGAGGAGCGCACGCCCGACCCGACGCGCACGTCGACCGACCAGGGCGCGGTGCACCACATCGCGTTCACGGTCTCGGAGGCGACGTTCCACCAGGCCGTCGAGCGCCTCGAGGAGCGCGGGATCCGCCACAGCGGCGTCAGGGACCGCGGGTTCATGGACTCGATCTACTTCGAGGACCCGCTGGGGCTGCTCATCGAGCTCTCGTCGTACCGCTTCGAGCCGCCGTTCGGCTACACACACGCCGACGTGCTGCTCGAGGCCCACCGCCTGCGCGTCGAGCGCGGCGACCACCACATCGACCGCGTCCACCTGGCGGACGCGATCGAGGACATGATCCGCCGGTCGCGCGGCTCGCTGTCGGAGGACCGCGGCGCCGCCGACCCGTATCGCCAGCAGACCGCCCGCTGACCGGCGGGCACGGAGGAGGAGGGGGTCACATGGCCGACACCACGCTCAACATCCTCAGGCCGAGCGTCAACAACCTGACCGCGCGCATCTTCGTGCGCGCCGCGGGCCTGGACTTCGAGGAGATCGACGTCTGGGGCAGGACCCGCGAGCCGGAGTTCCTCGCCAAGGACCCGGCGCACCTGACGCCGATGCTCGAGGAGGCCGGCCTGCCGCGCGGCTCGCTGTGGGAGAGCTGCGCGATCATGCAGTACCTGTGCAACCGGCACGGGCTGACGCAGCTCTACCCGGCCGATCCCGGCGAGCGCGCGATGGTCGACAGCGCGATGTTCTACCTCATCGGGACGCTCTATCCGCTCCTGGCGCGGGCGACGTACCCGACGCTCGGCTTCCCGCAGTACCCGGGCGAGGTCGCGACGTCCGAGGCCGACGACACGCTGAAGGCCAAGGCCCAGCAGGACGCGATCGACGCGCTCGCCGAGCCGCTCGACGTCTACCGCCAGTTCTTCCTCGACGGGCGCCGGTTCATCGGCGGCGACCACCCGTCGATCGCCGACATCCGCCTCGCGGCGACGCTCGAGTTCCTGCGCGCGATCGACTACCCGTTCCCGGGCTGGATGGAGGAGTACATGCGCGCGATGGAGGCCACGCTCGGCGACGCGTACTCCGAGCCCGCCGCCGACGTGCGCGGCTTCATCGCCCAGGTCAAGGGGGTGCCCGCGTAGGGCCGGGCCGGTGTCGCGCGAGCGCCGATCGGCGACGCTGCACGAGCTGCGCGCGTTCGTCGCCGCGGCCGACCTCGGGACGATCGGGCGGGCGGCCGAGCGGCTCGGCCTGACGCAGCCGTCGCTGTCCAAGCGGCTGCAGTCGCTCGAGGAGCTGTCGGGCGTCCCGCTGCTGCACCGGTCGGCGACCGGCGTCGAGCCGACGACGGCGGGCGCGCGGCTGCTGCCCGACGCGCGCCGGATCGTGGCGCAGGCCGACGCGATCGACGAGCTGCTCGGGCGCCTGGACACCGGGGAGGCGCCGCTGCGGGTCGCGTCGAGCCCGGCGTACGCCGAGCTCGTCGTGCCCGCGGCGATCGCGTCGTTCCGGCCGGGCGAGCAGCCGCGGCCGATCGAGCTGACCGTCGCCAACTCGCCGCACGTGCGGGCCGCGGTGCATGCCGGCCGGGCGCAGGTGGGCGTCGCGGCCGCCGACCTCGACGAGGACCTCGCCGCCGAGGGGCATCTGCCGCTCCTCGACGACGAGGTCGTCGCGGTCATGCCGGCGGGCGACCCGTGGACGGAGGAGGAGGCGGTCCCCGCGGCCGAGCTCGCGCGCCGGCCCGTCATCGTCCGCGAGCCCGGCTCCCACATCCGGTCGCTCATCGACCGTGCGCTCGCGAGCGCCGGCCTGGCGCTCGCGCCGCCGGTCCTGGAGACCGGCTCGCCCGCCGCGGTCAAGTCGGCGATCCGGGCCCGCGGCGTGCCGGGCCTGCTGTCGCGCTGGGCGGTCGACGAGCAGCGCGACGGGCTCGTCGTCCGGCCGATCGCCGGCGTCGCGCTGCGGCGGCGCTGCTGGGCGTTCCTCGGCGCCGACCAGACCGGCCCGGCGCGCCTGTTCGCGATCCACCTGCAGCAGGCGGCGGCCGGCCCGGACGGCCTGTCGCTCGGCCCGCTCTGACCGCGCCGCCGGGAGCGCCGGGCCGTGTGGGAAGCTGCGGCGCATGGCACACGAGGTCGTCAGCACGCCCCGGCTCGAGGCGGCGCTCGAGCGCCTGCGACCGGTGATCGCGCGCCTGCCCGAGGCGTTCGAGAAGGTCTCGCACGGCTCGCCGACGTTCTTCGTCGGCCGGGGGCGCAAGGCGCGCACGTTCGCGTCGCTGCACGACGAGCGCGAGTGGTTCGAAGGTCGCCTGTGCCTGTGGCTCGCCGCCCCGGAGGGCATGCAGGAGGGGCTCGTGGGCGGCGACCCGGTGCGCTGGTTCGTCCCGCCGTACGTCGGGCATCGCGGCTGGGTCGGCCTGCGCCTCGACCTGCCCGACACCGACTGGGACGAGGCGGCCGGCGCGCTGGAGGACGCGCACGCGTTCATGGCCGACCGCGTCCGCTGAGCGCTCCGCTCGCCGGTCCGTACTCCGCGGCAGGGCGGATCGGTGGAGCGCGCGGATGTCGCGCCGCCCGCCGGGGCGGACGATGGCCGCATGACGAAGATGAAGGAGGCTGCGTCGGCGTTCCTCGCGAACCGGCGCGTCGCGGTCACCGGGGTGTCCCGGAGCCCGAAGGACCACGGCGCGAACGTCGTCTACAAGCGCCTGCGCGACCGCGGCTACGAGGTGTTCGCGGTCAACCCCAACGCCGACACGGTCGAGGGCGACCGTGCCTACCACGATCTGCGCGAGATCCCCGGCGGGGTCGACGCGGTCGTCATCGCGACGCGGCCCGAGCGCGCCGACGACACGATGCGCGAGTGCGCCGAGCTCGGCATCCGCCACGTGTGGATGCACCGCGGTCCGGGTCCGGGCAGCGTGTCGGAGACCGCGGCGGCCTTCGGGCGCGAGCACGGGATCGCGGTCATCGACGGCGGCTGCCCGTGCATGTTCGGCCCGACCGCCGACCCCGGCCACAAGGTCATGGCGACCGTGCTGCGGCTGACCGGGAACGTGCCGCGCGCCGTCTAGGCCGTCGCGGCGCGCCTCGGAGCGGTCAGGGGGACGTTGGCGACAGCGCGCGGCCGAGGCCGTACGGGACCTTCCAGCGCGGCCCGACGCGGGCCGGCGGCAGCGGGGGCAGCGAGAGCACGTGGGCGATCCGCTCGCACAGCCACAGGTCGTAGACCCAGGAGTTCTCGACCTCGCCGGCCACCGGGCGCGTGGCGACGAGCCCGCGCGGGCCGGCGGTCAGGGTCATGTCGCTCCACGTCGCGCGGTCCGGGGCCAGCGCGCCGACGAGGTCGTGGACGGCCGGCGGGCTCTCCGGCGACGCCCGCAGCGCGCCGCGCTCGGAGGTGATCGAGAACGACGGCGCGTCGACGCGCACGACGGTGATCGACCGGACGTGGCGGTTCGAGAACATCGTCGTGCCACCCTCGAGCTTCTCGTCGGGCCCGACGCGGATGAACACCTGGCGGCCGGCGCGCTCGCCCCAGTAGACGTGCGGCTCGAGCACCTCGGTCGCGGCGCTCACCTGCGCCCGCAGGCCGAGGATCGCGCCCGCCCAGCCCTCGTCGTAGTGCTCGTCGCCGTTGTCGCCGGTCCCTACCGGGGCGAGCGCGTCGAGCAGCGCGTCGGTCGAGTAGTCCGACGGGTCGATCGCGGCGGGGTCGGCGGGCGGCGGCACGTCGCGCCGGCGCTCGTGCGCCCGCCGCGCCGCGCCGCTGCGCAGCCGCAGGCGGACGCCCCAGAGGAGGAGCGAGGCCATGAGCGCGATCGGGACCGCGAGGAAGACGATCGGCAGCCACGACGGTGCTGCCTGCTCGGCACCGATGGGGATGGGCATGGCGCGACGCTAGGCAGCGCCGCCCGCGCGCCGCCACCCGCGCCGCGCATATCGCGGCGATCGCCGTGCAATGCGCACCGGCGCGCCGTGGAACCCGGCGGATGGCGCGTGGCCGGCCCGGCCGGCCGGGCCGGTCTCAGGAGGTCCGCGGCCCGCCGAAGAGCTGGATCACGGCGAGCGCCTGGCGGGTCTGTCCCTCACCGAGCAGGCGCTCGAGCTTCGCTCCGACCCGCTGCGCGAGATGCGGGCGACCGCGTCGGGCGAGATCCTCGACGCAGAACTCGATGGCTCGGCGAAGCTCCGACTCGGACATGGCGGCTCCTCACGACGGACACGACCTGCGACCTGCGCGGCACCCTACGCCGCGCGTCGGACGGTCCGGCATGCCGTCGCGGCCGCGATGGTAGCGATCTTCGGCGCCGCGTGGCATGCGCGGGCGCCCTCCCGCGCATGCCTGGCGCATTGCGGCTCCAGAAGACGCCGTCGGGGTCGTAGCGCGCCTTGATCCGGCGCACCCGCTCGGGCGGCGCGTCGCCGCCGTCGGAGGCGAAGTTCACGTACGAGCGGCCGTCGGACCAGGGGAGCAGCTCGTCGTGGAAGGCGCGCGTGGAGGCGACGTTCTCGCCGTCCTGCCACGGCTCGAGCCAGGTCGAGTCGATGCTCACCAGGAACTGCGCGCTGCGGTCCCCGAACGCGGTCGCGTCGGCCGGGACGCGGCCGATCGCGCCGCGCAGTGACGTCGTGCCCGCCGCCGCGGGCGGCGGCGCCGCGCGGGGGAGCCTCTAGCCTCGGGGTATGAGCGTCGCCGCCCGACCCGTCCTCGCGTTCCGGTCCACGTTCCGCGAGGAGCTGCCCGAGCTCTGCGAGCCGTGGCAGGCCGAGCGCGCCCCCGCGCCCGAGCTGCTCGTCCTCAACGAGGACCTCGCCGCCGAGCTGGGCGCCGACCCGGCCGAGCTGCGGTCGGCGCACGGGATCGGGGTCCTGACGGGCGCCGAGGTCCTGCCCGGCTCCGAGCCGGTCGCGCAGGCGTACGCCGGGCACCAGTTCGGCGTGTTCGTCCCGCGCCTGGGCGACGGGCGTGCGCTGCTGCTCGGCGAGGTCGCCGACGCCGGCGGCGGCGTGCGCGACGTGCACCTGAAGGGCTCGGGGCGCACGCCGTTCGCGCGCGGCGGGGACGGCAAGGCGGCGGTCGGCCCGATGCTGCGCGAGTACGTCGTCGGCGAGGCGATGCACGCGCTCGGCATCCCCACGAGCCGGGCGCTGGCCGTGGTCGCGACCGGCGAGCGCGTCTTCCGCGAGACCGCGCTGCCGGGCGCGGTCCTCGCGCGGGTCGCGGCGAGCCACCTGCGCGTCGGCACGTTCCAGTACGTCGCGGCGCGCGGCGACCGCGACCTCGTGCGCCGGCTCGCCGACTACGCGATCGACCGCCACCACCCCGAGGCGGCCGAGCAGGCGAACCCGTACCTCGCGCTCCTGGCCGCGGTCGTCGAGGCGCAGGCCGGGCTGGTCGCGCGGTGGATGCTCGCCGGCTTCGTCCACGGCGTGATGAACACCGACAACATGACGATCTCGGGCGAGTCGATCGACTACGGCCCGTGCGCGTTCATCGACGCCTTCGACCCGGCGGCGGTGTTCAGCTCGATCGACCACGGCGGGCGGTACGCGTTCGGCAACCAGCCGCACGTCGCGCCGTGGAACCTCGCGCGGCTGGCCGAGTCGCTCCTGCCGCTCATCGACCACGACCAGCAGCGGGCGGTGGACGCCGCCAGCGAGGTCGTGCAGACGTTCCCGGCCCGGTTCCACGACCACTGGAGCCGCGGGATGCACGCCAAGCTCGGCCTGCGCTCGGAGCCCGCCGACGGGACGCTCGTCAACGACCTGCTCGCGCTCATGCAGCGCGAGCGCGCCGACTACACCTCGTTCCTGCGCGCGCTGTCGGGCGCGGCCCGCGGCGACGCGTCGGAGGTCCGCGCCCACGTCCTGGACCGCGACGCGCTCGACGCGTGGCTCGCGCGCTGGCGCGCGGAGGGCCCGCCCGACGCCGGCCTCATGGACCGCGTCAACCCGGTGTACATCCCGCGCAACCACCTCGTCGAGGACGCGCTCGCGCACGCGACGGCCGGCGATCTCGGGCCGCTGCACCGGCTGCTCGACGCGGTCACGCGCCCGTTCGAGCCGCGCCCCGGCCTGGAGGCGTACGCCGAGCCCGCGCCCGAGGAGTTCGCGGCCGGATTCCGCACGTTCTGCGGCACCTGACGCATCCCACGTGATGCATTCCTGAGCCTATGGTCAGGAGTGTCCACGCTTGTCACGGTGAGCACGATGGACGCCGAGGACGCACCGAGCTGGAGCACCGTCGCCCGACTGCTGATCGTCGGCGCGATCGTGCTCGCGATCGTCCTCGGCACGTCGGTCGACCGCGATGAGCCGCAGTCGTGGACGTTCGCCCAGACGCTGCGCCACCTCGACGCCGGACGGGTGCAGGAGGTCCGCATGGACCAGGGCGACAACACGCTGGAGGTCAAGCTCCGTCAGGGGCGGGAGTTCGAGGTCGGCTATCCCGAGCAGTACGCCGACCAGCTCACCGACCGCCTCGTCCGCGCCGAGCGCGCCGGGCGGATCCAGTCGTTCGACGTCAGCGGGCGCAGCGACGGCGGCTGGTGGAACGTGCTGCGGTTCGCGCTGCCGATGGCGCTGTTCCTCGGCCTCTGGGTCTTCCTCATGCGCCGGATGTACGGCGGCGGGGCCGGCGGCGGCGCGCTCGGCCGGATGCGCCGCGCGCGCGCCAAGGTGCAGACGGGCGTCGACGCGCCGACGACGACGTTCCGCGACGTGGCGGGCGCCGACGAGGCGGTCGAGGAGCTGCGCGAGATCGTCGAGTTCCTGACCGAGCCGAGGCGCTTCAAGGCGCTCGGCGCGCGCATCCCGCGCGGCGTGCTGCTGACCGGCCCGCCCGGGACCGGCAAGACGCTGATCGCCCGTGCGGTGGCCGGCGAGGCCGGGGTGCCGTTCTTCTCGATCTCCGGCTCGGACTTCGTCGAGATGTTCGTCGGCGTCGGCGCGTCGCGCGTCCGCGACCTGTTCGAGCAGGCCAAGGAGGACGCCCCGTCGATCATCTTCGTCGACGAGATCGACGCGGTCGGCCGCCACCGCGGCGCCGGCATGGGCGGCGGTCACGACGAGCGCGAGCAGACGCTCAACCAGCTCCTCGTCGAGATGGACGGGTTCGAGACCGGCGACGACGTCATCGTCATCGCGGCGACGAACCGCCCGGACATCCTCGATCCCGCGCTCCTGCGTCCCGGCCGCTTCGACCGGCAGATCGTCGTCGACCGGCCCGACCGCCGCGGCCGGGCGAAGATCCTCGAGGTCCACACCCGCGGCAAGCCGCTGGCCCCGGACGTCAGCCTCGACGACCTGGCCGGGCAGACCCCGGGCTTCACGGGCGCGGACCTGGCGAACCTCGTCAACGAGGCCGCGCTGCTGGCCGCCCGCAACGGGCGCCGCGAGATCGGCCGCGGCGAGCTCGAGGAGGGGATCATGCGGGTCGTCGCGGGCCCGGAGAAGAAGAGCCGCGTGATGGGCGAGGAGGAGCGCCTGGTCACCGCCTATCACGAGATGGGCCACGCGCTCGTCGGCCACGTCCTCGAGCACGCCGACCCGGTCCACAAGATCTCGGTCGTCGGCCGCGGCCAGGCGCTCGGCTACACGATCTCGATGCCGGCCGAGGACAAGTTCCTGACGACGCGCGCCGAGCTGCTCGACTCGATGGCGATGGCGCTCGGCGGCCGCGCCGCCGAGGAGCTGGTGTTCGACGAGGTCACCACCGGCGCCCGGGACGACCTGGAGAAGGTCACCGCGACGGCGAAGCGGATGGTGATGCGGTACGGGATGTCCGACCGGCTCGGGCCGCGCGTGTTCGGCCACGACCACGGCCAGCCGTTCCTCGGCCGCGAGCTGGCCTCCGAGCCCGACTACTCGGACGAGCTGGCGCGCGAGATCGACGACGAGATCCGCCGCATCGTCGAGGCCGCGTACGACCGCGCGAAGGCGATCCTGACCGAGCACCGCGACGCGCTCGACCGTCTCGCCCGCGTCCTCATGCGGCGCGAGACGATCGAGCGTGAGGAGTTCCTGGCACTGCTCGGCGGCGCCTCCGAGGACGAGGTCTTCGGAGCGCCCGCGTCAGCGGAACTCGAACGCCGGCCGGAGGCCCCGCTCGTGGTGGCCCACGACCACGCCGCGGATCTCTGACGGCGGCTGCGGCGTCTGCGGCCCGCGGATCGTCCGCGGGATGATCCGCGACCGCGCCCGCGGGACCGCCCCGCGGCGCCGGCCGGCGACCGCGGCCGCCATGCGCGCGTCGCCGAACTGCATGATCGGATCGTCGGGAGGCGTCAGCGCCTCGTCGTGCTGGTGGCTCATGTCACCAGCGTGCCCCGGCGCGGCCGGTCCGGCCATGGGGTCATGACCCGACCCGCGGCGCGGAGGCTGCTACCGGTGTGGGGATCCCGATCCCGGAGAAGGGAGCACCATGCGTTTCCGCCTGGCGCTCGCCGCGCTCGCGGTGAGCCTCGCAGTCCCGGCGCCGGACGCCGCCCGAGCACGCCCCGGCGACGTCCCCGCCGGCTATGCCGCCGCCCAGCGATCGGTCGCCGAGGAGGGCCGCGCGCTCGTGCGGCTCATCCGTGCCGGCGACGCCGAGACCCTGCACGCCCGGTTCGCACCCGAGCTGGCCGCCGAGATCTCGCTCGAGGAGCTCGGGGAGCTGCTCGACCAGGTCGCCGCGGCCGGCCCGGTCGGCGCGCGCCTGGACGAGCGCGCCGCGCCGCTGCGGCCCGGCCTGCGGGCGTACACCGCCGACCACCGCTGGGGGGAGCGGACCCTGGCGATCGACGCCGTCACCGACGGCCGCGGAGCGGTGACGAGCCTGCGCCTGGCCCCGCGCGCCGAGCTGCCGCCCGATCCGGGCGCCGGTCGCGACGTCACGCTGCGCTTCCCGCTGCCGGGGACGTGGTGGGTCATGTGGGGCGGCGCCACCGAGCTGCGCAACTACCACGCGGTCGAGCCCACCCAGCGCCACGCGCTCGACCTCGTGCAGTGGCGCCACGGCGGTACCGCCCGCGGCGCCGGCACGCGCAACGCCGACTTCCACGCGTGGAACGCGAAGGTCGTCGCGCCGGCCGGCGGCGTCGTGGCCGCCGCCGTCGACGGCCTGCGCGACAACACGCCGATGGTCGAGACCGACCGCGAGCGGCCGGCCGGCAACCACGTGGTCGTCAAGGCCCGCGAGGGCGTCTTCGTCGTCCTCGCGCACCTGCGCAAGGGCAGCGTGCGGGTGAGGGCCGGCGACCGCGTGCGGGCCGGGCAGGTCCTCGGCCGCGTCGGCAACTCCGGCAACTCGTCCGAGCCGCACCTGCACGTCCACGCCGACGACGGGGCGGGCGCCGGCCTGCCGCTGCGGTTCGGGCGCGTGCGCGTCGACGGCGAGCCGCGCGAGCACGCCGCCCTGTCGCAGGGCAGCTTCGTCACGGGCCTGAGATAGCCGACGCCGCCTCAGCACACCGCTCGCCGGTCCATCGGCTTCACGATCGGCTGTGCCGGGTAGGGCCGCCCGGTGCCCGAACCGGCCGTCGACCTGCGCAGCGCCCCGCGCCGCGTCTTCGGGGGCGCGGCGCTCGACGCCGACCGCGACGCGGGCGGCGCGATCGCCGAGGCCGCCGGCGAGGACGCCGCGAGCGGGATGTTCACGTTCATCGAGCAGTTCCCGCTCGTCGGCCTCGTCGCCGGGGCGACGATCTTCCTCGTCTGGATCTTCTTCGTCGCGGGCGCGGACGCGGGGACGGTCGTGGTCGGCAGCATGTCGTCGCGCGGCGAGGACGACCCGCGCTCGTCGGTGAAGCTCACCTGGGGCGTGATCATGGGCGCGATCGCCGCGGTGCTCCTCGCCGCGGGCGGGCTCGACGCGCTGCAGAGCGGCGCGATCCTCGCCGCGACGCCGTTCGCGCTGCTCATGGTGGGGATCTGCTGGGCGCTCGTCCGCGCGCTGCGGGAGGACTGCGACGGATGAGCGCCGTCCGCCGCGGCGGCGGGCGCGTACGCTCCGCGGCGTGCCCGACCTCTTGAGAGTCACTGCCTGTGAGCTGCGCACAGCGCGGCTCGACGAGGACTGGGCCGCGCTGGCCGACCACGTCCGGAGCGAGCGCAGCGATCTCGTCGTGCTGCCCGAGATGGGGTTCGCGCCGTGGTTCGGGCTGCGGCGCGAGTTCGACCCGGCCGTCTGGGCGCAGGCGGTCGCGGCGCACGAGCGCGCGCTCGCCGGGCGCGTGCCGGACCTCGCGCCCGCGGTCGTCCTCGGGACCGCCCCGGTCGAGCGCGGCGGCCGCCGGCTCAACGAGGCGTACGTCGCCGACGAGGGCGGCGTCCGTCCCGCGCACCACAAGTTCCACCTGCCCGACGAGGAGGACTTCTGGGAGGCCTCCTGGTACGAGCGCGGCGACGGCACGTTCGAGCCGGTCGACGCCGGCCCGGCCCGCGCCGGCTTCCTCGTCTGCACCGAGCTGTGGTTCGGCGACCGGGCGCGCGCGTACGGGGAGGCCGGGGTCCACCTGCTCGCAGTCCCGCGCTGCACCCCGCGTGAGTCGCTCGACAAGTGGCTCGCGGGCGGCCGGACCGCGGCGGTCGTCGCGGGCGCCTACGCGGTCTCCTCGAACCACGGCGACGAGCGCTTCGGCGGCCAGGGGTGGATCGTCGACCCCGAGGGCGACGTCCTCGCGGTCACGTCCGCGCGCGAGCCGTTCGTCACCGCCGAGATCGACCTCGCGGCGGCGGAGCAGGCCAAGCGCACCTACCCGCGGTACGTGCCCGCCCGCTGGGCGCCCGCCGGCCGCGCGGCGCCGACGCGGTCGTGCCTCGTTCACCGTGACGGGGTAGCGTGCGGCATGGCCACCTACGAGTACACGACCTCGGTGATCACCCACGGCTTCCTCGGGCGCAAGGACGAGGAGCTCGACCGCCGCGAGCTCGAGAAGACGCTCAACGAGATGGGCGCGCAGGGCTGGGAGCTCGTCAAGGTCCTGACGCACATGGCGCTGCACCGCGAGAAGGACGGGCACCTGCTGCTGTTCAAGCGCGCCGCCGGGTGATCTGACCGCCCGCCCTCGGCCGCCGCGCCGTGCCGGAGGGCGCGGCGCGGCGGTCCGGGCACACCGCTCGGAGGTACGGGGTGATCGCGCTACGTCGTGGGCGGACTACGGATGACCCGCCGATCGCGCGGCCCGTACGGTCGCCCCATGACCGCCGGCACGACACCGCCAGCACTTCGAGCGGAGGCGATCGGCAAGGTCTTCGGGGAGGGCGCCGGGGCGGTGCGCGCGCTCGCCGGCGTCGATCTCGACGTCGGCACCGGGGACTTCGTCGCGATCATGGGCCCGTCCGGCTCGGGCAAGAGCACGCTCCTGCACGTCATGGGCGCGCTCGACCGGCCGACGAGCGGGCGCATGCTGCTGCACGGCCGGCGCTACGACGACCTCGACGACCGCGAGCTCACCCGCCTGCGCGGCGAGGTCTTCGGCTTCGTCTTCCAGTTCTTCAACCTCCTACCGACGCTGACCGCGGCGGAGAACGTGCTGCTGCCCGCGCTCGTCGCCGGCGAACGGCCACAGGGGTACGCGGAGCGCACGGACGAGCTGCTCGACCTCGTCGGGCTGCGCGACCGCGCCGGGCACGTCCCGTCCGAGATGTCCGGCGGGGAGCAGCAGCGCGTCGCGATCGCCCGTGCGCTCCTGCGCCGCCCCGACGTGCTGCTCGCCGACGAGCCGACCGGCAACCTCGACTCGACCAGCGGCGGCATCGTGCTCGGCCTGCTGCGCACGCTCGTCGACCGCGGGCAGACCGTCGTGATGGTCACGCACGACGCGGCCGCGGCCGCGCTCGCCGACCGGGTCGTGTTCCTGCGCGACGGCCGGATCGTCAGCGAGGTCGAGGGCGGCGACCACGACCGCGTCGCCGACGAGCTGCGCGAGCTGTCGGCCACGATCGCGGCGGTCCGGGAGGCGTCGTGAGCCGGGGCCGGCTCCCGGCCGGCGTGCGCGTGTCCTCGCTCGCGGGGCTGAGCCTGCGCTCGCTCCGCGCCCGCCCGCTGCGCGCGGCGCTGACGACCGGCGCGATCGTGCTCGGCGTCGGGATGGTCTTCGGGGTCCTGCTCCTCACGGGGACCATCCACTCGACGTTCACGCGGCTGTTCGACTCCATGTATGGCAACACCGACCTCGTCGTGTCGGGCGAGGGGTCGATCGGGTCGCTTCCCGGCTCGACGATCGAGCGCGTGCGTGCCGTCCCCGGCGTCGAGTCGGCGTCCGGGTCGGTGTTCTCGGTGTTCCGCACGGTCGACGAGCGCGGGAAGGCCGAGCGCGCCCGGACCGCGCAGCTCTACGTGACCGGGGTCGACTACGACGAGCCGGACCCGTCCGCCTCCGAGCGCGTCGCCGGGCGCGAGCCGGGCGCCGGGCGCGGCGAGGTCGAGCTCGCGAGCGACTGGGCCGAGGAGCACGGGCTCGGGGTCGGCGACCGGCTGCGGGTCGCGGCGCCGTCCGGGCGCGTGACGCTCCGGGTCGCCGGGCTGTACGCGTTCGAGGGCGGGCTGGACCTCGGCGGCTACGGCACCGCGGCGATGCCGCTCGCCGACGCGCGCGCGGTCATGGACAAGCCGGACACGTGGGACGAGATCCACGTCGTCGTCGCGGACGGCACGCCGGCCGACCGCGTCCGGCGCCGGCTGGACGCCGAGCTCGGCCGCGGGGTGGAGGTCGCGACGCCCGACGCCAAGAGCGACGAGGTGCAGGACCAGATCGCGACGCTCGACGTGATCCTCTGGTTCTTCGGCGGGATCGCGCTGTTCACCGGCTCGTTCCTCATCCTCAACTCGTTCAACATGACCGTCCTGCAGCGGATGCGGGAGCTGGGGACGCTGCGCGCCCTCGGGGCGAGCGACGTGCGCGTCGCGCGGACGATCCTCGCCGAGGCGGTCGTGCTCGGCGTCGCCGGGAGCATCGCCGGGCTGGCGCTCGGCGCCGGGCTCGCGGTCCTGCTCGTCGACGCGATGCGGGCGTTCGGGATGCCGGTGTCCGGGGTCGAGTACACCGGCGGCGCGATGATCGCCGCGGTCGTCACGGGGATCGTCGCGACGGTGGCCGGCGCCGCCTGGCCGGCCGTGAAGGCAGGGCGCATCCCGCCGATCCTGGCGCTCCACGGCGGGTCGCCGCCGCCACGGACGCTCGGCCGCCGGCGCGCGATCGCCGGGCTGGCGATGTTCCTGCCGGGCATGGTGCTCGGCGGCTACGTCTGGTTCGGGACGAACTCGGCGAGCTCGCTGCTCAGCATCGCGGGCGCCGTCGGGACGATGGTCATGTTCGTGGGGATGGTGCGGCTCGCGCCGTACCTCGTGCTGCCGCTCGTCGGGCTGCTCGGCCGGCCGCTGCGCCGCGTCATGCCCGCCGAGGGGCGCCTGGCGGTCGACGCCGCCCGCGCGAACCCCGGGCGGACCGCGGCGACCGCCGCGACCCTCCTCGTCGCGCTGTCGGTCGTCGTCGTCAATGCGACGGTCGCCGCGAGCTTCGTCGGCTCGGTGGAGGACGAGCTCGACCAGCGCTTCGCGCGTGACCTCACCGTCCAGCCGGTCGGGTTCAGCGAGTTCGGGGGGCCGCAGGCGGGGCTGTCGCGCCGGCTGCGCGAGGACATCGCCGCGCTGCCGGAGGCGGGCGCGGTCGCCGGGCGCCGTGCCGTGCTCGTCACCGAGCTGCCGGGCGGCGGGGGAGAGGGGCTCCTCATCGGCTACGAGCCGCGCGAGTACCTGCGCGTCGACGCGATCGACTACGGCGAGACGCCGACCGCGCAGGCGCAGGCGGGGCTCGAGCGCGGTGGGGTCGCGGTCGCCGAGGCGTACGCCTCGGAGCAGGGCATCGAGATCGGCGACCGCGTCCGTCTCGAGGGCGCGGCGGGGGCGCGGACGGTGCCGGTCGTGGCCCTCACCGAGACGTACGAGGCGGCGGGCAACAGCGTGCACATGTCGCTCGAGACGATGGAGGGCGTCTACGGCATCCGCAACGACACGGTGCTCGTCGTGAAGGCGGCCGAGCCGTCGATGCGGGAGGCGCTGGCGCGGCGCGTCGACGCGCTCCTCGAGCGCGAGTACCCGGGGTTCGAGGCGCTGTCGAACGCGGAGGCCAAGGCGAACGCGACGGAGGCGATCGACCAGCAGTTCGCGTTCTTCAACGCGATCGTCATGCTTGCGCTCGTCGTCGGCGTGCTCGGCATCGTCAACACGCTCACGATGTCGGTGCTCGAGCGGACGCGCGAGATCGGCGTGCTGCGCGCGCTCGGCGCGTCCCGCTGGCGGGTGCGTCGCACGATGGCCGACGAGAGCCTGCTCATCTCGGTCGCGGGCACGCTCGCCGGGCTCGGCGTCGGGCTGGGCGTCGCGGTCGTCTGGCTGCTCGGGATGCGGGCGACGACGTTCGAGGGGATGTCGATCCACCTGCCGTACGGGATGCTCGCGACGCTCGCGGTGCTCGGCGTCGTGATGGGCGTGCTCGCGTCGATCGTGCCGGCGCGCCGGGCCGCACGGCTCGACCCGCTGAGCGCCCTGCGCTACGAGTAGGCGCGCCGCCGGGCCGCGGCCGACGACGTCCACCGGACGCCCGCGGTGACGAGCGCGACCGCCACCGGCACCGCGAGGAACGGGCCGGAGAACGCGGTGACGACGAGGACGAGCGCGAGCGCGACGGCGGCGATCCGGCGCGCGGAGCCCGTGAGGATGCGGATCGCCGACGACAGCGACAGCACGTAGACGGTCACGAAGCACGCCGAGGTCGCGCGGACGAAGTCCTCGGGATCCATCACGCCGGCGGCGAGGAGGCCGAGCAGCGCGCTGCCGACGAGGCCGATGACCGCGAGCGGGCGGCGCGGGATGCTGCGCTGCGCGCTGCCGCCCTCGCCGAGCCAGCGCGGCAGGTCGCCGCGGCGCGCGACGGCGGCCGCCAGGCGCGACGCCCCGCCGATGTAGACGTTCATCGTGCCCATCGTCAGCGCGATCGCGAGCACGGCGGTCACGTCGCGGCCGGTCGCGCCGAGCCCGACCTCGAGCAGGTCGGCGAGCGGCACGTCCGAGTCGGTCCTGACCGCGATCGTCGCGACCGCGAGGCCGAGGTACAGCACCACGATCGTCACGTACGCGAGCGCGACCGCGCGGGGCAGGTCGCGCGCGGGGTCGCGGAACTCCCCGGCGAGCTGGGCCATCGCCTCCCAGCCGAGGATGAGCCACGCGAGGAGGTTCGCCGCGGTCCCGACCGCCCACCAGCCGTGCGGCGCGAACGGCTCCCAGCCCTCGCCGCCGTGACCGGGCAGGACCGTCACGAGCGCCGTTGCGACGACGATGACGAGCACCGCGGTCAGCCCCGACTGCACGGTGCTCGACACGCGGATGCCGCCGGTGTTCGCGGCGAGCACGAGCGCGAACATCGCGAGCCCCGTGAGCACGGCGACGGTCCTGCCGCCCCCGACGAGGTCGGCGACGTAGAGCCCGCCGATGAGCGCCACGGCCGGCGCGCCGATGAACACCGCGGTGAGGAAGACCGCGCCGGTGACGCCGGCCGCCCGCGCCCCGAGCCCTTCCTCGACGTACGCGGTCACGCCGCCGGGGACCGGATGCCGGACGCCGAGCGTCGCGAACGTCACGGCGAGCGGCAGCGAGAGCACGAGGAGCCCGACCCACGCGACGATCGTCGCGGGTCCGGCCGCCTCCGCGGCAAGGGCGGGGACGAGGAGCAGCCCGGGCCCGATGAGCGCACCGACGTACAGCGCGGTCCCGCGTACGACCCCGATCCGTCCCGATCGCATGGCGGGGACGTTAGGGCCTCATGCGGGCGGTTCCGGTCCGCATCCTCACCCGTGTGGCCGGCGCGCTCCGGCCGGCCTCGGGGTGCCTCGGACGGCGTGGCTGGACGAGGGCAGAGCCCCGGTCCAGGCGCGGTGGACCGACCTCGCGCCGCCGGATGTCCGCATCGCCCGGTGCCGGCGGCGTGCGGTGCGGCGGTGCGCGCTTCCGCGGAAGCGCGCCCGCGTGCCCCAGCGCGCGCTCGCGTTCTGCCTGGCGCGTACTCGCATCGTGCGTCGGCGCAGGTGGCGCCTGCGCGAACGTCCGGCGGTCAGGCCTCCCTTCGGTGGCCGGTCATGTGGAGGAGGGCGAGGACGGCGTAGTGCAGGTCCATCCGCTCGCCGCACCATCCGGGCTGGCTGGTGGTGGGGGTGATGGTCAGGCCGGTGGCGTGGCTGTGGTCGGCGACGGCGGTCGTCCTGCCGTGGATGTGCGGCGTGTCCAGGAGGCGTCTGCCGTCGGGGCGGCGGAAGACGAGCCGGGTGCGGGTTCCGCCGGGCCGGCGCGGCTGGACGGTGACGGTGTAGCCGCCTTCGTGCAGGAGGGTGTGGTGGTGGCGGCAGAGCAGGATGAGGTTGTCGAGGCTCGTCGGGCCTCCGTGGGCCCAGTGGACGAGGTGATGGGCGTCGACGTGGCGGTGCTGGGTGCAGCCCGGGAACCGGCAGCCGCCGTCGCGGGCCTGCAGCGCGCGCCGGACGGCCGGCGGGATCGACCTGGTCTTGCGGCCGACGTCGAGGATCGTGTCGTCGCGTTTCGTGAGCGGGACGATCGACGCGTCGCAGCAGAGCCGCCGGGCGGTCTCGGCGGCCAGCCCTCCGCCGTCCTCCAGCTCGCACAGCGAGTCGGCGCCGGTCTCCTGCTTGCGAGCGAGCGTGTCGAGGTCGACGTGCACGACGACCTGGAAGCGATCGCCACCGGTGCGGCCGGCCGCCTGCCGGCGCGAGCGGACCGCCTCGTCGAGCAGGATCAGCAGCGCGTCGATGTCGCGCGCCTCCTGATCGGGCGCCTCGATCAGCGCGCCGCCCACCTCGAACGCAGGATCGGACCGCGGGAAGCCGTCGTCGGGGTCCTCGCCGGCCTTGCCGGCCGTCGCATCCGCGTCGCGGACAGGGGCGGTCGGCGCTTCCGCGGAATCGCCCACGCGAGCGCCGCCGGCCGACCCGTCGACGTCCGGGACCGATCTCGCTTCCGCGGAAGCGCTCGCGGTGCCCGCGCCCGCGGCATGGTCGGCTCCCACGGATCCCGCTTCCGCGGAAGCACCCGCGGTGCCCGCGCCCGCGGCATCGTCGGCTCCCACGGATCCCGCTTCCGCGGAAGCGCCCTCGCCGTCCGTGCCGGCCGACCCGTCCACGTCCGGGACGGGAGCCGCTTCCCCGGCGCGCTGCCCGCGCCACCGGGCCTGTCGGAGCTCGTTGCGGGCGAGCTCGAGCGCCTTGAGGAACACCGCGCCCTCCTCGCGCGGGAGACGTCCGCGGAAGATCAGCGAGCCGTCGTCGTCGTGGCGGATGTGCAGCGAGCGTCGCTCGAGGACCTTGGCGGCGCCGGCGTTCGTGACCTTGCGGTAGCCGCGGACCATCCGCTCGAGCTGTGAGGCGGTCGCGTAGAGCGCCAGCTCGAGCAGCTCGTCCTCGCGCTCGATCTCCTCGATCCGCGTCAGCGCGCGCACCTTCGAGTACGACAGGCGCCCGTCGGCGAACGCGCCCCGGATCAGCGGCAGCTCCACCAGGCGGCGGGCGACGCGGACCTGCTCGCGCGCGGTGACCGGCTCGATCGAGCAGCGCCACGACAGCCAGTGCGCGCACGACTTGGCGCCCCAGTCGCTCCACCCGCCGCGCGCGTCGAACTCGGCCACCAGCTCCAGGAAGCGGCAGGTGGAGGCGTTCAGGTGGCCGGCCAGCTCGCTGATCTGGTCGGCGAGCTGGTCGATCGCGCGTCTGCGGGCAAAGCCGTCCGGCTCGAGTGCTTTCATACGAACACATGTTCGCATCCGACGTGGATGGAATCGCGGCGCCGGGCGATCGGCGGGCCGCGCCCCGGCGAGGGCACTCGAGCGAGATCGGGCACGCAGACCACGCGGCGCGCGGGGCCGACGAGTCCACGGGCGGCGCAGGATTGCGGTCGGTTGCCGACCGCGATCCGTGCGAGCCTCCGCACCATGCCAGTGATCGAACGACTCGACTTCGTGGGCGTCCCGACCCGGGACCCCGAGCGCTCTCGCGCCTTCTACCGCGACGTCCTGGGCCTGCGGCCCGACGAGCATGCCGAGTGGGAGCAGTGGGCGGGTGACACCTGCTTCGCGATCTGGGAGCCCGAGAAGGTCGGCCGGGAGTTCGTGCCCCAGAAGGGCAACCCGCTCCCGCTCCGCTGCGACGACGTCGCCGCCACGCGCGCCGCGCTCGAGGCCAAGGGCGTCCGGTTCTTCGGCGAGACGATGGACACGGGCGTCTGCCACATGGCGATCTTCGCCGACCCGGACGGCAACGAGCTCATGCTCCACCGCCGGTACGCGCCCTACGAGTAGGCGCGGCGAGAAGCGGGCGCCGCCGCAGGCGCAGACGGCCCCCTCGGCCCCGGCCGGGGCGGGCGTGCCGGCGAGAGGGCGGGCGCCGCCGACGGAGTCGGGTAGGTTCCGCAGCCGTGGACCTGCAGGTCATCCGGACGGCGGTCGTACCGATGCCCGGCGCCTACGCCGTGCGGGCCGGCGGCGGCGCGGTCCGGCGGCTCGCCCCCGTGCTCCGGCCCGGACAGGACGTCATCCACGCGCCATGCCTGGCGTTCGTGCTCCGGCATCCGTCGGCGGGCGTGATCCTGGTCGACACGGGGTTCCACGCCGACGCGCGGGGGAGCCTGCGCCGCGACCTCGGGCTGCCGATGAGCGTGCTGTTCCGCGGGCTCGAGGTCGCGGCCGAGCCGTTCGACGTCCAGCTCCGCGCCGCCGGCGTCGAGCCCGCGGACGTCCGGCGGGTCGTCATGACCCACCTGCACGTCGACCACACGAGCGGCATGCGGCTGCTGCCGAACGCCGAGTTCGTCTGCGCGCGCGAGGAGTGGGCCGCGACCCGCCGGCGCGCGGCCGAGCTGAAGGGGTACGTCGCGCGCCACCTGCCCGACGCGTCCCGGATGCGCCTCGTCGACCTGGCCCGGGAGGGCGAGCCGTACGGCCCGTTCCCGCACACGCGCGACCTCCTCGGCGACGGGACGATCCGGCTCCTCGGCACCCCGGGGCACACGCCCGGGCACCTGTCGGTCCTCGTCGACCGCGGCGCGGACGGACGGGTGCTGCTCGCGGGCGACGCCGCCTACGTCCGGCGGAACATCGACGAGCAGCGCCTGCCGCTCATCGTCGACGACCCGCCCGCCGCCCGCGAGTCGCTGCGCCGGCTCGCCGCGTTCCGGGCGGGCGAGCCCGACGTCCCCGTCGTGCCGAGTCACGACCCCGAGGCGTGGAAGGCTCTGGCACCCGAGCCCGCCGGGCCCGGCACCGCCGCCGGCGCGGTCGAGCCCTCGCCGGCCTGATCAGTGGGCCTTGCGCGCCTGGACGCGGTGCAGCACCGCGACGACCACGGCGCCGACGATCACGCCGAGCAGCGCCGACGCGGCGGTGTTCGCCAGCCAGCCGCCGAAGCCGCCGATCGCGTCCGCCACGTCCTCCTCGGCGTGGTGGACGGTGTCGTAGAGCCATGACAGGCCGAGCTCGTCGAGCCCGACGAGCAGGATGTGCCCGCCGACCCACAGCATCGCGGCGACCCCGACCTTCGAGAGCACCGACATGACGACCGGCATCGCGTGCGCCAGGCCGCGGCCGAGGCGCGCCACCCGCGCCCCCGCGCTCCGCGCGAGCCGCAGCCCGACGTCGTCCATCTTCACGATCATCGCCACGGCGCCGTAGACACCGGCGGTGATGGCCAGGGCGACCACGACGAGGATGAGCGCCCGCGCGAGCAGCGCCTCGTCGGTCACCTCGTCGAGCGCGATGACCATGATCTCGGCCGACAGGATGAGGTCGGTCCGGATCGCGCCGGCGACGAGCTCGTCCTCGCGCTCCTGCCCCTGCGCCGTGACCGGCGCCTCCGCCTCGTGGCCGTGGTGGCCGGGGCCGACGAGCTCCCACAGCTTCTCGGCGCCCTCGAAGCACAGGTAGGTGCCGCCGACCATGAGGATCGGGGTGAGCAGCCACGGCAGCAGCTCGCTGAGCAGCAGCGCGGCAGGGAGGATGAACACGAGCTTGTTGCGCAGCGAGCCCGTGGCGATCCGCCGGATCATCGCCAGCTCGCGCTCGGGCCGGATGCCCTCGACGTATCGCGGGGTGACCGCGGCGTCGTCGACGATGACCCCGGCGGCCTTCATGCTCGCGCGGCTCGCGCCCGCGGCGACGTCGTCCACGGACGCGGCGGCCGCGCGCGCGAGCGCGGCGACGTCGTCGAGGAGGGCGGTGAGGCCGGCGCTCATCGCCGGGACCGGGGTCGGTTCACGGCGCGGGAGCGTAGGGAACGGCCCCGCCGGACCGCTGGGCGGCCGCTCAGGCGACGTGCTCGGGCCAGGGGAGGGGGAAGAGCCCGCGGTACGGCCGCGCCTCGTCGATCACCCGCGCGACCGACGGGCGGGCGAGCAGCCGGTCGACGTACGCCGCCAGCGCCGGATGGGCGGCGCGGTCGATCGGCTGGAGCACATCCGCGTAGTGCAGCGCCGGCGCGGCCGCGCAGTCGGCGAGGGTGAACGCCTCGCCCGCGAGCCATCCGTCGTCCTCGCGCCCGCTGAGCTGCCCGTCGAGGAGCGCATAGGCGGCGTCGAGCTTCGCGCGCTCCCGCGCCACCCCGTACGGGTCGCGGTGCTGCTCGGGGCGCAGGGCGTCGCCGACGATCGTCTGCACCGGCGTCATGACGTGCCCGTCGCCGACGCGGTCCCAGAGCCGGGCGCGCAGCGCGGCGTCGCGGTCGGCCGGCACGAGCGGGGGAGCGTCGCCGTACCGGTCGAGGTACTCGACGATCACCGACGACTCGGCCACGACCCGGCCGCGGTCGACGAGGACCGGGATCGACGCCGGCGGCCAGAGCGCCGCGAGCGGCTCGCGGTCCTCGACCATGACCGCCTCGAACGGGATGTCGCGCTCGTACAGGGCGATGAGCGCCTTCCAGCAGTACGCGGCGAACGGGTGGCGGTGGAGCGTCAGCGTCACGCCACCACCCCCTCGGCGAGGAACGCGGTGAGCCCGTCGAGCAGCAGGCCGGTGCCGTGCTCGCGCTCGGCCGGGTCCTCGAGCCCGTCGAAGAACGCGCCGTGCTCGGTGAACACGAGGTGCGTGCCGGCCCCGTCGGGCCGGACCTCGATCGTGGTCAGCGACACCGAGACGAGCCGCCCGTCGAGCAGCAGGTCGTAGGCGAAGACGATCCGCTCGCCCTCGACGATGTCGTGGTAGCGGCTGCGGAACTCGTGGAGCGTGCCGCCGGGGTCGCGGCCGACGCTGAGCTCGCTGCCGCCGACGCGGAAGTCCAGCTCCCAGGCGGCGTCGGCCCACGCGTCCGGCGGGCCGAACCAGCGCCGCTTGAGCGCAGGGTCGGCGAACGCGCGGAACGTCTGCGCGGGCGTCTGCGGAAAGCGCCGCTCGATCGTGAAGTCGTGCTGGCGGATGCTCATGGCTCGTCTGCTCCTCCGTCGGTCGGGAAGGTCTCGCCGAGGACGTCGCCGAGCCGGTCGAGCCGGCGCTCCCAGATCGCGCGGTGCTCGGCGAGCCACTGCTCGAGCGTGCGCATCGGCGCGGGCTCGAGCCGGCAGGTGCGGACCCGCCCGGCCTTCTCGGACCGGACGAGGCCGCTGCTCTGCAGCACGTCGAGGTGCTGCATGACCGACGGCAGTGAGATCTCGAGCGGCGCGGCGAGCTCGCTCACCGTCGCCGGGCCGCGCGAGAGCCGGACGACGATCGCCCGGCGGCTCGGGTCGGCGAGGGCGTGGAACGCCCGGTCGAGCTGGTCGGCCTCCGCAGTCGGCACAGCCGACACGGTACACGATACTTAGCCAGTTACCTAACTATTTGTCGGCTCCTTGGCACACCGGCACCCAGAGCGTCCGGTCAGGGCCGGCTGACGGGGAGGCTCGTGCTGGGGGTCGCCGGCGATCACGAGCGCGAACCAGCAGGCCGGCCTGGACACGATCTGGATGGAAGGAGGCGACGACGCGCCCGTCCACGGCGCCGTCGTCGTCTCGGAGACGCTGACCGTGATCCACGCCGGGGCGGGGCGGCCGCGCTCATCGAGCGGCAGCGTCGTCCTGCGCTCCGGGCGCGCGGTGAGCCGTATTTGCGACCTTTGCAACCAGCGCTCGGACCGGAGTAGCGTCGGCCCAACCGACGGGAAGGGGGCGCACATGATCTGCGCGCTGACGGTCAGGCACCTCAAGCCGGGGACGTTCGAGCGGTTCCGCGAGGCCTTCATGGGCGACATGCGGGAGGGCACCCCGCCGGAGGGCTGGGTGCGGTTCAACATGGTGCGCGGCGCCGACGATCCCGACGAGGTCGTCTGCTTCGGGTTCTACGACGGCAGCCTGGACGACCTGCGCGCCCAGGACCGGACGGCGTACGACGCGCAGATGGAGCGCATCGCGCCGTATGTCGAGAGCGTCGGCACCGACGGGTTCTTCGAGGTGACCGAGCACCTCACCCGCACGACGAGCGCGGCCTGACCCGCCGGCCCGGGCCGGCCTCCCGGTCGATCCGGTCCCGCGGCGCCGTCGCCCCGCGCCCGGCCGTGGCGGCATCATGTGCCGCCATGAGCGTCCTGATCCACGCCGAGGTCCACGGCCTCGCCGGGCGCGCGGGCGAGCTGCGCGCCGTCCTCGCAGAGCACGCGGGCTCCCTCTCCCGGGCCGACGGGTGCCTCGGCGCCGTCGCCGCCGAACGGCTCGACGGCGACGCGACGGCCGAGTTCCTGCTCGAGGCGCTCTGGCGCGACGAGGAGGCGCTGCGGACCCACTACCGCACCGCCGAGTACGCCCGGTACATGCAGCAGGTCGGCGAGCTGCTCGCCCGCCCGAGCGACGTGACCGTCCACCACGTCGACCGCTCCTACCGCGCCACGGCGGACCTGTCGGCCGACCCGACACGGCAGGGCTGACGCCCGCGAGGCGGGCGACCGATGACTCCGGCGCCGCCGGCCGGTCGAAGGGAGACCTGCAACGCACGTGGAAGGACGGACCGATGACGCCGATGACCGACGACACGCTCTGGCCGCGCCTCGCCGAGCTTCCGCTCGTCGTCGAGACGTGCGAGTACGAGCGGCTCCACGCCGTGCTCGCGCACGGCTTCCAGCGGGTGACGACGCTCGTCCGCCTGGGCGGGGGCGGCGAGGACGGGCTGGGCGAGGACGTCTCGGTCCACGTCGAGGACGGCAGCTCGCTGCACGAGATGCAGCTCGCCCTGCCGCTCGCCGGCGAGTGGACCCTCGCCTCGTTCAGCGAGCACCTCGCGACGCTCGACCTGTTCCCGGCCCCGCCCGAGTGGGAGACGGCGACGCGCATGCGCCGGTGGGCGCTGGAGTCGGCGGCGCTCGACCTCGCGCTGCGCCAGGCCGGGCGCGCCCTGCACGAGGTGCTGGGGCTCGAGCCGCGGCCGGTGCGGTTCGTCAACTCGCTCGGGCTCGGCGAGGAGCCGTCGTTCGACCACGTCCGCCGGCGGCTCGACCGCGCGCCCGGCGTGCACTTCAAGCTCGACGCCGAGACCACCTGGTCGCCCGCGCTCATCGACGAGCTCGCCGGCACCGGCGCGGTCGACACGATCGACTTCAAGGGCCACTACGGCCTCGAGGTCAAGGACCCGGCCGCGCTCGCGCCGCTCTACGAGCGGATCGTCGCCGCGTTCCCGGACGCCTACCTCGAGGATCCCCACGACCTGCCCGAGGTCGCGCGCCTGCTGGAGGCTCACGTCGAGCGCGTCTCCTTCGACGCCCCGATCCGCAGCGCGGGCGACATCGGCGCGACGCCGCTGCCCGCGCGCGTGGTGAACGTCAAGCCGTCGCGGATCGGGTCCGTCCGCGAGCTGCTCGCTGTCTACGCGCGCTGCGCGCGCGAGGGACGGCCGATGTACGGCGGCGGCATGGGGGAGCTCGGCGTCGGCCGCGGCCAGATCCAGCTCCTCGCGGCGCTCTTCCATCCGGACGGGCCGAACGACGTGGCGCCGAGCGCCTACAACGAGGACGACCCGGCGGGCGAGCTGCCGCCGAGCCCGCTGCCGCCCGGCCCGGCGCCGACCGGCTTCCGGCGGCGCTGACGGCTCGCCCGTACGCTTCGCGCATGAGCGGGAAGGTGAACCTGGCGGCGAAGCTCGCGACGTTCGACGACCGGTGGAAGCCGCGGATCGTCGCCGACTACAACGACAACAAGATCGTCCTCGTCAAGGTCGAGGGCGAGTTCGTCTGGCACAGCCACGACGACACCGACGACCTCTTCCTCGTGCTCGACGGCCACGTGACGATCGAGCTCGAGGGCCGGGACGACGTCGAGCTCGGCCCGGGTGAGCTGTTCGTCGTCCCGCGCGGCGTCCGCCACCGCCCGGTCGCCGCCGAGGAGGCGCACGTCCTGCTCATCGAGAAGCACGACACCGTCAACACCGGCGACGCCGGCGGCGAGCTGACCGCCGAGGCCCGGAGGATCTGAGGCCGCCGGTCAGGCGGAGGCCGGGACCTGCGCGCCGATCGCCGCGCGCAGGTCGGCCACGAGGTCCTCGGGCGCCTCGATCCCGCACGACAGCCGGACGAGGTCGGGCGGCACCGCCGCCTCGGAGCCCTCGACGGACTGGTGGGTCATCGCCTGCGGCACCTCGATGAGCGACTCGACGCCGCCGAGCGACTCGGCGAGCGTGAACAGCCGCGTGCGCTCGGCGATCCCGACCGCGTCGGGATGCCGGAAGCTCACCATGCCGCTGAAGCCCGGCCAGCGGACGTCCTCGACGCCCGGCGCGCCGCGCAGGAACTCGACGACGGCGGCCGCGCTCTCGGCGTGCGCGCGCATCCGCAGCGGCAGCGTCCGCAGCCCGCGGTGGACGAGGAACGCGTCGAACGGCCCGGGGACCGCGCCGACCGCGTTCTGCACGAACCGGAAGCCCTCGACGAGCGCCGGGTCGCGCGCGATCGCCACGCCGCCGACGACGTCGGAGTGCCCGCCGAGGTACTTCGTCGTCGAGTGCACGACGATGTCCGCGCCCTCCTCGAGCGGCCGCTGGTTGACCGGCGTGGCGAACGTGTTGTCGACGACGACGAGCGCGTTCCCGCGCCGGGCGACGACGCCGCGGATGTCGACGACGTTGAGCAGCGGGTTCGTCGGCGTCTCGACCCAGACGAGCTTCGTCTCGGGCGTGACCGCCGCGGCGAGCGCGTCGAGGTCGGTCTGGTCGACGAGCGTGTACCGCAGGCCCCACGGCGCGAGCACCTTGTCGACGAGCCGGTACGTGCCGCCGTACAGGTCGTCGGGGAGCACGACGTGGTCGCCGCTCCTGGCGACGTGCGTGAACACCGCGTGCGCCGCCGCCAGGCCGGAGCTGAACGCGACGGCGTCGCCGCCCTCGAGATCGCCGAGCGCCGCCTCGAGCGCGCTGCGCGTCGGGTTCGCCGACCGCGCGTAGTCGTAGTCGCCGACGAACTGCCCGACGCCGCGCTGGCGGTACGTCGAGGTCTGGTGGATCGGCGGGATGACCGAGCCGTACGTCGGGTCGGGGTCGAGCCCCGCGTGGACGGCGCGCGTGCGCAGGTCGTCGCTCATCGGGCGAGCGCCTCCAGGAGGTCGGTGCGGGTGACGATCCCGACCGCCCGGCCGTCCTGGGTGACGAGCAGCGCCTGCTGACCCTCGCCGCTGAGGAGCTTGACCGCCTCGCCGACCGGGTCGGTCGACGCGACCGCGGGCAGCGGGGGCTCCATGACGTCGACGATCTCCGCGGTGAGCAGCGCCGGGTCGCTGACCGCGTGCGCGAGCAGGCCGCGCTCGCCGATCGAGCCGACGATCGTCGAGGGGTCGGTCGCGCTGACCACCGGGAGCTGCGAGACGCCGTGCTCGTGCAGCAGCGCCATCGCGTCGCGCACCTTCTGGTGCGTGTGGACGGTGACGAGCGGCGGGACCGTGCTGTCGTGCTTGGCCTGCAGCACGTCGCCGACCTGCTGGCTGCCGGCGCGCTCGAGGAAGCCGTGCTCGGTCATCCACGCGTCGTTGTAGATCTTGCTCAGGTAGCTGCGGCCACCGTCGGGGAGGATCACCGCGATGAGCGCGTCCGGGTCGTCGATGCCCGCCGCGACCTCGAGCGCCGCGTGGACCGCCAGGCCGCCGGAGCCGCCGGCGAGGATGCCCTCGGTCTGCGCCAGCCGGCGGGTGGTCAGGAACGCGTCCTTGTCGGAGACCGTCACGTACCGGTCGACGACGGACGGGTCGAACGTCGTCGGCCAGAAGTCCTCGCCGACGCCCTCGACGAGGTAGGGGTGCATGTGCTCCTCCCCGCCCGAGTAGATCGAGCCCTCCGGGTCGGCGCCGATGACCTGGATGTCGGGCCGGCGCTCCTTGAGGTAGCGGGCGACGCCGGTGATCGTCCCGCCGGTGCCGACCCCGGCGACGAGGTGCGTGACGCGGCCGCCGGTCTGCTCCCAGATCTCCGGGCCGGTGGTCTCGTAGTGCGCCTGGGGGTTGGCGGGGTTGTGGTACTGGTTCGGCTGGAACGCGCCCGGGATCTCCTCGGTGAGCCGGTCGGCGACGCGGTAGTAGGACTGCGGCGAGTCGGCGGGGACGTCGGTCGGCGCGATCACGACCTCGGCGCCGTACGCGCGCAGCAGGTCGATCTTCTCGCGCGACATCTTGTCCGGCATGACCGCGATGACGCGATAGCCCTTCAGGCGCGCGGCGATCGCCAGGCCCGTGCCGGTGTTGCCCGAGGTCGGCTCGACGATCGTGCCGCCGGGCTTCAGCTTGCCCTCGCGCTCGGCCGCCTCGATGAGGCTGACCGCGACGCGGTCCTTGATCGACCCGCCGGGGTTCAGCGACTCGACCTTCGCCACCACCTGCGGGGTGAGCCCGGCCGCGATCCGCGACAGGCGCACCATCGGTGTCCGTCCGATGGCGTCCAGGATCGAGTCGCGGATGTCGGTCTTGGTGGTTCGGTCGACGGTCGCCATGTCACGAGTGTGGCAGTTCTTCTGGCCGAGTCCAGGCTGTCCGAACGATCGTCGGCAGATCGCCGCTCAGATGATGAACGTTCGGACCGGACCTGCGAAACTCGACCGGTGCCGAACGATGAGCTGGACCCCGTCGACCAGAGGATCCTCGAGCGGCTCGTGGCCAACGCGCGCATCTCCAACGCGCGCCTGGCGGCCGAGGTGGGCGTCGCCCCGTCGACCGCGCTGACCCGGGTGCGCGGGCTCGTCGAGCGGGGCGTCATCAAGGGCTTCCATGCCGAGGTCGACCAGGCCGCGGTCGGCCGTCCGCTGCAGGCGTTCATCGCCGTGCGGCTGTCAGCGCACTCGCGCGAGCAGATCGACGCGTTCACCGAGCGCGTCTACGGCCTGCCCGGCGTCCAGTCGATCTTCCACATGACCGGGGAGACCGACTACCTGCTGCTCGTCGCCGCGCGCGACGCCGCCGACCTGCGCGAGTTCGTCGTCGAGCACCTCGCCTCGAACCCGGCGGTCGCGCACGCCCAGACGAACCTCGTCTACGAGCACGTGCGCGGGCCCGGCCTGCTCGGCCTCTGAGGACGACGCGGCCGGGGCCTCGCTCCCGGCCCAGCCCGCCCGTGCGGGCCCGCGCAGAGAGCACATCGTCAGGCGCCGGGGGCCGCGGTCACGCGGGCGCCCCGGCCCGCGCCCGGGCCGCCTCCCAGACGAAGCCGTCGGGGTCGTCGAACGGCTCGGTGTCGACGGCGATCGCGAGCCGCCGCGAGCCCGAGCCCTCGGCGGCGACGCCGGCGTCCCTGGCGAGCGCGCCGCGCCGCAGCAGCCCGAGCTGCACCGCGCCCTGCTCGGCCTTGAACTCGACGTAGGAGCGCATGAACGTCTTGCCGACCTCGAAGCCGCGCTCGGCGTAACGGCGCTTGGCGGCCGGCACGTCCTCGACGCCGAGCAGCAGGACCACCTGGTCGATGCGGCCGGTCGGCGTGCCGTCGTCGCGCCTGGTCCGGGTGGCGATCTTCCAGATCGCGCCGTCGGGCGCCTGGACGACGCCGCCGTAGCCCCACATCGACCTCGCGGCGGGCTTCAGCCGGGTCGCGCCGGCCGTCAGCGCGGCCTCGAGGAGCCGGTCCACGTCGGACGGACCCGGCACGATGAGCGACAGGGTGTAGGCGCGGAAGCCCGACGTCGGAGCGTCGGTCCCGCGCACGTCGATCGGCAGCCCGGCGCCGAACGCGGCGTCGTAGAAGGAGCGTGCGGCGGCCGGGTCGTCCGCCTCGAGGATGACGTGGTCGATGCTGGTCATGCCGGCCACGCTAGGCCCGCATCGGTGCGTGCGCTTCTCGATTCCTGATCGCTTGTTCGGGTAGCGTCGGCTCGCCCGTGACGCCGCCCGATCGCGCCGCTCCCGTCCTCCTCACCGGTGCGACCGGCACGGTCGGCCACCCGATCGCCGCGCGGCTGGCCGCCTCGGGCGGTGCGGGCGCTCGTCCGCGACGTCGCACGCGCCCGCGAGCTCCTGCCCGACGGCGTCGAGCCCGTCGCCGGCGACGTCGCCGACGCGGCGTCGGTCCGCGCGGCCCTCGACGGCTGCGCGGTCGTCTTCCACGCGGCCGGGCTGCCGGAGCAGTGGCGGCGCGACCCGGACGACTTCCGGCCGGGTGAACGTGGAGGGCACGCGCATCCTCGTCGAGGCGGCGCTCGACCGCGGCCTGCCGGCGGTGTTCCTGCACCCCTCCGCGGTGTACGGGCCCGCGCCGGCGCTCGCCGCGGGCCTCAACGACCTGCTCGTCCGGCTCGCGCGGGGCCGGATCCCGATGCTGCTGCCCGGCGGGATGCCGGTGGTCGACGCCGGCGACGTCGCCGAGGGGCACCTGCGGGCGGCCGGGCAGGCGGACGTGGGGGAGCGAGCGGCTGGGCTGGACGCCCGTCCCGTTCGAGGAGGGCGTCGGGCGCGCGCTCGCCGCGTTCCGCGAGCGCGGCTGGATCCCCTGAGCCGGCCCGGCGGCGTCACCGCGGCGGCCGGCGCATCCTGCCCTGCTCGTCGATCGGGCCGAGCGACTCGCTCAGCAGCCGCGCGGCCGCCTCCTCGCCGGCGTAGCCGACGAGCCAGCGCCGGCACGCCTCGAACGCCGCGGCGGCGCGCAGGCGCATGTCCGGGTCGTGGTGGCGGTCGGCGGTCAGGTCGGCGCCGAGCATGAGCGCGGCGACGACCTCCGGCTCTGTCCGCGTGTCGCCGCGCTCGCGGGCCGTCGCGATCATCCGCGTGATGTCGACGCGCTCGATGTCGGCGGGGCGAGGGCTCGGGCCGCTCGAAGCGCCGTCTGCCGAAGACGCGGCCGAGGAGGTTCATGCACCCGAGGATCGCAGGCGCGCCGGCCGGTGCACCGCCCGGCCGGCGCGCGATCCGGGCGTCAGCGCCGGGGCTGCCCCCTGCGGTTCATCGCCCGCCCCTGCGGCGCTGGATGAACTCGTTGTCCCTGCAGTTGCGGCTGACGACGTGCTTCCAGGTCCTGCCCTGGCCGGTGTACGTCTTGCCGTGGAACCTCACCGGGACCCGCGGCGCGCCCGGATGCCCCCAGTCGGGGGTGCCCTTGCCGATCCATGCGACCTCGAAGTGCAGGTGCGGGGTGTGGCCCTCGCTGCCGGTCATCCCGACCGTGCCGATCCGGTCACCGCGCCTGACCTTCTGGCCCACCTTCACCGTCCGCCTCTCGAGGTGGATGTACGTCGTGAACCAGCGGTTCCGGTGCCGGATCTGGACGACGTTCCCGCTCGCGTCGTGCCACCTGGACGTGACGACCGTCCCCGAGGCGGCGGCGCGGACCTCCGAGTGCCGGGTCTCGCGCTGCGGCTCGCGGACCATGTCGAGCGCGGGGGAGTGGCCCCACGTGTCCAGGCGCCACCGCTGGCCGCACCGGAACGGCAGCTCGAAGCGCGGCGGGCGCGGGCTGCTCCGCGTGTTGCGCGGCGGGATCGGCGTCCGGTCCGAGCCCTGCGGCCGCAGGCCGTCGCCGCCGCCGTCGCCCGGCGCGGACGGGCACCGGCGCAGGCCGGCGTCGGGCTCGTCGTCCGCGCCGCCCTTGAAGTACACCTGCGGCACCCAGCCCCAGGCGACCCCGGTGTCGGAGGCGGTGTAGGCCCACCAGACGTTGCGCCAGCCCGCGTGGTGGTGCACCGCCGGCCCCGGCGCCTGGCAGACGAAGTACTGGCCGGACGTGCCGTTCAGCCAGCCGTCGGGCGCGGGGAGCGGCGCTCCCGGCCTGCGCTCGACCGGCCGGGCGTAGACCGGGATGCGGTTCCCGGGCTCCGGCGCGACGAGCGGGCACGGCTGGACGGGCTCGCGGGACCAGGACCTGCTCACCGCGCTCCCGCACGGGGAGGCGTCGGAGGCCGGCGCCGGCTGCGGCGCCGCGGCCATCGCGCCCGTCGCGACGACGGCGGCGATGCCGAGCCGGGCGGCGCGTCGATGCTGACGGTGGTCGGTGCTCATCACGCGGACTCTGCGCCCGCCCCCGACGGACAGCAATTCGGTCTTCTACTCGACCGATCAGGTCGACTCATCGCCCGTCACGCCGTAACCTGCGTCCGCGTCATGGCGGGCACGTGCTGGGGTGGACTCACGGTGCGTCATCTCGAGACGCTCCAGGCGATCGCGGAGGAGCGGTCGTTCGCGCGCGCCGCCGCGCGGCTCGGCTACACCCAGTCGGCCGTCAGCCAGCAGCTCATGACGCTCGAGCGGATCGTCGGACGGCGCCTGGTGCGGCGCCGCGCCGGGCGGCGCGAGGTCGCGCTGACCGAGGCGGGGGAGATCCTCGTCGAGCACGGGAGCCTCGTCCTGTGCCGGCTCGGCCGGGCGCGGGAGGAGATCGAAGGGCTGTCCGGGCGGCGGCGGTCCGCGCTGCGCGTGGGGACCTTCCAGAGCGTCGCCGCGCGCATCGTGCCGGACGTCCTGCGGTCCTTCGCGCAGGACTGGCCCGGCATCCGCGTCCTGCTCCGCGAGGCGACCTGCTTCGAGGCGTTCCTCCCGCAGCTCGAGTCCGGCGAGCTCGACCTCGCGTTCGTCGAGCTGCCGGTCGAGAACGACGAGCTCGAGGCGGTCGAGGTGCTCACCGACCCGTGGACGCTCGTCGTGCCGGCGGGCGAGGAGCCGGCGCAGGACCTCGCCGAGCTCGCGGACCGGCCGATGCTCGGCTTCCGGACCTGCCGTGAGCTCGACCGGTTCCTCGACGAGCGGGCGCTGCAGCCCGACTGGGTCGTCCGCTCCGACGACAACGGGACGCTGCTCGGGCTCGTGGCCGCCGGCGCCGGCGTCGCGCTCATGCCGCGCCTGGCGGTCGACCGCGACGACGACCGCACCGACCTCCACGAGCTCGACGACGCGCCGGCGCCGCGCAGGATCGGCATCGCCTGGCACGCCGAGGCCGGGCTGGCGCCCGCCGCGGCCGCGTTCGTCGAGACCGCGAAGGCGGTCTGCGGCGCCCTCGCCCGCTGACGCGCCAACTGCGGGAGGACTCCTGCAGCCGGGGGCGAACGTGCCGGACCGATCATGCCCATGCGCGCCGGCCGGACCCGGATCCGTCATATCGCCCGAGATGCGCGCCGCGGACCCGTCCGAGCCCAGCGACTACTCGGCGTGGATCAAGGGCTACGCGACGCGGCAGACGATCGAGCACCCGATGTGCATCTGGGGTCTGGCGGCCGATCCGGCGCAGGAGGTCGAGACGGACGTGTCGTTCTCGGCGCCGTTCACCGACGACGGCCCGTGCGTGGCCACCGTCGAGGGCGGCCAGGGGCGCGTCACCGAGCCCGGCAGCACCCGGGCGCGGCCCCTGCGCCGCGGCGAGACCGTCCGGCCCGGCGCCAGGCTCGCGAGCCGCAACGGGCGGCTGCGCCTCACCGTCGGCCAGGCGAGGATGTCGGTCAGCGGCACGGTCGAGCTCTCGGCGCCCAGCGACTGCCGGCGCAAGTCCACGTTCAGGCTCCGCGTGAGCGGCAGGCTCCGCATGCTGCTCACCCAGCCACTCGGCGGGCCGGCGGACATCCAGATCACGACGTCCAACGGGCGCGTTCGCGTCCGCGCGGCCGGCAGCTTCGACGTCAGCACCGGCGGGACCGCGGCGCGCCCGCGGACGACGCTGCGCGTCGAGCAGGGCAGCGCGAGCCTCCGCAACCCGGGCCGGCCCGCCGTGCCCCGCACCGTCCGTGCGGGCCAGACCAGCACGATCTCCGGCCGTAGCGGCGTCCCGAGCAGGCCGCGGCGCGCACGTCGCTGACCCGGCCGCCCCGAGGTCGAGCCGCGGAGCACCGCGCTACGACCTCACGGTCACGGTGGCGAGCGCCAAGCGCGTGCGGGTCTGCCGCTCGGCGACGACGCGCGCGACCGTCCTGTGGCGTGATGCCGAACCGGCCTTCCGACCGGCCCGCCGAGGCCGGGACGTTCACCTGCACGGCCACGTACTGGGCAACGCCGGCACGCGGCCGGTTCCGACGCCGCGCAGCGACAGGCGACACGCCGCATCCGCGGTGTCACAGCCGGCAGGCCTGGCCCGTCTCAAGTGCAAACGAGACGAACAGGAGCAGAGCCATGAAGATCTTCGTCGCCGGCGCGACCGGCGCTCTCGGACGGTCGCTGGTGCCGCAGCTCGTCGCCCGCGGGCACGACGTCGTCGGCATGACCAGGAGCGCGTCCAAGCAGGACCTCGTGCGCAGCCTCGGCGCACGTCCGGTCGTCGCCGACGCGCTCGACGCGACCGCGGTCGGGCAGGCCGTCGCGGCCGCCGAGCCGGACGTCATCGTCCACCAGCTCACCGCGCTCTCCGGGAAGATGACCGCCCGCGAGATGCGGCGCCCCGAGCGCGCCGCACGGACGATCATGACCAACCGGCTGCGGACCGAGGGGACCGATCACCTCCTCGCCGCGGGTCGGGCGGCGGGCGTGCAGCGGGTCGTCGCGCAGAGCTTCGGCGCGTTCCGCATCGCGCGCAACGGCGGGCCCGTGCAGACCGAGGACGACCCGCTCGACCCCGATCTACCGCCGGCGCTGAAGTCGGTCCAGGCCGGCTACCGCTACCTCGAGGAGGCGGTGACGTCGATCGACTGGGCCGTCGGGATCGCGCTGCGCTACGGCGGGTTCTACGGGCCGGGGACGTCGCTCAGCGCGTCGCCGGACGCCGAGATGACCGGGCCGGTCCGCAAGCGCCGCTTCCCGATCGTCGGCGACGGCGCCGGCGTGTGGTCGTACGTGCACATCGACGACGCGGCGGCGGCGACCGTCATCGCGGTCGAGCGGGGCGCGCCGGGCGTCTACAACATCGTCGACGACGAGCCCGCGCCGGTCCGCGAGTGGCTGCCGGTGCTCGCGCGCCAGCTCGGCGCCGGGCCGCCGCGGCGGATCCCGCGCTGGCTCGGCCGCCTGGCGGCCGGCGAGATGGCGACGCTCATGATGACCGAGGCGAAGGGCGCGTCGAACGCGAAGGCCAGGCGCGAGCTGGGCTGGACGCCCAGGTACGCGAGCTGGCGGCAGGGGTTCGCGCAGGGGCTCGGCTGATCGCTTGCGCGAGTGCGGGCAGGACCGGCGCGGGCGCGACAAGACGTTCAAGACAAGCGCGCGGCCGGGCTCGACGATGGCCGCATGACGAACGACACCATGACCACCGCCTCGCTCGTGCCGCGACTGGTCGTGCCCGACCCCGACGCCGCGGCCGCCTTCTACCGCACCGCGCTCGGCGCCGACGTGCGCGGGCGCTTCACGCTGCCCGACGGGACCGTGACGAACATCGACGTGGCGATCGGGCAGGCCTCGTTCTCGCTGACGTCGCAGGCGCCGGGCTGGGGGCTGCTCGGGCCCGAGGCGGTCGGGGGGAGCCCGGTGCTGCTGCGGCTCACCGTGCCCGACGCCCGTCGCGCGCGGGACGCGATGGTGCAGGCGGGAGGCGTCGAGGTCGTCGCGGTCGAGGACCGGCCCTACGGGCGGTGCGAGGGGCGGGTCCGCGACCCGTTCGGCCACCTCTGGATCCTCGGCCACGTCACCGAGCGGTTGACCGACGACAAGATCCCGCGGGCGAGGAAGCGCTGCCCGTCCGCCTCGACGAGCCCGTCGACCGCGGCGGCGCCGCGGCACACCCCGAGCACCGCCCCGGCGAGGTCCGGCCACCACCACCGCACCCGTGCTGGCATGCTCGGCGCGTGTTCGCCGACCTCCCGCCGCCCGCGCCCGCACCGCTCGCCGTCAGCCACGTGCGCGTGTCGCCGCGCAAGATCTTCGTCGGACGCGATCCGGTCCGCGTGCGTTTCAGGCTCGGCGCCGCCCAGGCGCGCGTGCACGTCGAGATCGTCGCCGAGCGCGACGGCCGGATCGCGCGCCGGCTCGTGCTGCAGTCGGTCCCGGCCGGCGCGACGCGGCGCGTCACGTGGGACGGCGTGACCGGTCGCGGCGACGCGGCGCGGGACGGGCGCTACCGCGTCCGGCTCGTCGTCCCCGCCGCCGGCGTGCGGCGGCTCCTCGGCCGGTTCACGCTGCGAGGGCGCATGTACCCGATCCGCGGCCCGCACCGGGACCGCGGCGGCATCGGGCACTTCGGCGCGCCGCGCAGCGGCGGGAGGACGCACGAGGGCTACGACGTGAACGCCGCGTGCGGCACGCGCCTGGTGGCGGCGCGCGCGGGCACGGTGATCCGCAGCCGGTACGACCCGGTGCTGTACGGGCACGAGGTCATCATCCGCGGCCGGCTCGACGGGCGCTCGTACCGCTATGCGCACCTGCGCGACACGCCGCTCGTCGAGCGGGGCGAGCGTGTCCGCACCGGCCGGCAGATCGGCTACGTCGGCGCGACGGGCAACGCGCGGAGCGTCGGGTGCCACCTGCACTTCGAGCTGCGCAGCCGCAGCGGGAGGCTGCTCGATCCCGCGCCGCACCTGCACCTGTGGGACCGGTTCAGCTGACGCGCGCCCGGCCGGTGCCGGGAGGGGGCCCCGTTCTGTCAACCCGAAGCGGATGATCCACGGTCGTGCAGGACCAGGGCGGCCGCCGCGCCGAACGCGAGGTGATCGGCGACCTGGGGAGCAAGCGCCAGCGCGCGGATCGGTTCGATCCGCCGTCCGATGACGCCGAGGTCGAGGGCCGCGATCGCAGCGCCGGCGAGCATGCCGACCGCGGCTCGCGCCGCCGGTGACCTGTGCGCCGGCACGACGCGCGCCAGCGCGGCGGTCCAGCCGAAGGAGAGCGCAAGGTGCACGGGCGCGGCGGCCGCGATCTGCGTTGCGCGCGAGGCGCCCGGCGCGACCATCGCACCGGCGGCCTGCGTCGCCGCGAGCGGATCGCGGCCGGTCAGCAGGGCGTGCGCGGTCGAGGGGACGCCGGAGACGACGCTCGCGACGAGCGCCGCGCGGACGATGCGCTTGGCGGGCATCGCGGCTGTCCTACCACGCGCGGCCGCGCGCGTCCCGTCGTCGGCCGCCGGCTAGGATCGCGCGGTGTCCGTGCCGCGCTGGTCAGGCAACGTGCGATGGGACGAGCCGGTCGAGCCGGTGCCCGCGCCGTTGCGGTTCGTGCGGCTGAGGTTCTTCGACGGCGGTCCCGACGCGCCGCCGATCTCCGAGGTCCAGGAGGCCCTCGAGCTGACGCGACGCCTGCTCGTCCGGGCGCATCTGCTCGCGTAGCCGTTCGGTGCCTCGGGCCGCGTCGCCAGGGTCAGGGTCGCGCGCGTCACGATGGCGTCGCCGCTGGAGATCGTCGCCGAGCTCCCGGAGGTGCTCCGCGTCGTGGCCGGGATCGGGGCGCTGGTCACGCTCGCCCGGGACGTCGGGACCACGCGCCCGCGCGTCCAGGCCGACGGAGCTCTGCTGGAGACGATCACGGCGGAGGCCGAGCGCCAGCGGGCCGAGGCCTCGCCGTACCTGCGCGGGCTGGTCGGGTCGGTCCGGCCGGACCGGGTGGACATCTCGATCGACCCGCAGCCGGACGAGACGGGCCTGCGCGCCGTCGGTTGACGCCGTGGCGGCGTTACGCGCGCGTGACGGCATGCGACGTCTGCGTGACCTTCACGAACCCGTCGTCGTCGAGCGGGACGTCGCCGTTCGTCAGCCACTCGAACAGCGGACCGGGATCGTCGGTGTCGCCCGCGATGAACCCGTCGACGGAGACCGTCGCGGACATGACCGCCTGCCCATGGGCGCATGATGCCCGCCGCGGCGGCCCGATGTCCGGCCGCTCTCCCACGGGGACTACAAGCGGCGCGCGGCCGGTTCTGACGCCGGGAGCGCTCGCCGGGCGCGACGCAGTAGGGTGCGCGCCTTGATGACCAGGGACGGGCAGCGCGGCTCACGGACGGGCCTGATCTTCGGCGTGGCACTCATCGGCGCCATGCCGGTCTCGGACGCCTCCGCGGGGGTGCGCGCGATCCCGGTCCCGATGTCGACGGCGACCTGTGCCGCGCAGGCCTACGAGGGCGAGACCTCCGCCGCCGACTCGCGCAGCGCCCTGTGGCTGTCGTGCGGATCGCGCCGCGGTGCGGCGCGCGTCGTGCGCGTCGGGTCGGACGGCGCGGTCAGGCGGATCGTCGTGCCCGGCGCGGGCGGCCGCGCGACGCACTTCACCGAGGCGGCCGACGGAGCCATCTGGTTCAAGACGCGCACGCGGCTCGTGCGCCTGACGCCGTCCGGCAGGGCGAGCCGCGTCATCGACCCGGGCGGCGCCGTCGCCGGGCTCGCGCTCGGGACCGACCGCCGGATGTGGTTCACGGCCGCCTCGTTCGTCGGGCAGGTCGAGGCGACCGGCACCGTTAGGCGGTTCGCCATCCCGGCGGGGGCGAAGCCGAGCCGGCCGGCGCTGTTCGCCTCGCCCGACGGGTCGCTGTGGTTCGACGTCGAGGCCGGGTGGGCGCGCGTCACCGGCGACGGCGCCGTGACGCTGCTCCCCGGGCGTGGGTTCCTGGAGACGCTGACGAGCGACGGCCATGCGGTCGTCGGCGCCGCCGGACGCCGCCTCGCGCGGGTCGCTCCGGTCGGGACGAGGACCGTGCTGCCGGGGCGCGCTCCGGGCGAGCCCGCCCAGCGGACGCCCGGGCCGGACGGCAACCTGTGGTTCACGCTCGGCGCCGGGAACGCGCACGCCGGCGTCGTCTACCGGCAGTCGATGGCCGACGGCAGCGTGACCGCGTTCCGCCTTCCGGGCGAGCGGATGGCGATCCCCTCGCGTCCGATCGCGGGCCCGGGCAACCGGCTGTGGACGACGCAGAGCGGGACCACCGCCCGGCTCTACGGCGCCGGCCCGGGCGCCCACCCGGAATCTCCCACGGGAGCGTCTCCGTTCCAGGTCCACATAATCGGTGTTATCGGGCGTTGGGTCAGGGCGAGCCGGGCGCGGCACGCCGGCGCCGCATCCGGCTCTCCCAGCCTCGACGGCCGTGGTCACCGCGCGCTCACGAGACGCCGCGGAAGTCGTTGGTCTCGGGCGCGGTGTTGATCGGGCCCGGGTAGCCGCACGGCCAGCGCTTCGGTGCGACCTGGCAGCCCCAGCGGTTCGGGCCGGCCCACATGTGCTTGCGCTTGCCGCAGCCCTGGCGCTTGCACTTGAACCACGCCCAGCTGATCTCCGCGAGGTAGAACGTGATGCGCTTGCCCTCGGGGATCTTGAAGTTGCACTTCTGGGTGGTGCCGGCGCCCTTCGTGTTGTAACACCAGCGGCGCAGCTTGCCGTCCCACCAGAGCTCGACGAGCATGCCCCAGCCGTCCGGCTGCGCGTCGTAGAGCCGGACCTTCTCGCCGACCGGATCGAACTCGAACTCGCCGACCGATCCGCCCGCCGAGTGCATGAGCGCCCCGCTGGCGCGGTCGTCGGCGTGCGCGACGCCGGCGCCGGCCGACCCGACCACGACCAGCGCGGCGGCGAGGAGGATGATCTGCCTGAACACGGGACTGCGCTCCCTTCGTGCCGGTGGACTCGTCGCCGGTGTCGGCGACCCACCAGTGCAGAGCGCCCGAGCACCCTTCCTATTCCGTGACCGGCCCTCAGCGACGGGCGCGCAGGCCGATCCGCCCGTCGACGACCGGGCTGAAGCGGCCCTTGGCGTCCTGCTGGCGGATCCGCGCGTTCACGAGATACGTGCGGCCCCGGCGGCGCGCGAGCGCGCGGCGCCCGGCGGCGTTCAGGCGGACGGTGACGTCGCGCCGCTGACCGGGCCGCAGCGTGAACGTCCCGGATCCGAGCCTGGTGGCGGCGACAGCGGCGGCGGCGAGCGTGCGGCCCTCACGCGGCCCCTGGCTCGTCGTGGCCAGGCGGATGTCACCGGCGCACTCCGGCCCGTCGGCGTCACACGCGATCGGGAGCGTGAACCTGCCCTGGGCGTCGACGGCGATCGTCCGTGCCGGCAGCGCGGCCTCGACCGCGCCGCCGGCAGCGAGGAGCGCGGTCGTCGTCAGAGCGGCGAGCATCGCGCGACCCTACACCGCGCAGCCACGCCGGGACCATCGCGGCGGGCGCGCCGGTGGCCGGCCCGGCGTGCGGCGGACGGCCGCACGCGAAGCGCGGGCGCGATCGAGCGCCCGGCCGTCAGCACGTCGGGTAGGTCCGGCGCGCCAGGAGCGCCGGGCGGCCGCCGACCAGGATCCGCCACTCACGGACCTGTCCGCCCGCCCCGCACGCGCTGACCAGCCGCGTCTCGTCGAGGGTGCCGGCGTCATCCGTCGTCCCGACGGGCCCGCTGCCGCTCAGGCCCCCGCCGGGCGAGGACCACGCGTGCGTGACGGGCGTGTTCGGCGGGAACCCGGAGGCGGTCACGTGGATGCCGAGCTCGCCCACGGTCGGCACCGCCTCGAGCGTCATGTGGGGAAGCCCGAGCGTGCGCCAGCCCTCGGCCGTGCACAGCCACGCCTCGCCGCCGGACCCGTCCGTCGCGAGACGACCGTGGTGCGACGCCTCCGCGCAGGCGGTGGCGCTCGGGGCCCCGCCCGGCAGGACGACATAGCCGTCCGAGATGCCGACGAAGGCGCTCTTGGGCGTACCGTCGAGCAGCGCCGCGTCAGCCGCCTTCCCGTCCACCCGGAGGAAGCGCGCGTCGCTCGTGGCCCTGTCATAGAAGCGCGACGTGTCGACCGTCCCGGTCGCCCCGCGCTCGCCCTGCGGTCCCGCGTCCCCCTTCGGGCCCTGCGGGCCCGCCGGCCCCGCGGGCCCGCGCCTGATGACGTCGCGCGCGAGGTCCCGCGCGCCCACGGACCGGTCCTTGATGTCGCGGCCGGTGAGCGACCCGTCGCGCACGTCGCGGCCGGTCACCTTCAGCGCCGCGTACGACGACCCTCCGAGCGCGACGAACACCGCGATCGTCGCCATCACATTTGCGTACGACAGGTGACGCAAGATCCTCTCCCCCCGTGGCAGGCGTGTGTGAAGTCGGCGCAGCGTACGCCGTTCTTCACGACCTCTCGCACGGCGTCAGCGGATCTCGCACCGATCAGACGACGGCGTGGGATCAGAAGCATCTCGACTGGTTCTCGCGGCTGCCGACCGGCGGAATCCCGCCGATGCACAACCGAACCACCGCATCCGCCCGCAGGCTCGCGCGCCGCAGCGCCCTGGCCGCTCTCGTGTCTGCGCTGACGCTCGGCACGGCACCCCCGGAAGGCCGGGCGGATCCGGGCACCGAGCGGACGTGCCTGGAGGACGACACGTCCTCGTTCTTCTGCACCGTCACCGACGACGGGACGACCCGGAGCCGCACGATCGATCTCAAGGCGAAGGCCGGCGACCCCCTCGGCAAGGTCACGCTCGAGACGCTGCGCAACGGCGGCGGCTACGACCTCCACGTCTGCGACGACAAGCGCGACGGCCTCTACGTCCACGGCCAGGTCGAGAGCGCGTCCGGAGACTGGAGGGAGTACCACGACCCGGACGGCTCGTCCGGCCCCTGCACGGTCCACCGCCTGCTGTACGGCGTGCACCGATTCCGCGCGATCGCAGAGGACGACGGGAGGAGCACGCTCTGGTCGCCGTGGCCCGAGCGCGTCCTGGAGGTCCGCTCGTTCAGGCCCCCCACGCGCAGGCGCAAGGGGTGGATCGACCTGCGGCTCGCGATGCCCGCGCGCGTCGAGGTCATCGTCGAGGAGTGGAGCATCTTCGGGTACCGCCCCTACCGCCGCCTCCTGCCGGTGGACTACCTCGGCCCGAGGGTTCGCCCCTCGATCCCCCGGCTGCGGCGTCCCGGCAGGTATCGCGTCGTGGTCCATGTCAACGGCGTGACGCTCGGCGACAGCTACGACAGCGCGACCAGGCGCTTCCGGGTCCATCGCAACCCGGCCGACAAGGGCGGGAAGATGCGCCAGGAGCGCCGCGGCGGACGATGACGTGACGTGGTGATCCGTCGGCCCCGTCCGCCGCGGGGCCACCGGGTCACGGCGACATCGCCGCGCAGACCGACGACACCGTCTCGACGAAGCCGGCGGCGCACGGCGACAGACCGGTCCCCGCGTGCCACGCGATGCCGATCCGCCGCGGGGGCGGAGCGTCGTCGAGCTCGACCACGACGGTGCGCTCGTCGTCGCGATCGACCGCCAGGCGCGGCATGAGCGCGACGCCGGCGCCCCCGGCCACGAGCCCGAGCAGCGTCCCGTTGTCGTCGGAGCGCACGACCCACTCGGGCCGCAGCGCCCGCTCGTCCAGGAACCGGTCGAGCTGGCGGCAGGTCCGGAACGCGAGCATGGGACGGCCGTCGAGCGCGTCGACGCTCCGCGGCACGAAGCGCCTGCCGGCTGGCACGATGAGCGCCCACGGATCGGCGAGCACCTCGACGGCCTCGAGCTCGTCGTGCGCGACCGGCAGCTCGACGAACGCCAGGTCGAGCTCGTCGCCGGCGAGCCGCGGGAGGAGCTCCTCGTAGCCGGTCGCCTCGCGCAGCTCGACGCGCGTGTCGGGCCAGCGCGCCGCGAAGCTCGGCAGCACGTCCGGCACCACGCGCGCGGCGACGCTCTGGAAGGTCCCGACGCGCAGCACCCCGCGCCGCGGCCCGCCGAGCGCCTCGATGTCGCTGCGCGCCTGGCCGAGCCGGCACAGGACGAGGCTGCCGTGCCCGAGCAGCACCTCGCCGGCGTCGGTCAGCGCGACCTCCCGGCGACCCGCGCCGCGCCGGACCAGGCGCCGGCCGACGATCCGCTCGAGCGCGGCGAGCTGCTGGCTGACCGCCGACTGCATGTAGCCGAGCCTGTCCGCGGCGCGCCCGAGCGTGCGCTCCTCGGCGATCGCCTGGAGCGTCTCCAGGTGCCGCACCGTGAGGCCTCCCCAGCACGTGCCCGCCATCCCGCCGAGGCACGGTACGCGGCGCGGACCGCTCGGTCGAACCGCCCGGTCGGCAGAAAGACCGGCATGTGGAGTGACGAGGCGGCGATCCGGTCCGCCGCCCCCGTGCGCGCGCCGGGGTCCCGTCGAGGACGTCGCGCCTGCACGGCCCTTCTGCGGTCGGGTAGCGTCGCCCCCGAAGGACCATGGCCGAACTTGCCGGTATGCGAGCGGCCGCCGTGACGCGATGGCACGGCTGGCTGGACGTCAAGAAGGGACGTCGCTTCCGCAGCGCACGGGTTCCCGTGATGCTCGAGATCGCCGACGGCGAGCTGCGGATCACGGTCACCGAGCGCCGGCTGGAGCGGCCCGAGCGCCTCGCGCTCGGCAGCCTCGGCGACGACGTGCTCGGCCAGGTGCTCACGGGCCGCGATCCGTGCGTGCTCAGGCTCCCGCTCGCCGAGACGAGGTTCACGTTCCCGCGGTGGATGCCGCGCCGCAGCGTGCTGATCGCCGAGCGCGAGGGCATGCCCACGATCGGCGTGTCGTTCCTCGACCTCGGCGACACGCGACGCAGCGGGCCGTGGCAGCTCCTGCACCGCATCCTCACCCGCGGCGCCGAGGGCCGGCGACGGCGAGACGCGGTCCGCGCGGAGATCGAGGCGACGCGCGCGAGCCTCGGCGCGCGCTGAGGCAGGCCGGTGCCCCCGGCTCAGGGCCGGGCGACCATCCCGAAGAACTTGCCGGGGCTGAAGTGCGCGCGGTTGCGGCCGCGGTAGATGAGATGGGCGCCGTTCGGGCGGAACGTCGGGCCGTTGGTGATGACGATGTCCCACCGCTTGCCCTTCTTGTTCTTCGGCGGGACGGAGTAGTTCTTCGTCGAGAGGTAGCCGCACGGGCCCGTCGCCCGGCCGAGGCGCAGGCGCCAGTCGGTCTTGCCGCCGCGCCGGAAGTGCGCGTAGTACGTGCCGGGCCCGAGGCCGGAGACGCGCCAGCGCGACTTGCGCCGCTGGTTGGCGCGGTCGCGCATCGGGACGTCCGCGGCGAGGAGGCCGAGCGTGAAGTCGACCGTGCCCGTCAACTGCTTCGTGCCGAGGTCGTTGTTGACGATCTCGTACACCTCGAGGCGGGACGTCTCGGTCCTCGGAGTCGCGATGTGCTCGCCGTTCGTGAGGAGGGACCTGGGCGTCCACGCCAGGTGCTTCGCCACCGCGACGCCGTCCTGGTCCTCGTCCTCGAGCCGCGTGTTCCCTGAGAACAGCGTCTCCGGGCGACCGGGCGCGTTCACGACCTCGTACGAGTAGAACCTTGAGCGCGTGTTGCGCGGGATGTCCGAGATCGTGAGCGTCGGAGCCATCGCCGGCGTGACCGTCGCCCAGTCCCGCGGCTGGTAGTGCGCCTGCTCCGGCGCGGCGAAGCACTGCGCGCCGGCGCCGCCGACGGTCGTCGCCTGCGCCGCCGCGGGCAGCGCGAGCGCCACCCCGATCGTGACGGCGGCGGTCCTCGTCCTGGTCAGCATCTGCGGCGGCCTTCCTCCGTGAAGCGGTGCGGGAGCCCGACCCTAACCGCCGGTCCCGGCGCCGCGCCGGAGATCTGGCGGGGGTGCCAGGTACCGCCCCTGACCCGGCCCCGGCATCTTCGACATATGCGAATGCTTCTATATTCGCAACCCGATGCGCGACGTCCCCCGGCTCAAGGCGGAGTTCTTCAAGGCCCTCGGCCACCCCCTGCGCATCCGCGTGCTGGAGCTGCTGAGCGAGCGCGAGCGCACCGTCTCGGAGCTGCTCGAGCACGTCGACGCCGAGCAGCCGCACCTCTCCCAGCAGCTCGGGGTCCTCCGGCGCGGCGGCTTCGTCGTCGACCGGCGCGAGGGCGCCACCGTCGTGTACTCGCTCGCCGACCCGCGCATCGCCGACCTGCTCGCGCTCGCGCGCCAGATGCTGGTCGACCTCTACACGGAGACCCGCGACGAGCTGAGACGCAGTTGACCGCGGGGATCCTGGTCGCAGGGGCCGGCCTGATCGCCGCCGGCATCCCGCTGAGCGCGCTGCGCGGCGCGCGCGGAGCCCTGGCGGTCCAGCTCGCAGGCGCCGCCGTCGTGACGGCCGGTGCCCTCGCGGTCCTCGCCTCCGGTGACGCGGTCGGCGGCGCGTTCCACGGCGGCGTCGCGCCGCGGCTCGGGCTCGACCGCCTGAGCGCGCTCTTCGCGCTCGTCGTCTGTGGGACCGCGATCCCGGCGCTGCTGTGCGCCCGCGACCAGCTCGCCGCCTCCCCCGTCCGCCGCCCGCTGCTCGCGCTCACCGCCGCGTTCCTGCTGTCGATGCTCGGCGTGCTCGCCGCGCGCGACGTCGCGACGTTCCTCGGGTCGTGGGAGCTCATGACGCTCGTCCCCGCCACCGCGATCCTCGTCGCGCGCCGCGACGCCGCCGTGCGGCGCGCGGTCTTCGCGTACGTCGCGATCACGCACCTCGGCGGCGCCGGCGTGTGGGTTGCGCTGCTGACGCTCGCGCACCACGACGCGTTCGGCGCCGCGATGACCGGCGGCCCGCAGGCGCTCGTCCTCGTCGCGGCGCTCGTCGGCTTCGGGACGAAGGCCGGCGTCATGCCGCTGCACGTCTGGCTGCCGCGGGCGCATCCGGTCGCCCCGCCGCACGTCTCGGCGCTCATGTCGGGCGTGATGCTCAAGGTCGCGCTCTACGGGCTCGTCCGCGTGCTGTTCGAATGGGCCGCGCCCGCTCCGCTCTGGGCCGGGCTCGTGCTGCTCGCCGCCGGCGTGCTGTCAGCCGTCGCGGGCGTCCTGTACGCCCTCGTCCAGCGTGAGCTCAAGCGCCTGCTCGCGTTCAGCTCGGTCGAGAACGTCGGGGTCATCGTCGCCGCCCTCGGCGCCGCGATCGTCCTCGCGGACGCCGGCGACGAGCGCTGGGCCGCCCTGGCGTTCGCGGCCGCGCTGCTGCACACGCTCAACCACGCCGCCTTCAAGGCGCTGCTGTTCCTCGGCGCCGGCGCGATCGGCGACGCGGCCGGCAGCCTCGCGTTCGACCGGATGGGCGGGCTGCTGCGCCGGATGCCGTGGACGGGCGGCGCCTTCCTCGCCGGCTGCGCGGCGATCGCCGCGGTGCCTCCCCTCAACGGCTTCGCGTCCGAGTGGCTGACGCTCCAGGCGCTGCTCCATGTCGGGACGAGCACCGCGCCGGGGATCTCGGCGGCGGGCGCGCTCGCGCTGGCGGGCATCGCGGTGACCGCGGCGCTCGCGGTCGTCTGCTTCGTCAAGGTCGTCGGGCTCGTCCTCCTCGGCGCGCCACGCACGCCGCAGGCCGCCGCCGCGACCGACGCGCCGGGCGCGACGCGCGCGGCGCTCGCCGTCCTCGCCGCCGCCTGCGTGGCCCTCGGCGTCACCCCCGGGCTGCTGGTCCCCACGCTCGTCGCGCTCGCGCCGGGCGACGTCGCGCTCGAGCCGGGCCTGACGCTGGCGCCGGCCGGCACCGGCGGCCTGGCCGCGGCCGGGCTGCCGCTCGCGCTGGCGCTCGTCTTCGCGCTCGTGCTGCGGGCCACCACCGCCGCGCCGCGCACCGCGGCCGCGCCGGCCTGGACGTGCGGGCAGCGGGTCGAGCCCGCGCTCGCCTGGACGTCGGCCGGGTTCACGAAGCCGCTGCGGCTCGCGCTCGAGTCGGTGCTGCGGCCCGAGCGCGAGCGCGAGCTCACCGAAGGGCCGGCCGGGGTCGAGCAGATCGCGTACCACGCCGAGGTCCCCCACCTCTTCGACGACCTCGTCTACCGCCCCGTCCGCCGCACCGCGCTGCGCGGCGCCGCGGTCGCTCGCCGGGTGCAGTCGGGCAGCCTGCGCGCGTACATCCTGTACCTGCTCGCGCTCGTGCTCGGCCTGCTGGCGGTCCTGCGGCTGGGAGGGGCGGCGTGAGCGGCGCGGTCGTCGCCGCCGGCGCCGCGCAGCTCGCCGGCCTCGCGCTCGCCCCGCTCGCGGCGGGCGCGGTGCAGCGGCTCAAGGGCCGCCTGCAGGGTCGCCGCGGGCCGTCGCCGCTGCAGCCGTACCGCGAGCTGCGCCGCCTGTGGGGCAAGAGCGGCGTGCAGCCCGAGTCCGCCGGGCCGGTGTACCGCGCGGCGCCCGCGGTCGTCGTCGCGACGCTCGTCGTCGCCGCGCTCGCCGTGCCGGTCGCGGGCCGCGCGCCGGACTGGGGCGTCGGGCACGACCTGGTCGTCGTCGTCGGGCTGCTGGCGCTCGGCCGGTTCGCGGTCGCGGCGGCCGCGTGGGACACCGGCAGCGGGTTCGCGCTCATGGGCGCCGCGCGCGACCTGACGTTCGCGGTGTCGATCGAGGGCGTCCTGCTGCTCGTCGCGCTGCTCGCGGCGCTGACCGCGGACGGGACCACCGACCTCGTCGCGATGAGCCAGGCCGCGGCCGGCGCCGAGCCGTGGCGCGAGCCGCTGCACTGGTGCGCGGCGGCCGCCTTCGCGCTCGCGGCGATCGCCGAGACCGGCCGCCAGCCGGTCGACAACCCCGACACGCACCTCGAGCTCACGATGGTCCACGAGGGGCCGCTGCTCGAGTACGCCGGGCGCGACCTCGCCTGCCTGCAGTGGGCGGCCGCCGCCCGGCTGTGGCTCATGATGCTCCTCGCCGCCGGCCTGTTCCTGCCGACGGGCGGGCCGTTCGGCGTCCGCCTGGCGGTGGCGGGCGCCACGGTCGCGGCGCTCTGCGTGGCGGTCGCGCTGACCGAGACCGCGCTGGCGAAGATGCGCATCCTCCGCGTCCCGGTGTTCCTCGGCGGCGCCGGCGCGCTCTGCCTCGTCGGCCTGTCGACCTGGCTGCTGGGAGCGGGAACGTGAGCGCCGGCGTCCTGTGGATCCTCGTCGGCCTCGGGCTGGCGGTCGTCGTCGCGCGGCGCCGCACGGTCGGGATCGCGCTCGTCGCCCTGCAGGCGGGCGTCCTCGGCGTCGCCGCGATCGCCGATGCCCTCGAGCACGCCCACGGCCTCCTCGTCGCGGTCGCGGTGCTCGCCGCGCGCGGCGTGCTCCTGCCGGGGCTGCTGCTCGCCGTCGTGCGCGCGACGCGCGAGCCGCGCCCGCCAGCGTCCGAGCCGTTCATGCTCCCGCGCCTCGTCCTCGCGCTCGCCGCGACGGTCGCCGCGGCGGCGCTCATCCCCGACGTCGGGCTGACCGTGGCGGGCGCCGCGGAGGCGACGGCGGCGCTCGTCGTGCTCGGGATCGTGATCGCCGCCGTGCGGCGGGCGGTCGTCTTCCAGGCGCTCGGGTTCCTCGTCGCCGAGAACGGCATCTACCTCGCCGGCCTCACCGTCGCCGGCGGGATCCCGACGGCGATCGAGCTCGCGCTGCTGTTCGACCTGCTGGCGGTGCTGGCGGTGGCCGCCGCGCTGGGCGCGCGCATCCACGAGCACTTCGGGACGAGCGACACGAGCCTGCTGCGAGGCCTGCGTGACTGAGCCGCTCGTCCTCGCGATGCTCGCCGCGCCGCTCGCGGCCGCCGTCGTGCTCGCCCTGCCGCTCGCCGCCGACCGGGCCGACCGCGCGAACGCGCTCGCCGCGGCGCTCGTCGCCGCCCTCACCGCCGCCGTCGCCGTCCGCGGCATCGGCGCCGACGGGGCGGTGCACGGCGGGTGGTACGTCCTCGACCCCGCCGGCGGCGCGTTCCTCGCCGTCATCGCGGTCGTCGGCCTGCTCAGCGCGCTCGCCTCCCCCGCCTACCTCGCCGGCGACGCGGCCGGGTTCTTCGCCCGCCGTCACGCGCGGCGCTCGTACTACGCGGCGTTCTACGTCTTCTGGGCCGCGCTGCTGGCCGTCGCGACCGCCGACAACCTCGCGGTGGCGTGGCTGCTCGTCGAGGCGACGACCGCCGCGTCGGCGCTGCTCGTCGCGTTCAGCGGCCAGCCGAGCGCGCTCGAGGCCGGCTGGAAGTACCTCGTGCTCACGACGCTCGGCCTCGCCGTGGCGCTGCTCGGGATCGTCGTCCTGTACGCCGGGCTCGGCGCCGGCCACGGCTCGCTCGCGACGCTCGACTGGCAGCGGATCCACGCGCTCTCAGGCAGCGTCGACGGCGACACCGCGCTCCTCGCGCTCGTCCTCATCCTCGCCGGCCTCGCCGCCAAGGTCGGCTGGGCGCCGGTGCACAACTGGCTGCCCGACGCGCACAGCGAGGCGCCGCCGCCCGTGAGCGCGCTGCTCTCGGCCGCGCTGCTGCCGACCGTCATGCTCGTCGCCTGGCGCGTGGAGGTCGCGCTGCACCCGGCCGCGGGCGGCACGGCGAGCGCGCTGTTCCTCGCGTTCGGCCTCGCGTCGCTCGCGGTGGCGGTCCCGTTCCTGTGGCGGGCGCTGCCGCTCAAGCGCCTGCTCGCCTACTCGAGCCTCGAGCACATGGGCGTCCTGGCCCTCGGGATCGGCTTCGTGCACCCGCTCGCGACCGCCGGCGTCGTCGTCCACCTCGCCGGGCACGCGCTCGCCAAGTCGCTGGGGTTCTACGCCACGATCCCGCTGCTGCGCGACGACCCGGGCCTCGCGTCGCGGCCCGCGCGGGGGCTGAGCGCGAGGAGCGCGCCCGGCGCCGCCGCGCTGACCGTCTCGCTGCTGTCGCTCAGCGGGCTTCCGCCGTCGCCGCTGTTCTTCAGCGAGCTGCTGATCCTGCTCGGCGGGATCGCCGCGGGCCAGGTCGTGGTCGTCGCGCTCGCCGCCGTGCTCCTCGCGCTCGGCTTCGTCGGGCTCGCCCACGCGCTGATCGAGTCGGTCGTCACCGACCGCCCGCGCCTCCCGCGGGCCGCGCGGCGGCGCGAGCGCCGGCTCGTCGCCCTCACCGCCGTCACCGGCGTGCTGCTCCTGGCGTTGTCGGCGGCGTCGCTGGTGATCGCCGGCTCGGACACCGTCGAACGGCTGATGGGAGGCGTGGCGTGAGCCGCGACGTCGCCACGGCCGCGGACGCCGTCGCGCTGCGCGAGGTCGAGCCGCGCGGCTGGCTCGCCGCGGTCGAGGCCGCGCTGGCCGGCGGCTGGACCTTCGCAGCGCTGTACGCCGGGCCCGGCGACGGCCTGCGCGTCGTGCTCGTCCGCGGCGCGGAGCAGCTCGTCCTCGCCTGCGCCACGCCCGACCGCCGTGTGGCGTCGATCACCGGCCTGACGCCGGCCGCGGTGTGGGACGAGCGCGAGGCGCACGACCTGCACGGCTGGAGCTTCGACGGCCACCGGCCGATGCGGCCGCTCGCCGACCACGCCGTGCCGACGCCCGGGTGGACGCCGGCGGTCGCCGGGCGCGACGTCCACCAGGTCGCGGTCGGGCCGATCCACGCCGGGATCATCGAGTCCGGCCACTTCCGCTTCCACGTCGTCGGCGAGCGGATCCTCCACGTCGAGCTGCGCCTCTTCTACAAGCACCGCGGCCTCGAGGCCGCCGCCGCCGGGGCGACGATCCCGGACGGCATCGCCTACGTCCGGCGCGCGTGCGCGGCCGACGCCGTCTCGAGCACCGTCGCGTACGCGCACGCGTGCGAGACCGCGCTGGGCCTGCGCCCGGACCGCGAGCTGCGCCGGGCGCGCACGCTGCTGCTCGAGCTCGAGCGGCTGTGGAGCCACCTCAACGACATCTCGGCGATCTGCGCCGGCGTCGGGTTCGCGCCCGGCACGATGCTGTTCGCCGCGCTCAAGGAGCGGGCGCAGCGGCTGAACGCGCGCCTCACCGGCCACCGGTTCCTCTTCGGGACCGTCGCGGTCGGGCTGAGCGCGCTGACGCTCGACGCCGGCGAGGCCGCCGCCGCGCGCGCGGAGCTGCGCGAGCTCGGCGAGGAGGTGGCGCGCGGCGTGCGCGAGCTGCAGTTCGCCGGCTCTCTGCAGGCGCGCCTGGCCGGCGTCGGCGCCGTGACCCCGGGCGACGTCGAGCGGCTCGGCGGCACCGGTCCGGCCGCGCGCGCGGCGGGCGTCGCCGCCGACGTGCGCACCGACGCCCCGCGCCTGTGGTACAGCGGCTTCGTGCCGGCCGTCGCGGAGGGCGGCGCCGGGGACGTCGCCGCGCGCCTGGAGGTCCGCGTCGCCGAGCTGCCCGCGACCCTGGGCGTGCTCGACGAGCTGCTCTCGCGGCCGCTCGGGCCCGGCGCCGTGCAGCACACGCGCCCGCCCGGCGCGCCCGGCCCGCTCGGCATCGGCGTGCTCGAGAGCCCGCGCGGCCGCACCGTCTGCGCCGTCGAGCTGGACGACGACCGGATCGCGCGGCTGCACCTGCGCACCGGCTCGTACGCGAACTGGCCGCTGCTGGCGCTCGCGGTCCGCGACGAGCTGCTCCCCGACTTCCCCCTCGTCAACAAGAGCTTCGAGCTCTGCTACGCCTGCGTGGATCGCTGACCGGTGTTCGTCCTCCTGCGCCAGCTCGACCGCCTGCGCCGCGCGATCGCCCTCCCCTCCCCCGCCGCGCGCGGCTCCCGCGCGATCCGCCACGTCGACGCCGGGTCGTGCAACGGCTGCGAGCACGAGCTGACCGCGGCGACCGGCCCGTACTACGACCTGCAGCAGTACGGGCTGAGCATCGTCGCCTCACCGCGCCACGCCGACGTCCTGCTCGTCACGGGCGCGATCACGACGCGGATGGCCGAGCCGCTGCTCGCCGCCTACGAGGCGATGCCCGAGCCGCGCCTCGTCGCCGCGCTCGGCGACTGCGCGATGGGCTGCGGCGTGCTCGGCAGCGCCGAGGCGCTCGGCCCGCGCCTGGACGAGCTGCTGCCGGTCGCGGTCCGCATCCCCGGCTGCCCGCCGACGCCGGCGACGATCGCCGAGCATCTCGTCGCGCTCATGACCGATGGCCCCGCCGCGACCCGACCGCCCCGGCTGCTCCACGGCGACCGGGCGCCGCGTGCGTAGCCGCCCGGGCGGAGCGCGGTCCTGCCGGCTCCGGATCCCCTACTCGTCGTCGCGGTGGAAGCGGGCCTTCACGTGGCGGCGCGGGTCGAGCGGCCGCCGGCGCTGCTCGATCGCCGCGACGATCGCCGCAGGATCCGGCAGCCGGAGGAGCACGATCACGTGGCCCTTGCGGCCCGGCTCGATGAGGTCCGCGTCGAAGCCGATCTCGAGGCCCTTCTCGACGGCCTCGAGGTCGAGCTCGCGCGGACGCCCGCCGTCCCACGTCAGGTCGAGGAGCGGCGCGCCCATGAGGTAGAGCACGAGGCGCTGCTGCGTGAGGGCGAACGCCGCGAGCGTCCGCCCCTTCGGCACGCGGGCGCTGCGCAGCTTCTCGCCGCGGATCGACGCCTGGACCGGCTCGGCGAGCAGCACGATGCGCTCACGCTGCAGCTCCTCCCGCACGTCAGCGGGGAACCGTCCCTTGGCGAGCAGTCGGTCGAGCAGTCCGATCGCGGCAGTGTACGTCCCGTGGCGCGGGCCCGGCGGTCCGCGGCGATACTGGCGGCCATGCGCGAGCCCTTCGCCACGATGCTCACCGGCGGGCACCACAACTCGCTCGGCCGCACCGACGAGGTGATCGACGCCGTCCTCGCCGACGGGGCGCGGCTGGACGAGCTGTTCGCCTGCCTGGACTCGGACGACGAGCTCGTCCGGATGCGCGCCGGCGACGCGCTGGAGAAGATCTGCCGCGAGCGCCCGGAGTGGTTCGCGCCGCGCTTCGACGACGTGCTCGGCCACATGGGCGCGATCGGCCAGCCGTCGGTCCAGTGGCACGTCGCGCAGATCCTCGCCCACCTGCGCGCCGGGCTGACGGACGAGCAGGAGCGCCGCGCGACCGCCCACCTTCAGCGCCAGCTCGAGCGCTCGCGCGACTGGATCGTCCTCAACGTGACGATGGACGTCCTCGCCGACTGGGCGCGCCGCGACAGCGAGCTGGCGGCGTGGCTCGCGCCGCAGCTCGAGCGGCTCACCGGCGACGAGCGCAGGTCGGTCGCAAGGCGCGCCGCGAAGCGGCTTGCGGCGCTCGCCGCCTAGCGGCCGCGCCGGCGACACCCGCGCCGGCCTTCGCGCGCCAGGAAGGATCCGCGGCCCCGGCCGGGAACGGTCAAGGCGCCATGCCGCGGATCGTCCTGCTCTGCCTGCTCACCGCCTGCGCGCTCGCGCCCGCCGCCGCGCACGCCCAAGTCGAGGCGCCCACCGAGGACATCAGCCCGGCGCGCGCCGGCGGCGCGAGCCCGGCGCCCACCACGACGTCGGCGCCCTCGCGCAGCACGACGCCGAAGACGACGAGCAGCCGCAGCCTCTACCCCGTCGCGGTCGGCATCGGCGACCAGAACGTCGCGATGTTCGACAACCCGCTCTTCGGGGACCTCGGGATCCGCAAGGTCCGCTACTTCGTCAAGTGGGACACGATCGACCGGCCCGGGGAGCTCGCCATCACCGACGCGTGGGTCAACCGCGCGGTCGCGCTCCGCCTGCAGGTGCTCATGCACATCTCCTCGAGCGACCTGACGAACCTCAAGCAGGCCAAGCTGCCGTCGGTCCGCGAGTACAAGGAGAAGGTCGGCGCGCTCATCGACCGCTACCGCCCGCTCGGCATCCGCACCTGGGGTGCGATGAACGAGGCCAACCACGCCTCGCAGCCGACCTGGAACAACCCGCGCCGCGCCGCGCAGTACTTCCTCGCGCTGCGGCAGATGTGCAAGCGCTGCACGATCCTCGCGCTCGACGTGCTCGACCAGCGCGGCGTCGACCGCTACATCCGCCGCTTCTACGCGGCCCTCGGCCGCCGCCGGTCGCTGGCGAAGTTCGTCGGCATCCACAACTACTCCGACACGAACCGCCGGCGCGACAGCGGGACCCGGCTCATCATCAGGACCGTCAAGCGCCTGAACCCGCGCGCGCAGTTCTGGCTGACCGAGACCGGCGGCGTGGCGAAGTTCGGCCGCTCGTTCCCGTGCGACCCGGCCAAGCCGGAGCGGGCCGAGCAGCGCCAGGCCCGCGCCGTCGACTTCATGTTCACGCTGACCCGCCGCTTCAGCGCCGACGTCCGGCGGCTGTACGTCTACAACTTCACCGGCGACGACTGCCAGGGCCGCTTCGACTCCGGCCTGGTGCGCCGGAACGGCACCGCGCGCCCGGCCTACGACGTCGTCAAGCGCCGGATCACGCGGTTCAAGCGCTAGCGCCTCCCCTCACCCGTCGAGCCGGTACGTGATGTTCACGTGGGTGAGGGAGATCGACTGCGGCGCCGGCGTCGTCAGGCACGCCAGGAACGTCACGGGCAGCGCCGGCGCCGACGAGCCGTAGAGCGCCTTGAGCTGCTCGGCGGTCATCTGCGCCCGCGGCGGCACCGGGACGGTCGCCGACGGGTCGCCGCACTGCGTCGTCGACCTCCCGGGCTTGACGAACAGCAGCGTCGCGGTCTGCGAGGCGTTCTGCACGCTCAGCAGCCGGCCGCGCGTCCCGCCGCCGAACGAGCCGAGGTACGGCACCCAGCCCTGCGTCACCGGCTGGGCGCTCAGCGGCACGCTGAACGACTGGACCGGCGGCGGCCCCTGCTCGAGCCAGCCGAGGTTGATGCCGTAGTTCTTGTGCTGGTAGACGAGGAACTTGTCGACCTTGTCGTTGAAGAGCGCGAAGCGGACGGTCCCCGAGCCCTCCTGCCGGCGGACCTGCCACTGGTACTGCGGGGAGCGGTCCCACTCCAGCTCGGCCTTCCACGGCCCGCGCTTGTGGTAGCGCAGGTAGGCGCGCTTCTTCGTGTTGTAGATCGCGACGTTCTCGTCCTCGGCGATCGGCCGCGCGCGATGGTCGCGCACGTTCGGGTTGCCGGTGTTCTTGAAGAAGACGAACTCGCCGCCCTTCTTCGTCCACCCGAGGTCGACGCCGAAGACGCGGTTGTCGTAGCCGATCTGCGAGCCGCGGTTGAAGAGCTTGTACTGGCGGCCCTGCTTGATCCCGCCGTACGCGCTGTCGACCGTCCACTGGTGGGCGGCGTCCGGCGCCTGGGCCGCGGCGACGCCCGGAGCGGCGAGCGTGGCGGCGGTGGCGAGGGCGGTGGCGATGCGGCGGATGCTGATCACGGAGGACTCCTTCGAAGAGGCGTGGCTCGGTGATCACGACGCTAGGTCCGCAGGCCGGCGCCGTCTGTCCGCCCTGACGCGCCCGTTGTGTCACGGGCGCGACACAGCCGGGGCGCCGCCGCGCCCCGGCCGTCTCGTCGTCAGCTCGTCACACCCGGCGGGCGCCGCGGCGACCGCGGAACATGTCGAACAGGCGCTTGGCGGCGAACAGCTTCAGCAGGCGGGACATGTGGTCCTCCGGTGGTGGTCGTTTCCCCGTCCCGGCGGGCGTTACCCGCTCGGGCGGCCCTACGAGCGACCGCCCGCCGTCTGGCGCAAACCGGGCCTGAGGGATCGTGTGATGAAGGGAACCCTGATCGGGAGCCGAGCGCACTAGCCTCGGCTGCAGCCGACAGGAAGGAGCGTCCACATGTCTGCCGAGCCTGAAGCCGTCGACGTCGTCGTGGTCGGGTCGGGCACGGGCCTGATGGCCGCGATCACCGCCGCCGAGCGGGGCCTGAGCGTCCTCGTCGTGGAGAAGTCCGAGTACCTCGGCGGCTCCACCGCCCTGTCGGGCGGCGGGTTCTGGATCCCCGGCAACCCGATGCTCACCGAGGAGGGCATCCCCGACACGCGCGAGCGCGCATCCGCCTACCTCGACGCGCTCGTCGGCGACGCATCGCCGCGCGAGCGCCGGGAGAGCTTCCTCGACCACGGGCCGGCCGCCGCCGACGCGCTGCGCCGCAACGTGCCGAACCGGTTCCTGCACATGCGCGAGTACGCCGACTACTTCCCCGAGCTGGTCGGCGGATCGTGGATCGGCCGCGCGTTCGAGTCAGCGCCGTTCGACCTGGCGATGCTCGGCGAGGACCGCCCGCTGCTGCGGCCGCCGGCGATGGCGAGCCCGGTGCCGATGCCGGTGACCGGCTCGGACTACAAGTCGATGAGCCTCATCGCCCGGCAGCCGCGCGGCGCCCGCGCGGTCGCGACGCGGCTCACGCAGGGCCTCGCCGGCAAGGCCCGCGGCCGCGAGCTGTCGGCGAGCGGCCAGGCGCTCGCCGCCGGCCTGATCGTCGGCGCGCGGCAGCGCGGCGTGCGCTGGTGGACGCGCGCGCCGCTGCGCGACCTCGTGCGTGAGAACGGGCGCGTGACCGGCGTGGTCGTCGAGCGTGAGGGCCGGTCGGTCACGGTCACCGCCCGCCGCGGCGTGATCCTCGCCTCCGGCGGCTTCGACCACAACCTCGAGCTGCGCCGGCGCTACCAGTCCGACCAGCTCACCGAGCACTGGAGCCTCGGCAACCCGGCGAACGTCGGCGAGGTCCTGCAGATCGCCGAGCAGCACGGCGCGGCGCTGACGCTGCTCGACCAGGCGTGGTGGTTCCCGTCGCTGGCGAGCCCCGGCGACGAGCCGCCGACGGTCCTGCTCGCCGAGCGCTCGCTGCCCGGCTCGATCATCGTCGACAAGACCGGCCGCCGGTTCATGAACGAGGCGGTCAACTACATGACCGCCGGGCAGATCATGCTCGGCCTCGACGACGGCGAGCCCCCGCACCTGCCCGCCTGGTTCGTGTTCGACCAGCGCTACCGCAACCGCTACCCGCTCGGGGGCGGGACGGTCATGCCGCGCTTGGCCCTGCCCGAGAGCTGGTACCAGGCCGGGATCGCGCACAAGGCCGACACGCTCGACGACCTCGCCGTCCGGGTCGGGCTGCCCGACCTGCCGGCGACGGTGGAGCGGTTCAATGTCATGGCGGCGCACGGCCACGACGACGACTTCCACCGCGGCGAGAGCGCCTACGACCGCTACTACGGCGACCCGACGGTCACACCGAACCCGACGCTGGCCCCGCTGACCTCGCCGCCGTTCTACGCGGTCCGCGTGGTGCCCGGCGACCTCGGCACGTGCGGCGGCATCCAGGCCGACCACCTCGCGCGCGTCGTGAGCGCGGACGGTGACGTCATCGAGGGCCTGTACGCGACCGGGAACGCGGCGGGCAACGCGTTCGGGACGTTCTATCCCGGCCCCGGGGCGACGATCGGCCAGGGCCTCGTGTTCGGGTACGTCGCGGCGATGCACGCGGCCGGCGCGCTCGGGGTGTCCGAGCAGGTCGCGGCCGGCGGCCGGGCCGGCTGACCGGTCCGGCCGGTGTCATCGGGCCCGGGCCGGGATCATCGGGCCCGGGCCGGGACCATCGGCGGCAGGCGCCAGACGACCGTCAGCGCCTCGCCGGCCGGCAGGTCGCGCCAGCGCGCGCTCGTCTCGCGGAGCGCGGCGCAGGTGGCGGCGAGCCGCTCGGGCGTCGTCTCGTGCCACCAGCGCGGCCCGGCGGCCTTCCTCAGGCGGGCGACGTCCCGGTCGGCGCCGTCGAGCGTCAGGTCGCACACGAAGCGGGTCAGCATCTCGGCCTGGCTCAGCCGGTCGCCCGCCGCCTCGACGACCGCGCGCGAGCGTGCGTCGAAGTGCGGCGGCCGCCGGCCCGCGACGACCTTCGCGTGGTCGAACATCCCGCCCGACGAGAGCACGCCCCACAGCCCGGCCTCGAGCCCGAGCCCGTCCTCGACGACGAAGTGCGCCAGGTCGTGCGGCAGCTCGCGGCCGGGCCCGCCGACCTGGTTGTAGCCGCCGCCGTCGAGCTCGACGACGAGCCCGTCGCGGCGGTGCAGGACCGAGCGGTAGCGGCGCCGCTCGGGCTTGAAGAACTCGATCTCGACCGGCTGCGTCGCCACGAGGTCATCCAAGCACGCCGCGGGCGCGTCAGGCCCCCACGTACTCGGCCAGGTGCTCGCCGGTCAGCGTCGACCGCGCCGCGACGAGCTCCGCGGGCGTCCCCTCGAACACGATCCGGCCGCCGTCGTGGCCGGCGCCGGGGCCGAGGTCGATGATCCAGTCGGCGTGCGCCATCACCGCCTGGTGGTGCTCGACGACGATCACCGACTTGCCCGAGTCGACGAGCCGGTCGAGCAGGGCGAGGAGTTGCTCGACGTCGGCCAGGTGCAGGCCGGTCGTCGGCTCGTCGAGGACGTAGATCCCGCCCTTCTCGGCCATGTGCGTCGCGAGCTTCAGGCGCTGGCGCTCGCCGCCCGACAGCGTGGTCAGCGGCTGGCCGAGCGTCAGGTAGCCCAGGCCGACGGCCTCGAGGCGCTCGAGGATGCGGTGCGCGGCCGGCACCTTCGCGTCGCCGTCGGCGAAGAACGCGAGCGCCTCCTCGACCGGCATCGCGAGCACCTCGCTGATGTCGCGCCCGCCGAGCTGGTGCTCGAGCACCGACGCGTCGAACCGCCGGCCCTCGCACTCCTCGCACGTCGTCTCGACGGTCTCCATGATCCCGAGGTCGGTGTAGATGACCCCGGTGCCCTTGCAGTTCGGGCACGCGCCGTCGGAGTTCGCGCTGAACAGCCCCGGCTTGACGCCGTTGGCCTTCGCGAACGCCTTGCGGATCGGGTCGAGCAGGCCGGTGTACGTCGCCGGGTTGCTGCGGCGCGACCCGCGGATCGGCGTCTGGTCGACCGTGACGACCTCGGCGCCCGAGGGCATCGAGTCGTGGACGAGCGAGCTCTTGCCCGAGCCGGCGACGCCGGTGACGACGCACAGCACCCCGAGCGGGATGTCGACGTCGACGTCCTGCAGGTTGTGCGCGTTCGCGCCGCGGATCTCCAGCTTGCCCGTGGGCTCGCGCACCTGCGCCTTCAGCGTCGCCCGGTCGTCGAGGTGGCGGCCGGTGATCGTGTCGCTCTCGCGCAGGCCGTCGACGGCGCCCTCGAAGCAGACGGTGCCGCCGGCCGCGCCCGCGCCCGGCCCGAGGTCGACGACGTGGTCGGCGATCGCGATCGTCTCGGGCTCGTGCTCGACGACGAGCACCGTGTTGCCCTTGTCGCGCAGGCGCAGCAGCAGGTCGTTCATCCGCCGGATGTCGTGCGGGTGCAGGCCGGTCGTCGGCTCGTCGAAGACGTACGTGACGTCGGTCAGCGCCGAGCCGAGGTGGCGGATCATCTTCGTCCGCTGCGACTCGCCGCCCGACAGCGTGGCGGTCGGCCGGCTGAGCGACAGGTAGCCGAGCCCGATCTCCACGAACGCGTCGACGGTGTCGCGCAGGGCGGCGAGCAGCGGCGCGACGGACGGCTCGTCCAGCGCGGCGATCCACTCGGCGAGGTCGGTGATCTGCATCGCCGAGACGTCGGCGATGCTCTTGCCGTCGATCTTCGACGAGCGCGCCGCCTCGCTCAGCCGCGTGCCGTCGCACTCCGGGCACGTCGTGAACACGACCGCCCGCTCGACGAACGCGCGGATGTGGGGCTGCATCGACTCGACGTCCTTGGACAGCATCGAGCGCTCGATCGCCGGGATCAGCCCCTGGTAGGTGAGGTTGACGCCGTCGACCTTGATCTTCGTCGGCTCGCGGTAGAGCAGGTCGTGGCGCTCGCGCTTGGTGAACTTGCGGATCGGCTTGTCGGGGTCGAAGTAGCCGCACCCGCGGAAGATCCGCCCGTACCAGCCGTCCATGCTGTAGCCGGGCACGGTGATCGCGCCCTCGTTGAGCGACTTGTCCTCGTCGAACAGCGCCGACAGGTCGAAGTCGTTGACGGTGCCGCGGCCCTCGCAGCGCGGGCACATCCCGCCGACGCGGCTGAACGTCGCCTTCTCGGTCTTCGTCCTGTCGCCGCGCTCGACGGTGATCCCGCCGCTGCCGTGCACGGTCGCGACGTTGAACGAGTACGCGGCGGGCGAGCCGATGTGCGGCTCGGCGAGCCGGCTGAACAGGATCCGCAGCATCGCGTCGGCGTCGGTCGCCGTGCCGACGGTCGAGCGCGGGTTGGAGCCCATCGGCTCCTGGTCGACGATGATCGCGGGCGTCAGGCCCTCGAGCACGTCCACGTCGGGCCGGGCCGTCGTCGGCATGAAGCCCTGCAGGAAGGCGCTGTAGGTCTCGTTGATCAGCCGCCGCGACTCGGCGGCGATCGTGCTGAACACGAGCGAGCTCTTGCCGGACCCCGACACGCCGGTGAACACCGTCAGCCGGCGCTTGGGGATCTCGACGTCGATGTTCTTGAGGTTGTTCTCGCGCGCCCCGTGGACACGGATGACATCGTGCGTGTCCGCCCGGTGCGGCGCGGACGCGTCGGTGGTGGTGGCGATCGTCATCTCTCTCCGGGTCACGACGTAGGGGTGTCGGCCGATCAGGCCTGCTGGATGCGGAGCAGGTTGCCGGCGGGGTCGCGGAACGCGCAGTCGCGGACCCCGTAGGGCTGGTCGGTGGGCTCCTGCACCACCTCGGCGCCGGCGCCCGCCATCCGCTCGAACGTGGCGTCGAGGTCGCTCGCCGCGAGGTTGAGGCTCGCGTACGTGCCCTTGGCCATCATCTCCTTGACCGTCCGCCGCTCGTCGTCGGTCAGGCCGGGGTCGGCGTCCGGCGGGTACAGGACGACCGCGGTGTCGGGCTGGTCGGGCGAGCCGAAGGTGATCCAGTGCATCCCCTCGTACTCGACGTCGAGGCGCACCTCGAAGCCGAGGATGTCGCGGTAGAAGGCCAGCGACGCCTCGTGGTCGGTGTGCGGGAGCATCGACGAATGGATGGTGACGGTCATGGCGGGGCACGCTAGCCGCGCCGCGCGGCCGGGGCTTCTCGATTCCTGATCGGTCGCGTGACGCGCTTGGCGACGCACGGCGCGACGCCCTTCATCTCCCCCGCCGCCTGCTCGCGGTAGACGCTCGGCGGCACCCCGACGAGCTCGGTGAACCGGGTGCTGAACGTGCCGAGCGACTGGCAGCCGACCTCGAAGCACACTTCGGTGACGCTCAGGTCGCCGCGCCGCAGCAGCGCCATCGCGCGCTCGATCCGGCGCGTCATGAGGTACGGGTACGGCGACTCGCCGTAGGCCTGCTTGAACTGCCGGCTCAGGTGCCCGGCCGACATGTGCACGTCGCGCGCGAGCGCCTCGACGTCGAGCGGCTCGGCGTACTCGCGGTCGATCCGGTCGCGCACCTTGCGCAGCAGGGCGAGGTCGCGCAGGCGCTGGTCGGTGACGGCGGAGCGGCTCACGGGGACCGATCGTGCCAGGTCGGGACCACGGCTCCCATGGTGGCAAGCTGGCGCCGTGATCGACGCGACGCAGAGCCGCCGCCGTCTCGGCCTCGCGCTGGTCGTGCTCGCGCTCGCCGCGGCGTCCGCCGGCTGCGGCGGCTCCGAGCCGCCCGCGGGCGAGGCCTCGACGCAGCCCGGGACGACGACCGCCGCCGGGTCGCCGGCGCCCGCCCGCTCGCCGGCCGCGCCCGCCTTCCGCCACCTGGAACGCCGGTTCGGCGCGCGCCTCGGCGTCTACGCCGTCTACACCGGATCGGGCCGCGCGGTCGCGTGGCGCGACGGCGAGCGCTTCCCGTTCGCGTCGACGATCAAGGCGCTCGCCGCCGGCGCGATCCTGCGCGAGCGCGGCGTCGAGGCGCTCGACCGCCGGATCGCGGTGACCGAGCTCGTCGCGCCGCACTCGCCGGTCACCGCCCGGCGGCTCGGCACGGAGATGACGCTGCGGGAGCTGTGCGCGGCCGCGGTGCGCCACAGCGACAACACCGCGGCGAACCTGCTGCTCGACGAGCTCGGCGGGCCGGAGGGGCTCGCGGCGGTGCTGGCCGAGCTCGGCGACGACGTCACGCGGATCGAGCGGCGCGAGCCCGAGCTGAACGCGTGGGCGCCGGGGCAGACGCGGGACACGAGCACGCCGCGGGCGCTCGCCGCCGACCTGCGCGCGTTCGTCCTCGGCGGCGCGCTCGGCCGGCGCGAGCGTGCCGTGCTCACCCGCTGGCTGCGCACGAACACGACCGGCGACACGCTCATCCGCGCGGGCGTGCCCGACGGCTGGGTCGTCGGCGACAAGACCGGGACGGCGACCTACGGCAGCCGCAACGACATCGCGGTCCTGTGGCCGCCGGACGGCGCGCCGCTCGTCATGGCGATCATGTCCCACCGCCGCACGGCGGCGGCCGAGCCCGACGACCGGCTCCTCGCGCGCGCCGCCCGGATCGCGGTCGACGCCCTGCGGTGAGGCCCGTCAGCGGCGCCTGAGCGTGGCGCTGAACGTGCCACGCTGCTCGCACGCCGCGGTGCGGATCGTGATCTTGCCCTCGACGCGGCGCGACGACGTGTAGCGGCCGTCGAGCTTGACCACCACCGTGCTCAGGCGGAACGTCCGGTTGGGCTTCACGCGGGCCGACGTCCGCGCGGTGACGGTCCCGCCCTCGTCGATCGCGATCTGCTCGCCCGACGGGCAGCGCTGCGTGCCGCGCACCCGGTAGCGGCCGAGGTGCAGGCCGATGCTGCCGCGGCGCTCGAACGTCAGCGAGATCGGGCCGTCGAACGAGCTGGTCCCGGTGAAGCGGCCTGCGCTCGGCTTGTCGTTCGTGGCGGCGCCGGCGGGGCCGGTGGCGATCGCGAGGACGGCGACGCCCGCCGCGGCCGCCGTCGTGATGAGGTTCTTCAGGGTCATGGGTGGCGACCGTACGGGCGCGCCGGAACCGGGTCAGTGTCAACCCGGTCTCACGCCGGTCGCCGGGGTCGGGTAGAACCCGTCGCGCGATGCGGCCCCGGTTCCTCACGCCCATGAAGGCCGTCCTGACGCAGGAGCGGCCGTCCGGGCCGGGCTGGGTGTTCGAGCGCAAGCTCGACGGCATCCGCTGCCTGGCGGTCAAGGACGGCGGGGTGACGCGGCTGTGGTCGCGCAACGAGCTGTCGCTGAACGACCGCTATCCGGCGCTCGCCGCCGCGCTCGACGCCGACCCGGCCGACGGGTTCGTGCTCGACGGCGAGGCGGTCGCGTTCGTCGGCGGGCGCGACCGGTTCGGCGCCGGCGACGGCGCCGAGCTCTACCTGTACGCGTTCGACGTGCTCGTCGCCGGCGGCGAGGACCTGCGCCCGCGCCCGCTGGAGGAGCGCCGGGCGGTGCTCGAGGGTCTCCTGGACTGGCGCGACCCGCTGCGCATCACCGAGCAGCTCACCGGCGACGGCGCGACGCTCCTCGAGCAGGCGTGCCGCGACGGCTGGGAGGGGCTCATCGCCAAGCGGGTCGGCTCGCCGTACGTGTCGGCGCGCTCGCGCGACTGGCTCAAGCTCAAGTGCACGCGCGCGCAGGAGCTCGTCATCGGCGGCTGGACCGCGCCGCGCGGGTCGCGCACCCACCTCGGCGCGCTGCTCGTCGGCTACTTCGACGAGGACGGCCGGCTGCGGTACGCGGGCAAGGTCGGGACCGGCTTCGACCGCGGGACGCTCACCGAGCTCGCCGAGCGCCTGGCCCCGCTCGAGCGCGAGACCCCGCCGTTCGTCCCGGAGAAGGGCCTGCCGCGCGCGGCGACGTGGGTCGAGCCCGAGCTCGTCGCCCAGATCGCGTTCATGGAGTGGACGCCCGACGGCCGCCTGCGGCACCCGTCGTTCCTCGGCCTGCGCTTCGACAAGGACGCGCGCGAGGTCGTCCGCGAGGAGCGGTAGGCGCGCAGGAGCGGCGCGGCCGGAGGCGAATCGGAGATCCATGCTGCTCGCCGTCTGTGCCGCGCTGCTGGTGTGCGCGCTCGCCGTCACCGTGATCGCCTGGCTGACGCTCCGGATCTGCCGCCGCCTCGGCGTCGACCCCGTGGCGGTGCTGCTGTGGTTCGGCGTGCTCGAACGGCCGCTCGAGGTGCCGCGGCGCCACCGCCGCCGTCGCCTCGCCGAGGTCGTCGAGCTGCCCTGACGCCCGGCGCGCCGCCGCCACGAGGATGGCGGAGAACCGACACCCGCCTGCCGATCCTCCATAGGACGGCGCGGCCGCCGACGGCAGGCTGCGCCGCATGTCGATCACCCGCACCTGCCTGGTCCTCCTCTCGCTCTGCGCCGGCGCGCTCACCGCGGCCGCCGACGCCCACGCCACGACCTTCTGCGTCGGCGCGCCCGCCGGCTGCTCCGGCATCCAGGTCGCCGCCGGCAACCTCCAGGCCGGCGCGTTCCAGCACACCGCGCTGTCCAACGGCACGCCGGACGAGATCGTCATCGGGCCCGGGATCTACACGACGAGCACGAAGTGGTCGCTCGGCCCCGGCACCGACCCGGTGACGATCCGCGGCGCCGGCCCGGGGGCGACGAGGCTGACGAGTACGAGCACGACCGAGGGCACCGTGTTCGACCTGTACTCGTCGAACCACGCGGTCGTCCTGCGCGACCTCGCGGTCGAGGTCCCGTCCACCTGGCTCGACGGGTTCACCACGTACGGGCTGCGCGTGAAGGACGACCTCGTCGAGAACGTCGCCGTCATCAGCAAGAACCCGCGCACGGGCGGGATCGAGGCGACGGGCACGACGACGCTCCGGAAGGTGTGGGTGGACGCGCCGGTCGCCGACGCCGTGCGCGCCTCCTACTACGGCGCCGACCTCACCGTCGAGGACTCGGTCCTGTCCGGCGCGACCGGCGTGTACTGCCACACCTCCGACCACCCCTCGTCGCTCACCGTCGCGCGGTCGACGCTCGCGGCGACCGCGGGCGCCGTCAGCGGCGTGGCGCTCTCGGCCGGCAACCCGACCGAGGTGCGCGACTCGCTCCTGCTCGTGCGCACGAACGGCGTCGCGAGCGCGACCGGGCTGTCGGCCTCGGGGACGTCGGTCATCGCCGACCACGTCACGATCGTGCGGCCGACCGGGCCGGTCACGGCAACCTACGGCCTGAGCGTGACGTCGAAGAGCACCGGCACCTCCCAGCTCGTGCTCGAGAACTCGATCGTGCACGGCGTCGAGACCGTCGGCCGCCGGATCGGCGCCACGCCGCCCCAGACCGGCGCGGCGAAGGTCGTCATCGCCGACAGCATCCTCCCCGCCCCGTTCCCCGCCGGCAGCGGCAACGGGACCGTCGACCAGGCGACGCGCAACCTCGTCGGCGTCGACCCCGGCTTCCTCTCCCCCGCCGACTTCGGGCTCGCCGCCGACTCGCCGGCGGTCGACAGCGGCGACCCGTCGTTCGCCGAGGAGCGCGACGACCTCGCCGGCCGGACGCGGATCGCCGACGGCGAGGGCGACGGTGTCGCCCGCACCGACCGCGGCGCCTACGAGCGCCCTGCCCCGGCCACCTCGCCCGCCGCCGCCGCGGTGACGCCGCCGGCCGGCGCCCCGTCCGGGTCCGCCCCGGCGCCCGCGGCCGCGGCAGCGCCCGCCGACCCGGCGCCGTCGGTGCCGGTCGCGGCCGCGCCCGCCGGCACGAGCTCGGCGCCCTCGACCGCGAAGGCCCGCCGCTGCGTCGTCCCCCGGCTGCGCGGCCGCACGCTCGGCGCCGCCCGCAAGGCGCTCGGGCGGGCGGGCTGCCGTGTCGGCAGGCTCACCGGCGCGCGCCGCGGACCCGTTCGCGTCAAGTCCCAGAAGATCCGCGCAGGGCGCCGCGTCGCGGCCGGCACGAAGGTGGCGCTCGTGCTCGAGCGCAAGCGGACGCGCCGGCGGCGGTGAGCCCGGCAGCCGTCCGCGAGGCACCCGGCCGCCGGGACCGGCGCGGTGCGTCGGTCCCGGATCGGGCGCATTGCAGGATCGCGCACATGCAGACCGCCGGCATCAGGCTCCTCGGCGGGTTCGCGATCGAGGTCGACGGCCGGCGGGTGACCGCCGAAGCGTTCCCGCAGCGGCGGGCCGCCGACCTCGTCAAGCTCCTCGCGCTGGCGCCCCGCCGGCGCGCCGCCCGCGACGAGGTGATCGACGCGCTCTGGCCGCACCTCGACCCGAAGGCCGGCGCGGCCAACCTCCACAAGGCCGCGCACTTCGCGCGCCGGGCGCTCGGCGACCCGCAGGCGGTCGTGCTGCGCCAGGGCGTCGTCGAGCTCCTTCCCGGCGTGCAGGTCACGACGGACCTCGGGCGCTACGAGGCCGGCGACGAGTCCGCCTACGGCGGCGAGCTGCTGCCCGACGACCGGTTCGAGCCGTGGACGACCGCCGCGCGCGAGCGCGTCCGGGCGCGGCGGCTGGCCCGGCTGCGCGCGGCCGGCGACTGGGAGGCGGTGCTCGTCGAGGAGCCCGCCGACGAGGAGGCGCACCGCGAGCTCATGCGCGCCCACGCCGAGCGCGGCGACCTCGCGGCCGCGGCCCGCCGGTACGCGCTGCTCCGGGCGGCCCTCGAGCGTCTCGGCCTGCAGCCCTCGCCCGAGACCGCCGAGCTGCACGCGCGTCTGAGCGCCGGCCCGGCCGTCCGCGCAGGCGGCCCGGCGATGCAGCCGCCGCTCGGCCGCGACGCCGAGCTCGCCGTCGCCGAGCGCCTCCTCGACACGGCCGCCGGCGGACGGGGCGGCGCGCTGCTCGTCCTCGGCGACGCGGGGATCGGCAAGTCGCGCTTCGTCGACGCCGTCGTCGCCGAGGCCGCCGAGCGCGACTGGCAAACGCTGCGCGCGGCCGCGCACGACGAGGAGGGCCGGCTGCCGTATCGCGCGTTCGCGGAGGCGCTCGCGCCGCTCGTGCACGAGCGCGCCGATCTGCTCGCGCGGGTCTCGGACGGCACGCGCGCGACGCTCGGCCGGCTCGTGCCGTCCGGCCCGGCGCCGGCCGAGCCGGGTGAGCCCGTGCCCGGCCACGCGGTGGCGGCGGCCGTCGGCAACCTGCTCGAGCGGACCGCCGCCGAGCGTCCCGTGCTCGTCGCGCTCGAGGACCTCTACGCCGCCGACGAGGGGACGCTGGGGCTCGCGGCGTACCTCGCCCGCGTCGCCCGGAGCGCGCGGCTCGTGCTCGTGCTCGCCGCACGGCCCGGCGAGGCGTCGCCCGCGTTCGCGCGCATCCGCACGCGGCTGCTCGAGCACCGGCTCGCCGCCGAGGTCGCGCTCGGCCCGCTCGCGGTGGACGACCTGCGCGCGCTCGTGACGGCCGCCGCGCCACGCCCGCTCGGAGCCGCCGCCGTCGACGCGGTCGTGGCGGCCGCGGCCGGCAACCCGTTCTTCGCCGAGGAGCTCGCCTCGGCGGTCGACGACACCGGCGCGGTCACGATCCCCGCCCACCTCGGCGAGCTGCTCGACGCGCGCCTTGACCGCCTGCCCGAGCCCGCCGCCGTGCTCCTGCCGGTGCTGGCGATCCTCGACGACGGCTTCTCGGCCGCCGACGTGGCCGCGGTCGCCCGCGCCGACGTCGCCGCGGTCGAGGACGCCCTGGAGGCGGGCCGGCGCCACGGCGTGCTCGCCCGCGCGGGCGGCGGGCTGTACCGCTTCCGCCATCCGCTCCTGCGCGACGCGGCCCGGCGGCGGACGCCCGCCGACCGCCTCGCGGCCGCGCACGCGGACGCCGCCGAGCGCCTCGCTGCCGCGGGCGCCGAGCCGGCCCGGATCGCCACGCACCTGCTCGCCTGCGGCCGGCCCGCCGAGGCGGTGCCGCTCCTGCGCGCCGCCGCCCGCGCCGCCGCCGGCGTCGGCGCGGTGGCCGACGCGACCCGGCTCGCCGAGCGCGCGCTCGAGCACGCCGGGCCCGACCTGCGCGCCGAGCTGCTCGAGCTGCTCGGCGACCTGCGCCATGCCGGCGGCGACCGGCGCTCGGTCGCGACGTACGCCGCCGCGCGCCGCGCCGGCCGCCCGGCCGACGCGCTGCGGATCAAGGAGGCCAAGGCGCACCTCGCGTTCGGCGACCTCGACGCGGCCGAGGCCGCGATAGCCGACGTCGATCCCCAAGGGCCGCACGCGAGCCGCGGCCTGCTCGTCGGCGGCATGGTCGCCTGGTATCGCGGTGACCTGACCGAGGCGGCGCGGCGCGCCGACCGTGCCGCCGAGCTCATCGAGACGCGCGGCGAGGAGCCCGACGACCTGCTGTTCGACCTGCGCGCGATGCTCGCGCACGCCGAGGGCCGGTGGGACGACGTGATGAGCTGGCAGCTCGCCGAGAGCTGGCGGATCCCCGCGCTCGCCGACCAGATCGTCGACGCGTACCTGTGCGTGACCGAGTACGTGCTGCACGCGGGCGACCCGCACGAGCGGCTCGTCGCGTTCGCCCGCCGCCTCCACGACCAGGCGCGCGAGGCGGGCGCGCGGCGGGGCGAGGGCTTCGCGGCGACCGTCCTCGGCGAGGCGCTGCTGCTCGCCGGCGACGTGCCCGGCGCGCTCGACCGCCTGCGCGAGGCGGCGCGGCTGAGCCGCGAGGTCGGCTCGCGCGGCGGTGAGGCGCTCGCGCGGGCCCGCCTCGGGGACGCGCTCCGGCTGGCGGGTGACCGCCGCGGCGCGCGGGCGCAGCTCGAGGAGGCGGTCGAGCTCGCGCACGCCTCCCCCCTCGCCCACCACGTCCTGCACCTCGCGTACGCGCCGCTCGTGCGGCTGCCCGAGCGCCCGGCCGAGGCCGTCGAGGTCGTCGACCGCGCCGAGGAGCTCCTGGACGCCGAGCCCGAGTGCCGCTTCTGCCCGATCGACTACTGGGTGACGGCGGCCTCGACCTGCGCGCGTGCCGGCGACGGCGAGCGCGGCCGGGAGTTCCTGGGACGCGCCGAGCGCTCGGCGCAGCTGTGGGCCGGCGGCCCGTGGTCGGCGGCGATCGCGGAGGCCCGCGGCCACCTGCTCCGCTGCGAGGGCGACGAGGAACGCGCGGCGGCGGAGTTCCTCCGGGCGGCGGAAGGCTTCGCGGCGGCCGGCCAGCGGCTGAACGCCCAGCGCGCTCGGTCGGCGCTCTGAGCTCTGTCGCTCGGGTCCTGGTCGGGGTCCTGGTTCCTGGTCCTGGTCCGTCGCGGGTCCGGCGTCGGCGGTGTGGCACGGCGGGCTCGGCGGCGTGGGTGGCTTACCGGCCGGCGACGTCGTCGCATCGCCGGCTCACGCCCGAGCGCGGGGCGGGGCGCCGGGCGTCATCGGCCGGTCTTTGGCGTCCGTGGTGCGTCTGGCGACCCGTTCGTGCCGGAGATCTCGGCGGGCCAGGTCGGCGCGCGGACGCGAGGCGGCGGTGGGACGAAGTCCCCAGCCGACGAGTCGCGCCGCGAGGCCGATGGCACAAGCTGACCGCCGCCCGTCCGTGCCCTGGCGCAGGGCAGGCGCCGACAGGCACGAGCGCGCGACCGGCGAAGCCCCAGCGCGCGAGCGACCGGCCGACGCCCGCGCAGGAACGAGCGAGAGCAGCCCACAACGCCGTCCCGGCAGCCGGCCCGCGGACCGCCGAGCACGCTGCCCTGAACCCGGCCCAGCCCGCCACGCACCACCACCGGCCGAGCAAGCCGCGGGGCGCGGCAGCCATCACGAGGACGCTCCACATCGCTGTTGTCCGCGTGATGGCTGCCGTCGACCCCGCGGCACACAGCCACGCCCCGGGGCCTCGGGAAACAACCCCGCCCCGGGGCCTCGAGAAACAGCCACGCCCGGGCCCAAGCCGCTTGCCCTCCAGAGACCACCCGAGTAGAACGCCAGGATGGCCGCCCTCCCCGATCCCCAGACGCCACGGCGCGGCCTGCTCGGAGCCATCGCCGCCCACCTGCGGTCGGAGCTCGTCTCACGCGTGCTCTACGGCTCGATCATCGGGCTCGCGCTCGTCGTCGCGCTCTCGAGCCACCCGCCGCGGCCCGGCGAGGTCGTCGCGAAGCTGCTCGCGACCGGGGTCGCCGTCGCGCTCGCCGAGAGCTTCAGCGAGTACATCGGGACCCAGACCCGGACCGGCCGTCGCGTCGGGCGGCGCGAGAAGGGCGAGATCGCCGAGCGCGCGACCGCGGTCGCGGTGGGCATCGCGTTCCCCGCGGTGTTCTTCGTGCTCGCGGCCGCCGAGGTCATCTCCCGCGACACCGCGTTCGACGTCGCGACGTGGTCGGGGCTCGGCCTCATCACCGCGTACGGCTTCGCCGCCGCGCGGCTGACCGGCTCCACGTTCTTCCTGTCGCTCCGGCGCGCGGCGCTCGCCGGGCTCATCGGGGCGCTCGTCATCGCGCTCGAGGCGCTCGTGCACTGAGGCGGCCGGCGGCTACGCCGCGTCGGCCAGGCGCGCCTCGAGCTCCGCCGCGTCGGCGACGAACCAGAGCTGCCGCCCGCGGTTGCTCTCGCGCACGAAGTCGCGCAACGCGCCGCTGCGCTCGAGGTGCTCGCCGATGTCGCCGACGACCGCGAGGCGGCGCCGGTAGTTGACGAGCTTCTGCGCGATCTCGCCGGCAATGCCGGTCGAGAGGTCGAAGAACGCCGGGTCCAGCCGCTCGACCGGGAGCGCGATCCACTCCGCCTCGGTCGAGAACATGAGATCGAGCGCGTCGCCACCGGTGCGGATCGCCGGGCCGCCGGCGTCGACGTGGTGGACCGCTGCGCTCACGGCGAGCCAGTCTGGCATGAGCCCCCGACGCACCCGCCGCCGTCTCTAGCATCGGCGGCGATGCCCGACCAGCCGAAGCTCACGCTCCTGCACAACCCCCACTGCTCGACCTCGGTCCACGCGCTCGAGACGCTCCGAGCCGCCGGCCACGACGTGCACGTCCGCCGCTACCTGCTCGTCGCCGAGCGGCTCACCGAGGACGAGCTGCGCGACCTCGCGAGCCGGCTGCAGGGCGACCCGCCGGACGCGCTCATCCGCCGCGACCGGCTCTACGAGCAGCTCGGGCTCGACGCGGACGGCCTGGGGGTCGACGAGGTCGCGCGCATCCTCGCCGAGCACCCCAAGCTCCTCCAGCGCCCGGTCCTCGACGACGGCACGCACGCGATGATCGGCCGGCCCCGCTCGCGCGCCGCCGCGTGGGCCGAAGCCGGCCGGGTGGTCTGAGCGCGGCGGCTCAGGCGGACTCGAGCCGGGCCTTCACCGCGGCGAGCCGCTCGCGCCAGAACACCCTCATCCGGTCGGCCTCGGCGGCGCCGGGGAGGCGCCGGTGCTCGACGCTGACCGTGCTGCGGTCGTCGCCCTTGGCCGCGAACGTCATGAGCACGCGGCCGGGCCCGTCCTCCCAGTCGTACCGCGCTCGCCGCGGCGGCGTGGCGCCGCGCGGGCGCAGGCGCCCGCCGGCGTCGTCCCCGGTCATCGCCGCGAACAGCCGCTCGACGGGGACGCCGACCGTGCGCGACGCGGTCGCCGCGAAGCCGTCGTCGCGCTCGCCGGGCGCGCGCAGGCCCCGGGCGCGCTCGAAACCGGCGGTGATCGCCTGGGCGTTCCACGCGAGCGGGTCGATCCCGAGCTCGGCGGCGACGCGGCGCGCGATGTCGCGGTGCGGCAGGCCGGCGGCGCCCCAGCCGTCGAGCAGCGCGAACCACTCCTCCCAGCCGCGTCCGGTGCGCTTGCGGATCGACGCGTCCGGCGCCGGCAGCGCCGGCCGCTCCTCGGACGGCTCGGGCCGGTCGGCGGCGAGGAGCATCGCCCGCGCCGCGGTGTAGCTCTCGCCGGTCTTCGCCATCCGCGCGCGGACGAGACGCTTGAAGGACTTGGCGGTGGTCATCTGTGCCTCGATCTCTCGGCGGCGGCCTCGCGACCCACGCTCACGACGCCCCGCCGGGAAGGGCGACCGGACCGGCGTCCCGAGGGCTCGGGCCCCCTTTGCCCCCGCTGGCCGGCGGCGTGGGCGCCGGGACCGGGGGTTGGGCGCGGGACGGCGCCGATGTGATGTCGGACACGACGCCATCCAGGACGGCGCGCAGGACCGGAACTCATCGGCCGGACCGGTACCGTCCGGTCGCGCATGGAGCCGTCGATCTTCCTCGCCCGCCCCGATCCCGTCCCGGCCGGCCGCGCGCTCGCCGTCAAGGACCTGCTCGACACGGCCGGCCTGGTCACGACCTACGGGTCACGCGCGTTCCGCGACCACGTGCCGGAGCGCAGCGCCGCGTCGGTCGTGCGGCTCGAGCAGGCCGGCTGGGTGAACGTCGGCAAGACGAACCTGCACGAGTTCGCGTACGGCGTCACGTCGCAGAACCCGCACTTCGGCACGGTGCCGAACCCGGCGGCGCCGGGCCGCGTCGCCGGCGGATCGAGCGGCGGGTCGGCGGCGGCGGTCGCGGCGGGCGCGGCTGAGGGCGCGCTCGGGACCGACTCGGGCGGGTCGATCCGCATCCCGGCGGCGTGCTGCAGCGTCGTCGGCTTCAAGCCGACCCACGGCCTCGTCGACGCGGCCGGCTGCTTCCCGCTCGCGCCGAGCTTCGACCACGTCGGGCCGATCGCCCGCACCGTCGCGACGTGCGAGGAGATGCTCGCGGCCCTCGTCGACGGCTACGAGCCGGCGCACGTCGGGTCGCTCGAGGACCTCGAGATCGGCGTCCTGTGGCTCGCCGACGCCGAGCCGGGGGTCCGCGCGGACGTCGAGCGCGCGGTCGCCGCGTTCCCGCGCCGCGTGACCGTCGAGCTCGGCGGCGCCCGTGCGGTCTACGCGATCTTCATGCGGGAGGTCGCCGACGTGCACCGCGAGCGGTTCACGGCCGACCCGGGCGTCTACGGCGACAACGTCCGCGCGAAGATCGCGCGCTGCCTGGAGGTCACCGACGACGCCGTCGCGGACGCCGAGGAGCGCCGCACCGAGCTGCGCGCCCGGCTGGCCGCGCTCTTCGACCACGTCGACCTGCTCGTCTCCCCCACGCTGCCGATCCTGCCGCCGCCCGCCGACGTCGACGAGCTCACGGTCCGTGAGGACCTCATCCGGTTCACGTTCCCGTTCAACGCGACGGGCGCGCCGGCGCTCGCGCTGCCGACCGCGCCCGGCGCGCTGACGTCGGTGCAGCTCGTCGGCCCGCCCGGTGCGGACGCCCTCGTGCTGGCCGCCGGGCGCCTGCTCGAGGAGCGGCTCAGCTCCCGCTGACCGCCTCGGCGTCGCGGCGCTTGACGAGCAGCCACTGCGAGCCCGGCCCCTCGCCGCGCGTGCGCTGCAGCGCGAAGCCGCCGCGCAACCGGTCGCCGTGGAGGACGCACACGGCGTGCCCGCGCCGGAGCGCCTCCGGCCACGGCACCCGGCCGCCCTGCTCGTACAGCCCGCGGTCCCAGTCCTCTCCGCCCGCCGGGAGCCGCTCGGCGGGCGTCTGGATCGCCATGCGCCGCACGGCGGGATCCATCGACGGCTCGCGGCGCAGCGTCCAGGCGGCGAGCTCGCCCGCGACCTCGAGGACGAGCGCGAACCCGCGGTCGCCGGCGCGCACGACGAACGCGCCGGCCGGCACGCCCCGGACCGCGAACTGCTCGTGGCCCTCGACCTTCGCCGGCTGCTCGCCCACCTCCCCGAGCCCGGCGAGGAACGCGCGCAGGGCCGCGACCGCCTCGCCGTCGCCCTCGGCGTGCACGCGCACCATGCCGTCCTCGTCGGCACGGACCCAGCCGCGCACGCCCAGCTCGTGGGCACGGGCGAGGACCGCGTCGCGGCCGCCGGCGTCACCGCGCACCTCGGCGCGCAGCGCGGCGCTCACGCGGTCGCCGTCGCGCGGCGGCGCAGGTGGCGGATGACCTCGATGGCGAGCGCGACGGTCAGCGCGATGCCGAGCCCGAGCGCGAGCCCCTTGAGCGGCTGCTCCTCGAACGCGGCGCCGCCGATGTAGCCGATGAGCGTCGAGTACACGCCCCAGCTCAGCGCCGCGATCCCGTCGAAGAACGAGAACGAGCGCAACGGGTGGCGCACCGCGCCGGCGGTCAGCGTGACCGCCGTGCGCGCGCCCGGGATGTAGCGGCAGATGAGCAGGATCGTGGCGCCGCGCCGGTCGAGGGTCCGGCGCGCCCAGGCGAGCCCGGCCGCCGATCTCGCCGCGCGTCTGGACGCCGGGCGCGCGGCCCGCCGGCGCGCGAGCCGCCCCTCGGCGGTCCTGCCGATGAGGTACGAGATGTGGTCGCCGGCGAACGCCCCGGCCGCGGCGGCGAGGATGACGAGCGGGACGTTCGGCTCCCCGTTCGCGGCGGCGAAGACGCCTGCGGTGACGACGAGGCTCTCGCTGGGGACCGCGGGGAAGAACGCGTCGATCGCCGCGACCGCGAACAGGGCGAGCAGCACCCACGGCGACGACATCGCCCCTTCGACCAGCTCGACGATCCCATCGATCATGTCCTGTCACAGGGTGACGGGTCGCGGCGGCCACGTCATCGGGGAGACCCCCATGCCGCGGTGGGGATGGCACGTAGGGGCGCTCGCGTCACGGCGCCGAGCCGAGGATCCGGGCCTTCTCGGCGCGGAACTCGTCGTCGGTGAGCGCGCCGTCGGCGTGCAGGCGGGCGAGGCGCTCGAGCAGCTCGACGCGGTCGGGGGCCGGCGCGTCGTCGGTGAGGTCGGCGAGGCGGAACGTGAACCTCTCGGGGTCCTCGGGGTCGTAGAAGACCTCGACGCGCTCGCCCGCGCGCGGGACCGCGACACGGGAGACGAGGAGCTTGCGCTCGAGCTCGAACGGCGGCTCGCCCTCGGGCTCGACCCGCAGCCGCAGCCGGACGCGCGGGTCGTGGTTGACGGTCGTGCCGGTGTCCTCGACCTCGAGCAGCACCGCCGGTGCGCGGCGCCCGCCGTGGACGAGCTGCGCCTGCGCATGCGCGTTCCAGCCGGCGTAGTCCTCGTCGAGGACCTGCCGGACCACGCGCCCGCGCATGTCGCTCGCGCGCTTGATCCACGCCCGCCCGGCCGCGCGGTCGAACTGGTCGCGCGTGATCGTCCCGTGGACGAGGTCGCGCAGCGCGTCGCGGATCGGCTCGCCGGTCGCGACGAGGTCGGCGAGCTCCGCGGCGTGCTCGGCCTGCGCGGGGTCGTCGGCCGCCCCGCGGAACAGCCGCAGGTCCTTGTCGAACTGCGCCCCGAGCGCGTTGCTGATCCTCTTCCGGCCCCAGCGCACCTTGCGCCCGCAGCCGCAGAAGCACTCCTTCGCCATCGCGCGAGCATGACGCAGCAGCCTGCCGGCGCGCCAGCTCGCCGGCCGACGCGGGCGCGCCGCCGCTCGCCCCTGTGCGGCAGAAAATCCCCGGCCGGGTCCCCCGGCTGGGATGATCGCGCCATGTCCGCGGGGAGCGCCACCGACCATCTCCTGGACGGCCGGCGGGCGCTCGACGAGGCGCGCTGGCAGGACGCGCGGACGGCGTTCGAGGCCGCGCTCGGGTTCTGCGAAACCCCGGACGCCTACGACGGCCTGGGCCTGGCGCTGTGGTTCCTCGGCGAGTTCGACGCCGGCGTGACGACCCGCGAGCGCGCGTTCGAGCGCTACGCGCGGGCCGGCCGCTGCGACGAGGCGGGACGGGTCGGCGCGTGGATCTCGCACCAGTACCTCCTGGACGGGCGCGCGTCGGCGGCGCGCGGCTGGCTCGGGCGCGCCCAGCGGGCCGTCGAGCACGGCGGCGACTGCGCCGGCCGCGGCTGGGTCGCCGTCGAGCGCGCACGGCACGCCGCGACCGTCGAGGAGTGCCTCGCCCACAGCCGCGAGGCGCTGGCGGTCGCGCGCGACCGGGACGACGGCGACCTCGAGGTGTTCGCGCTCAGCGTGCTCGGACGCGCCGAGGTGGACGCGGGCCGGCACGAGGCGGGGATGGACCTGCTCGAGGAGGCGATGGCGGCGGCGTCGGCCGGGCGGGTCGGCAACGTCCACACCCTCGCCGAGGCCTACTGCAACCTCGTCACCGCCTCGGCGACGGCCGGCGACTGGGAGCGCGCGACCGAGTGGTGCGAGCAGGTCGAGCGCTTCGCGCAGTCCAACGGCGCGCCGACGCTGTTCGGCGCCTGCCGCACCGTCCACGCCGACGTGCTGCTCGCGACCGGCCGGTGGGCCGAGGCCGAGCGCGCGCTGGAGGCGGCGCTCGACGTCCACCGCCGCCACATCCCGGCGCTCGGGGCGCCGACGGTCGCCACGCTGGCCGAGCTGCGGATCCGCCAGGGCCGCCTGCCGGAGGCCGAGGAGCTCCTGGCCGGGCGCGAGGAGCACCCCGCCGCCCTGCGGGCGCTCGCGCTGCTGCGGATCGCCCAGGACGAGCCGCAGATCGCCGCCGTGCTGCTCGAGCGGGGGCTGCTGGCGGCCGACGACGACGCGATGGCGGCGACGCGGCTGCTCGGCCCCCTCGTCGACGCGCGCCTGGCCTTCGGCGACCACGCGGGCGCGCGCGGCGCGGCCGAGCGGCTGGCCGCGCTCGCGGCCTCCTCCGGGATCGGCCTCGTCGAGGCCCGCGCGCGCCTCGCGGCCGCGCGCGTGGCGCTCGCCGCCGGCCGTGCCGCCGACGCGGCCGAGCCCGCCCGGCGCGCGCTCGCGGCCTTCACGGGCCTCGGGATGCCGCTCGAGGTCGCCGAGGCGCGCCTGGAGCTGGCCCGGGCGCTCGCCGACGACGCGCCGGAGGTCGCCGGCGAGGAGGCGCGGGCCGCGTACGGCACGCTGCGCGGGCTCGGCGCGTCGCGAGCGGCGGACGCCGCCGCCGCGGTCATGCGCGGGCTCGGCGCCGGCACGCCGGGCGGCCCGCGCGGGTCGGCCGGGGAGCTGACCGCCCGCGAGCGCGAGGTCCTCGACCTGCTGAAGGCGGGCATGTCGAACGCGCAGATCGCGCGGACGCTCGTCATCAGCGAGAAGACCGCCGGGCACCACGTGAGCCGCATCCTCTCGAAGCTCGGGGTGCGCAACCGGGCCGAGGCGGCCGCGCATGCCGCCCGCCTGGAGCGCGGCGCCGCGGCCCCGTAGGACCTGTAGGGAGCGGATAGGGAGTTCGTCCGATGCGCGGCGCGCGCGGTGCGCAGATGCTGCCCGCCATGTCCAGCATCACGATCTCCCCCACCGACCTCAAGCGCACCCATCGCGTCACGTGGGCGGCCGGGGACTACGGCGCGATCGCCGAGCTCGTCGACGAGGTCCCCTCGCGCGACGTCCTCTCGCGCGTCCCGGTCACCGCCCGCGACCGCGTCCTCGACGTCGCGACCGGTACCGGCAACCTCGCCCTGCGCGCCGCGGCGGCGGGCGCCGACGTCGTCGGGCTCGACCTCACGCCCGAGCTGCTCGAGACGGCGCGGCGGCGCGCCGCCGCCCAGGACCTCTCGGTGCGCTGGGTCGAGGGCGACGCCGAGGAGCTGCCCTGCGACGACGGCGCGTTCGACGCCGTCTACTCGGTCTTCGGCGTCCAGTTCGCGCCCCGCCACGAGGTGGTCGCCGGCCAGCTCGCGCGCGTCACGCGGCCCGGCGGCCGCATCGGCCTGGTCAACTGGACGCCGTCGAGCTTCATCGGCGAGCTCTTCAAGGTCCTCGGCGCCTACCTGCCCGCGCCGCCCTCGTTCGCCTCGCCGCCCCCGCGCTGGGGCGACGAGGAGCACGTCCGCGCGCTCTTCGCCGGGACCGGCGTCGAGCTCTCGTTCGCACGTGGGTTCAACCCGTTCCGGTTCGACTCGGCCGACCGCTGGGTGGAGCACTTCGAGACGCTGTACGGGCCGACGCTCAAGGCGCGTGAGCGCCTGAGCGCCGAGGGGCGCTGGGACGAGTGCCGGCGTGAGATCGTCGCGATGGCCGAGCGGCGCAACGAGGCGACCGACGGGCGCTTCGTCGTCTACTCCGAGTACCTGGTCACGATCGGCCGCAAGGCCGGCTGACCGGCGCCGGTCGTTCCGGAGCCGGGGCGGGCGCGACCGGCGCCCGCCCCGGCCCGGTCCCCGCGCCCTCCCGGCCGTCTCCGCCGATCGGCGGATCCCCGGCCACGCCCGGTCAAGCCGCCGACCCGCCGGTCGATCTCCGGAGGGGATGACCGAGACGGGGGATGCATCGTGCAGGTGACGTCGGTGATGGCAGCGGGACCCGACACGGCGCAGGTCGTGGCCGACCTCGACCGCCGGGTGCGCGCGTCCGGACTCCAGCCGCAGTTCGTCTACGTCTTCTACGGCCAGCGCCACGACGACGCGGTCGTGCACGCCTTCGTCGCCGAGCGCTTCGCCGGCGCCGCCGTGGTCGGCGGCACCTCGTCGGCGGGCGTCATGACCGAGCACGGCCTCGGCGGCCCCGACTCGATCGGCCTCCTGCTCGTCGACGACCCCGACGGCGCGTACGGCTCGGCCGCCACGTCGCTCGGCGCCGACGCCGCCGGCGCGGCCGAGGCGGCGCTGAACGCGGCGCTCGAGGCCGCCGACTCGCCCGGCGAGCTGCCCGAGCTCGTCTGGATCTACCAGAGCCCCGGCCGCGAGGAGGCCGTCGTCGACGGCCTGCGCCGCGTCGTGGGCGACCGCTGCCCGATCATCGGCGGCAGCTCGGCCGACGACGACGTCAGCGGCCGCTGGCGCCAGCTCGGCCCCGGCGGCCCGCTGACCGACGGCCTCGTCGTCGGCGTGATGTTCTCGTCCGGCGGCATCGGCTTCGGCTTCCAGGGCGGCTACGAGCCGACCGGCACCCACGGCGTCGTCACCGAGCTCGGCTTCGACCGCGGCGAGAGCGGCATCGTCACCGACGGCGGCGGCCGCCACATCCTCGCCATCGACGGCGAGCCCGCGGCCGACGTCTACCAGCGCTGGACCGGCGGCGCGGTGCCCGAGGACGTCATCGCGGACGGCGGCACGATCCTCGCCGACACCACGATGACCCCGCTGGCGGTCAGCGCGGGCAAGGTCGACGAGGTCACCCACTTCCGGCTCATCCACCCCGAGACCGTCACCGCCGAGCGCGGCCTGACGACGTTCGCGAAGGTCGAGGAGGGCGCCCGGCTGTACGGCATGCGCGGCGACCGCGACCGGCTCGTCCGTCGCGTCGGCCGCGTCGCGTCGACCGCCATCGCGACCGTTCCCGGCAACGAGATCGCCGGCGGGCTCGTCGTCTACTGCGCCGGCTGCCGGATGGCGGTCGGCGAGCAGGTCTCCGCGGTCGCCGCGACCGCGGCCGAGAGCTTCGGCCGCGCGCCCTTCCTCGGCTGCTTCACGTTCGGCGAGCAGGGCGTGATCCTCGACCGCAACGTGCACGGCAACCTCATGATCTCCGCGATCGCCTTTGGCCGTTGACGATCCAGCGATCGGGCTGCAGAGCCCGGAGGAGCTGCGCGAGGTCGTCCTCTCGCAGCGCCGCGACCTCGACGCGCTGCGCCGCGAGAACGAGGACGTCGCCGTGCTCATCGACGCGCTCGACGGCCTCCTGCAGCTCGGCGACGACGACGACCCGTTCGCGGGCGTGTTCGCGATCCTCGAGCGCGTCTTCTCGTTCACCGAGGCGGTCGTCGTCGCCGAGGACGCGGGCCCCGGCTCGGCGCTGACCTGCATCGTCGCCACCGACCCGCACCAGGTCGGCCTCCGGTGGCCGCGCGAGCGGCTGTTCGAGAAGGTCCTCGGCGGGCGCGTCACCGCGACCGTCACCGACCAGCCGGCGCTCTACCTGCCGCTCGGCGCGCGCGACCGCCGCGCGCTCATGCGCCTCACCCGCGCCGTCGGCGAGCCCGGCTTCGACCGCCGGGACATCGCGCTCGCGCGCAAGTTCGCGCTGCTCGCCTCGCACGCGCTCGCCGCCCGCGCCGCCAACCGGCTGGCCCGCCGCGCCAACCACGACCCGCTCACCGGCCTGCCGAACCGCACGTACTTCGCCGAGCACGTCACGCGCACGCTCGACGGCGCCGGCGACCGCACGATCGCGCTCGCGTTCATCGATCTCGACGGCTTCAAGCAGGTCAACGACCTCTACGGCCACACGTCCGGCGACGCGCTGCTCATGGCGGTCGCCGACCGCATCCGCGACCTCATCCGCTCCACCGACGTGCTGGCGCGCATCAGCGGCGACGAGTTCGTGCTGCTCGTCGACCCGGTCGAGTCGCGCGCCGGCCTGAACGCGATCGTCGAGCGGCTGCTCGCCGGCCTGAAGGAGGCGTTCGACATCGACGGGCACACGCTGCTGCTGTCGGCGTCGATCGGCGTCGCGCTGTATCCCGACCACGGCTCGACGTACGCCGAGCTGCGCCGCAACGCCGACACCGCGATGTACCACGCGAAGACCACGACGAAGGGCAGCGCCGCGTACTTCGACGCCGAGCTGGGCCGCGAGGCGTCCGCGCGGACCGAGCTCGAGCAGGTCCTGCGCCGCGCCGTGCGCGAGCGCCGCTTCCGCAGCGTGCTGCAGCCGATCGTCGACCTGCGCACGCTCGAGGTCGTCGGGTTCGAGGCGCTCGCCCGCCGCGTCGACGACGAGGGCAGGTTGTCGCCGAGCGCCGCGTTCATCGGGCTCGCCGACCAGCTCGGCCTGCTCGACGCGATCAGCTCGATCGTCATCGACGACGTGCTCGCCTCGCTGCCGGCCCTCGACGCGGCGTTCGGCCCGCACACGACCGTGAGCCTCAACGTCTCCGCCGGCCAGGCGACCGACCCGGCGACGATGCGCGCGCTGCTCGAGCGCCTGGCGGCGACCGGCGCGCCCTCGCGGTTCGTGCTCGAGCTGACCGAGGACGCGTTCCTCTCCGCCGGCGTCTTCCAGGCCGAGATCGTCCCGCTCGTCGAGCGCTACGGCGTGCGCGCCTCGATCGACGACTTCGGCACGGGCTACGCGTCGCTGTCGACGCTGCTGAACATCACCGCCCACGAGCTGAAGATCGACCGGATGTTCGTGACCGACATCCACGAGCGCGCGCGCAGCCAGACGCTCATGGAGGCGCTGGCCGCGGCGACGTCCAAGCTCGGGATCACCGTCGTCGCCGAGGGCGTCGAGACGGCCGACGAGCTCGCGTACCTGCGCGCCTGCACGCCGGTCGACCTCGCCCAGGGCTACCTCTTCGCCCGCCCGACGCCGGTCGAGCAGCTCGTCGCCGAGCGCGCCGAGATCGAGGCCCGGCTACGCGCGCTGCGCGGCGGCGTCGCGGCCCGCGCCGCCTGACGGCCGGGGCGCGAGGGGTACGATCCGTCCGTGCCCGACCGCCTGTACTTCACCGACTCCGATGAGGCCAACGAGCTCATCGCGACCGACCCGATGGCGCTGCTCGTCGGCTTCGTCCTGGACCAGCAGGTGACCGTCCAGAAGGCGTTCCTCGGCCCGCTGGTGATCAAGGAGCGCGTCGGCTCGCTCGACCCGGCGGCGCTCGCCGGCGCCGACCTCGAGGCGGTCTTCCGCGAGAAGCCGGCGGTCCACCGCTTCCCCGGCTCGATGGCCCGGCGCGTCCACGACCTCGCCGTGCACATCCGCGACCGCTACGACGGCGACGCCGCGCGCGTGTGGACCGACGCCGCCGACGCGGCCGAGCTGCGCGCGAACCTCGAGGCGCTCCCCGGCTTCGGGACGATGAAGGTCAAGGCGCTCGGCTCGGTCCTCGCCAAGCGGTTCGGGGTCGCCGCGGCCGAGGAGCTCATCCCGTGGCACCCGACGCTCGGCGACGTGGACTCGCCCGAGGCGCTCGCCGATTACCAGGCCGAGAAGAAGGTCCACAAGGCCGAGTGGGAGCGCGCCGCCCCCGCGCCACAGGCCCGGACCTGAGCGGCGGCGTCCGCTTCGCGCTCGACGACCGCGAGTCGTCGTCCGCGTCGCCTAGATTCCGGCGGGCGTGAGCACCCCGCCCGGAACCGACGCCGCCGCCCTGGCGCGCGACCTCGCCGCCCAGATCGACCGCCACCGCGGCCTGTACGCCCGCGGTGTGCCCGAGCTCGTCGACGCCGACTACGACGCGCTCGAGGCCGAGCTGCGCCGGCTGCTGGCCGAGCACCCGGAGATCGACCTCGAGGACAACCCGCTCGACCGGCCGTGGGCGCCCGAGCTCGTCCCCGGCCAGACGATCCGCCACAGCCGGCCGATGCTCTCGCTCGAGAAGGCCACGCGGCCCGAGCAGCTCGACGCGTTCGTCGCGCGCTTCCCCGGCCAGGCGTTCCGCGTGACGCCGAAGCTCGACGGGATCAGCCTCGCGATCGCCTACTCGGGCGGCGAGCTCGAGTACGTCGCCACGCGCGGGGACGGCCGCGACGGCGAGCGGGTGACCGACAAGGCGCGGCTCGTCGTGCTCGGGCTGCCGCAGTCGGTCGACGCGCCCGGCCGCGTCGAGGTGCGCGGCGAGGCGGTGATGCTGCGGTCGGTGTGGGAGGCCTACAACGAGGCGCACCCGGACCGCCCGCTCGCCAACCCGCGCAACGCGGCCGCCGGGACGCTCGTGCACCAGTCGCCGCAGCAGTGCGTCGACGAGGGCCGCACGCTGCGGTTCTTCGCGTTCGACCTGTTCGAGGAGAGCGCGCCGGACGCCGTGTTCGCCGACCGCCTGGCCGAGCTGGGCTTCGAGGTGCCCGACGTGTTCGAGGCCGCGGGCGGCGACGAGGTGCGCGCCGCGATCGAGGAGATCGCCTCCCGCCGCGACAGCTACGACTTCCTCATCGACGGCGCGGTCGTGCGGCTGGCCGCTCGCCGCGCGTTCGAGGCGGCCGGGTTCACCAGCGCGGCGCCGCGGGGCGCGATCGCGTGGAAGTACCCGGCCGAGGAGCGCATGACCGTGCTCAAGGCCGTGACGTGGCCGGTCGGCAAGATCGGCCGGGTCGTCCCGCGCGCGGAGGTCGAGCCGGTGTTCGTCGGCGGCACGACCGTCACATACGCGACCCTCCACAACCCGCGCCTGGTCGCCGAGCGCGACATCCGCATCGGCGACACCGTCCGGATCATGCGGCGCGGCGACGTGATCCCGTTCATCTCCGGCTCGGTGCCCGAGCGGCGCACCGGCGACGAGCGGCCGATCGAGGTGCCGACGCACTGCCCGTCGTGCGGGACCGCGCTCGTCGTCAAGGGCACCGGCGAGGAGCTGTGGTGCGAGAACCTCCAGTGCCCCGCGCAGGCGGTCCGGCGGCTCATCCACTGGGCGTCGCGGCACGCCGCCGACATGGAGGGCGTCGGCACGACGTGGATCGAGAAGCTCGCCGAGGACGGCGTGCTCGAGCGCCCGTCGGACTTCTACGCGCTGACCGTCGAGCGCCTCGTCGGCTACGAGCGGATGGGCGAGACGCTCGCCTCGTCGATGGTGGCGTCGATCGACCGCTCGCGCGGTCTGGGGCTGCGGCGCGCGCTCATCGGCCTGGCGATCCCGATGGCGTCCGAGGGCGTCGCCAAGCGCCTGTGCCAGGCCGGCTACGAGCGGATCGAGGACATCGCCGGCGCGACCGCCGAGGAGCTCGACGAGATCCGCGACATCGGCCCGAAGGTCGCGCAGTCGATCGCCGCGTACTTCGCCCGCCCCGAGGTCCGCGAGGAGATCGCGCGGCTGCGCGCCGCGGGCGTCGACCTCGACGTCCGCGACGAGGACCGCCCGGTCGAGGTGGCGGCCGCCGCCGACACGCCGCTCAAGGGCGCGACGGTCGTCGTCACCGGCGCGTTCTCCGACCCCGACAGCGGCGCGAAGGTCGCGCGGCCCGCGCTCGTGCGCCTGCTCGAGCAGGCCGGCGCCACGAACGCCTCGTCGGTCAGCGCGTCGACGACGATGCTCATCGCGGGCGACAACGTCGGCACCGCGAAGACCGAGAAGGCGGCCAAGCTCGGCGTGCAGGTCGTCGATCAGGCGCAGGCGTGGGCGTGGCTCGCCGACGCCGGCGTCCGGTGAGCTATTCCCCTATGGGGTATACCTGGTGGCATGGCTCCACTGACAGGTGAGTACGCACCGAGCACGTCCGACTGGGCGCGCGAGCAGGTCGAGGAGTACGAGGCTTCCGGCGGGCAGCGCGCCAACACGCTCCCCGGCACCGACTGGCCGATCGTCATCGTCACGATGCGCGGCGCGAAGTCCGGCAAGATCCGCAAGACGCCGGTGATGCGCGTCGAGCACGACGGCGAGTACGCGATCGTCGCCTCCAAGGGCGGCGCCGACGAGCATCCCGCCTGGTACCACAACCTCGTCGCCCACCCCGACGAGGTGATGATCCAGGACGGGCCCGAGCCGTTCGACGTGACCGTCCGCGAGGTCGACGGCCGCGAGCGCGAGATCTGGTGGGAGCGGGCGGTCGCCGCCTACCCGCCGTACGCCGAGTATCAGGAGAAGACCGACCGGAAGATCCCGGTCCTCGTCGCCACGCCGACGTCGCGGTCCTAGACGAGGCCGGCGGCCACGAACGACTCGGTGCGGACGACCGGCTCGCCCGCGGCGTCGGAGGCGTCGAGGTCGACGGTCGCCACGATCGCGAAGTCGTGGTTGCCCTCCGGGTCGTCGATGATCTGGCGGACCGTCCAGGTCCGGGCGTCCGGGTCCTTGTCGATGATCAGCAGCTCGGGCGACCGGGCCTGCGGTCCGGTGCCGATCTCGTCGTACTCGTCCCAGTAGGCGCCGAGCGCCTCCTCCCACGCCTCGGCGGTCATCGCCGGGCGCGTCGGCGGGTCGGTGAGCTTGCCGGCGGCGGCGTCGAGCTCGGCGAGCTCCTCGAACCGGTCGCGCGCGGCGAGCCGGACCTTCTGGAACATCGCGTTGCGGACCATGACGGTGAACGCGCGCTCGTTGCCGGTGATCGGCCGGGGCGGGGGCGGCGGGTCGCCGGCCGCGGCGGCGGCCGAGGCGCGCTCGACGTCCTCGGGGTGCGTGAGCGCCTCCCACTCGTCGAGCAGGCTCGAGTCGACCTGGCGGATCGTCTCGCCGAGCCAGTCGACGATGTCGTCGAGCTCGTCGTTCTTGAGCTGCTCGGGGACGGTCTGGCGCAGCGCCCGGTAGGCGTCGCTGAGGTAGCGCAGCAGCAGGCCCTCCGAGCGGGCGATCCCGTAGTAGGCGACGAACTCGCTGAACGTGCGCCCCTGCTCGTACATGTCGCGCACGACCGACTTCGGCGACAGGTCGCCCTCGCGCACCCACGGGTGGCGCTCGCGGTAGGTGCGGAACAGGTCCTCGAGGCCCTCGGCCAGCGGCCGCGGCCACGTGATCTCCTCGAGGAGCTCCATCCGCTCGTCGTACTCGATCCCCTCGGCCTTCATCTCGGCGACCGCCTCGGCCTTCGCGCGGTTCTGCTGGGCGAGCAGGACCGGGAACGGGTCGTCGAGGATCGCCTCGACGACCGAGACGACGTTCAGCGCGTGCTCGTGCGGGTCGGTGTCCGGGCCGGCCTCGGCGACGAGCCGGTCGAGCGCCATGAGCGCGAACGACGCGAGCGGCTGGTTCAGCTGGAAGTCCTCCTGCAGGTCGTCGGCGAGCTTGAGCGTGCGGCCCTCCTCGTCGGGCTCGGGCAGCCACTCCAGGACGCCGGCGGCGAGCAGCTCGTCGCCGAGCGCCTGCGCCTGCTGGGAGAGCCGGCGCCGGCCGCGCTCGTCCTCGTGGTTGTCCTCGGTGAGCGCGCGCATGCGCTCGACCGAGTCGCCGGGCTGGTGGACGACGTTGAGGATCATCGCGTGGTCGACGCGCATCCGCGAGACGAGCGGCTCGGGCCTGGCGTCGCGCAGGCGCTGGAACGTCTCCTCGGTCCAGCTCACCGTCCCCTCGGCGGGCTTCTTCGTCTGGACCTTGCGCTTCTTCTTCGGGTCGTCGCCGGCCTTGGCGAGCGCCTTGGCGCGCTCGATGACGTGCTCGGGCGCCTGGACGACGACGTAGCCGGCGGTGTCGAACCCCGCCCGCCCGGCGCGGCCTGCGATCTGGTGGAACTCGCGCGCCTTGAGCAGGCGGTACTTCGTGCCGTCGTACTTCGCCAGGCCGGTGAAGACGACGGTCCGGATCGGCACGTTGATCCCGACGCCGAGCGTGTCGGTGCCGCAGATGACCTTCAGCAGGCCGGTCTGGGCGAGCTGCTCGACGAGCCGCCGGTACCGCGGCAGCATGCCGGCGTGGTGGACGCCGATGCCGCTGCGCACCAGGCGCGACAGGGTCTTGCCGAAGCCGGCGGTGAAGCGGAAGCCGCCGATCGCGTCGGCGATCGCGTCGCGTTCTGACCGCGTGCAGAGCTTCGCCGACATGAGCGCCTGGGCGCGCTCGAGCGCGGATGCCTGCGTGAAGTGCACGACGTAGATCGGCGCGCGGTCGGCGGCCGCGAGCTCCTCCAGCAGCTCGTGCAGCGGCTGCACCGACCACTCGTAGGTCAGCGGCACCGGCCGGTGCGCGTCCTCGATCACCGCGGTCTCGCGGCCGGTGCGCCGCGTCAGGTCCTCGGCGATCGCGGAGACGTCGCCGAGCGTCGCCGACATGAGCAGGAACTGCGCCTGCGGGAGCGTGAGCAGCGGCACCTGCCACGCCCACCCGCGCTGGGGGTCGGCGTAGAAGTGGAACTCGTCCATGACGACCTGGCCGACGTCGGCGCGCTCGCCCTCGCGCAGCGCGATGTTCGCCAGCACCTCGGCGGTGCAGCAGACGATCGGCGCGTCGGCGTTGACCGCCGCGTCGCCGGTCATCATCCCGACGTTCTCGGCGCCGAACGTCGAGCACAGCGCGAAGAACTTCTCGGAGACGAGCGCCTTGATCGGCGCGGTGTAGAACGTGCGCCGGCCGGTCGCCATCGCGGCGAAGTGCGCGGCGACCGCGACGAGCGACTTCCCCGACCCCGTCGGCGTGGCGAGGATGACGTTCTTGGCGTCGAACAGCTCGATCGCCGCCTCGTCCTGGTGCGGGTAGAGCTCGAGGCCCTGGCCCGTCGTCCAGGTCGTGAAGGCGTCGTAGAGCGCGTCGGCGCTCGGGTCGGTCGGGAGGGCGTCGACGAGGGACATCGGCTCCCTCTGACGGTAGTGCGGAGCACGGCGCGCCCGGCGCCCTCCCGGGGTCGCGCGGCGCTACTCCTCGTACTTGAACGAGATCCCGAGCCGGACCCGGTAGTTCACGACGTCGCCGTCCTCGATCGTGAGGTCCTGGCGGATCACCTCGGCGATGCGCAGGTCGCGCACCGTCCTCGAGGCGGTGGCGACCGCCGCCTTCGCGGCGGCCTCCCAGGACTCGCTGCTCACACCGATCACCTCGGTGACGCGGTACACGCTGTCTGCCATCGGGGCCTCCCCCGGTCGGATGACGGGCGGAGCCAGTCTCCCACGCCCGGCCGCGGCGGCAAGCCGCGCGGCGCGCACGGCTTGACCTCGGCGCCGCGGAGGAGTTGAGTGGCGTCGTGGAGTTCACCTCCGCCGCCGAGTCGTACGACCGCTACATGGGGCGGTACACGCGGCGCCTGGCGCCGGCGCTCGCCGACGCGGCCGGGGTGGGCGGCGCCATGCGCGTCGTCGACGTCGGATGCGGCCCCGGCGGGCTGACCGACGTCTTGGCCGAGCGCGTCGGCGAGGCTCACGTCGCCGCGATCGACCCGGCCCCGCAGTTCGTCGCGGCGTGCCGCGGGCGCCATCCCGGCGCCGACGTGCGCGAGGGGGTCGCGGAGGATCTCCCCTGGCCCGGCGCGTCGTTCGACGCCGCCCTCGCCTGCCTGGTGATCGCGTTCATGCGCGACCCGCGGCGAGGCCTGCGGGAGATGGCGCGCGTGACCCGGCCGGGCGGCACCGTCGCCGCCTGCATGTGGGACCTCGCCGAGGGCGGGATGACGATGCTCGCCACGTTCTGGGCGGCGGCGCGCGAGGTCGACCCCGGGGTCCGCGGCGAGCGGGGCTTCGTGGGCGTCGCCCGCGGCGAGATCGCCGGCCTCCTGCGCGACGCGGGCCTCGGGGACGTCGAGGACGGCGAGCTGCAGGCGAGCGCCGGCTACGCGGACTTCGACGACTTCTGGGTGCCGTTCACGCTCGCCGTCGGCCCGACCGGCACGTTCCTCGCGTCCCGCTCCGGCGAGGACCGCGAGCGCATCCGGGCGGCCTGCCGCGACGCGCTGCCGCGCGGCCCGTTCACGCTCACCGCGCGGGCGTGGTTCGCGCGCGGGACCGTGCCGGCGTAGGCGGCACGGTCCCGCGCGGCGGCCTGCCTGCACCGCGTCGCTCGACGACCCGGCCGGGGTCGGGCCGGGCGGCTATCCCACCCGGTACCGGATGTGCGTCGTGGCCGGGGACGCGATCGCCTCGACCGGCTCCAGCCTCGGGTCGCCGACGTTCACGAGCAGCCGCTCGCCGCCGCCGAGCACGACCGGCGCGACGTGGAGGTACAGCTCGTCGAGCAGGCCGGCGGCGAGGTACTGCTGGATCGCCTTCGCCCCGCCGGCGACCATGACGTCCCGCCCGCCCGCCGCCTCACGCGCCCGGTCGAGGGCCGCCTCGATGCCGTCGGTGACGAAGTGGAACGTCGTGCCGTTCGGTGTCGGCAGCGGGTCGCGCGGATGGTGCGTCAGGACGAACACCGGCACGCCGAACGGCGGCTCGTCGCCCCACCAGCCCGTCCACGCGGGGTCCCACGGACCGCCCTCCGGAGGCCCGAACATGCCGCGGCCCATGATGTACGCCCCGACGTTCTCGACGCACGCGTCGACGACCTGCGAGTCGACGTCCTCCTCTCCCCCGTCCATCCCGTGGTGGCGGCGCCAGGCGGCCGATCTGACGGCCCACTCGTGGAGGCGCTCGCCGCCTCTGCCGAGCGGGTTCTCGTGGCTCTGGCCCGGGCCGGCGGCGTAGGCGTCGAGCGAGACCGAGATGTGGGAGCGGATCTTCGTCATGTCGTCTGGGACGCTCGCGGCGCGCGAGACTCATCGCCGGCCGCCGGTCGTGCTGTCATGCCGGGCATGAGCCGTGCCGTCGAGGAGTCCAACCGCCGCATGCTCCGCGCCCGCGACGCGATGGACCGCGCGTATGCCCAGCCGCTCGACGTCCCCGCGCTCGCGCGCCTCGTGCACACCTCCGAGGCGCACTTCATCCGCACGTTCAAGGCGACGTTCGGCGAGACGCCGCACCGGTACCTGCAGCGGCGACGGGTCGAGCGCGCGATGTACCTGCTGCGCGAGACCGGCCTCAGCGTCACCGACATCTGCCTCGAGGTCGGCTTCACGAGCCTCGGCACGTTCAGCCGCACGTTCCGCGACATCGTCGGCGTGTCCCCGACCGAGTACCGGCGCAACGGCAGCGACGAGGCCGCGGCGTTCGTGCCGTCGTGCTTCACGCGGCGCTGGCTGCGACCGAGCAGTTTCGGAGAAGCGAGCCGCACCGGGCGCGGGTAGCGTCGCCGTCATGATCAAGTCCATCGCCCTCTCGGGCCTGTTCGTCCTCGACCAGGACGAGGCCATCGACTTCTACTGCGGCAAGCTCGGCCTCGAGGTCGCCACCGACCGGGACCTCGGGTTCATGCGGTGGCTCACGGTCCGGGTGCCCGGTGATCCGTCGCGCGAGATCCTCCTCGAGCGCCCCGGCCCGCCGTCGGTCGACGAGGACACCGCCGAGACGGTGCGCGAGCTCGTCACGAAGGGCGCCGGCGGCGGCTGGATCGGCTTCCACGTCGACGACGCGCGCAAGACCTACGAGGACCTGAAGGCAAAGGGCGTCGAGTTCATGGACGAGCTCCAGGAGCGCGACTACGGGACGGACTTCGGCATCCGCGACCCGTTCGGCAACCACATCCGGGTCGTCCAGCCGGCGCACGCGCCCGCCTGAGGCCGGCGCCCGCTGAGCGGCACGGCGCGTCCCCGGAACGGCGGGACGCGCCGCGTCCCCGGCTCAGGCCGGGTAGACGATCTGCTGCACCGCCCACGCGTTGCCGTCGGGGTCGGCGAAGTACACGAACCGCCCCCACGGCTGGTCGTCGATCTCGCTGACCTCGATCCCGCGCTCGGTCAGCTCCCGGTGCGCCTGCTCGATGTCGGAGACGACCATCTGCATGCCGCGGACCGAGCCGGGCTCGGCATCGGTGATGCCCTTGCCCAGCGCGATCGAGCACGCCGAGCCGGGCGGGGTCAGCTGGACGAACCGGATCTCGTCGCTGACGGTGTGGTCGTGATCGGCGTTGAAGCCCGCCCGGACGTAGAAGTCCTTGGCGCGGTCGACGTCGGTGACCGGGATGGCGACCAGCTCGAGCTTGTAGTCCATGGCGCGCACGCTACGCCCGATCGAGGCCAGGAGCCGGCCGCGACGACCGATCCGCGCTCGACCGCGGAAGCGGTGCGATGCATCATCCGCCGATGCCCCCGATCTCGCGCGGCTTCCGCGGCCGCCGGAGCAGCGACGTCGACCCCGCGCGGGTGCCGCCCGGGCAGTACGTGACGCGCGACTTCCCTGTCCTGTCGGCGGGCCCGACGCCGCACACGCCGCTCGAGGCGTGGACGTTCGCGATCGACGGCGCCGTCGACGAGCTGCGCACGTGGACGTGGGACGAGTTCCTCGCCCTGCCGGCCGAGACGATCACCGTCGACATCCACTGCGTGACGAAGTGGTCGAAGTTCGACACGCACTGGACCGGCGTGTCGGTCGACACGCTGCTCGACGGCCTGGACACCGAGGCCGGGTACGCGACCGCGTGGTGCGACGGCGACTACACGACGAACCTCACGCTCGACGACCTCACCGGCGGGAGGGCGTGGGTCGCGTACCGGTTCGAGGACGAGCCGCTGGACCCCGAGCACGGCGGCCCCGCCCGGCTCCTCGTCCCCCACCTGTACTTCTGGAAGAGCGCCAAGTGGGTGCGCGGCCTGACGCTGACCCTCGAGGACACGCCGGGCTTCTGGGAGGGCTACGGCTACCACAACCGGGGCGACCCGTGGCTCGAGCAGCGGTACTGGGGCGATTGAGCGGGCGGCTGCTGTGGCGCACGGTCACCGTGCGCGAGGTCGTCCCGGAGACCGCGCGCGCCCGCACGCTCGTGCTCGACGTCGACGACTGGCCGCGGCACGTCCCCGGCCAGCACGTCGACCTGCGCCTGACCGCCGAGGACGGCTACCAGGCGCAGCGCTCGTACTCGATCGCGTCGGCCCCCGAGGACGAGGCGCTCGAGCTGACGATCGACCTCGTCGACGACGGCGAGGTCTCCCCGTACCTGGTGGAGGAGGTCCGCCCCGGCGACCAGTTCGAGGTGCGCGGCCCGATCGGCGGGCACTTCACCTGGGACGCGACGCGCGGCGGGCCGCTGCTGCTCGTCGGCGGCGGGTCGGGCGTCGTGCCGCTCATGTCGATGCTCCGCCACCTGCGCGCCCGCGGCGGCGGGATCGACGCGCGGCTCCTGCTCTCGGCGCGCACCGCCGGCGACGTGCTCTACGCGGATGAGCTCGACCGGCTCTCGGGCGACGGCATCGCGCAGGTGCACCTCACCCTCACCCGCGGCACGCCCGCCGGCTGGACGGGGTTCGCGCGGCGCGTCGACGACGACATGCTCCGCGCCGTCGGCCCCGGGCCCGACGCGGCGCGCCACGTCTTCGTCTGCGGCCCGACCGGGTTCGTCGAGCACGCGATCGAGGCGCTGCTGCGGCTCGGCCATCCCCCGCAGCGCATCCGTGCCGAGCGCTTCGGCCCGACCGGAGGAGCAACCCCATGAGCATCGACGGCAACGGCGTCGCCGGCCTGCTGGCCGAGGTCTTCGGCGCCGAGATGACGACGGTCCGCCGCCGCTGCGCGGACTGCCACGAGGACCACGAGATCGGCGCGCACCGCGCCTACCGGGGCGCGGCGGTCGTGCTGCGCTGCCCGGGCTGCGGCGCGGTCGCGGCGAGGCTGCTCGCCGACGGCGACCGCCGCCTCGTCGAGCTGCGCGGCACGTGGGAGCTCGCGGCCGCGACCGCGACCGCGTAGCGCCGTGCTCAGCCGGTCATGAGCGGCGCGAACCCCTGCACGCGCACGTAGAGCTTGTACAGCCGCAGGCTCTCCGGGCCGTGCGCGCACGCCGCCTGGAACACCTCGTAGGCGCGGTCGTCGGCGAGCGGGGACGCGTTCGTCTTCGACAGCTCCGGCGTCAGGCGCCCGCGGAGCGCCTCGATCGTGGCGTAGCGCTCGTCGCGCGAGGCCCCGCGCCAGTCACCGCAGTCGACGAACGTCGCGACCGAGCCGCCGCTGAGGTCCCCGACCGGCAGGGCCGCGGCGCGCGAGGCCCCGTCCCCGCCGCCGCAGCCCGCCGCGAGCGCGGCCGCTGTGGCCGCGACCGGCACGAGGGCGCGCCGGATCCGGCGCCCGCTCATGGGGTGACGCCCGCCCCCTTCGCGAGATCCCCGACGAGCTTGCCGAGCGCGTCCGCCGCCGGGGTCGCCAGGAACGCGGTCGACGCCGCCTCGTACCGGCGCCGCAGCGCCGCCTGCTCGGCGCTGCCCGGCCTCGGAGGCGCCGAGTACCAGTCGCACGCGATCGGGCCGGTCGGCGCCTTCGGCCCCTGCGCGCACTCGACGAGGTACGCCTCCTTGGCCAGGTCGCCGAGGCCGATACTCAGGCTCGGGGTCCTGCCGTCCGCGCAGTCGGGCAGCGGGTTCGGCGGCAGGCCCGGGAACGCGCCCGCCTCGCCCGAGCCGGTCACGCTCTGCGCGGTGCCGTCCGGCCCGCGGTTGCCGTACCAGCAGTTCTCGCGGTTCGAGAGGAACTCGTCCCACCAGAAGTCCGTCCCGTTCGGCATCGCCCTCGCGCCCGCCTTGCTGTGCGGCACCGGGTAGCGGTCGAGGATCTCGGGGAACTCGAAGCCCTTGGGCACCTGCCCGACCCGGTTGCGGAAGTAGTGGTTGCCGCACGAGGTCGAGAGCGGGACGACCGGCGCGCCGGCGCACCGCACGCCGGGGAAGACGTCGCCCTCGGGCCCGCCGTAGCTCGTCAGCGCGTCGGGGACCGCGAACAGCAGCGTCCCGAACCGCCAGTTGTCGAAGAACCAGTTGTCGTGCACGCGGGCGTCGTTCATGCCCGCGTAGATCACGCCCGCCCCGACCGGGACCGTGACGAGCGGCTTGACCGGCGACCCGGGGTCGTACACGTTGAAGTTGTTCGCGTAGATGTAGTTGTTGTCGATCCGCGAGCTGTCCGACGGGAACCCGGGGTGGCCGGCCGAGGAGAGCGTGTCGCTCGCGATGCCGGTGGCGTTCCCGTAGATGTGGTTGTCCGTGATGCGGACCGCGTTGCCCATCGAGCCCGAGAAGCCGAGCGTCGAGTGGCGCAGGTCGCACCGCGTGATGACCGTGTTCATCCGCGGCGCGTCGGGATAGAAGTCGGTGCTCTGCGAGCCGGTCTCCGGCGCGGCGCCCGGGTAGACGACCGCGTCGCCGGCGCCCATGCCGTCGCAGTTCTGGACGCGCTGGTGGTCGCTCGTGAACGCGAGGTGGCCGTAGTCGGCGTTCCAGAAGAACTTCACGCGGTCCAGCAGCGTGCCGTCGGTCTCCTCGGTGTAGAAGCCGTGTTCGCGGGCGCCGCGCATGAGGAAGTTGCGGCCGACGAACCCGTCGGCGCGGTCGGCGCGCAGGACGACGTGCTTGGCGTGCCCGCCCGGGCTGGCCTCCGGCCCGCTGCCCTCGTAGTCGCTGCCGGCGTCGAGGATGACGTCCTCGGGCTTGGCCCCGCTGCCCTCGATCTGCAGGTTGCAGCGCACGCACCGGCCGAGCTCCTGCGCGGGGATCCCGCGCCGGTCGGTGCGCGGCTCGGCCAGCGGCTCGCCCTTCAGCGCGCGGCCCTGCACGTAGATGAGGTTCTGGTCGTGCGGGCACGTGACCTGGTAGGCGTAGCTCGGCGCCTGGTCGCCGCTCGCGTCCTTCTGGAGGAGCGACGGGTTGCAGCGCGGATCGTTCTCCGGCTGCTTGCGCGACTCGGGCTCGGTGTACGTCCCGGGCATGATCACCACGCGGTCGTTGTTGCCCGAGGCGTCGATCGCCTCCTGGACCGAGTGGTAGCGGCACTTCGCACGCAGCCTGCGGTTGATCTCGAGCAGCTCGCGCGCCTGCCGCGCGCTCAGCCGGGTCGTCGGCTGGCTGGGCCGCAGGCGGTAGCCGCGGGTGCGCGCACGGCGGATCGACGCCTCGGCCAGGCGCATCGAGCGCGCGCCGCCTCGGCCCTGGCAGACGACGCGCACGTCGCCGGTGCCGGCCCGCCCGGACCGGCTCTGCCTGCGCGTGCGCTTGCCGGTCACCGCGGTGCGCAGCGGGCTGGCGAGCGGCACCCGCCCGCCGGCGGCGGGCCGCACCGACGTGTCCGGCGCGGGGTCGGGCCAGTACGACGGGCGCTCGAGATGCGCGAGCGCCGCGCCGGGCACGACCAGTCCGAGCGCCGCGCCGGCCAGCGCGACCTTCCAGCGGATCCCCCGCAGGTCCATACGTTCCTCCCTCAGGCTCGTGGCGAGCGACCCTAGACCCGGCGCTCGCGCGATGCGCCGGTTCCCGGTGCGCGGATCGCGGACGGGAACTGACCGCAACTGCGAGGATGCTGGGCGTCATGGCCGACGCGACGACCGCGAGCCGCCTGCTCACCCTCCTGTCGCTCCTGCAGGGCCGGCGCGACTGGCCGGGCGCCGAGCTGGCCGAGCGGCTCGGCGTGTCGCCCCGGACGGTGCGGCGCGACGTCGAGCGCCTGCGCGACCTCGGCTACCCGGTCGAGTCGGTCAGCGGTCCGGCCGGCGGCTACCGGCTGCGGGCCGGCGCGGCGATGCCGCCGCTCCTGCTCGACGACGACGAGGCGATCGCGATCGCCGTCGGGCTGCGCACCGCGGCGCGGTCGGCGGCGGTCGCCGGGATCGAGGAGACCGCGGTCCGCGCGCTCGTCAAGCTCGAGCAGGTCCTCCCCGCGCACCTGCGCCGGCGGGTGCAGGCGCTACAGAGCTCGACGGTGACGCTGCCCGCCCGCGAGGGCGGGCCGAGCGTCGACCCGCAGTGCCTGACGATCCTCGCCGCCGCGTGTCGCGACCACGAGCGCGCGCGCTTCACCTACCGCGGCCGCGACAGGCAGCGCACCCGCCGCGACGTCGAGCCGCACGCGCTCGTCGCGCTCGGCCGGCGCTGGTACCTCGTCGCGTTCGACCCCGCGCGCGGCGCGTGGCGCACGTTCCGCGTCGACCGCATCGAGCGCCCGGCGGCCGGCGTCCGCTTCCGGCCGCGCAAGATCCCCGGCGGCGACGCGGCGCGCTACGTCGCCGAGAACCTCGCGTCGATGACGTTCCGCTATGAGGTGCGCGTCGTCTTCCACGCGCCGGCCGGGGAGGTCGGCCGGCGCAACCCGTGGATCGCCGACGCGCTCCGCCCGTTCGGCAAGGACCGCAGCGAGTACCGGACGAGCGACGACGACCTGCACTGGCTCTGCCTGCGGCTCGTGATGGCCGGCGTCGACTTCGACCTCGCCGAGGCGCCGCCCGAGGTCGTCGCGCATCTCGCCGAGCTCGGCCGGCGCGCCGGGCGCGCCGCCGCGGCCGCCGGGCGGGCCTGACCCTCGCCCGCGCCCGCGCCGGCGCCGGTCGTCGTCGCCGGCATCGCACGGGTGCTGTCACAGGGCCGGCTCCCGCCTCGTCTTGAGGGCGACAGCGACGCGAAGGAGACGCCATGAGGATCTTCGTCACCGGGGCGACCGGCGCCATCGGCAAGCAGCTCGTCCGCCAGCTCGTCTGGGACGGCCACGACGTCGTCGGCGTCACGCGGACGCCGGCCAAGGCCGACCTCGTGCGCGAGCTCGGCGCGGCCCCGGTCGTCGCCGACGTGCTCGACCCCGACCAGGTCGCCCGCACGGTCGCCGAGGCCGAGCCCGAGGTCATCGTCCACCAGGCCACGGCGCTGTCGCGGCCGCTGGACCTGCGCAGGATCGACGAGGTCTTCGACCTCACGAACCGCCTGCGCACCGAGGGCACCGACCACCTGCTCGCCGCCGGCCACGCGGTCGGCGCGCGCCGCGTGGTCGCCCAGAGCTACGCCGGCTGGCCCTTCGCGCGCCGCGGCGGCCCGGTCAAGCGCGAGGACGACCCGCTCGACCCCGAGCCGCCCGCGCGCCTGCGCGCGACGCTCGACGCGATCCGGCACCTCGAGCGCGCGGTGACCGGCATCACGTGGGGCACCGGCATCGCGCTGCGGTACGGCGGCTTCTACGGGCCCGGCACCGGGCTGACGGCCGACCCGACCGCCCAGATGACCGAGCCGCTCTTCAAGCGACGCTTCCCGGTCGTCGGCGGCGGTGGCGGGATCTGGTCGTTCGTGCACGTCGAGGACGCCGCGACCGCGACCGTCCGCGCGATCGAGCGCGGCGAGCGCGGGATCTACAACGTCGTCGACGACGACCCGGCGCCGGTCCGCGAGTGGCTGCCCGCGCTGGCCGAGGCGGTCGGCGCCCCGCCGCCGCGCCGCGTGCCGCGCTGGCTCGGGCGGATCCTTGCGGGCGAGGCCGCGACCGTCATGATGACGGAGGTGCGGGGGGCGTCGAACGAGAAGGCCAGGACCGAGCTCGGGTGGCAGCCGCGGTTCGCGAGCTGGCGCCAGGGGTTCGCCGAAGGGCTCGCATGACGGCCGACACGCTCTACGAGGAGCTGCGGCCCACGGCGTTCGCCGTCGCCTACCGGATGCTCGGCACCGTCGGCGAGGCCGAGGACATCGTCCAGGAGGGCATGATCCGCCTGCACCGCGCGCTCAGCGGCGGCGAGGTCATCGAGTCGCCGCGCGCATACCTGGCGACGGTCGTGACGCGCCTGGCGATCGATCACCTGCGCTCGGCCAAGGCCCGCCGCGAGACGTACGTCGGCGAGTGGCTGCCCGAGCCGCTCGTCGCCGCCGCGCCGGAGGACGACCCGGCGCGGCGCGCCGAGCTGTCGGACTCGCTGTCGATGGCGTTCCTCGTCGTGCTCGAGAGCCTGTCGCCCGAGCAGCGCGCCGCGTTCCTGCTGCGCGAGGTCTTCGACTACCCGTACGACGAGGTCGCGCGGATCGTCGGCAAGCGCGAGGACAACGTCCGCCAGCTCGTCACGCGGGCGCGCCGGCACGTCGAGGAGCGCCGGCCGCGCTTCGAGGCCTCCGAGGAGCAGCGCAGGCGGCTGGCCGAGCGCTTCTTCGCCGCCGCCCGCGACGGGGACGTACGCGCGCTGGAGGAACTGCTCGCCGAGGACGTCGAGCTGCACGGCGACGGCGGCGGCAAGGTCCCGGCGCTGGCGCGGCCGCTGTCGGGCCGCGTGCGCGTGGCCAAGACGCTGGCCGCGTGGCTGAAGGTCGGCGCGCGGCTGGGGATCGAGCTGCGCCCGACCGAGGTCAACGGCCAGCCCGGCGCGGTCCTCGCCCTCGGCGACGGCTCGCTCGTCAGCGTCATGGCGCTCGACATCGCAGACGGGCGGATCCGGGCGATCCGGTCGGTCGTCAACCCCGACAAGATCGACCACATCGGGCCGGTGGCCGACTACCGGGAGGCGCTGCGGAGCCTGCGCTCGCGCTGAGCGGGCGCGATCGTTCGGGGCCGTACCGATCCGTCCGGCGGTGGTGCGAACGTATGTTCGTGCCCACCGTCCTCCACGCCGACGTCGACGCCTTCTTCGCCTCGGTCGAGCAGCGCGACGACCCGTCCTTGCGCGGCCGGCCGGTCGTCGTCGGGTCGTGGGTGGTGATGGCGGCCTCGTACGAGGCGCGCGCCTTCGGCGTCCGCGGCGGGATGCCGACGGCGCGCGCCCTGCGCCTGTGTCCGGACGCGGTCGTCGTCCGCGGGCGGCACGAGCGGTACGTCGAGGCCGGCCGCCAGGTCTTCGAGGTGTTCCGCCGCGCCGCCGACGTCGTCGAGCCGGGGTCGCTCGAGGAGGCGTTCCTCGAGATCTCCGACGACGCGGACGAGGACGGCATGGACGCGGGGGCGGAGCTGGCCCGGCACCTGCGCCGCGAGGTGCGCGCGCGGGTCGGGCTGCCACTGTCGGTCGGGGTCGCACGGACGAAGGTCCTGGCCAAGCTCGCCAGCCGCGCGGCCAAGCCCGACGGGATGTGCGTCATCCCGCCCGGGCGCGAGCTCGAGTTCCTGCATCCGCTGCCGGTCGAGCGGATCTGGGGCGTCGGGCCGGCCAGCGCAGCCAAGCTCCACGCGCACGGCCTGCGGACGGTCGGCCAGGTCGCCGCGCTCGAGGAGGACGAGCTGATCTACCTCCTCGGCCGTGCCGCCGGGCGCTACGTGCACGCGGTCGCGCAGAACCGGGAGCTGCGCCGCGTGCGGCGCCGGCGCGGGCGGCGGTCGTTCGGCGCGCAGCGGGCGCTCGGCGTCAGGCGCCGCACGCGCGACGTGGACGCGCTGGCGGCCGAGTTGGCCGTGGTCGTCGAGCGGGTGGCAGAGCGGATGCGGGCCAAGGGCCGCGCCGGCCGGACGGTGACCGTCCGGATGCGCTTCACGGACTTCTCGCGGGTCGCGCGATCGCGCACGCTGCCCGCGCCGACCGCCGACCCGGCGACGATCCTCCGGGCCGGCCGCGAGCTGCTGCCCGTCGCGCTCGCGCTCGGCGGCGGGCGGCCGGCGAACCTCGTCGGGATCACGATGTCGAACCTCTCGGCGGCCGAGGGCGAGGGGCAGCTCGCGCTGCCGCTGCCGCTCGACGAGGACGCGGCGTGACACGACGACCTCGGGCGCGTCGTGCTCGAGCCCCCGGACGTACGCATCGGCCCGGCGAGCGCGGCCACGGACCTTGATGCGCCGACTCTTGGCAGATTGCAAGACGCCTTGCAGGATTCACGCTCTGCGCGCAGACGTACTTCAATGCCGCCGCGGCGTCCCGGCGCCGCTTCCGCTCGTTCCCCCGGAGAAAGGACCCCGTTGAAGCGACCTAGCCTCGCGGCGGCCATGGCCGTCGCCGTCGGCCTGTTCGCGGCCGCTCCCGCTCGTGCCGACTACACGGTCTACGCGTGCCAGGGACCGGCCGGCCAACCCGCCCCGGTCAGCGGCTGGTCACCGGTCGCCGGCGGCGATGCGATCGCGTCGAACGAGTGCGCCACCGGCGGCGTGCTCGCCGTCCACATGCGCGGCTCCGGCCCGTGGCAGGGCGGCCAGGGCGCCGAGCACCGGTTCTCCGCCCCGGGCGGCACGCGCGTGGTCCGCGTCTGGCTGCACCGGCGCACGAGCGGCTTCGCCGGCAATCCGCAGCGCTGGGCCTACTCGCTGTTCGCCGACACGCGCGAGCTCGAGACGTGCGAGGCCGGCGGCGCGTCGAAGTGCACGACCGACCTCGACGGTCCTGCCGACTTCCCGAACCTCGACGCCGGCGTCGTCGGCATCCGTGCCGGCTGCGCGACGATCCAGACGTCGAGCTGCGCCGCCCCGCCCGTCCGCGTCGAGGTGCCGCGGGTCGCGATCGGCCTGCGCGACGGGACCGCCCCGGCGGTCGCGAACGTCGGGGGCACGCTGCCCGCCGCGAACGGAACGGTGCGCGGGACGCTGACCGCCACGTGGGACGCGTCCGACGTCGGCGCCGGGCTGTACCGCACGATCGTCGAGGTCGACGGCCAGCCGGTCGCGGCCGAGCCGGTCCCCGGCCCGACCTGCGCCGACGCCGCGCCGGGCAACGCCGACCCGTACGAGTTCCTCGCCGCCGTCCCGTGCCCGCTGTCGCAGACCGGGCTCAGCGCGTCGGTCGACACGACGAAGCTCGCCGACGGGCCGCACACGATCACGGTCCTCATGGAGGACGCGGCGGGCAACCGCAGCACGGTCGTCGGCGCCAAGCCGCTGACCGTGGCCAACCGGGCGAGCTCGGCGAGCAGCAGCAGCGGGCGCCCGAACGGCATCAACGCGGACACGCGCGGCCGGCTGCGGGCGTGGTTCGACCGCAACCGGCGCAAGACGTACACGTCGCGCTACGGGCAGCGCGTCGTCATCCGCGGGCGGCTGGTGAACCGGCGCGGGCGCTCGATCCAGGGCGCGCGCATCGACGTCTACCACCGCCGCACGCGGCGCGGGAAGCTGCAGCGCCTGATCAAGACCGGGCTCAAGACCCGGCGCAACGGGAAGCTGACGCTGATCCTGCCGCTCGACCTGACGACCCGGCAGATCGTGCTCGCGTACCGCGCGCGCCGGCCGGGTCCGATCACGAGCCGCCAGACGCTGAAGCTGCGCGTCGTCGACAAGCGCGGCCGGCTCGTCACGAAGCGGCGCGGGCGCCTGGGCCGCCGCGGCTGAGCGCACACCGGCCGGCCGTCGAGGGGCGCCGCGCGCGCCCCTCGACGCGGCCGGCCGCGGCGCCTACGCTCCCAGGCATGTGCCGCAACATCCGCCCGCTCCACAACTTCGAGCCGCCGGCCACCGACGAGGAGGTCCGCGACGCCGCCCTCCAGTTCGTCCGCAAGATCAGCGGCTCGACGAAGCCGTCGAAGGCCAACGAGGAGGCGTTCTACCGCGCCGTCGACCAGATCGCCGCGGTGTCGCGCGAGCTGCTCGACTCGCTCGTGACCAGCGCGCCCCCGAAGAACCGCGAGGTCGAGGCGGCCAAGGCCCGTGCCCGCGCGGCCAAGCGCTACGCCGCCCAGGCGGCCTGACGCGCGCGCTCAGCCCTCCAGCGCCTCGGACGTCTCCAGCCAGGCGGCCTCGAGCCGCTCGCGCTCGGCGACGAGCGCGGTGAGCTCGTCCTGCAGCTCGCGCAGGCGCACGTGGTCGGTCGCCGCCTGCGCCATCGCCTCGTGCAGCTCGCTCTCGCGCGCGCTCGCGCGCTCCAGCGCGCGCTCGATCCGCTGCAGCTCCTTCTGCGCCGCCCGCCGCGCCGCGCCCGGCTTGGGCGCCCGGCCGTCGCCGCCGTCGGCGGCCCGCTCGGGCGCGGCGGCCGGAGCCTGCGCCGCCGCGCGCCGCTCGGCCAGGTACTGGTCGATGCCGCCCGGCAGGTGGCGCACCCCGCCGGTCTCGGTGAGCGCGTAGACGTCGTCGCACACGCGCTCGACGAAGTACCGGTCGTGGCTGACGACGACGAGCGTCCCCGGCCAGCCGTCGAGCAGGTCCTCGAGCGCCCGCAGCGTCTCGACGTCGAGGTCGTTCGTCGGCTCGTCGAGCAGCAGCACGTTCGGCTCACCCATGAGCAGGCGCATGAGCTGCAGCCGGCGGCGCTCGCCGCCCGACAGGTCGCGCACGAGCGTCCGCGCGCGGTCGCCGCGGAACCCGAACCGCTCGGCGAGCATCCCCGCGGTCAGCTCGGTCCCGTCGGCGAGCCGCACGCGCCCGCGCAGCTCCTCGAGCGACTCGAGCACGCGCAGGTGCCCGGGGATCTCGGCGGTGTCCTGCGACAGGTACGCGAGCCGCACGGTCGCGCCGCGCGCCACCGAGCCCGCCGCGGGCTCGACCTCCCCGGCCAGCAGCCGCAGGAGCGTCGTCTTGCCCGACCCGTTCACGCCGACCAGCCCGACGCGGTCGCCCGGCCCCAGGCGCCAGGTCGCGCGGTCGAGCAGCACCCGGTCGCCGAGGCGGACCGTCACGTCGACCGCGTCGAGGACGCTCTTGCCCAGCCGCGCGGCGGAGAAGCGCAGCAGCTCGACGCCGTCGCGCGGCTCGGGCTCGCCGGCGATGAGCGCATTGGCCGACTCGATGCGGAACTTCGGCTTGGACGTGCGCGCCGGCGGCCCGCGCCGCAGCCACGCCAGCTCCTTGCGCAGGAGCTGCCGGCGGCGTTCCTCGCGCGCGGCCTCGAGGCGCTCGCGCTCGGCGCGCGCCAGCACGTACGCCGAGTAGCCGCCCTCATACCGGAACACCTCCCCGTCGGCGACCTCCCAGGTCGCGGTGCAGACGGCGTCGAGGAACCAGCGGTCGTGGGTGACGACGACGAGCGCGCCGCGGCGCGCGGCGAGGTGCCGGGCGAGCCAGTCGACGCCCTCGACGTCGAGGTGGTTCGTCGGCTCGTCGAGCAGGAGCAGCTCGGGATCGTCGAGCAGCGCGCGCGCCAGCGCGATCCGGCGCCGCTCGCCGCCCGACAGGGGGGCGATCGGGGTGTCGAGCCCCTGCGGGAAGCGGCGCAACCCGACCCCGCCGAGCAGCCCGTCGAGCACCGACCGGAACCGCGCGTCGGCGGCCCACTCGTGGTCGCGCCGGCTGCCGACCAGCTCGTCGCGCAGCGTCCGCGACGGGTCGAGGTCGTCGGCCTGGCCGAGCAGCTCGACCGTCACCGCCCCCGACCGCGTCACCGCGCCGCGGTCGGGCTCCTCGGCGCCGGCCAGGAGCCGCAGCAGCGTCGACTTGCCGTCGCCGTTGCGGCCGACGACGCCGATCCGCTCGCCGGCGGCGACACCGAGCGTCACCGCGCCGAGCACGGTCCGGCTGCCGTGGTCCTTGCCGGCGTCCTTGAGGCTCAAGAGGTTGCGGGGCGCGGGCACGGGCAGCCGGCACGGTAGCCGCGGAGCGGGCGAGGGTTGACTTCAAGCCGACTTGAGCATGCATGATGGGGCGATGACGCCGACCCCCCATCGCAGTTGAAGGCACTCGACATCGACGGCCTGGTCAAGCGCTACCCGACGGGCGTGGAAGCCCTCCGGGGCGTGTCGCTGGAGATCGAGGCGGGTGAGTTCTTCGGCCTGCTCGGTCCCAACGGCGCAGGCAAGTCGACGCTCATCCACTGCACGACCGGCCTCGCGCAGCCGACGGCCGGCACGATCCGGATCTTCGGCCACGACGCGATCGAGCACTACGAGCAGGCGCGGCTCGCGGTCGGCCTCGCCCCGCAGGAGCCGAACCTCGACTGGTTCCTCACCGTCGAGGAGACGCTCGACTACCACGGCGGCTACTTCGGGATGCCGCGGCGCGAGCGGCGCAGGCGCGCCCGCGAGCTGCTCGAGACGTTCAGCCTCACCGACAAGCGCGACGAGCGCACGCGCACGCTGTCGGGCGGCATGAAGCGCCGGCTCATCCTCGCGCGCGCGCTCATGCACCGCCCGCGGCTGCTCATCCTCGACGAGCCGACCGCCGGCGTGGACGTCGAGCTGCGCCTCGAGCTGTGGCACTACGTGCGCCGCATCAACGAGGAGGGCACGACGATCCTCCTCACGACGCACTACCTCGAGGAGGCCGAGCAGCTCTGCGACCGGATCGCGTTCATCAACCACGGGCAGATCGTCGCCCAGGGCTCGAGCAGCGAGCTGGCCGCCGAGTACGGCGTCACGTCGCTCGAGGACGCCTACCTCGAGCTCGTCGGCCGCAAGGAGCTCTCTCGCGCGCACATCGCCGTCGACGTCGACGAGGTGCAGGCATGACCGCCGCGCAGATCCGCTTCGCGAGCCTGCTGCGGCGCGAGGTCAACCGCTTCCTGAAGATCAAGCGCCAGACGGTCGGCGCGCCGCTGCTGGAGACCTTCCTGTACATCTCGGTCTTCGGCGCCGCGCTCGGCACCCGGATCGATGAGCTGCACGGCTTCGACTACGTCGTGTTCGTCATCCCCGGCCTGGTGATGATGGCCTGGGCGATGAACGCGTTCGCGAACAACTCGTCGTCGATCCTGCAGCAGAAGTTCCAGGGCGCGATCCAGGACCAGCTCTCCTCCCCCGCGTCGCCGACCGAGCTGCTGCTGGCGTTCACGTTCGGCGGCTTCCTGCGCGGGATGACCGTCGCGGTCCTGACCGTCACCGCCTCCGCGCTGCTCGTCGACCTGCCGGCCGAGCACGTGCTCGTCCTGCTGCCGTCGCTGTTCCTCGTCGGCTTCTTCTTCGCGCAGCTCGGCGTGCTGATCGGGGTGCGGGCGGAGCAGTTCGACGACGTCGCGTTCGCGCAGACGTTCATCCTGCAGCCGCTGATCTTCCTGGGCGGCGTCTTCTACTCGGCCTCGCTGCTGCCCGAGCCGTTCCAGACGCTGACCCACTTCAACCCCGTCTACTACATGATCAACCTCGTCCGGTACGGCTTCCTGGGCTACACCGAGGCGAACGTCGCTCTGTCCCTCGGGCTGCTCGCGCTCGCGGCGGCGGCGCTCTTCACGCTGAACCTCACGCTGTTCCGGCGCGGGTACAAGCTCCGGGCGTGAGCGCCGACGCGCCAACCGCGCGGCCGGGTGTCCGGTCGCGCGGGACGAGCGCGTCGGGCGGGTGACACGATCACCGACGCCCAGGAGGACCACCGTGCACTACCTGCTGCTGCTCACGTTCCGCCCCGGTGAGGGGCCCGAGGAGGGCACCCCGGAGTTCGAGGCCGAGATGCGCCGCTGGCGCGAGATCAACCAGGAGCTGCGCGACGAGGGCGTCGTCGTCGCGATGTCCGGCCTGCAGCCCGACGCGACCACGACCGTCCGCGCCCGCGACGGGGAGCCGGTCGTCACCGACGGCCCGTACGCCGAGACGAAGGAGACGCTGTTCTCCTTCTACGTGCTCGACCTGCCCGACCTCGACGCCGTGCTCGCATGGGCCAGGCGCATGCCGGCCGTCGAGTACGGGTCGATCGAGATCCGGCCGATGATGCACCACGAGGTGCCGTGACCGGTGCGGCGCGGGCGCTCGAGCGTGCCTACCGCGACGAGCGCGCTGCGGTGCTCGCCGCGCTCGCGCGCCGGCTCGGCGGCGATCTGGCCCTGGCCGAGGACGCCGTGCACGACGCGTTCGTCGCGGCGGCGGTCGAGTGGAACCGCCGCGGCGTCCCCGACCGCCCCGGCGCCTGGCTGACGACGACCGCGTGGCGCAAGGCGCTCGACCGCCTGCGCCGCGCCCGCATCGAGCGCGCCCATGTCCCCCATCTCGCTCCGCACGCCGTGACCTACGACCTCGACGACGAGCTCGAGCGCTCCTCGCTCGACGACGACGTGCTCGCGATGCTCTTCACCTGCTGCCACCCGGCGCTGCCCGCCGAGGCCCGGCTCGCGCTGACGCTGCGCAGCGTGGCGGGGCTGGCCGTGCCGGAGATCGCCCGCGCGCTGCTGTCGACCGAGGCGGCGGTCGAGCGGCGCCTCGGGCGCGCGCGGCGCAAGATCATCGACGCGCGGATCGCGTTCCGCGTGCCGCCCGACGAGGAGCTGCCCGAACGGCTCGGCGCCGTGCTGCGCGTCGTCTACCTCCTCTACACCGAGGGCCACGCGGCGGCGCGCGGCGACGCGCCGATCCGCGCGGAGCTGTGCGCGGAGGCGATCCGGCTCGCACGGCTGCTCGCCCGGCTCATGCCCGACACGGCCGAGCCGCACGGCCTGCTCGCGCTCCTGCTGCTCACCGACGCCCGCCGGCCCGCGCGCCTCGGCGACAGGGGGGAGCTCGTGCCGCTCGAGGCGCAGGACCGCTCGCGCTGGGACCGCGCGAGGATCGCCGAGGGCGGCGCGGTGCTCGAGCGCGCGCTGCGCCTCCCGGGCCCCGGCGCGTACACGGTGCAGGCGGCGATCGCCGCGCTCCACGCCGACGCGCCGTCGTTCGCCGAGACCGACTGGGCGCAGATCGCCGCGCTGTACGCGCGGCTGGAGGAGCTCGAGCGCTCGCCGGTCGTGACGGTCGCGCGGGCGGTCGCGGTCGGGCTCGCCGAAGGGCCGGGCGCGGGCCTGGAGCTGCTCGACCGCGTCGCGGGCGACCCGCGGCTCGAGCGCCACCAGCCGCTGTGGGCGGCACGCGCCGAGCTGCTGCGCCGCGCCGGCGACCCCGAGGCCGCCGGCGCGGCGTACGAGCGGGCGATCGCGCTCACCGAGAACGCCGCCGAGCGCGCGGCGCTGGAACGCCGGCGCGCGCAGGCGTCAGCGCCGCCGTGACGACGCGCCCGCCGCCGCGCGCGGGACCATCGCCGCGAACAGCGCCGCGTACGCCTCCGGCGGCACCGCCGACGGCGTCGCGCTGCGCGGGACGCCCGCCTGCCCGAGCGCCCGGGCGGCGCCGCGGCCGAGGCGCTCGGCAAGCGTCCGCCCGCGTCCCGCGAACGCGCGGTCCAGAAAGCGGCTGTAGGCACTGAACGCCGCCGGCGACAGCAACGGGACGTCACGCGGCTCGATCGTCAGGACCGCCGACTCGACGCTCGGCGCCGGGCCGAACGCGCTCGGCGGGACGCGCCGGCCGGTGCGCAGCTCGAACCACGGGGCCCACGTCGCGGCGAACCGCCCGCTGCGGGGGCGGCCGGCAAGGCGCCGCGCGGTCTCGAGCTGGAGCACGAGCACCGCGCGCACGAGCCCGTGCGCGTCGGTGAGCAGGCGCCGGACGAGCTCGGTGCCGATCCCGTACGGCACGGACGACACGACGTACAGCGGCTCGGGCGGCAGCGGCACGGTCCGCGCATCGCCGTGGACGACGGTCACGTCGCCCCACGCGGGCGCGCGAGAGCGCAGCACCCGCACCCACGCGCGGTCGAGCTCCACGGCGAGCACGCGGTGACCGCGGCGCGCGGCGGGCGCCGTCAGCGCACCCGCGCCCGCGCCGAGGTCGACGACGAGCGATCCGGGCGGCGGGTGCAGCGTGCCGAGGACGTCGGCGACGACGCCCTGGTCCTGCAGGAAGTTCTGGCCGAGCGCGCGCCGGTGCGCGGCGCGCGCGGTGCGACGGGGCATGGAGGCTCCTCGAGGTCGGCCGCGCGCAGCCGGGCGCGCGGCGGTGGACGGTCCGCTGGGGTCCGGCCGGTCGGCCTAGAGGAACTCGAGGAGCAGGCCCATCGCTCTCGGGACGGTACCGCACGCCGCGGCGGCGGCAGGCCCCGCCCCTCGAGGTCAGGAGGCGGTGGCCACGCCGGCGCCGAGCGCGCCCGCCAGCTCGGTGCGCGACCGGACGCCGAGCTTGCGGTAGATCGCGCTGAGGTGGTGCTCGATCGTCTTCGGGCTGAGGAACAGCGCCGCGCCGACCTCGCGGTTGGTCATGCCCTGGACGACGAGCTCGGCGACCCGCCACTCCTGCCCGGTCAGCACGGCGGCGGGATCGCCGCTGACGACCGCCGACCGCGGCGCGCCGCCGAGGCGCAGCTCGTCGCGCGCCCGCGCCGCCCACGGCGTCGCGCCCATCCGCGCGAACGCGTCGAGCGCCTCCTGCATCGGCCCCTTCGCGTCGCCGCCGCCCCGCGCCCGGCGCCGGCGGGCGCCGAGCGCGAGCAGCGTCCGCGCGCGCTCGAACGGCACGCCGGCCGGCTCGTGCTCGGCCAGCGCGGCGGTGAACGGCTCCTCGAACGCGTCGTCGGCGGCGATGACCGCCTCGAGCCGCGCGGCGATCGCGAGCGGCAGGTGCAGCCCCGGCACCGCCTCGGCGCGCAGCCGCGCCGCGAGCGCGCGGACGCCGTCGCGATCGCCCGTCGCCAGGAGCGCGTCGCCGAGGTCGGCGCGGGGCTCGGCGAGCATCGGGCTGCCCCACTGCAGCCGCGCGGCGACGCGCTCGACCTCGCCGAGCGCCTCGACCGCGTCGGCGAGCCGGCCCTCGAGCAGGGCGAGCCGCCCGCGCGCCCAGTGCACCCACACGAGCAGGGTCTGCGCGCCGCTGCGCGTCGCCGACGCGAGCGACGCGGTGACCAGCCGCGACGCCTCGCCGAGCTCGCGGGCGTCCATCCGCGCGATCGCGCCGACGGCCTGGACGTACGGCGTGAAGATCGTGTCCTCCGCGACGCCGCGCTGCAGCTCGACGGCCTCCTCGGCGTCGGCGCGCGCCGAGCCCCAGCGCCCCGTGCGGTGGTTCAGGCGCGAACGCACGGCGAGCGCGTACAGGAGCATGAGCACCGCGCCCTCGCGGCGGGCGTGGTCGACGTGCGCGTCGAGGAGCTCGCGGGCGCGCTCGCCCTCCTCGTGCACGACGAGCCCCTCGGCCGCGGCGATCGCCACCTCGCCGATGCCGCTCATGATGTCGCGCCCGCCGGCCGCCGCCAGGTCCTCCCGCGTCGCGTCGTCGAGGCGGCCGAGCGCGGCGCGGGCGAGCGCGGCGACGTCACGCGCGAACGCCGCGGCGGCCGGGTCGGCGTCGCCGACGAGCGCGGCGGCGCGCTCGGCGACGTCGAGCATCGCGATGAAGTCGCCGTTGTGCATGTGCCCCGAGCCGGACATGAGCAGCGTGCGGCCGGCCTCGGCGGGAGCGGTCTCGCGCAGCCGCTCGGCCTCCTGCTCGAGCAGGACCACGCCGGTCTCGGTGTCGCCGGCCCGGATCGCGAGCAGCGCGCGCAGGCGCCGCGCCTCGCCGCGCTCCTCGTCGCCGAGCGGGCCGGCCTCGGCGGCCTCGAGCAGCGCGCGGCTGCGGTCGGGGTCGCCGGCCTCGTGGGCCGCGGCGGCGGCCGCGAGGCGGCGCGAGGCCGCGAGCGCCGGATCGGGCGTCAGCTCGGCCGCGCGGGCGAACGTGCGCACCGCCTCGGCGCGCCCGCCGCGGCCGAGCGCGTCGCGCGCGGCGTCCTCGAGCGCGTCGGCCACGTGCCGGTCGGGTCCGGTCGCGGCCTGCGCGAGGTGCCAGGCGGCCGCGCGCACGTCCTGGCTGGCGGCGGCGAGCGCGGCGTGGGCGGCGCGGCGCTCGGCGACGGTCTGCGCCTGGTAGGCGGCGGCGCGCAGGAGCGGGTGGGCGAACAGGAGCGAGCTGCCGCGGACCGTCACGATCCCCGCCTGCTCGGCCGGGCCGAGGTCGGCCTCGGTCAGCTCGAGCTGGCCGAGCGCGCGGAACAGCTCGGCCAGCCGGCCCTCCTCCGCGGCGGCGGCCGCGCCGAGCGCGCGGCGCGTGCGCTCGGGCAGCGCGGCCGATGCGGGCGCTGTAGAGCTCCTCGACGAGCTCGCCGGCCGCCAGCGGCGTGGTGATCGGCTTCAGGCCGCGGCGCTCGTCCTCGCTGAGCACGGCGGGCAGCTCGAGCAGCGCCAGCGGGTTGCCGCCCGTCGCGGCCGCCAGCGCGTCGGCGACCGACGGCACGACGCGGTCGGCGAGCAGCGCGCGGGCGCCCTCGCGGTCCAGGCCGCCGAGCTCGAGGACCTCCAGCCCGGCGGTGTCCAAGCCGGCGCCGCGCGGGCCGGTGCGCGCGCCGAGCAGCACGCCGACGCCCTCGGAGTGCAGCCGGCGCGCGGCGAACATGAGCGCCTCCCGGGTGGCGGCGTCGAGCCACTGCGCATCGTCGACCGCGACGAGCAGCGGGCCGTCCTCGGCGGCGTGGCCGAGCAGCGCGAGCACCGCGACCGGGACCGCGAACCGGCTGTGCTCGCCGGGCGGGCCGAGCGCGAGCGCCGAGCGCAGCGCGGCGGCCTGCTGCTCGGGCAGCGCGTCGGTGAGGTCGAGCAGCGGCCGGACGAGCTCGAGCAGGCCCGAGTACGGGATCTCGGCCTCCCCTCGAACCCGCGGCCGCGCAGGACCCGGAACCCGTCGGCCTCGTCGAGGATCGCCTGCAGGAGCGCGGTCTTGCCGATGCCCGCCTCGCCGGTGACCACGACCGCGAAGCTGCGCCCGTCGCGCGCGTCGCGCAGGCGGGTCCTGAGCAGTTCGAGCTCTTGCTCGCGTCCGTGCAGCACCCGGCGACCCTAACCGCCGCGGCTGTTCGCGTACGCGTGGGGCCCCGACGAGGTCCGGTTCGAGCTGACCCCGGACGGCGACGGGTGCCGGCCCGTCTTCACGCACGCGTTCGCGCCCGAGCCCGGCAAGCCCCGCGCGCGACTCGGCCGGCTGGGACGTCTGCCTCGCGTCGCTCGACGCGCTGCTCGACGGCCGCCCGCTCGACCCCGCCGGCGGCGACCGGCAGGCGCGCTACGAGGAGCAGCTCGCGCGCCTGGGCGAGGTGACCGTCACCGTCGAGGGCTCGGGCGAGCCGCGCCGCGTCCGGCTGTCCGGGGCGAAGACCGCCGTCGACGGCCGCGACGCGCTCGCCGCCCGGCTCGTCCCGCCGCCCCCCGTCGGCGCGGAGGACGTCCTGCTCGTCGCCGACGGGCCGCTCGCCGACGGGGTGGGCGTCGACGTGCGCGCGGGCACGCCCGACGCGCCCGGGGAGATGCTGGCGGCCGGGCGGCTCCATGACCCTGTCCGGCCCGGGTGACCCCCCACCCACCCCCAGGCCGGGATTGAGGGGTTCGTCCCTCATGAGGGTGCGCCGGTGGCTCCCGATGATCGTCACCACAAGCGGGATCGACCGAGGAGCCACCGATGAACGCCAAGCGAACCCTCACCCTCCTGACCGCCGCGGCGGCGACGACGGCGCTCGCGCTGCCGGGAGCCGCCGCCGCGGTCCCCGGCGCGTGCGTCACGTCGCTGCCGTCGCCCGGGGACGACGGCTGGAAGATCGACTTCGACGGCGCGCTGCAGCAGTCGGTCGTCATGAACGGCGGCATCAACTTCGAGGACGTCCACGGCCGGCTGCGCGTCGAGGGCGCCGTCTACCCGGCGATCCCCGCCGACCAGCAGGTCTGCGACAAGACGTCGACCTCGATCACGTTCCCCGCCCGCGACGTCGGCGGCGTCAGCGTGCGGCGGTCGATCACGTCGGTCGGCGGCCGGCTCCGCCACGTCGACGCGATCACGAACACGACGAACGCGCTCAAGCAGGTCGACGTCGAATTCGACCTGCGCGTCACCGGCTCGCAGGTCGTGATCGACAGCGAGGCCGGCGCGCCGGGCGCGGTCACCGACGACGACCACTGGTCGGTGCACGAGAACAGCGGGACCTCGTTCCCGTTCCTGCAGTGGGGCCAGGACGGCGCGGCCGCGCCCGCGAAGATCGTCTCGCTCGGCTCCGACCCGGCGACGTGGAAGCCGGACATCGACGTGATGCCCGACGGCATCCTGCGCTACGAGAACGTCACGATCGCGCCGTCGGCGACCGTCCGCCTCGTGCACATGAGCGGCACGACCGGGAGCCAGAGCGCATCGCGCGACGCGGTGACCGACACGGTCACCCCGTTCACCGGCCTGACGAAGAGCGTCGCGCAGACCGTCGTCAACTGGGGCGACGATCCCGACGGCGACGGGGTCGGCAAGGCCGACGACGACTGCCCCGCCCAGACGGGCAACGCGGCGAACGGCTGCCTGCAGTTCGTGTTCGTCCCGCCGGGGAACGGCGGCGGCGCGGGTGACGGCGGCACGCCGCAGCCGGCCGGCGATGCGGGCGCGAGCGGCGGGGCCGGCGCCGGCGGCGGCGCGGCGGCCGGAGGCGGGTCCGGCTCGGGCGCCCCGCGCGCCGCCGACACGGTCGCGCCGGCCGTCCGGCTGACCGGCGTGCCCTCGCGGGTCCGCCGCTCGCGCCTGACGAGCCGCCGCGGGATCACCGCCCGACTGGCCTGCAGCGAGGCGTGCCGCCTGCGCGTCAGGCTCCAGGTGCGCCGCCGGGGCGCGCGCCGGGCGACGACGATCCTGTCGCGCACGACCAAGCTCTCGAGCGCGCGTCGCTCGGTCAGGCTGAAGGTCTCGCGCCGCGCGCTGCGCCGTCTGGCCCGGCAGCAGGTGAGCCTCGTGGTCGTCGCGACCGACGCCGCCGGCAACGCGCGGACGCTGCGCCGCACGGTGCGGCTCGCCGGCTGATCGAGCCCGGAGACGCAGGACGACGGGCCCGCGCGGCCGGCGGCGACGCCGGCCGCGCGCCCGTTTCGCAACACTGCGGGCCGTGCCGCTCGATCCACCCGACGACGCGCTCCTGCGCCCCGGCGAGGTCGCCGAGTGGCTGCAGGTCGACGAGGACTGGGTCGCCCGCGCGGTCGCGAACGAGGACCTCCCGGTCATGGGCTTCACGAGCGCCGGCGAGCCGGTCGTCGCGGCCGAGGAGGTCCGCGCCTGGCTGCGCCGCCCGGACCCGCACGGCGACGAGACCTGACCGGGTCAGCGCTGTCGGGTCAGCCCCCGTCCCGCTCCGCGGCGCGGTCCTGCTCGCGGCGGGCCTCGGCGAGGCGCTCGTGCAGCCGGGCGCGCAGCTCGTCGGGGTCGATGTCCTCGCGCGCGCGGCGCCGGCGCGCGACGACCACGCCGGTCGCGGCGACGCCGGCCAGGCCGGCGAGACCGAGGAGCTTCCAGCGGGCGCGCATCGGTCGCGTACCTTACGCAGCCGTGCCGCGCCGCCCGCCCGAGTCCGCCGTCGACCTCGACGAGGCGATCGAGATCGCGGCGACCGGCGACATCTGGCTCTTCCGTGGCCGCACGCTCGCCGACCAGGCGATCCGCACGATCACGAACGCGCCGGTCAACCACGTCGGGATGGTCGTGGCGCTCGACGACCTGCCGCCGCTGTTGTGGCACGCCGAGCTCGGGCGCTCGCTGCCCGACGTGTGGACCGGCAGGCGCCAGCGCGGCGTCCAGCTCCATCTCCTGCGCGACGCGGTCGTCACGTGGCACGACCGCTACGGCCAGCGCGCCTGGTTCCGCCAGCTCGAGGGCGAGATCACGCGCGAGCACGAGAACCGCCTGCTGGAGGTCATCGACCGCTTCGACGGCAAGCCGTTCCCGACGACCGCCGGCCTGGTGGCGCAGTGGCTCGTCGGCCGCGTGCGCCGGCGGGCGTCGTCGCGCGAGGCCCTCTACTGCGCCGAGCTGGTCGCCACGACCTACCAGCACATGGGCATCCTCCCCCGCCGCCGGCCGGCGAGCTGGTACGACCCCGGGAAGTTCTGGAGCGGCGACCGGATCGAGATGGTCCCGCCGTTCGCGCTCGGCGGGGAGGTCGCCGTCCGCCGGTGAGCGGGCGGCCTAGCGCGAACGGGTCCGCCCCTCGCCGGAGATCACGCCGAGGAGGGTCCCGGCCGCCACGGTCGCCCACACGGCGTTCAGCACGACGAAGCCCCAGCTCCGCGTCATGAGGGCCGACGTGAACAGCAGCGCCGAGCCGACGAGGTTCATCGCCTGGTAGCGGCGCTGCGCGGGCGTGAGACGGCCGAACTGCAGCCCGGCGAACGCGCCCAGCACGAGCGCCGCGCCGACGAGGGAGAGCGCCTGTTCCATGGTGAGCGACCGTACCGGGGACGCGCCCGGGCGCGCCGTCGGCGATGCTGACAGCTCCCTGCCCGCGCACGGAAGGAGAGACATGGAGATCCTGAGGACCCCGGACGAGCGCTTCCACGGCCTGCCCGACTGGCCCTACGCGCCGCGGTACGCGGAGGTGCAGGCCGACGGCACGCCGCCGCTGCGCATGGCGTACGTCGACGAGGGCCCGGCGGGCGCCGCACCGGTGCTGCTCCTCCACGGCGAGCCGAGCTGGGGGTTCCTCTACCGCAAGATGATCCCGCCGCTCGTCGACGCCGGGCACCGGGTCGTCGTCCCGGACCTCATCGGGTTCGGCCGCTCGGACAAGCCGGCCGCGTTCGAGGACTACACGTACGCGCGCCACGTGGCGTGGGTCCGCGACCTGCTCGACCGCCTGGCGCTGCGCGGCATCACGCTCTTCGGCCAGGACTGGGGCGGCCTCATCGGGCTGCGCCTCGTGGCCGAGCACCCCGACCGCTTCGCGCGCGTCGTCGCCGCGAACACCGGGCTGCCGACCGGCGACCAGGACCTCGGCGAGGCGTTCAAGGCGTGGCGCTCGTACGCGCAGTCGGCCCCGGACTTCCCGGTCGGGCAGATCGTCGCCGGCGGCACCGCGACCGACCTGCCGCCCGAGGTCGTCGCGGCGTACGACGCCCCGTTCCCCGACGCCCGCCACCAGGCCGGGGCGCGGATCTTCCCGTCGCTCGTGCCCGCCTCCCCCGACGACCCGGCCGCGCCCGCCCAGCGCGCGGCGTGGGAGTCGCTCGCGCGCTTCGACAAGCCGTTCCTCACCGCGTTCTCCGACAGCGACCCGATCACCCGCGGCGCCGAGAAGCCGATGCAGGAGATGATCCCGGGCGCGCGCGGGCTCGAGCACCCGACGGTGAAGGGAGCGGCGCACTTCCTCCAGGAGGACGCCGGACCCGAGCTGGCGCGGATCGTCGACGACTTCATCCGCGCCACGTCGTGACCTCTGGCGGCGCCGCCCGCTCCTACAGTTGGGGGCGATGAGCGAGCTTCGCGACATCGAGACCCGCGACGACGTCGAGCGGCTCGTCCGCGCCTTCTACTCGAAGGCGATGAGCGACCCGATCATCGGGTTCATCTTCACCGACGTCGCCAAGCTCGACCTCGAGGCGCACGTGCCGCAGATCACGTCGTTCTGGGAGACGATCCTGCTCGACGCAAAGACGTACAGCGGCGGCGCCTTCCGCCCCCACGCCGAGCTGCACGCGAAGGTCGGTCTGCGCCACGGCCACTTCGAGCGCTGGCTGAAGCTGTGGTTCGGCACCGTCGACGAGATGTTCCGCGGCGACAGGGCGAACCTCGCGAAGGTCCACGCGCTGCGCGTCGGCACGGCGTTCCACCACCGCCTGCAGTCGTTCCCGTCACCGCTGGATCAGCCGGCGACGCCGCCGACCCGGCTGGCGATCACCCACCACCGCCCCGCGGACTGACGCTCACGCGCCGGCCGGCTCCGGGACGCGCGGCGCGACGGCCGCGCCGTCCTCCCCGCTCGTCGCACCGCCGCCCCGGGCGAAGAGCCGCGACGCCGGGCGGAAGCCGCGGAACGTCAGGTACAGGCCGAGCAGCAGCTCCCAGAAGAACTCCGGGACCGTCGCGACGACCTGCAGGGCCGAGCCGGCGTCGAACGCGCCGAGCAGGATCGCCGCGCCCGACGCCACGATGAGCGGCCCGCCGATCAGGCCGAGCAGGGCCAGGCGCGGCGGGACGAGGCCCGACCGGTACATGAGCCAGCCGAGGATCAGCCCGTTGCCCCAGCCGACGACGAACCCGGGCCCGAGCAGGAACGTCCAGTCCTTCACCGCGACGAGCGACGCGCCGACCGTCGTCAGCGTCTCGGGGTCCGTCCCGCCGCCGGCGAGGTCCTGGCGCAGCGTCACGATCGCCAGCACGCTGAGCACGCCGACCGCGATGAACGCGCACTCGACCAGCCGCGCGGTCACGTAGCCGAGCGCCAGCCCCTCGCTCTGGCGCCGGACGACCGGGTACAGCACGACCGCGGTGCCGATGTTCGCGACGATGAGCAGGGCCTCGAGCAGCGCCCCCACCAGGATCCGCGTCTCGCTGCCCGAGCCGGTGATCCAGCCGGGGTCGTCGAGCACCGGGTCGAAGAGCAGCGCCGCCGGGATCGAGGTCACGAACGTGACGAGGAACAGGGCGCCGGCGATGCGGGCGGTCCGTCTCGTCGACGCGGCGGTGAGACGGTCGGGCGGTGCCGCGTGGGTGGCCATGCCGGTTCCTTCCGGTCGGGGTGGTGCCCCGCCCGGGAGCCGTCGGCCGGACGAGGTCCTGACCATACACCTGGCGCACCGGCACTTGCAGGAACCGGCTCCGGCGCGCTCGTCAGCCCGGCCTGTCGCCGCCCGGGTGGGCGTACTCGAGCTCGGACACGGCGATCGCGGACACGGCGGCGCACCCAACGCGCTGCTAGACGTTCCGCCCATGTCAGAGATCCGGCTGGACGTCGCCGGTGGCGTCGCGACGCTCACGCTCGACGCCCCGCAGCGTCGCAACGCGCTCACCGTCGAGATGGCCCACGCGCTCATCGAGGCCTGCGAGCAGATCGACGCCGACCCGGCGGTCGGCGCCGTCGTCGTCCGCGGCGAGGGCGCGTACTTCTGCGCGGGCGGTGACCGCGCGACGCTCGCCGCCGCCGGCGAGGACCCCGCGGCGCCCGAGACCTACGCGGGGATGACCGCGATCTACCGCAGCTTCGAGCGCGTCGGCGAGCTCGAGCCGCCGACGATCGCCGCGATCCGCGGCGGCGCGGTCGGGGCCGGACTGAACCTCGCGCTCGCCACCGACCTGCGCGTCGTCGCCGACGACGCCGTCTGCCTGTCGGGCTTCCTGCCGATCGGCCTGCATCCCGGCGGCGGCCACACCGCGCTGCTCGGGCGCCTGGGCAGCCGCGAGTCGGCCGCCGCGCTGGCGCTGTTCGGCCGGCGGCTCACCGGCCCTCAGCTCGTCGAGCGCGGGCTGGCCTGGACGTCCGTGCCGGCCGAGGACGTCGACGAGGTCGCGCAGGAGCTCGCCCGCACGCCCGGCGCCGACCCCGAGCTCGCCCGCCGCACCGCCCGGTCGCTGCGCGCGACGCTCGGCCCGCCCGCGATCCCGTGGCACACCGCGCTCGAGCTCGAGCGCTCGGCGCAGATGTGGTCGATGCGCAGGAAGGCCCTCGCCGTGGAGTAGCATCGCGCGGTACACGCCGGACGCGTCCCGTACCACGTGCATCAGGGGAGGGCCGGACATGGCCGCCGAGGAGAAGCTGACCTTCTGCCGGATCTGCGAGCCGCTCTGCGGGATGGTGGCCACGGTCCGGGACGGCGAGCTGACGCGGCTGCGGCCCGACCCCGACCATCCGCTCTCGCGCGGGTTCGCCTGTCCGAAGGGGATCGCGTTCGCCGAGGTGCACAACGACCCCGACCGGGTCCGCCATCCGCTGCGCCGCCGCCCGGACGGGACGTTCGAGCGGGTGAGCTGGGACGAGGCGATGGGCGACATCGTCGCCCGCCTGCGCCGCATCCGGGCAGAGCACGGCGCCGAGGGCATCGGCTGGTACCTCGGCAACCCGGGCACGTTCAGCTACTCGCACGCGCTGTGGGTCGCGGTGTTCATGCACCTGCTCGGCTCCCCGCACCTGTTCACCGCCGGCTCGCAGGACGTCAACAACCGCTTCGTCGCCAGCGAGATCCTCTACGGCAACCCGGTCACCGCGCCGGTCCCCGACCTCGCGCGCACCGACCTGCTCGTCGTCGTCGGCGCGAACCCGCTCGTCTCGCACGGCAGCGTCCTCAGCGCGCCGCGGATCAAGGACCAGCTGCACGCGATCACCGGCCGCGGCGGCCGCGTCGTCGTCGTCGACCCGCGCCGCACCGAGACCGCGCGCGCGTTCGAGTGGCTGCCGATCCGCCCCGACGCCGACGCGCTCTTCCTGCTGAGCCTGCTGCACGTGCTGTTCGAGGAGGGCCTGGCCGACGAGCGCGCGCTCGCCGCGCAGGCCCGCGGCGCCGAGGCGCTTCGCGCGCTCGCCGCGGCGTTCCCGCCCGAGGCGACCGAGGCGCAGACCGGCGTCCCCGCGCCACGGGCACGGGCGCTGGCCGAGCAGCTCGCGACGACGCCGCGCGCCGCCGTGTACGGCCGCACCGGCACGTGCCTGGGCCGCAGTGGGACGCTCACGACAGCCCTGCGCGACGCGGTGAACGTCGTCGCCGGCAACCTCGACCGCCCGGGCGGCGCGATGTTCGGCGGCCTCGGCGTCCCGGGCGAGCGCGCGCTGACCAGGCTGCTGCTGCGCCTCGCGCCGATCCGCACCGGCGCGCGGCGCTCGCGGATCGGCGGCTTCCCGAGCGTCCTGGGCAGCGAGCCGGCGGCGGTCATGGCGAAGGAGATCACGACGCCCGGCCGCGGGCAGATCCGCGCCCTGCTGGTCAGCGCCGGCAACCCGGTGCTGTCGGTGCCGGACGGCGACGAGCTGGCCGGGGCGCTCGAGGACCTCGACCTCATGGTCGCGCTCGACCTGTACGTCACCGAGACGAGCAGCCACGCCGACTACGTGCTGCCGATGACGACGATGTACGAGCGCGAGGACTTCCCGCTGCCGTTCCAGGCGCTGTTCACGACGCCGTTCCGGCAGGCGACCGAGCCCGTCGTCGCGCCCGCCGGGGAGGCGCGCCAGGAGTGGGAGGTCGTCGAGGAGCTCATGCGCGGCCTGTGGCGCGCGTCGCCGCTGCTGACCGCGCGCGAGCTCGTGCGCCGCGCGCTCGGCCCGCTCGCCCCGCGCCTGCTGGAGCCGCGGGCGCTCGCGGACGCCGTCGTGCGCCTGGCCCGCGGCGGCGACCGCTTCGGCCTGCGCCGAGGCGGGCTGACGCTCGACCGCCTGCTGCGCGACCACCCGCACGGCACGGTGGTCGCCGACCACCTCGACCCGGGCGCGCTGCCACGGGTCGTGCTGCACGGCGACGGGCGCGTGCACCTCGACGACCCGCGGATCGCCGCCGAGGTCGAGCGCCTGGCCGAGCGGCGCGAGGACCCCGAGCTGCCGCTGCGCCTCATCGGGATGCGCGAGCTGCGGTCGGAGAACTCGTGGATGCACAACGCGCCGCTCCTGATGCGCGGCGGGCGCAGGCACACCGCGCGCATGCACCCCGACGACGCGCGCGAGCTCGGACTGGCCGACGACGACGTCGTGCGCCTGTCGACGCGTCATGGCGCGATCGAGCTGCCGGTGACCCTCACGAGCGACCTCGTGCCGGGCGTCGTCGCGGTCCCGCACGGCTGGGGCCACGACGGCCGCGGGGGCTGGCGGGCGGCGAACGCGGCGGGCGGCGCGAACGTCAACGCGCTCATGTCGACCGACCCGTCCGACATCGAGCCGCTGGCGGGGATGGCGCACCTGAGCGGCGTGCCGGTCCGGGCCGAGCGGGTCGCGCCGGCGGAGGACGACGGCGCGGCGCGAGCCCGGCCCACCGCCGTCGGCTGAGCGCCCCCTACGACGCGACCTCGTAGTGGCGCACGCGCAGGTCGCGGCGCACGAGGAACCGGTCGTCCTCGGGATAGAACACCGCGCGCTCGGGCTCGTCGCCCGCGAACGCGCGAACCGCCTCCATCGAGTCCCACAGCGTGAACATGACGACCTCGGTGACGTCGCCGTCGTCGCGACGCAGCATCCACGCGCCGCGGTTGCCGGGCGTGCCGCGGTACCCGGCGATGCCCGTGTCCTGCATGTACTCGGCGTAGGCGCCGGCGTCGCCCCGCCTGACGGCGCCCGTCCAGATCCGTGCGATCATAACTGCCAATTCTGCTATGCCGGTTACGTCGGCGTCAAGCCCTCCGCCGGCCGGCAGGGCCCCAGGTGTTCGGCGGCTTCCCGCACGACCACGGCGCCGCGACGCTCTCCGCGGGCACCGTCCACCACCTCGCGACGACGCAGGTGTCCGGTCCCGGCCTGCAGGCCCTCTACGCGCGGCTTCCGCGCCCCTGGGTCAGAGCACCCGGCGCAGCACGACCCGCGTCCGGGTCTCGGTGACCAGCCCCGCGTTCTTCAGCGTCGCGATCGTCGCGTCGATCTCCTCGGCGTTCGAGCACCGCAGGTGGAGCTGGTAGTCGAACGCGCCGGTGAGGTGCACCGCCTGGGCGATCGCCGGCTGGCGCGTCAGCTCGGACTCGAAGCGGTCGCGGTCGGCGTTCGAGCGCAGCCGCAGGTCGATGAACGCCTCGAGCGGACGGCTGTCGGCGGCCGGCCCGAGCACGGCGGTGAAGCGCGCGATGACCCCGCGGCGCACGAGCGAGCGGACCCGGTCGGCGGTCGCGTTCGCGCTCAGGCCGATCTCCGCGCCCAGGGCGCGGTAGGACACGCGGCCGTCGGCCTGAAGGCGCTCGACGATCCGTCGATCGAGGTCGTCCAGGTCAGCACGCACGGCGATCGCGCCGACTCTAAGCGTCAGGGCTCCTCCGTCGCCACCCAATCGCGCGTGAGCATGAGCCAGAAGGCCAGCCCGGCGTACTCGCGATAGCGGCGGAACGCCCGCTCGATGCCCTTGTCGGTGACGCGCGGGCGGCCGGCCAGGCGCCGGTACGTCGGCCGCGTCCACGAGTCCAGCACGAGCCGCCGGTAGCGCCCGAGCAGCATCATCACGTGCGCGGTCGCGTACGGCCCGACCCCCGGCAGCGCGAGCAGCCGCTCGGCCGCCTCGGCGTCGGGCAGCGCCGGGTCGGCGAGCGCCTCGAGGTCGAGCCGCCCCTCGGCGACGCCGGCCGCCAGCTCACGCAGGTACGCGCCGCGGTAGCCGGCGCGCGCCTCGTCGCGGTAGAAGTCCTCGCCCGCCTCGGCCATCGCCTCCGGCGCGGGGAACGCGCGCCGGTCCGGCGCTCCCTCGGCGGGCGTGCCGAGCACCCCGACGATCGCGCCGACCATCCGCTCGGTGGCCGCCCACGTGCAGTTCGTCGTGCAGATCGTCTTGACGACGTCCTCGAACACCGTCGGGCTGCGCACGAGCCTCCCCGCCCCCGCCGCCGCCCACGCCAGCGTCTCGTCGGCCGCGGCGACCTCGTAGAACGGCGTCAGGTCGTCGTCGAGGCGCAGCATGTGGCGCACCTGGGCGAGCACCGCCGCGTGGTCCCGGCCGGACGGGCGCTCCGCCGGGAACGTCACGCGCGCCTCCGTCACCGCGTCGCCGGCCGCCACCCGGACCGCCCATGCGCGCCCGCCCGCGGGCAGCACCGTCTCCAGCGACGAGCCGTCCCCGGCGACGACGTTCGGCGGCAGGCTCGCGACGCCGTGCGAGAGCAGCGTGCGCGCGAGGTCGACCGGCTCGCCGCCGGCGCCGCGCAGCACGAGCACCTCCGGGGTCGCGCCGCTCACGAGGCGGCGAAGAGGTCGAGCGTCGCCCCCTCGATCGCGAGCATCCGCCGCTTGGTCTCCACGCCGCCGGGCGCCGAGAAGCCCCCGTCCCCGCCGGCGGCGACCACGCGGTGGCACGGCACGACGATCGGGAACGGGTTGGCGCCGAGCGCGCGCCCGACGGCCTGCGCGCCGCCCGGCCGGCCGATCCGCCTGGCCACCTCGCCATAGGTCAGCGTCGCGCCCGGCGGGATCGCGCGCGCGACGGCGTAGACGTCACGCTGCAGCGGCGACAGGCGCGCGTCGTCCAGCGCGACGTCCGACAGGTCGGCGGGCTCGCCGTCCAGCAGCGCGGTCATCGCCGCGATCGCGCGGCGCACCGGCTCGGGCGGGTCCGCCTCGGCCCCCGGCCGCGGCGCGACGGGCGGCAGCAGGACTCGCCGGATCCCCCGCGGTTCCCACGCCACCCCGCAGGTGCCGATCGCCGTGTCGAAGCGCGCGAACCCGTCCACGCGTTGCTCCTATGTCAAGGCGAGCGCCGGAGCGGGCGCGTTGCCGTTCTTGTTGGTCATGATCTTGTTGTTCTCGTTGGCCTGATCGGTCGGGGCGCAGAGCACGCGCCAGATGCGGCGGGCC